>Ga0101944_10002723_pt1 | contig 27436 bp, 23 predicted proteins | sample DewCreD2012metaG_FD_75245 | JGI IMG/M metagenome (GOLD analysis project Ga0101944, IMG submission 75245) | Hot spring sediment bacterial and archeal communities from British Columbia, Canada, to study Microbial Dark Matter (Phase II) - Dewar... ... | reverse complement strand
AGCCGTCCGGAGAAGTGCCGCGAGTAGTTCTCAATCCCGTGACAGTAGCCGATCTCGCGGATCATCTCCAGATCGAACCGTGTTCTCTGGCGGATGCGCTGCGCTTCCACCGCCCGCCCCTGCTTTTCCAGTTCCGCTTGCCACCACCGGAGTTCCTGCTCGATGCTGGACAGCGCCTGTTCCCGCGTTTCCTCGCTCATCACGTAGTGCGTTTTCGGATAGATCGGCAGACGCGCGTACGTCTGCCGGACCTGCCCCAGCAGCGGGTCGAACTGCGAAAGGCTCTCGATCTCATCCCCCCACAATTCGATCCGGTATGCGTAATCGTCGTAGGTCGGAAACACCTCAATGACGTCCCCCCGGACGCGAAACGTCCCCCGCCGGAAATCCGTCTCGCCCCGCTCGTACAGGATCTCCACCAGCCGCCGCAGGATCTGCTCCCGGGATATCTTCTGCCCCCTCTCCAGCATCAGCAGCATCCCGTAGTACGCCTCGGGTGACCCCAATCCGTAAATGCAGCTCACGCTCGCCACGATCACGCAATCCCGCCGCTCAAACAGAGATCTCGTCGCCGATAGCCTCAGCTTGTCCAGTTCGTCGTTGATCGTCGCTTCCTTTTCGATGTAGACGTCGCTCGACGGAATGTACGCCTCCGGCTGGTAGTAATCGTAGTAGCTCACGAAATACTCAACCGCGTTGGAAGGGAAGAAGACCCGGAATTCGTGGTAAAGCTGGGCCGCCAGCGTCTTGTTGTGCGCCAGCACGAGCGCCGGGCGCCCCACCCGCTCCATCACCTTGGCCATCGTGAAGGTCTTGCCGGAGCCCGTCACGCCCAGCAGCACCTGGTGCTGCTCGCCGTCCAGAATGCCGCGCACAAGCTGCTCGATCGCCTGCTCCTGGTCTCCCCGCGGCTGGTAATCGACTGCCAGACGAAATCCCACAACCCCAGTATAGGAAGCGACGCTCCGGTCGGCCGTCCCCGTCCCGGTCACGGCTTCGCGAAAGCGTGATGCAGCCGTTCATACTCGGCGTTGAACTCGCAACCTACCAGCGCGACCGCGGCCAGCACGTACAGCCACACAACCAGCGCGATCGCCGCCCCAATGCTCCCGTACAGCACGTTGTAATCCGCGATGTTCCGCACGTACCACCCGAAAGCCAGCGTCGAGGCCAGCCACAGAACCGTGGCGGCGACCGCGCCCGGCCAAACATACCGCCATCGCTGCGGACGGTTCGGCCCCAGCGAATACAGCACGGCCGCCACGCCGATGCCCGCCCCCAGCGCCACTGCGTACCGCGCCGCCTTGGCCGCCAGCGCCACTCCCGCTTGAAGCTCCTGGCCCGCCGAAGCCACTCCCAGCCGCTGCACCGCAAAATGCTCCACCCGCGTTCCAAACAGAATCAGCGTCAGCGCCAGCGCCAGCGGCGCCACCGTGCATAGCACGATCAGGATCGCCATGCCTTGATGCCGCAGAAAGGGCCGCCCTTTCGGGATGCGATAAATCGCCTGAAAACCCTCCATCAGGCTGGTCATTACGCGGGAAGCGGCCCAAAGCGAAATCACCGTCGCCACGATCAGCAGCGAGGCCGGACGCTCGCCCTGCACCCGGAAACTCTGTAGCACCGCGTCTTCCGTCCCCGGCGGCACGGCATGGGACAACACCCTCGACAACAGGCGTGAGACCGGTTGCGCCTGTATCTGCACAAGTATGGTGGCCGTCACCGTAAGCAGGGGAAAGAAGCACAGCAATGCCGAGTAGGCAGCGCCCTTAGCGGCCCCGAAGCACCCGTCTTCATAAGCGGCAATCACAGACCGGCGTGCCAGCCACCACACAGTGCGCCATCTCACACCCACGCCGCCAGTTTAGCGGAATGCTCGTGACTCCGCGCTCAGTACTCCACCTTCGTAACCGAGTCCTTCCAGGCCCGGAACGCCTTCCGGCCTTCCGCCCTCATCATCTGGACCATCGGGATCCGCCGCTCTTCGATCGCCAGGCCCAGTTCCCGGTAAAGATCCGCGTCCTGGAATCCAGCGGCGGCGGCGTCCTCACGGCTCGCGGCGTAGTAGATGCGGTCCAGGCGGGCCCAGTAGATGGCTCCCAGGCACATGGGGCAAGGCTCACAGCTCGTGTAGATCTCGCACCCTTGCAGATGAAATCTGCGGCGCCTCCGGCACGCCCGCCGGATGGCCACGATTTCCGCGTGCGCCGTGGGGTCCTCCGCCCAAGTCACCAGGTTCGTCCCCTCCGCCAGAATCCGCCCCCCCGAAACGATTACTGCCCCGAACGGTCCCCCTTTGCCCGACTGGACGTTCTCGGCCGCCAGTTCCACCGCCCGCCGCAAAAAACGGCGCTCGGCCGCGCGCCGCTCCGTGCCTTCAGGCATGGCGCCCGGCGTGATGCTTCGCGCCCTCGTAACCGCAAACCACGTGATAGACCGCGCTATCGAAAAACTTGCCGGCGATGTGCTCCAGTTCCTCCTCGGCGTACAGTTCCAGGTATGTGCGGCCCACCCCCTGCTCCCGCACGTAGTCCAGAACGTCCTCCTTCAAGATCTGTAGCGCGCGCACCACCTCGCAAAGCGGGATGGACTCCGCGGCGCGCCGCCGCCCCAGATCCTCAAACCGCTGGGCGGTCTCCTGCTCCTGCCCCGGCACCAGCCAGTGCCCGAAGTTCCTCACAACGTCCAGCGCCCGGCCCCGAAGCTCCGACTCCGGCAGCCGGGAAATCTGCGCCAGGTGCGCGTCTTGCCGAAGTCTTCGCACAAACCTGTCTGCGATGCCATCGCTATGATCTTCGATCATTTGGACCAGAGTTCGAGAAACCATACTCACCCCCTTCCCGGGGTTTCAGTGGGCGGTTTCCTGCCCCAAATCGTAATTACCGCCCAAAGCGGGCGGATGTCAATGGGGACACCGCGCTTCAGAGCGAACTGGCGATCACCCGCTCCAGCTCTTCACGAGTAAGCGCCACCGGATTCGCCTTCATACTGCTCGCGCGCATACCCGCTTCGGCGAGCGCTGGCACGTCGTCCGGCCCAACCCCATAGGCGCTGAGCTTCTTGATTCGCAGTTCTCCGCACAACTTCCGCGCCGCGGCGGCGGCATCCTCGGCCCTGGCGGTTTCCGACGCTGTAATCACTCGGCCGATCTCACGATACCGGCGCAAAGCCTCGCCCTCCGGCCCTCGGGCCCGCAACGCCCGGATATTGGCATCCATTACGTCCGGCAGCAAGGCGGCGCATACGGCTCCGTGCGGCGCTTCAAAGGCGCCCCCGATCGCCGCCGCCAGTCCATGCACGGCGCCCAGCCCCGCGTTGGCCAGCGCCAGGCCGCCGAACAGACTCGCCGTCGACATGTCCCGCCGCGCCTCGGCATCTCCCCCATTCGCACAGGCTCTGGGCAGGCTCCGGAAGACTCTCCGGATTCCGTCCAGACACAAGGGATCTGTCAGCGCGGTGGACCGCAGGCTGACGTAGGGCTCGATCAACTGCGTCAGTGCATCCAGTCCTGTGGAGGCAGTGACCTCCGGCGGCAACCCTTGCGTCAGTTCCGGGTCCACCACCGCCAGCCGCGCCAGCATCAGGGGGCTACGCAGGCTCGCCTTGATCCGGTGCTCCGGCGACGCCAGCACCGCGTTCCGCGTCACTTCCGATCCTGTTCCAGCCGTTGTCGGAATGGCGATGAACGGAAGCGACGGCCGGCTGAGGGCCTGCCCTTTTCCGACCACCTCGAGGTAGTCCAGCACATCCCCCTCGTTCGCCGCCAGCGCCGCGATGGCCTTGCCCGCATCAATGGGGCTGCCGCCGCCAAAAGAAATCACCACCTCGCATCGTTCCCCGCGCGCCAGCCGGGCGCCTTCGCGCACCAGCCCCACTGTAGGCTCTCCCGCCACGGGGAAGAAGATGCACTCCACGCCTGCCGCGCGCAACGAAGCGGCGAACGCCTCGGCCCGGCCGGGTGTGCGCCCGGTCGCCAGCAGCGCGCGCCGGCCCATCTGCCTCGCCGCTGGAGCAGCTTCCTTCACCGTCCCCGGGCCGAACACGATGCGCGTGGCGGTGGCGAACTCGAAGCGCATCCTCTATCGGCCCTCCTCCCCCGGAAAAACGCTCCTGTACTTCACGCTGCTTCGGGGTTCCGCCATCATTCCCGCCACTGCCTCGCGCCACTTCTGGTAGTGCGCCGTTTCCTTGTGCGCCGCCGGAGCCTCCGGAGTCCGGTACGCCTCCACCAGAACGAATCTCGCCGGATCGTCCTCCTGCTGCATCACGTCGAACCGCGCGATGCCTGGCTCTTGAACGCTCTGCCGGGCATTCTCTTCTGTGGCTTGCCGGAAATCCTCAATGTGCTCCGGCTTGACCCGGGCGTGGACGTGTACGATCAGCATCGGCCTCTTCCTCCCATGAGCACCCGCTGCGTGGCTTCCCGGAAGCGGGCGATTCCGAATGCGATTCACTTCTTGATCATGATCAGCAGCATCACGACATCTGTCTTCGCCTTGATCCCATGCTCGAGGTACGGCGGCATGTACGCGAATGCGCCTTCTTTCGCTTCACGCTCCTCGGCGCCCAGCCGGAGCGTGGCCTCCCCTTTCACGAAAACGAGCATCGCCGGGAACGGCGCCGTGTGCGCCGAAAGCTCCTGCCCGGCGGCGAAACCAAACAGCACAGTCTTCGACCGCTCATCGCCTTGCAGCGTCTGGCTCAGAATGCCTCCTGGCGTGAACTGCGTGTGCTGACATAGATCCGGAATGTAAGTTGCTTGCTCAGACATACCACCCCCCCTTGAATTTCGGTGACAGGCTACCAAATCACTAAATTACCACCCGCCGCCTTCGGCCCATACGGCTGTACCTCCCCCGCTGGGAACCAGACTCCGGCCCCGCCCGATTCCGGTCGCCATCGCCCCCGCCTTCGCAAGGAAGACGCGCCGCTTCATCTCCACACCTCCAGCTTCACCGGTCCCTTCAGTCCACCCGGCGGCAACGGCCGGTACGCCCGATCCCGCTCTGTCGCTTGAACCGAGCGCGCGTAGTGCTTCGGGTTAGCCCCATAATGGGCTGCCAGTTCCGCCGGAATCCCTGGCATTTCCACCATCCCTGCCACGTGATTCAGCAGCAGATTCGTCACCTTGACCGCCAGTTCGTTCCGCCCCGGCTTCACCAGCCCGGTGAGCTTCACCCGGTACGGCTGCATCCAGCATGTCCCCGCTGGTTGTCCGTTGCAGAAAACCTCGGCCACAAACGCCACCTCCCCCAGGTCCAGAATCAGTTCCACCCCTCGCGCAGCCTGCTCCCGCCGCGCCTCGAATGCCATCGTGTAGACCCCAGTGCCTGAGCAGGTGCGCGTTTCCTCCTCATCGGTCCACCAGCCCAACTGCGCGATGTTCTTCTCCACCTTCGGAAATCGTACCCCGGCCAGGCTGAGCCGCCATGGCCCGTCAAGGCGGGTCTCCTGCGAAACCGTGCGCTTCCTTGGCGGCTTTCCTCTGGCCAGCCCGGGCGCGAACACATAAAATCTCGACTCCCACGGCGCCAGGTCCACGGCCACATGGCTCCGCCCGCCGTGCTCCCTCACTGCGACAGCTCGCATCTCGCCGCTGGCCGCGTCCCATTCCTCCGCCGGCTTGCCCAGCACTGCGAAAGAGACCGTCTCGCGGCTCGGCTCCGGCTGGAGGTTCGTCACCAGGTATATGTCCGCCTCCCCGGCGCGACGGTGCAGAAAAGTGAGCCCGTCGCTCTGCCGTTCGTTCTCCAGGAGAAAATCCGGCTCAACGTAACGCCGCAGCACCGACAGCAATTGCCTCTGCGCCGGCCTGAGCGGCGGCGTCTTGGAATATGGCTGCTCGTTGGAAACGAATGGCACATTCACAAACTTGTATTCCGGAAGAAAATGCGCCGCCGGCGCCGGCGGCTTCCCCCAGATCTTCTCCGCCAGACTTCGCACTTCGGCGTCCGACTCCTCGCGCCGCAACAGCCCCACCCCGTCCTGCGGCAGGCAATCCAGCGCGATCACCGCCAAACCGCCCTCTGCGAACTTCGCGATGGCCCGCAGCGTCTCCATAGGCAAGGCGCGGATCCGTTGCAGCACCAGCACCCGGTAGGACTGATCCCGGATGCGCAGACTCCCTCCTTCCACTCGCGCGTGGTTCTGGAGCACATCGTCGTTCACTGGATCGTAGTCATAACCGTTCGCCACCAGCGTCTTCGGCAAGTCGCCGTACAGCATCACCCGCCGCTCGATGCCCCACAGCGCCTTCTCCGTCCAGGTCTGCGCCTGGGGTGAGTAGAGCAGCACCTGGCCCGTGAACGAGCCCTGCCGGCACAGAAAGCAGCTTCGCGCCACGTACTCCGCCAGGCGCCTGTAGTATGGCCACCAGGTGTTCCAATGGCTGATGCGTTCCGCGAACGGCGCGTCACGCAAAGGAGCCACCTCCTTCTCCGGCGTGTAGACGTATCCGTGGTTGTAGAACTGCGTGATCCCGTCCCGAAGAAACGCATCCGTAGCCCGCTTCATCTCCTCCAGCGTCGCCCGGTAGCGCTCCTGGTGGATGAACGTGTACGCCTCCGCCGATACCCAAGGCCGCCCATAGAAGCGCGCCCCCGCCACCGTCGCCTTCCGCGGGTCCGCGACCGTCTCAAAGCGCGCCGTGGTCACTTCCGTCTCCGGCCTCTGGACGGCGCCGGCGCCCTGAATGATCTCCTCGGCGAAACGGTAGTGGGGTTGCACTCGCGCCTCCACACGCGCTTCCCCAATCGTCTCTCGCAGCGTGCGAAACACCGTTTCCAAAACGAGTTCATGCAGGAAATGATTGACGTCATAGCGCACGCGCGGAGTCAGCTCCCCGATGTCCCACCAAATAGCGGGCAGATAGCGCGCCAGATCGTACCCCTTCTTTTCCCGGAAAGCTTCCAGCAGCCCGTTGCTCCACAGCACGCTGTCCGGCAGCGGAACCACCTCGAAGCTGTCAACGAAGAACGAGTCCACCACCTTCCCCAGCCTGTCCCCGAAGGCGCGGCGGAAGGTCCCTGCCAGATACTCGCAATACCGCCGCATCGCGGGAGCGCTGAAGTGGTCCACAACCCAGTTGCGTGGCGTGAAATTCTGCGAGGAGTTCTGCTGTCCCGTGTACTCCATCCGGTACGTCACGATTCGCCAGCGCCCCGCCGGCACTTCCCACCGCAGCCGCTCGCCGCTGCGCGCCGCGGTGAGGTCCGCGAGGGAGGCTTCGTCCATGGCCTTGCCGTCCCATCGCCCCGCCACGACCGCCACGATCTGGTGCGCGTCGGGAGGGTTCCCCTCCGGCTCCGCTATGTACTCGTAAAGACCGCTCCGGGGGATCCACGACCTGTCGTATCGCGGCAAATCCCCGTCGAATTCTCGCGGCCCTTCCACATCCTCCCAACAAGCCGCCAGCACCTTGGAGCGCTCCTCGGGGGGAACCCAGAATCCGCCCAGATCCCAGCCTGGGCTGAACGTGATCGCAACCTCCATGTCCCGCGCCGCGGCCTCGTCCAGGGTGAAGCGCACCATTTCGAGCCACTCCGCCGACAGGTAGGGAATGTTGCCCTTCTCGTACCACTCCCACACGGCGATGATCTCCACCCCGCCGATCCCGTTTGCCCGCATCTGATCGAGTTGCCACACGATTCCCTCGCGTGTGACCGCGCTGCCGGGCCACCACCATCTCGTATGCGGGCGGCAGGAGCGCGGCGGCATCCGCCATCCGGCCCGCAATTCCGCCAATGTCCCGGCGGCGGATCCAGCGGGACGAACCAGCAGCATGATCCCCGCCGACGTCACCCCCCCAAGAAACCCCCTCCTCCCAATTCGGTGACAGGCTACTAAATCACCAAATTCCCCGCTCCCGCCCCCGGCCCGGCCGGCTGCGCCTCCCGCGCCGGGAACCAGATCACGGTCCCACCCGCCCCCAGTCCCCGGCGCCCGCGCCCTTCCCTCACCGCCGGCAGGGCCTGTGCCCGCTCCGCACGCACGCCTCATTGAATCCTCGCTGAAAACCCTCGCCGCCAGCCGCTCAGTTGCTCACCACCGGTTTGCCTTCCGCGTCCAGGTGCGGATAGGGCCCGCCGCGGCGGAACTCGTCCACGATGTAGCGGTCAAACTGCGGCGTCGGCTCAAACCACCCCGGAATCCGCAGATGCTGCTTGCACACCTCCTCGTTCAGCTCCACCCCCAGCCCCGGCCTGTCGGGAACCGTAATGTAGCCCTGCTGCACGATCGGCTTCGGCAGCCCCGTCACCAGGTCGTCCCACCACGGAATGTCCACCGCGTGGTTCTCCATCGCCACGAAATCCTTGATCGTCGCAATCATGTGTACGCTCGCCATGCACCCCACCGGCGACCCCGCAAAATGCACCGCCGTCGGAATCCCGAACATCGACGCATAATCCGCGATCCGCTTCGTCTCCCGGATCGCCCCCGACGTCAGCGGATCCGGATGGATCATGTCCACCGCCCGGTTCTCGATGAACGGCCGGAATCCCTCCTCCAGCCCGAACAGACTCTCCCCCGTGTTCACGATCGTCGCCGTCCCGTCGCAGATCTCCCGGTACGCCTGCCAGTTCTTCGGCGAGTCCCCCCGCCCCAGCGTCCCCACTTGCAGCGGATCCTCCATCCACGCCAGATCGTACGGCTCGAACGCCCGCCCGTAGCGGATGCTGTCGTTCACATCCAGCGGCCCAAAATGATCCGCCGCCAGCGGCTGGTCCCACCCGATCCCGTCCTTCACCGCCACCAGATACTCGCACAAATGCTGTAGCCCCTTGGTCGTCGCCACCCCCCGGTTGTTCACCGCCCCCGGTATGTTCCGCACCAGCGACGTCCCCAGGTCCATCTTGAAAAACGTGTAGCCCATCTTCTTGCGCCGCACCAGCCGCTCGGCGAAGACCTTCGGGTCCGCCGTCTGATCCGTGTCGCAGTAGATCCGGACCCGGTTCCGGTACTGCGAACCGATCAGCCGCCAGCACGGCACCCCATACACCTTCCCCGCGATGTCGTGCAGCGCCATGTCCACCGCGCTGTAGCCGCCGCCCATGCGCCTCTGGTTCGCAAAGTTCCGGATGCTGTCCAGCAGCGGCTCGATCTGGAGCGGGTTCCGCCCCACCAGATGCGGCTTCAGAATCAGCGCCGTCCCTTCGTTGCCCGCGTCGCGCACCTCGCCCAGCCCGTACACCCCCTGGTTGGTGTCGATGCGGATGATCGGATAGTCGTAGTTCGAGGCGATCCGGATCGCCCGCATGTCCGTGATCTTCAACTGGCTCGGCGCCGAGTTCCGGTTCACCCCCCCGCCCTGGATCGGTTGCCCCTTCGCCGGCCGGTCCACAAACTTGAACGCCGCCCCAACCGCCGCCGCGCCCATCGCCCTCTCCAGCAGCCGCCTTCGTGATGAATTGAATTTGCGCGCCATCCTATTCCTCCTGCCGTTTCTCATGGGAGCGGCTGGCGTTGCGCCCTGCCGCCCTCCGCGTCTCAGCATTCTTCATATCCTGTTCTCCGCGTCCGGGTCAATCACCCCAAATCCGCCGCGCCTGCGGTGGCACAATGTGGCTATGTTGGACACGCGCCTTCCTGGAAACGAGGACTACCGGAAAAGGGTTCAGGAGGAAGCGGCATATCTCTCCTCTAAAGGTTGGTACCACACCATCGAATTGCCGGACGGTCGCTCAATTCAGGGCCTCCACAGCCTGGAAACCCAGCGTGAAAAACTGAACGCCTTCCCCATCCCCCAGGACTTGCGCGGCAAGACCGCCCTCGACATCGGCGCCTGGACCGGCTGGTATTCCTTCGAACTCGAGCGCCGGGGCGCCCGGGTCACCGCCCTCGATTGCGTGTCCCCTGACGAGTTCTTCCAGGCGCGGAGCCTGCTGGGCTCGCAGGCTGCCCACCTCGCCCTGGATGTGGACGAATTGGACCCGCAATCCGCGGGCATGTTTGACTACGTGCTGTTCTTCGGTGTGCTGTACCACCTGCGCCATCCGCTCCTCGCCCTGGAGAAGGTCTGCTCCGTGACCAGGGAGGCGGCTTTCGTCGAAAGCTATGTGATCGACGGCGCCAGCCCCGCCGCCGAGGATTCCGGCGTTCCCAATCTGCTGGAGTTTTACGAGACCGACGAGCTGGGCGGCCAGCTCGACAACTGGTACGGGCCCAACACCAGGTGCCTTCTGGCGCTGTGCCGGTCCGCGGGCTTCGCCCGCGTTCGTCTGGAGAGTGTCGTCGGCGGGCGCGCTCGAGTGAGTTGCTACCGCCGCTGGGAACCGCCTCCGGAGAACCCTCCCCACCCCGCCCCGGAGATCCGCTCCGCCCTCAACAACCGCACCAGCGACGCCCGCTTCCACCACGGCAAAGACGAATACGTGTGCCTGTTCTTTCGGTCTTCGCAGCCCGGCTTGACAAGGGAGCGGGTCTTCGCCTCCGTCGACGGCTACGGCGTCCCGGCGCTATTCTTGAAAGACTTCGGGGACGGCGGCTATCAGCTCAACTTCCGCTGCCCTCCCTGGCTCGCCCCGGGCCCGCATGAGGTCCGCCTGCGTGCCGCCGGCAGTCCTTACAGCGGACCGTTCCGCATCGAGAAGCTCTGACCCCCGGCTGCGCCATCCCTCGCCCGGGTCGCGGCCTTGCCGCTTCTGCTCACGGCCGGCCGTTTCTCAACAACCGGCATCCTCCCCCTTACCGCGCCACCAGGTTCACCAGCTTGTCCGGAACCACAATCACCTTGACGATCTGCTTGCCTTCGAGAAACGGCTGCACCTTCTCGTCCCCGCGCGCCGCCTTCTCCATCTCTTCCTGTGACGTTCCGAACGGCAGATGCACGCGGCCGCGCAGCTTGCCGTTCACCTGCACCACAACCTCCGCCAGTTCTTCGCGCGCCAGTTCCGCATCGAACTCCGGCCAGGCCTGCTTGAACACCGGGCCCGCCTTGCCCAGTTCCTCCCACATCTCCTCGGCCGCGTATGGCGCGAACGGCCCCAGCAGCAGCACCAGCTTCTCCGCCGCCTCCCGCATCGCGCCCGCCGAAAGGCCGTCTTCCGCGCTGTACAGGTGGTTGACCAGTTCCATGATCGCCGCCAGCGAAGTGTTGAAATGCCAGCGCGATTCAAAATCCTCCGTCACCTTGCGGATCGTCTGGTGCAGCTTCCGCAAAATGCGCGCGTCCGCTGAGCCGTCTCCGCCGGCCCCTTCCGCGTTCCGCGTGACAAACCGGTAGACCCGCCCCAAAAACCGGTGCATCCCCTCTACGCCGGAGTCCTGCCAGTCGACGTCCTTCTCCGGCGGCGCCGCGAACAGCACGAACAGCCGCGCCGTGTCGGCGCCATAGCGCTGCGCCGCGTCATCGGCGCTCACCACATTCCCCTTGGACTTGGACATCTTCGCCCCGTCCTTGATCACCATTCCCTGCGTGAACAGGCGCGTCGCCGGCTCGTCATTCTGGATCAGCCCCAGGTCCCGCATCACCTTCGTAAAAAACCGCGAGTAGATCAGGTGGAGAATCGCGTGCTCCACTCCGCCGATGTATTGGTCAATCGGAAACCAGTGCGCGATCTTCGCCGAATCGAAAGGCGCCCCGTCGTTATGCGGATCGCAATAACGGTAGAAATACCAGGACGAATCGATGAACGTGTCCATCGTGTCGGTCTCCCGCCGCGCCTTCCCGCCGCACTTCGGGCACTCCGTATTCACGAATTCGGGCACGTTCGCCAGCGGCGAGCCGCCCGCGCCCGTGATCTCCACGTCCAGCGGCAACGCCACCGGAAGATCCCGCTCCGGCACAGGGAGAATCCCGCACTCATGGCAATGCACCACCGGAATCGGCGTGCCCCAGTAGCGCTGCCTCGAAATCCCCCAGTCGCGGATGCGGAACGTCACGCTGCCCTTCCCGAAACCCTCCCGCTCCGCCTTCTCCGTCATGCGCCGCCGGGCCTCTGCGCTCGCCAGGCCCGAAAACTCCGCGGAGTTCTCGCACACCCCATCGTCGGCGAACGCGCCCTCCATCGTGGCCTCGTCCGCCAGTTCCCCGTCCACCGGCCGGATCACGGGCCGGATGGGGATTCCAAACCGCCGGCAGAACTCAAAATCGCGCTCGTCGTGCGCGGGCACCGCCATGATCGCCCCCGTGCCGTAACCCATCAGAACGAAATTGCCGATCCAGATCGGCGCCTTCTCCAGGTTGTAAGGGTTGATCGCGTAGTGGCCCGTGAAAAAGCCCTCTTTGACCAGGTCGCCCGGATCCCGGCGCGCCCGGTCGTCGATCATCTGCTTCACCTTTGCCTTGTCCCGCTCGCTCACCAGCCGCGCCGTGAGCGGATGTTCCGGCGCCAGGATCAGGCACGTCGCCCCGAAAATCGTGTCCACCCGCGTCGTAAAAATCCGGATCGGCTCCCCCGTGCCGGCCAGCCGGAAATCGACCTCCGTGCCCTCGGAGCGCCCGATCCAGTTGCGCTGCATCACCAGCACGCGCTCCGGCCAGCCACCCTCGAGCTTCTCGATGCCCCGCAGCAGCTCATCGGCATACGCCGTGATCTTCAGGAACCACTGGTCCAGTTCCCGCTGCTCGACGCGCGTGCTCTCGTGCCTCCAGCAGCAGCCCTCCACCACTTGCTCGTTGGCCAGCACGGTGGCGCACTTCGGGCACCAGTTCACCAGCGCCTTGCTGCGGTACGCCAGCCCGCGCTCCAGCATCTTCAGGAAGAACCACTGGTTCCAGCGGTAGTACTCCGGCTCGCAGGTCGAGATCTCCCGGTCCCAGTCGTAGCTGAAGCCATACCGCCGGTGCTGCTCCTTCATGTAGGCGATGTTCGAAAGCGTCCACTCGCGCGGATGCCTCCGGTTCGCAATCGCCGCATTTTCGGCCGGCAGTCCGAACGCGTCCCATCCCATGGGGTGCAGCACGTTGAACCCGCGCATCCACTTGTACCGCGCCAGAGTGTCTCCGATCGTGTAGTTGCGGACATGGCCGACGTGAAGTGTCCCGCTCGGATACGGGAGCATCTCCAGCAGGTAGTACTTCGGGCGGGTCGAGAAATCCTCCGCCTTGAAGAAGCCTGCGTCCTTCCAGCGCTCCAGCCACTTCAATTCGATGCGGTTATGGTCGTAAGGCTTTTCGGGCATAGTCGTGTGGGCCGGCTCCCGGTTTCTCCGCCTGTAGCCATCCTGATCTGACGGCTTGCCGGGAAGGAAAGTCCATCCCGCCACCCGGCGCTGCCGGAATCGCGTCGAAACCCTTGTTTTCCAATATAGCCCGAAGCACGCCCCGCTGCCGCCTCGCGGCTCCCCTCACCGCCCTGCCCGTCCGCTCAGCCGCTTCAGCCTTTCCAGATTCCTCCTGTCGTCGCCTTCCTTCTCCAGCGGCGTCTCCAGAAGGAACGCCTTATCCCGCAGCTTAGGATGGCGGAGAATCCTCCGGAACCCTTGCAGCCCGATGTGCCCCCGCCCGATGTGCTCGTGCCGGTCCACACGTGAACCTAGCGGCGTCTTCGAGTCGTTCGTATGGATCACGGGCACATTCCCCAGCCCCAGCACCCGCTCCGCCTCTCGCAAGGTCTCTTCCAGCCCCGCCTCGCTCGCCACATCGTATCCCGCCGCCAGGCAATGCGCCGTATCTAGGCAGAAGCCGGTTCGGAATCCGGTCTGCTTCCCCGTCCGCTCCCGCAGTTCCGCGAGTTCCTCAAAGCGGCTCCCGATCGCGCTCCCTGACCCCGCCGTGTTTTCCAGTAGCAGGACCAGCCGCCGGCTTTGCAGCCCCTCGCTGGCTTCGATCAGCGACTGCGCTACCCGCCGCAGCCCTTGCTCCAGCGTCTGCCCCTTGTAGCTTCCCGGGTGCAGCACCAGGTACTCCGCCCCCGCCTTCATGGATCGCCGCAACTCCTCCCGAAAGGCCGCCACCGACTTCCTCCGCAGCGCTTCCTCCCCCGCCGCCAGGTTGATCAGGTAGCTGTCATGCACCACCAGCGGCGTCAGATCCAGCCGCCGGCGAGCCTCCTTCAGCGCCCCCGCCTCGCCGGGTGCGAGCGCCTTCTGCCGCCACATCCGCGGGCTTGCGCTGAAGATCTGAAAGGTGTTTGCGCCTAAGGCCGCGGCCCGCTCCGCCGCCTGCGCCAGCGATCCCGCAATCGAGGTATGAATTCCGATTCGCAAACGCACCATCCTAGTACACGCGCCGCACGCGGCGCTATCATGAAGTCATGGGAGCGCGCCCGGCCGCATTTCCGCTCTGCTTTCTTCTGGCGCTCGCTCTCCTGGCTGCGGCCAACTTCAAGCTTTACCTCAAAGACGGCTCCTACCACGTCGTCCGCGAATACCAGGTCGAGGACGATCGTGTCCGCTACTACAGCGTCGAGCGCGGCGATTGGGAGGAGATCCCTCTGGAGCTGCTGGATCTGAAACGCACGGAAAATGAGCGCAAGGAACGGCAAGAGTCACTCGAGAAAGAAGCGAAGATCTTCACGGCCGAAGAACGGGCCTTGCGGGAGCTGGCCCGCGAAGCGGCCCGGGTTCCGCAGGAGGCCGGTGTCTACCTGATCGAGGGCGACGCGCTGAGGCCCTTCAAACAGGCGGAATCCAAAGCCGTCACGAATAAGGGCAGGTCCGTGCTCAAGATCCTGACGCCTCTGCCGGTGGTGGCCGGTGAATCCACGGTGGAATTGGACGGCGCGCGTTCCATCCAAACCATTTCCACCGCCCAGCCCGAGTTCTACTTCCGCCTCGCCGTCGAAGAGCGTTTCGGACTCGTGAAGCTTGCGCCGAAGAAAGACTCCCGCGTCGTCCAGAAGTGGACGGTCATGCCCGTCTCGAACGAGATCCTCGAGGAACAGCAGGAGGTCCCCATCTTTCGCCGCCAGATGGAGGACGGCCTCTATAAGATCTGGCCGATGGACCCCCTCGAGCCCGGCGAATACGCGATGGTCGAGTACACCCCGGGCCGGCGCAACATCCAAATCTGGGATTTCTCCTTCCGGCCTTCCAAGTAGCGGACCGGAAAAACGGCGACTGGCTGCGCCGCCCCAGGCGTAACCCTTGAACGCGCTCCCTGTCACCGTTTTTCGTCACTTGCCAGCCACTGCGCTCACGGCCGGCCGCCGCCTGCTACTTCTCCGCCTCGCTGCGAAACAAAATCGTCCCGCCCTGAACCACCTTGTAATCCGCCGGTATCTGAAACAGCGCCGCGGACGGCTCCCCTGGATTCACCTTCGTCAGCCGAAACTCCGTCTCGCCCATCCGTGGATCCGACTGCCTGCTCATCACCACCGTCTGTAATTGGGGCGAATACCATGTCTCGGACACGGTCTGAATCGGCTTCTCGTTTCCGATCCGCCCCGCCGGAATCGTCACCGTGACCCGCGTGCCTTCGGCCGTCACGCCCTCGATGACCTGCGTCCCCAGCGACTCCCTTGCGGGCGCCGCTGCGTCGTCGTTCCGGTACAGCATCACCTGCACCCCCGCGGCCGGCGCGTGCGCCGCCATCTCCCCGGATTTCACGATTTCAATCCGCCGTTCAATCACTTCCGTGTGCTGGACCTGCCCCGAAGGAGCGCCTCCGCCGGCCGTCTGCGCGCGGAAAGAGGGAACATACTCGGCCGTCGGCAGCTTGCGCGCGGTCCTTGTGTTTGGATCGAGCGAGTACGTTACACCCGCCACCGGGTCGCTGATCGTGATGCTGCGAATCGGATTCCCGCCGTCAGTGCTCCACGGGCCCGCGGCGGACAGCATCATCTCGCGCCTCGTTCGCCCTTCGCTGTCGCGGTACACCAGGACCGTGTTTTTTCGCACAATCCTGTTTCCGTCCGCCAGAACCTGCCTCGTCTCGGTTACCTCCTCCCCTGAGTAGGGCGCGCCCTTGACCACCTTGCCGCCCAATTCCGCCGCGATCCACTCCACGTTCATCTGCGCGCCGGCTCCCGGCGCCGCCGGCATGGCCGTGTGGGTCACCGTCGTCCGCTCCGCCGGTGGAGCGACAACCAGCACGTCATGCTGGACTGCCTCCTGCGCACCTGCCACTCCGCTCGTCGCCGCAACGGCGAGAGCTATGCTCATCCATCTCATGTTTTCCTCCTCAATCCTGAAAGAATTCTATGCAACATCGCCTGCTCACTCCTTGCCGCAAAACCTGCTCACTGCACAAACCGGATGGCCCGCACCGTTCCGTCCTGTCCCAGCGCCACATCCGCCCTCACCGGTTCTTCCGCCAGTTCGGCGTTCATGGGAAAACCGAACATCGTCAGCGTTGCCCGCGGGACCCGGACCCGCAGAATCTGCCCTGTTTCATTGGGGGGCCAGGTGTCTGGATGCGTCACCGCGAAGAACTCCGTCACAATCTCCGGCGGCGACTGGGGCGCTGCTCCGGTGGCGGCCTCCTGCGCCGCCCGCAGCGGCGCTGTTGCCGGAGGTCTCGGACCTCGTTGTGCGCTCCTCGCCTTGGCTGCCCACACCGCCTCCGCCGGAAGCCCCGGAACGAAGACGGCTGGTGGCGGAGGCGCCGGCGCCGGACGGCGCAAAATCCACAGCCCTCCTATACTCACCAAGATCACGGCCGCCGCAGCGGACATCAGCGCCCATCTCCACGGAGAGCGGAAGAGTCCGCCCTCCAGGGTGCGGGTCTCCCTTTGGCGAAACGCCGCCTTCAGCGCCGCCTCCACTCTCGGCGGGGCTTCCATGTCCTTCAGGGTTTCCCGCAGCCTCCGCAGCCGGCCTTCCACCTCGAAGCAAATCGGATCTTGTTCCTTCATAGCGTCCAGCCCCTCGCCCGCCCCGCGATCCCCTCTGCCGTTCCGTTTGCCGGCCTCGGTCTTAGTCTCTCGGCCAGCAGTTCCCTCCCCCGGTGCAGCCGCGACCTCACCGTTCCAACGGCGCATCCCAACGCCTCCGCCGCCTCCGCGTACGACGCCTCCTGCAAGTCGCAAAGCACCACTGCCTCCCTGTAATGCGCGGGTAAGGCCAGCACGGCGTTCTGCACCGCCCGGATCTCTTCGTCCCGCGTCGCCGCCTCCAGCGGCCCGTCCGCCGGACTGGCTGGATCTTCCAGGTCCTTCGCCGCTTCCGATTTCCTGGATTTCAACCGCGCCACGTTGTTTCTCGCAATCCCGTAGAGGTACGCCCGGAACGTGCCGCGCCGGATGTCGTACTTGTGTCCCTCCCGGATCAGGGTGAGAAATACCTCCTGCACGACGTCCTCGGCTGCCGCAGCGGATCCGCTCATTTGATAGGCGAAACGGTATATGCCTCCCTGGGTCCGCCGGTATAGCAGCGTGAAGGCCTCTTCGTCGCCTTCGAGCATCGCTCGCAGCAGATCTTCGTCCGTCTGCCCCGCCTGCTGGATCATTGAGCTCATCCGCGTTTACTATGAAAGATTCCCGCGGCGGCCGCGGAAAGTTCCAGGAAATATCCGCCCGCCCTCATAATTGAATGGAACGGCCCTACCGCAAATTCGTTTCGGCCCTCGCAACTGTCTGGCTCGCCCTTGCCATTGGCGGTTTTGCTTACGCTCGAATCCTGGGCTTGCCCGGCCATTGGACCGCGCCCCTGGTCGCCGCTTTCCTCTGGGAGGCCTCTTTCTACATCGCCCCGGGATTCTCCGCTGTCCGGCAAGCCGCCGTTCAGCGCTGGCCTGGGCCCCTCTTCGCCGCCGGGTTGACAGCCAGCGCCATGGCCCCCTATCTGGTCTACACCCTTCCTCTTGGTCTGTTCGATCCCCTGCCGGCGCTCGCCCTTGCTCTCCTCGCCGCGGCCGCCTCCTTCTGGTTCGTCGCCCTGCCGGCGAGCAAGTGGACCGACTTCTCTTTCGTCGCCTTCATGGCCGCACCCGTCGTCGCCCGCCTCTTCCAGGAACTCTACCCCGCTCCCGCCGCCACTGTCCCCCTCTCCATCCTGGGCCAGTTAATGTGGATTCGCCTGGGAATATGGGCCATCCTCTGCCTGCGCCGGGTCGAGGAAGTCGGTTTTGGATTCTGGCCATCCTCCCGTGAATGGCTATGCGGTTTGCGCTACTACCTGTACTTCCTCCCCGTGGGCCTTACGCTGGCGCTCGGTATCGGCCTTGTTCGTTTTCGCCCTGTGCAACTGGACTGGTGGTTGGCCGCCGCTTACGCCGCCGCCACCTTTTTCGGCATGTTGTGGGTCGTCGCTCTCTCCGAGGAGTTCTTCTTCCGGGGCCTGCTCCAGCCCTGGCTCGCTCGCTCCTTCGGAAGCCGGATCGCGGGACTCCTGCTCGCCGCCTGTCTGTTCGGACTGGTCCACCTCCCGTTCCGTGGGTTCCCGAACTGGAGGTTCGCCCTCGTCGCTGCCGTGGCGGGCGTCTTCTACGGCCTGGCCCGCGATCGCAGCCGGGGCATCCGCGCCGCCATGGTGGCCCACGCCCTCGTCAACACCACCATGCGGCTCTTCTTCTCCTGAGATCAGACCGCATCCAGCGCCTGTTCAAAATCCGCCAGCAGATCCCGCCAATCTTCAATTCCCACCGACACCCGCACCAGCCCCTCGCTGATGCCGGCTTGCGCCAGTTCCTCCGGACTCAAGCCGGAATGCGTGGTTGTCATTGGGTGGCATGCCAGCGTCTCAACGCCGCCTAGCGATACGGCGTTGCGCGCAATCTTCACCCGGCGCAGGAACTCGAAGGCCGCTGGCTTTCCTCCCGCCAGTTCCATCGAAAACAGCGCCCCTGGGTACTCGCACTGCGCCAGCCGGATCTTGATCTGTTCGTGGTCTTCAAACAGCGTCGGGTATCGCATCCGGATCACTTTCGGATGATCGGCCAGCTTCTCGGCGATGCGTTGCGCGTTCTTGCTCTGTCGGTTCATCCGCAAAGCCACCGTCGGCAGCCGCCCGTCCAGCAGCCAGCACTCATCGGGAGGCAGAATGTTGCCGAAGATCGCGCGGCTCGCCTTCAGCCGCTGGATCAGGCTCTCGTCGCTCGCCAGCGCCGCCCCCGCGATCAGGTCGCTGAAACCGGACATGTATTTCGTCGCCGAATACAGCGTGATGTCCGCCCCTAACGTCAACGGATGCTGAAAAGCGGGCCCCAGAAATGTGTTGTCCACCAGCAGCAGCGGCTTCGGCACGCGTTGCATACAGGCCTGCGCCGTGCGCTGGATGTCCGTCATCACCATCGTCGGATTCGCCGGTGTCTCCACGAACACCATCCGCAGGTTGGGCGTCTCTTGTATGGCCCGCTCCAGTTCCTTGCCGTGCCCGGCGGAGACCGCGACACATTGAAACCCGAACGGCTCCAGCAACTCATGGATCAGATGAAGCGTCCCTCCATAGAGCGGAAGCGTATACACGATCCCATCGCCCGGCCGCGCGAACGTCAGCAGCGCCGTCATGATCGCCGCCAGTCCGGAGTTGAACACCGCCGCCGCCCGCGCCTTCGGTTCCAGGGGAACCATCTGGTCCTCCAGAATCTCTGCGTTGGGATGATTCAGCCGGGCATAGATCAGTTCCGCATGTTCCCCCTCCGCCGGCTTCGCCCTGCCCGTCGCAAAGGCGAACGCGCGCTCAGCCGCTTCCGGGCTCGAGAACACGTATGTCGAGCACCGAAAAACCGCCGGCCTCGCCGATCCCACCGAAAGTTTTGGATCGAAGCCTCGCGTCAATACCTCCGTGGGAGGGCGCAACGAGTGGTTCGCGTGTCTCTCCTGCTTCATGGCAGTCTCCTGCCCCGAGTTTACATCAGAACCACCACTTTAGAGTGGGTTTTATTCTGTCGTGCATTTGTGACAAACCACGCAGACTTTGCACAAAAAGTAGCATTGTCGATCTATATTGTCATATTTTCGAGGGCCCAAGACTGCCCATTCCCCCCCCATCAAGGCTCCCAAGCAAAAAAAATCGCCCAGATCCGAAAAAAGGTAAAAATAGTTCTTGCATTCCCAAAAACCATATCCTATAATCAGAATTAAGCCGGGGAGGCAACTCCCACCAAAGCGAGACTAACCTCTAAAAAAAAGACCCCTGAAGCAATCCTCCCCGGCGCCCCAAAAAAAAGATTCCACCAAAGCTCAGCGGGTATCAGCCCTTGTTGAAAAGCGGTCGTTGCCCAGTTGTCCCAAGCCGGCTTGAACGGCGGGTCATTCATTCTCGGGTCCGCGGCGCGCGGACAGCGGCGCCTGTCGCCGCCTTTCAGTGCGCGCAACAAGGGGAATATCTGCTCCAATCGGTGGTATGATGCTGATTGACGCTGCGGACACCGGCCTCATGAGAGCAATCACGATCCTAGGATCCACAGGCTCCATCGGAAAGAACACCCTCGACGTCATTCGGCGCAACCGGGATCGCTACCGCGTCTTTGCCTTGGTGGCAGGCCAGAACGTTGAGGAATTGGTGTCTCAGATTCTGGAGTTCCGTCCCGAAGTGGTCGTGGTGGCCACTGATGAGGTCTTGAGCCGTCTCCGTCAAAAACTGAAGGAAACCGGGTTGCCGCGCCCCAATTGGCCGCAACTGGCCGCGGGCGCAAGGGCGCGGGTGGAGGCGGCTGTCGCGGCCGGCGTCGCCTTCGTGATGTCGGCGATCGTGGGTGTGGCGGGATTGGAAGCCACTCACGCCGCCGTGCATGAGTCCAAAACAATCGGCCTCGCCAACAAAGAGCTCCTGGTCGCCAGCGGGGAACTGCTCATGGCCGCCGCCAGAGAGCGGAAGGTGGACCTGATCCCGGTCGATAGCGAGCACAACGGCGCGCACCAGTGCCTCCGCGCCGGACTGTCCTCGGAAGTGTCCCGCCTGATCCTCACCGCTTCCGGCGGCCCGTTCTGGAACAGGGACTTGTCGGAGCTGGATGCCGTGACGCCGGAGCAGGCCCTCAAGCATCCAACATGGCAGATGGGCAAGCGTATTTCTCTGGACTCTGCCACCTTGATGAACAAGGGTTTTGAAGTCATCGAAGCTTGCTGGCTCTTCGGCCTCCTGCCTTCTCAGGTGGAGGTGGTTGTGCATCCGCAGTCCACTGTGCACGCCATGGTGGAGTACGCCGATGGAAGCGTCCTGGCGCAGATGTCCGCTACCGACATGCGGATGCCGATCCAGTACGCCTTGACTTACCCTGAACGCATGCCCGGCGCGGTTCCTCGCCTGCAATGGGACGAGTTTCGAAAGCTGGAATTCTATCCGCCCGACCACGTCAAGTTCCCGCTGCTGAAGCTCTCTTACCAGGCGCATGAGGCGGGCGGTTCGGCTACATGTACGCTGAATGCCGCCGATGAGATCGCTGTCGAGGCCTTTTTGAATCACGAGATTTCATTCCCGGAGATCGGGGATGTCGTCGCGGAAACTCTCGATCGAATGGGGGTTCGCTCTCTAGCCTCCATTGCGGATGTTTTGGCCGCCGACGAAGAGTCACGCCGGGTCGCCCGGCGCATCGTTAAGATTAGGGGAAGGAATGCGGTTCCGCCGGTCCTGGTAGGCCCGGCGCGGACGGCGTGACGGAAATGCTGGTTATTGAGAACATTCTGTGGCTGCTGGTTCTGATCGGGGTGATGATCCTGGTCCACGAACTGGGGCATTATTGGGTGGCTCGTTATTTTGACGTGCGCATCGACACCTTCAGCTTCGGCTTCGGCCCGCGGCTGTGGGGATTCCGCCGCGGTGAGACCGATTTTCGGATCTCCCTGATCCCCTTCGGGGGCTACGTCAAGATGGCGGGCGAGCAGACCGGAGATCAGGCCGCCGACGATCCCCGTTCCTTCCTGGCCAAACCGCGATGGCAGCGCCTGGCGATCGCCTTCGCCGGACCCATGATGAACGTGGTCCTGGCCGTGGCTCTTCTCACCGGCCTGTTCATGTACAAGTACCCGAAGCCCCTGGACACGCCGGATGGCGCCGTGGTCGGACATGTCGTAGCCGATTCCCCTGCCGCCAGGGCGGGCGTTCGCGAGGGCGATCGCATCGTCCGTTTCGACGACAAGTCTAACCCGTCGTGGGAAGACATCTTCATCAAGGAATTCGCCAGCGCCAATCGCTCGCTGCCGTTGGTCCTGGAACGGAACGGGCGCACGATCAACACCCACATCACGCCTCGCCTTTCCGAGCGAACCGGCATAGGATACGCCGGATGGTCCCAGGAAGCCGAGATCCAGGTGACGGAAGTTGTCCCCGGTATGCCCGCCGAAAAGGCCGGCCTGCGTAAGGGGGACCTGTTGCTGACCATCCAGGGCAGACCTATAAAGTCCCTGCTCAAGTTCCACGACGAAGTGCGCGCCAGCGAAGGAAAGCCCGTCACCATCGAGATCCTGCGGGACGGACAGTTGCAGGCCATCACGATGCAGCCCGTCTACCCCGAGGCGGAAAAGCGCTGGATGATCGGGGTCGCCGCCGACCAGCGGATTGCCTATGTCTCATTGCCGTTGGCGCAGGCATTGACCCAGTCCGTGCAGCAGAACGTTCGCGGGGCGACGCTCATCTATGAGTTTCTCCGCGGCATCGTCGCGCGGCGGATGTCGGCCAAGTCCATCGACGGCCCGATCCGCATCGCCCAGTTGTCGGGCGACGCGGCCCGCGAAGGCGCCTACACGTACGTCCACTTGATGGCGGCCGTCAGCCTCAACCTGGCCATCATCAACCTGCTCCCGATCCCCGTCCTGGACGGCGGAGTCATCCTCATGCTGCTCGTCGAGATGATTCTGCGCCGGGATCTCAGCATCCCCGTCAAAGAGGCTGTCTTCAAGTTCGGCTTCGTCTTCCTCCTGATGGTGATGGTCTTCGTGATTTACAACGACATCACCAAGATGATCATCCCCGCGGGCTGATCCCGGACCGCCCCGGCGCGTGCTCCGTTCCGCGCTTGCATCTTTTTGGCGCGGTGGTATGATGAGTATGCCATGAGCGACAAGCGCGCCCTCAGGTTTGTCATGATCGGCGCGGGCTTCTGGGCCCGCTATCAGTTGGCGGGCTGGCAGGAGGCGGGCGGCGCCCAATGCGTCGCCATCCACAACCGCACGCGCTCCAAAGCGGAAGCGCTGGCCCGCGAGTTCGGCGTCCCGGCGGTCTACGACGACCCCGAAACGATGCTCCGCGAAACGCGCCCCGATTTTGCGGACATCCTCACAGACCCTGGCACTCACGCCCGCTATACCCTGCTCGCCGCCGGACTCGGCATCCCCGTGGTGTGTCAGAAGCCGCTGGCGGCGACTTATGAAGAAGCTCGGCAGATGCTGGCAGCCTGCCGCAAGGCCGGCGTGCCGCTGTACGTCAACGAAAATTTCCGCTGGCAGACTCCCATCCGCGAGTTTGCGCGCGCGCTCAAAACCAGCCCCATTGGGGATGTCTTTCGCGCCCGCATCCGCATGGTCTCCGGATTCAAGGTCTTCGAGAATCAGCCCTTCCTCCGCAACGAGGAGAAGTTCGTCCTGACCGATGTCGGCAGCCACGTCCTCGATGTCGCGCGCTTCCTGTTCGGCGAAGTGGAATTACTCTGTTGCCAGACCTATCAGGCGCACAAGGACATCCGGGGCGAGGACATCGCCACGGTCATGCTGAAGATGACCTCCGGCGCGACGGTGATCGTGGAAATGGGCTACGCCGAAAATTACCTGGAGGAGGACCGGTTCCCGGAGACCGCCGTTTTCGCCGAAGCGACACAGGGCTCCGCGGAACTGACCCTGGACTACTGGGTCAGGGTGACGACCAAGGACGGCACTCATATCCGCCGCTGCCCGCCGCCCCATTACCCCTGGGCGGACGCCCGCTATGATGTCGTGCATTCGAGCATCGTGCCCTGCCAGGCGAACCTGCTGGCCGCCATGCGCGGCCAGGAACCCGCCGAAACGACCGGCGAAGACAATCTCCGGACCGTGCGCCTGGTATTCGCGTCCTACGATTCGGCGGCCACCGGCCAGGTGATTCGCATGTCGGAGTGGAATCCTTGAAGATCGGCATCTGCACGTATGCCTGCATGTGGTCCATCGGTTTTCCGGGCGCGAGGCCTCCAGACCCGCTGTGCGCCATGGACCTGATCAACAAGGCCCGGGCGCTGAACGTCAGCGTCGTGCAATTCGGTCCGAATCTTGCCCTCCAGGACCTTCCTGATTCGGAGCGGTCCGCCGTGCTCCAGGCCGCTCGGGAGGCGAAGCTCGATTTGGAAATCGGCAGCCGCGGCGTGGAGCCGGCCCATCTGCGGCGGATGCTGGAATTCACGCGCGCCTGCGGCTCGGCTCTCTTGAGGACCGTCCCCGAGTTGGAGGGCGGGCGGATTCCTTCCCGGACGGAGCTTGCCGCCATCCTCCGGGAAGTGGAACCGGCTTTCCGCCGCGCGGGAGTACGGCTGGCCATGGAAAACAGTCTGATGCCCGCCGCGGAGATGAGCGCCGCGCTGGAATCCGCCGGCAGCCCCTGGCTGGGCGTCACGCTGGACACTGTGAATTCGCTCGCCATCGCGGAGGGCACGAGAGAAGTTGTGTCCGCCCTCGCCCGGTGGACACACTGCCTGCACGTCAAGGATTTCATCATCCGGCGCGAATGGCACATGATGGGCTTCCGCGTTGAGGGCCGGCCGGCGGGACAGGGCCAGTTGAACCTCCCCTGGCTGCTCGGCGAACTGGCCGCGGCGGGCGCGCGATGCAATGCGGTCCTCGAGTTGTGGCCGCCCGAACAATCTTCGATCGAACAGACCGTCGCTCTGGAGCAACAGTGGCTCACGGAGAGCGTGGCGTACTTGAAGAGACTGATTCCAGGATCTTCCGCTTCGGGGTAACGATCCGCTCCGGCGGTGGACGAATTGCCAAGGGCATCGACGACGATTCTTGAGTGCATCCACAGGAGAAGCAGACCATGAAAAAAATCCTGATCGCCTTGCTGCTCGCCGCGGCCGCCGCGGCGCAAACATCCAAGCCGCTGCCTAAGCTGAAGGTGAGCGACAACAAGCGCTTCCTGGCGACGGCCGATGGCCGGCCTTTCTTCTATCTGGCCGACACGGCGTGGGAACTGCTGCACCGTCTGGACCGCAAGCAGGCCGCGGAGTATCTCTCGCTGAGGGCGTCGCAGGGCTACACCGCGATTCAGGCCGTGGCCCTCGCCGAGCTGAACGGCATTACCGACCCGAACCCATACGGAGACCTCCCGCTCATCGACAAGGACCCTTCGCGGCCGGCAGTCACACCCGGAGCGAGCCCTAACGATGCCCGGGCCTACGATTATTGGGATCACGTGGACTACATCGTGGACCAGGCCAACGCCCGCGGGCTGTACATCGCCATGCTGCCAACCTGGGGCCGCTGGGTCGTGAAGAACGAGAAGAACGACGAGAGCATCTTCACTCCGGGCAGTGCCCAAGTCTACGGCGAGTTCCTCGGCCGCCGCTATGCAAAGAAAGGCGTGATCTGGATCCTGGGAGGCGACCGTACGGCCACCGGCTACGAAGAAATCTGGCGGGCGATGGCTCGGGGAATCGCCATCGGCACAGCCGGCAAGGAGGACTACGACGCGGTCCTGATGAGCTTCCATCCCCGCGGCGGCGAAACCTCATCCGCCTGGTTCCACGAGGACGCCTGGCTGGATTTCAACATGCACCAGACCGGTCACGGACTGGCCGAGAAGACCGGAAGCTGGGACCGGATTGCAAAGGACTATGGCCGGACGCCGGTGAAACCTGTGCTGGACGGCGAACCGCTCTATGAGGACCACCCCATCGCGTTCCGCGCGCGCGATTACGGTTACTCGTTCGACGCGCATGTCCGGCAGAGGGCGTACTGGTCGGTGTTCTCGGGCTCGTGCGGCCACACCTACGGGAATCATTCCGTGTGGCAGATGTACGCGCCCGGAAGAACGCCCATCAACGGGCCGCTGTTCTACTGGAATGAAGCGATTCACCGGCCGGGTGCGGCGCAGATGCGGCACCTCCGCGCGCTCATCGAATCCAGGGACTACTTCTCCCGCGTTCCGGATCCATCGCTGGTCGTAAATCCGCTCGAGGGAGCGGACCGGATCGTCGCCACGAGGGGTGAAGGTTATGTATTCATCTACAGCGCGCAGGGGCGCCGCTTCACGGCCGATCTGACAAAGCTGCCGGCCAGGACCTGGGTGGCGGCGTGGTTCAACCCGCGCACGGGCACACGCCGCGAGGCCGGCACTTTCGACAACACCGCCCCGCGGGAGTTCACCTGCCCGTCGGAGGGATTCGGCAGCGACTGGGTCCTGATCCTCGATGACCCCGCCAAGGTCAAAACAGCTTCCTCCCGATAGTCCGGGGAGGCGTCAGCGGATCGGCGAATACGGCGCCGCACGGTAGATGGAGATCAGGTTGTTCTTGGTCACCTGGCCGTACTGATCGATGGACTCCTTTCGCACTTTGACCCATTCCGGGTCGGCCGCGAAGGCGTTCCATGCCTTTTCGCGCGACGCCAGATCGTCGAACGGCGTCAGGTAGGTAAGATTCGGCATGTTCGGTCCGATGATGGTCGAGGCATACAGAACCGGATGCACGCCTACGCGGTGAAAGATTTTGATCTCCGGGCCGGCGAAGCGCTCGTGCAGATGCGTCAACTGGTTGTAGTTCGGCGAGTGATAGACGCGCAGCTCGAACAGGCGAGGGGCCTTGGGCGGCGGGTCCATCGGGACGATTTCCGGCGAGTAGTCGGTGGCTTCCAGCAGGCTGTTCTCCTGCCGTTCGAACGGCGCTTCGGCGCCGCCTTGCCAAGCCTCGAAGGCCTTCTCCAGTTCTCCATCCTGGTTCAGCTTTCCGCGAACCGACCAGAACTCCTCCACCGATTGGAAGCCGAGGATCACCACCAGTTCCGGCGTGTGCGGAACGATCTGCCCTTCCAGGATGATCTTGGGGCCGTTGTGAACTTTGGAAAGCGCCGGCATCCCTGTCTTCTCCAGGTACTCGTGGAGACGCGCGAGCTGATTCCCCGCCCGCAGGTAATACCGCTGCATCAGGTAAATTCGGGTCTTTCTTCCGGTGACGCCTTGACCGGAGGCGGCCGCCGGGAGGAACCCGGCGCTGCCCAGCATGCCGAAAAAGGATCTTCGCTTCATAAATTCCGCCATAGCTCGATTTTTGAAGATATCAAACTTGAGCAGGCGGAGCGCAAGGGCGGACCGGCACTTCGAAAAAGAAAGGGATAGACCGCTCAGAGAAGGCCGGCGATCGCCTTTTCGAGCACCGGCTGCTCCGTTTCGCCGATGAACGCCCGGGCCAGCCGGCCCTGCCGGTCGTACAGGAAGAGCGCGGGCAGGGCGCCGCTCCACTTCTGGTGTACGGAGTCTATGAACTTCTCGTCGTCCGAGGCGCGCTTGATGTAGGCAACTCCGGACGCTCCGGTTTTGCCCAGGAACTGCTCGGCTTTCGCCTGGTCCTCCGGCTCATCGCAGGACACGGTGACCAGCCGGAAGCCGCGCTCGCGGTACTTGCGCTCCAGCGCGACGATCCAGGGCATCTCCTCGCGGCACGGGGCGCACCAGGTGGCCCAGAAATTCACTAGGAGCACGTTGCCCTTGTTCGAGG
>Ga0101944_10002719_pt1 | contig 27444 bp, 20 predicted proteins | sample DewCreD2012metaG_FD_75245 | JGI IMG/M metagenome (GOLD analysis project Ga0101944, IMG submission 75245) | Hot spring sediment bacterial and archeal communities from British Columbia, Canada, to study Microbial Dark Matter (Phase II) - Dewar... ... | reverse complement strand
CAAAATATTTAATCAGTCAAAACCCTTTTATGGTTATGTTACTATTCTTGAAAAACCATATTTGACAGGTTATGAACCAATTTTTAATAAAGACAATGAAGTCATAGGTATTTTTTATGTTGGTTATCCTATTTCCTCATTGAACTCTATTGGAGAGCAAATTGCTTCTACAAAACTTTTTAATACAGGGTTCGTGGTTTTAATTGATAATAAAAATAATATTATAAATTATTCGAATAATTATCAACCAGATGAAATAAAAAATATTCTTCAAAATCAATCTTATGAGGAAGAGTACAAATACAAAGAAATAATATTTAAGAAGTGGAATTATAGATTGGTTGCAGCAGTCCCAATAAAAGAAATTGATGAGATCACATTTTCCCTCATTAAAGGTTCGCTTATTTCAAATGGTATAATATTTACTATTATAACTATTTTTTTAGTTGTATTTCTTCAAAAATTTATTGTTAAACCAATAGTTTATATTAGTAATAGTACTAAGAAATATATAAAAGGAGATAAACAAGTAAAAATAGAATTAAAAAGTAAAGATGAGCTTGGACAATTAGGTAATACAATAAATTTGATGATTGAAACTATTGAAAGTAATTTGTTTGAACTGGAAAAGAAAGAAAAGATTGCAAAAGAAAATGCAGAACAAAATAATAGATTAAAATTATTATCAGAAGAAAAAAACTTGATTTTAGAAAAAAACATTTCTATTCTCCTTAATTCAATGGAAGAGTTTTCAAATGGTTACCTTCAGATAACTGCAAATGCAGACGGTAATGATGAACAAATCAATAAGTTATTCAATGGATTTAATTTAATGGTTATAAGAATTAGAGAACTTGTTTCAAGTGTAATAATTTTAGTTAATAAAGCATTTGACTCAACGACTTCAATTGCTTCTAATACAGAAGTAATGGCTTCCGGCTCTCAAGAATTAAGCAGTCAGGTTCACGAAATAGCAACTGCTATCGAACAAATGAGTTCAACTATTTTACAAACAACAAAAAATACAAATAGGACTGCAGAAAACTCTAAGGTAGCAGTTGAAACTGCTATTCTTGGAGGTAAAGTTGTGAATGAAACAATTAATGGAATAGAAAAAATAGCAGAAGTGGTTACAGTAGCAACTGAAAATATTAAAGAGTTGGGAGAAAACAGCAAACAAATAGGTGAAATTATTGAGGTAATTAATGATATCGCAGACCAAACTAACTTATTGGCATTAAATGCAGCAATTGAAGCAGCAACAGTATTTAATCACATACATAAATTTATTTTGGATGGATGTGAGAATAAGTATATCTCAGAAGGATTTTTTAGAGAATTATTAAGGCTATAATTATTTTTAGTTGTGATAAATTTTATTGTTTAGAGTCTTCAGAAAATAACTTTACATAATAAATTCATAAACCAAAAAGCTCTCACTATGCCAAAAATTTTTGATAACATCGAAAACTATTTAATAAAAGGATTAACCGATTCCCTTGAAGTATCTCATCGTGCGGATTTTTGTGTTGGATATTTTAACCTTCGTGGATGGAAAGAAGTCGCTAATTATATTGATAGATTTTCAGGTCAAAATGATGATAAGTGTCGTCTTCTTGTTGGTATGCAAAAACGACCTGAAGAATTATTAAGAGAATATTTTTCAAACGAAGATGCTGTAATTGATAATCAAAAGGCATTAAAATTGAAAAAGGACTTAGCACGAAATTTTAGGCAACAACTTACAATTGGAGTCCCAACTGAAGAAGATGAGGTTGGTTTAAGAAAACTCTCACGACAGATTAAAGATGGTAAGGTTGTAGTAAAATTATTTTTGAGGCATTCTCTTCACGCAAAATTATATCTTGCTTTTAGAAACGATAAAATAAATCCTATTATAGGTTTTGTTGGTAGTAGTAACTTAACCCTTGCAGGTTTAGCGAAACAAGGAGAACTTAATGTTGATGTTCTTGAGCAGGATGCAGCAAATAAATTGGCAAAATGGTTTGAAGAAAGATGGAATGATAGGTGGTGCATAGATATATCAAAAGAACTTATTGAGATTTTGGACACTTCTTGGGCTTCAGAAAAACCTTTCTCACCTTATCATATTTATTTGAAAATTGCTTACCATCTCTCTCAGGAAGCTCGTGCTGGCTTATCTGAATTCAAAATTCCAAGGATTTTTCAAAATGAGTTACTGGAATTTCAACAAAAAGCCGTTTTAATAGCTGCCCACCATCTTAACAAAAGAGATGGCGTTATCATTGGTGATGTTGTGGGTTTAGGAAAAACGATAATTGCCTGTGCAATTGCAAAAATTTTTGAGGATGATTTTTATCTTGAAACTTTAATTATCTGTCCAAAAAATATTACAGGAATGTGGGAAAAGTATTTTGACAAATATCAACTCAGGGCTAAGGTACTTTCTATTTCTGTTGTCCAAAATAAATTGCCTGAATTGAGACGCTATAGAATTGTAATTATTGATGAAAGTCATAACTTGAGAAATCGAGAAGGTAAAAGATACAATGCCATAAAAGAATATATTGGGATGAATGCCAGTAAAGTCATACTTCTTTCTGCTACACCTTATAATAAATCATATCTTGATTTATCTAACCAGCTGCGCCTTTTTGTTGATGAAGACGCTGATTTAGGAATTTCACCAGAGAATTACATTAGAGAAATTGGCGGAAGAGTAGAATTCTTAGCGAAATACCAGTATTCAGAAAGAACTCTGCTGGCTTTTGAAAAAAGTACTTATGCTGATGACTGGAGAGAGTTAATGAGACTGTATCTTGTAAGAAGAACAAGAAGTTTTATTAAGGAAAATTACGCTGTGTACGATCCTGAAAAGAAAAGGAAATACCTATTATTCAGTGATGGCAGAAGATCATATTTCCCCGATAGAATACCAAAGAAAGTAGAATATCCATTTAAACCCAATGATCCTCAAGATCAATATGCAAAATTATATTCCGATGAAGTTGTACAAGCATTAAATTTGTTGAATTTACCAAGATATGGATTAGCGAATTATATTGAAGATCCTTGCTCTTTAACTCCTTCCAAAGATGAGGAAACCATAATTGCAAATTTGTCTCGTGCAGGCAAAAGGTTAATGGGATTTGCAAGAACAAATTTATTTAAACGACTTGAAAGCAGTGGTTATGCATTTTTATTATCTATCAGCAGACACATTCTTAGAAACTACATTTATCTTTATGCCTTGGAAAACGGATTACCTATTCCTATTGGTGGTCAGGAAGCAAATTTATTGGATGAATTTTTAGATGATAAGGATTATGATGATCCAAACAATCAGAAAAATATTTTATTTGAAGAAGAGGCATTTAAAAAGCTCGCAAGAGAAGTCTATGAACTATTCTCAAATACCAGTGAAAATATGTTTGATTGGTTGAGAGCAGGTTTCTTTAAACAGGAACTTATTAATCATCTTATTTCTGATAATAAAAACTTGCTAAAAATTCTTCTTCTTGGAAAAAATTGGAATCCAAAATCTGATAGACAACTGAATGCGCTTTATAATGTTTGCACTAAAATACATCCCACTGAAAAAATTTTAATATTCACTCAATTTTCTGATACAGCTTTTTACCTTTATAATGAATTAAAAGCACGCGGTCTAAAACAACTGGAATGTGTAACGGGCGATTCAGATAATCCCACTGATATTGCTGTCCGTTTTAGTCCGATTAGCAATGAAATTCCAGCTATTAAAGGCACTGAAAGAGAAATTAGAGTTTTAATTTCTACCGATGTTTTGAGTGAAGGGCAAAATCTTCAGGACTGTCATATAATTATTAATTATGATTTGCCTTGGGCGATTATTAGACTAATACAACGTGCTGGTCGTGTTGACAGGATAGGACAACAGTCTAATAAAATCCTTTGCTATTCATTCTTGCCGGAAGATGGTATTGAAAAGATTATAAGATTAAGAAAAAGGTTGACTGAACGTATTCAGCAAAATGCCGAAGTTGTTGGCTCTGATGAAACATTCTTTGAAGGTGATCCAATTAATATCGCAGATCTTTATAATGAAAAAGCTGGAATACTTGATGATGAAGATGATTCCGAAGTTGATTTGGCTTCTTTCGCTTTTCAAATATGGAAAAATGCCTTGGATAAAAATCCCGATTTAGAAAATATTATTCCTTCATTACCAAATGTGGTTTACTCTACAAAAAGTGAAAAGGAAGCGGCAGATAATAAAGATAGTGTAATTGTGTATGCAAAAACTTATGAAGATAATGATATTCTTGTTATGGTAGATAAAAATGGCGAGTTAATAACACAATCTCAATTTGCAATACTAAAAAAAGTTGAGTGTGAACCAGATGAAAAACCAATAGAGAAAATTCCAAATCATCATCAACTTGTTTCAAAAGGTTTAGAATTTATTAAGGTATCTGAAAAACAAATTGGTGGACAATTAGGTAAAAAGACAAGCGCACGATTCAGAGTTTATAACCGACTAAGCAGATACTACGAAGAAAATAAAGATACTCTTTTCGCTAACGATACGCTGAAAAGAGTTATTGAAGATATTTATCGCTACCCATTAAAAGAATATGCAAAAGAAACATTCAACAGACAACTTAAAGCAGGAATTGATGACTCGGCGCTCGCAGAACTGGCAATATCATTACGAGAAGAAGATAAACTTTGTCTAATAAATCAAGATGAAATAGAGAATAAAGATCCTCAAATAATTTGTTCAATGGGTTTAAGGATAATTTGATATGCTTCATTCTTAAACAAAGCTATATGTTCATTTAATTTGGGGAACGAAGGACAGGTTTAATTATTTCAATAAAGAGATTCGAGACATTGTTAATAACCATATTTTGAAGTATGCAAAAAATAATAACATTGAAATTCTTTCAATCAATATTCAATCTAACCATTTGCATCTATTAATCAGCTTAAGAAGTGATCAAAAAGTTGATGAGATTGTTAAAAGACTTAAAGGTGAATCTTCTCATTGGATTAATTCAGAGAATATTATCAAACCTAAATTCAGCTGGCAGAGAGGTTATGGTGCTTTTTCAATAAGTTCTTCACATCTGGAAGCAGTTAAAAACTATATCAAAAATCAGGATGAACATCATAGGAAAGTTAGCTTCATAGATGAATACAAGAAAATTCTAACAAAATATGGTTACTCGATTGATAACATTAATGAACTCTAACATCAGAATTCATTCTGGTAGATATGGATCACTGTGTACATATAATTCTAACCGCTTCAGCGGTTTTCAGATATGAGAAACCGATGAATCGGTTATATGAGAGTGCGTTCTGGATTCAGTACCACCACAATAAATTGTGGTGTTAATTCATTGACATAATTGTAACTAACTCCAGAATTTATTCTGGTGTAATTGAATAACCAGCGTATTAATTAACCGTTTCAGCAGTTTACAGATATGAGAAACCGATGAATCGGTTATATGAGAGTGCGTTCTGGACTCAGCACCACCACAATGAATTGTGGTGTTAATTCAGTGACATAATTGTAGCTAACACCAGAATTCATTCTGGTGATGATGAATAATCAGATAGAGTTAATTAACCGCTTCAGCGGTTTACAGATATGAGAAACCGATGAATCGGTTATGTGAGGGTGTGTCCTGGATTCAGTACCACCACAATGAATTGTGGTGTTATTATGTTGGCATAATTAGATAATTAGCACCAGAATTCATTCTGGTGTAATTGAATAACCAGCGTATTAATTAACCGTTTCGGCGGTTTACATGGATGGGAAACCGATGAATCGGTTATGTGAGAGTGTGTTCTGGATTCAGTACCACCACAATGAATTGTGGTGTTAATTCATTGACATAATTGTAACTAACACCAGAATTTATTCTGGTAGAGGTTTCAAAAAATAATAGACTATAACAAACCGATTCAATAAATTACTGATGTAAAAATAAAAAAATTAAAATGGCATTTAATCCAAACATACCATATAATGAATTACCATTGCTTCCACCCAAAGAAGAAATAGAAACTAAAACAGTTCTTAAGAAAACTATATCTGCAAGTCGTGCTTTAGCTGAACTAAAAGGTGCAACTAATTCAATTCCAAATCCAGAAATACTAATTACATCAATAATCTTACAAGAAGCCAAATCTTCATCAGCTATTGAAAATGTTGTAACGACAAATGATAAATTATTTAAGTCTTTTAGTGCAAAAGCGGATATTAGTGATCCACAGACAAAGGAAGTTCTTCGATACAGAGAGGCTCTTTGGGAAGGGTTTAACCAATTAAAGAAAAATGAATTACTGACCACTAATCTTTTCATAAAAATATTCCAAAAAATTAAAGAATCGGATGCAGAAATTCGTAGAACTACAGGCACTAAATTAGCCGACGGCAGTGGTAAAGTTATTTACACACCGCCAGAAGGTGAGCAATTAATAAGAAAATTGCTTTATAACCTCGAGCAATTTATTAATAATGACTCCAATATTGATCCGCTTATTAAATCGGCAATTATTCATTATCAGTTTGAAGCTATTCATCCTTTCACTGACGGCAACGGCAGAGCTGGACGAATGATTTTAATTCTATATCTTATTCTTCAGAAATATCTTTCTTTACCAGTGCTTTTTTTAAGTCGCTATATTATTGACAATAAAGCACAATATTACAAATTATTAAGAGGGGTTACAGAAAAAAAATGATTGGGAATCGTGGATTTTATTTGTTTTAGATGGAATTGAAAGTACATCTAAATCAACTATTTTTTTGATTGAAGAAATTTATAAATCGCTGTTAAAAACAAGCGATTTTGTTAGGGAAAAATCACAACAGCGTATCCCAAAAGAAGTAATTGAATTAATTTTTGAACAACCTTACTGTAAAACTGAATTCATTATCAACAAAGAAATCGCACAGCGTAAAGCTGCAGAAAGATATTTAAAAGAATTGGTTAGATTAAAAATATTAGAACCAGAAAAAGTAGGAAAAGAAGTGGTTTATAAAAACAATGAACTCTATAGAATCCTTACTTAAAAATATGGTTCAAATTGAACCACATTTAATAAACGTGGTTCATTTATTATAATATTAAACCACATTATTTCAACTTGTTGTTTTATGAACCATATTCCAAAACTCAAAAAATATGACGCTAAAATAAATTTTCATACTTATATAAATTCTTTTAATTAACATTTTCGCACATTTATCTATGAATTATCTCGGCAATAGAGACATACTAAACAACTACAAAATCGGATTTCTCTGCTCAAGAAAAGTTCCGGCAAATATTATTCTTAAAACTTACGATTGGGCAATCGAACAGCGTGATAATGGTATTTGCGTTGTCTCTGGCTTTCATTCAAAAATTGAAAAAGATGTTTTTGATATTTTAGCGAAAGGCACACAACCAATAATTTTGCTACTTGCAAGAGGAATGATGAAAAGATTCGATAAAAAATTATCAAAGATGATTAATGAAAATAGATTACTGATTATAAGTCAATTTGAAAGCAAAGTCACACGCCCTACCATTCAAACAGCAATTAAAAGAAATGAACTGATAGCCGAAATTTCTGATAAGATTTTTATTCCTTATTCATCAGAGAAAAGTTCATTACTTCATTTAATTGAAAAATTTAGGGATAAAATTATATCTCAATAGTCTTAAAATAGAATTTTGAAAGAACTTTTTAACTTACCGATGTTTATTTTACCATAAATGTTTATTTTTTCAATAACAAATTGAGAGTTTCGAATGCAGCTTTGCATTTTTGAAGATGAACAATATTACAAATTTGAACCACTAATTCTTAGCAGACCCGTTTTTGATTTGAAAATCGGAGTTTCCACCATTAGAGAAAAAATTGCCGAACTTCTGAATTTCAATTCTTATTCTGTTCTTTGTCGGGATTATCTACAAGATACTTTGGATTACCAAAACCACGAAATTCTTGTTAATAAATTTCTTGATGATGATTACTTGTTTATCAATGGAAGAATTGTCCCTGATAAAAGAATTACAAGTATTGTTTCAACAAAATTTCATACTGATATAGTTTTAAAAAACGGTGATGTGATTTTAGCAATTTATCTTTCAAAAGAATCGGTTAAAAAAATATTTGATGTTGATAAACCAGTCTTCGATAAAAATAATTTTTCAGAATTGCCTTCACAAAATCTTGAATTTGAATATTTCACTTATCTGTGGGAATTGCTCAATAAGAATGAATATTTTCTCAATCAGGATTTTGATCTAATAATAGACAAAGAAATTGCAAAACAATTCAATCCATCAGTTTATCTGATAAATGATAAATCAATTTACATTTCTGATTCTGTTAAACTTGGATACAATATTGTATTAGATGCATCTAAAGGAGTGATAATTATTGATAACAATGCTGAAATTATGCATAATTGTGTCATTTACGGACCCTGTTATGTTGGAAAAAATTCTTTGGTCAAAAGTAATTCAACAATTTACGGTGGAACTACGATAGGAAATTTTTGTAAAGTTGCGGGCGAAGTTTCAAATTCAATTTTTATGGATTACTCAAATAAACAACACGACGGATTTTTGGGTAACTCTTATCTCGGAAGTTGGGTAAATTTGGGTGCAGGAACTATAACAAGTAATTTGAAGAACAATTATTCAAAAATTCAGGTTGAATTATCTTTTGGAAAAGTTCAGACTGATTTACAGTTTTTAGGTTTGTTAATTGGTGATCATTCAAAATCAGCAATTGGGACAAGATTTAACACTGCTACAGTTGTTGGTTTTAGCAGTAATATTTTTGGAACTGGATTTACAGAAAAATTTATTCCCTCTTTTGTTTGGGGTTCAATTGATTCAAAGGATGTATATCAATTAGATAAAGCAATTGATGTCGCTAAAATAGTTTATTCACGTAGAAATAATAATTTTACAGAAAAAGATTATAATTTGTTTTTAAGTATTTTTAATGAAACTGTTTCAATAAGAGAGAAATATGGATATAAATGAACAGAATAATTTAACAGATAAACCAGTTTATGAAGATGAAATAATTCCAACTGAAATAACCGAAGGAATTAAACTTCCTTTGGAGGAACATAAGGTTGTGGATCTTTATACAAATGTCAGAGGAATTGCAGTTAAAATTCTTAATCGAATTGAAAAAACTGACGCATATTTAGATAAGTTATTAGATTTTGAAATGAGAAACTCCGAACTGTCTGGTCAGGATAAGGCTTTGCTTTTTGAAATCGTTCACGGCGTTGTCAGATGGATGGGCAGACTTGATTGGATTTTAAACGGTTTTTATAAAGGACAATTTGCCAAAGCAATTCCTGATATGAAAAATGGTTTGAGAGTTGCCTTGTATCAGATTTTCTTCCTCGATAAAGTGCCTGATTATGCTGCCGTTAATGAAGCAGTCGAATTTATAAAAAAACTTCAGGGTCAGAGAGTTGCTAATATCAGTAATGCAATTCTGAGAAATATACTAAAATCAAAAGATGGTATAAGGTATCCTGATCCGCAGGAAGATTTAGTTGGATATCTTTCTACTTATTATTCGCATCCAAACTGGTTAGTAAAAAGATATGTTGATAGATTTGGAAGAGAAGAAACCGAAAAACTTCTGATGGCAAATAATGAAAAACCTTTCCTTACTCTCAGAGTAAATTCTATTAAAACTAACCACGAAGAATTTCAAAAATTGTTGGACTCGGTTAACCTTAAATACAGAGTTGGAAAATATAATTCAGACTTCATCCAACTTCAGAATCTTACAAATATTACTGCGTGGGAATATTTTGCAAAAGGATATTTTAACATTCAGGATGAAAGTACAGGATTAGCCTGCAAATTGCTTGATGTAATTCCCGGAATGCGAATACTCGACTTCTGCGCTGCTCCCGGCGGGAAAACAGCTTACATTGCTGCACTTATTAAAGATAAAGGTCAAATAATTGCTCTCGATAAATTTGATGCGAGATTAAAGCTGCTTCAAAAAAATTGTGACCGATTAGGAATTAGTTCAGTTAAACCGGTTGTTGCCGACGCTCTTGAATATAAAGATGTTCCTTTCGATAGAATTTTAGTTGATGTGCCTTGTACCGGAACCGGAACACTTTCCAAAAAACCAGATATTAAATGGAAGAAGGATATTTTTGACATAAAAAAAATAGCTGAACACCAATTAAAACTCTTACAAAAAGCAGCCACTCTTGTAAAACCAGGCGGAGTTATTGTCTATAGTACTTGCTCAATTGAAGAAGAGGAAAATTTTCAGGTTGTAAAAAGATTTTTGGATAATAATCCTGATTTTCAACTTAAATCAGCAAAAGGAATTTTGTCTGATGATGTTATTGATCAAAATGGATGTGTTCAAACATTCCCTCATAAACATCAGATGGATGGTGTATTTGCTGCTAAATTAGTAAAAATAAATTGATGTGATTATGCTGAATATTTTTTCAGAAGAATTAAAAAAACATAGAGAGGAAGTCGGTTTATCTATCCAGCAAATTGCTTCCAAAACGAGGATAGATAAAAAATATCTCGAGTTTATGGAACAGGGAAATTTTTCTTTTCTTCCTGAGTTATATGTAAAATCTTTTATTCGTGAGTATGCTTCGGTAGTTAATTTAGACCCTGAAGAAACTATAAAGAAATACCAACTTGCAAAAGAAGGAAAACTGAAATCAGATTTAGAATCAGAGAAAAAAGTTGAGCCCGAAATAACCGAAGAGAAAAAGTTTAATTCCCCTCAGGTTAAAAGTGAAACCAAATCTTTTGTTGATGAAAATATTACAACTCAAAATCAAAACCAAACTAACAAGAAAAACGGAAATTTGATTATTATATCATCAGCCGTTTTGGTTTTGCTGATAATTTTTATTGCGTATTTTTTCATTACTTCCCAAAATGAAATAATTATTGAGGAAACCCCTTTTGAAGAAATTAGAAATCAAGATAGTGAAAGATTTGTTGAATCATCTGAAAATATTGAAGATTCCTATTCATCTTCTAATGACAGCTTGAGTTTGGAACTTTTCTCAAAAGATACAACGTGGGTTTATTTAATACTTGATAACTCAACAGTTACTGAATTTACTCTTTATCCAAATAGCAGAAAAATTATTAAAGCAAAATCAATTTTTGAAGGAACTATTGGAAATTCCGGTTCAACAATTTTAAAGCTCAATGATAAAAATCTCGATTTTTTAGGTGGGAATAATCTCCCTCGTCATTTTAGATTAAACAAATCTCAAGGTTTAGAATACCTTAAATCTCGACCATTATTAGATACACAAAATGTCAGCAGATAAAATAAAAGAGAGAATTGAATTTTTACGAAGCGAGATAAATAAACACGATTATCATTATTATGTTTTATCCAGTCCGATAATAACCGACTTCGAGTATGATCAGTTATACAAAGAATTAGAACAATTAGAATCAGATTATCCTCAATTTATCACTCCGGATTCTCCAACCCAAAGAGTAGGGAATGATTTAACAAAAGACTTTAAACCGGTTAATCATTCTTTCCCGATGCTTAGTCTTTCAAATACTTATACCGAAGAAGAATTATTTGATTTTGATAAAAGGATTAAAAAGGAAATTAATGCTGATGATTTGGAATACGTAGTTGAATATAAAATTGATGGAGCATCTGTTAGTTTGAGATATATTGATGGCAAATTAGTTACAGCCGCCACAAGAGGTGATGGAATAGTTGGTGAAGATATTACCAACAATATAAAAACAATTCGTTCGATTCCATTAACTATTGATAAAAATATTATTGAAAAATACAATCTGTCAGACTTTGAAGCTCGTGGTGAAGTCTTTATGAAAGTTTCTGACTTCAATAAATTAAACTCAGAAAGAATGGAAAAAGGCGAAAAACTTTTTGCTAATCCAAGAAATTTTACTGCAGGAAGTCTGAAACTTCAGGACCCAAGAATAGTAGCATCTCGTAAGTTAAATGTATTTATTTACTCTTTATTGACTAATGAATTGAAAGCAGAATCTCATTGGCAAAATTTAATGATTTTAAAAGAATGCGGTTTCAGAACAAATCCTTTTTCTAAAGTTTGTAAAAATCTGGCAGAAGTTATTGAGTATTGCAACGAATTAGAATCAAAAAGAGATACGCTGGATTATGAAGTTGATGGTGCAGTGATAAAACTAAATTCAATCAATTATCAGAAAATTCTTGGTAACATTGCAAAATCACCAAGGTGGGCTGTTGCTTATAAATTCAAAGCAAAACAAGCAAAGACGAAAATTAACAATATCGTCTGGCAGGTTGGAAGAACCGGAGCAATAACTCCTGTAGCTGAGCTTGAACCCGTTTTACTTGCTGGTTCTACTATTAGCAGAGCAACACTTCATAATTATGATGAAATTAAAAGAAAAGATATTCGGGTCGGAGATTCAGTTTTAATTGAAAAAGGTGGTGATGTAATTCCAAAAGTGGTTTCTGTTTTGGAAGAATATAGAAATCCAAATACTCCTCAAACTTTACCTCCGGAATTCTGTCCTGTGTGTAATTCCAAAATTTACTTCCCCGAGAATGAAGCAGCCGCATATTGTGAAAACTCAGAATGCCCAGCACAAATTAAAGCAAAACTGATTCACTTTGCCTCACGTGGTGCAATGGATATTGAAGGGCTCGGTGAAGCATTGATTGATTTATTTGTTGATAAAGGTTTCTTAAAAACTTTTTCGGATATTTATAAATTGAAATATCGCCGGGATGAATTGATTGAAATCGAACGATTGGGGCAAAAAAGCGTAGATAAATTATTGGACAATATTGAGAAAAGTAAAAATCAGCCCTTTCATAAAGTCCTTTTTGCTTTGGGAATCAGATATGTCGGTGCAGGAGTATCTCAGAAATTGACAGATAATTTTCAGAATATTGATGAAATTATTAAAGCTGATGAAGAAAAGCTAAGCTCAATATATGAAATCGGACCCAATATCAGCAAAAGCGTCAAAAGATTTTTTTCAGACGAGTCAAATCTTAAATTGATTGAAGAATTAAAATCTGTTGGGTTGAAATTTGCATCCGAAAAAAAGAATGAAGTAAAAACAAATTTCTTCACAAATAAAACTTTTGTTCTTACCGGAACTTTAAGTTCATTCTCAAGGGATTTAGCTTCTCAGAGAATTAAAGACCTTGGTGGTAAAGTTGCCTCCTCTGTTTCAAAAAATACAGACTACGTGATTGCAGGCGAAAATGCTGGTTCAAAGTTAGAAAAAGCTCAAAAACTTGGAGTAAAAATTTTGTTTGAAAATGACTTTTTACGATTATTAAGCGAAGTAGAATCCGGAAGCTGAAATGATTGAAATAATAAAAGAAAAACTTGCTTCATATATCGTTAAAAAGAATATCAAAGAAAATATTCCTTTACAGCAATCCTTCTCGCAATCATTTAAAAATTCCTTTAATTTCTTAATCTTAATGCCTGAAAATGAATCAGACTTTAGAAATGCTTTTATTGTACTTGATTTTTTAGATAATAACAACAAAACTTTAACAGTTTTTACAAATGATTTCAGAGTTGCATTACTGCCTGTTAAATTCAGGAATAAAACACTAAGTTTCAGTATAAATGAAATAAGTAAACTGAAATTGCCTTCAAATGAATTGATAACTAAGCTTAAAAAGTTGCATTTTGATGCTGTTCTTGACCTCAACAGGGAAGAAAACCTATTTTATAGTTATGTGTCTAACATTGTTGATTCCAAAATCAGAATAGGATTGGAAAAGAAAAAATCGAATAATTATTACAACCTTATTTTTTCAGATAATATTTTTGAAAGCAACATTTTTTATACAAATTTATTAAATTGCTTAAAAATGTTTTAGGAGCTAAAATGAATTACCAAACAAATAAAATCGGTGAAACTTTAATTTTTAAGTTGAACGAGAAAAGATTAGATACGAACATTTCAGGATTATTGAAAGGGGAATTTACTCTTGCATTTAAGGAAGGGAATTTCAATAATTTAATTATTGATTTGAGTGAAGTTGAAAGTTGTGACAGCTCCGGTTTAAGCGCCATTCTTGTTGCAAATAGATTGATCTCTTCAAATAATGGACAAATACGGATTGCTTCACCAAAAGAAAAAGTTATGAATTTAATTAAAGTTACCCAACTGGATCGCGTTTTAACAGTTAGTGACTCAGTTGAAAAAGCCATCGCTGAAATGGTCTAAGTCTTTTGCTCTTTGCAATATTGTTTTATGTAATGATAAGCTAATAAATGTCCTTTCTTCAAAGCTATATCAAGGTCTTTACAGCATCCGTCTAAATCATTTAACTCTCTTTTGCTCAAAGCTCTGTAAAAATAAGCGGCTTCGTGAGATGGGTTTAATTCAATACATTTATTGAGTCTAATCAAACTATCCTGATAATTCCCAAGATTATAATCACAAAATCCGATATAGTAATTTGTTTCAGAACTATCTGGTTTATGATTTAAGTAGATATTAAGGTCATTTTTTGCTTCAACGTATAGGTTCAACTCAATGCAAGCTTTAGCTCGATGATAAAAGATAATAATTTCTTTTATTCCTCTTTCTATTGCTTTTGAATAATCAGATATTGCTTCGTTATAAAGTTTAAGATGACTGTAGCACAATCCCCTGGCATAGTAGGCAGAGGGTTCTTCCATATTTAAGTTAATTGCTGACGTAAAATCAGATATTGCTCCGTTAAAATCATTGAGTTTGGATTTTGCAATTGCTCTGCGGAAAAAGATTTCATAATCCGGAGAAAAATTTTTTAACACTTTATCATAATCTTCCAAAGCACCTTTATAGTCCTTTAACTTTTCTCTCTCTTTTGCTCTTAAAGTAAAGCTCTCCTCTGTACCCTTATCCATTTCAATATCTAAACTATGTTCAAGTATTTTGCGTGTTCGGTAGGGAATCTTTTTCCTCTGCGACTGAAAAATTTTCGAAGCGATTAATAATAATATGATACCAACTATTATGTATAAAATCACACTATTCATTAAATTGCCTTCATTGATTAGATAAAATTATATTCATAATTCTCTTAAACGAAAATAATCACAGATTATTAAATTTTTTTATATGAAAAAAAGAAAAATCTCAGATTCAGACCTTAAAAAAGTGCAAATGATTATTCTGGATATGGATGGAACTCTACTTAACAAAGAAGGAGAAGTTTCTGAGAACCTCATAAAACAGATTCATACCCTAAAGAAAATAAATGTTTTTGTAACCCTCGCTTCAGCAAGAGTGCATTCTTCAATGCTCAGATTTGCGGAGTTATTGGATATAGACATACCTATTATTTCACTTGATGGTGCGTTAATTAAAAACAGAAAAGGTGATGTAATACTACATCAGGCAACTATAAGACCATCAGTAGTTCGTAAAACCATAAAACTTGCTGAGCAATATTTGGTTCAGATAGGTTTGTGTCATCAGGATGAAATCTTTTATAACGAAGATAGTTCAACTCTGCCAATGATTTTAGAAAAAGCCGGAGCAAAATACACTGAAGTTCGTTCATTTGAGAAGCACATTAAAAACACTTTGGAAATTGTCTGCACAGGAGATAATAAAAAAAGTCTTGAACTAATTTCCAGAAGATTAAAATTTCCTTTTGCACTTGGCAATTCCGTCAATATTTTCAGATCAAGATTATATCCGGATATCCATTATCTTGAATGTAAAAAGTCTGGCTCTTCTAAAGCCAATGCTTTGTATAAGTTAATACGTTATCTTAAAGTCAAAGAAAAAAATACTCTTGTTGCAGGAGATTGGTATAATGATATTCCGATGTTTAAAACAAAAGCTATAAAAGTTGCTCTTAAAAATTCTATCCCAAGATTAAAAATGAGAGCTGACATTATTCTTAAAAAAACTAATGATGAAAATGGGCTGCAGGAAATTTTTGAAAAAATTATTTTCTTAAAAAGCTGATTATGAAAACTGATCCAACTAAAAAAGGCGTTAAAAGAAAAATCCTAATATTTACGATAACTACATTATTTATCGTATTTATGTTTCCCAAAGGTGAATCTCTTGATTTTGAGGTTACAGAGGGATCAATCTGGACGAAGGAGGATCTTATTGCTCCTTTTAGTTTTCCTATACTTAAAGATCCAGCTCTTTATGAAAAAGAACTTAAAGAAGCTGAAGAATCAGTCTTTGCAGTATATGTTAGAAAAAATTTTTCAATAACTGATTCGCTAAATAATTTTAACAAAAAACTTGTTGAAATCCTGGATGAAAATCTTAAACGTGAAATAGATGATTTTGTTAATCCTACTTTCTTTTCCCCACAAGCTTTTGTTAATCTTATAACCCTTCATAAAGAGAAAAGAAATTATTCTAAAAATAAAACTTCTGTTGAAAATTTGCTCGAAAATGCAAACCCTGTTATACTTCAACTGCATAAAAAGGGAATATTAAACTCTAACCTTCAGGACAAAATCAAAGATACAATTGCTGTAAGGGTTGGTAATGTGGATATTATTAACTCTGTTAGAGAATTCTTGTTCTATGATGAAGCAAAAAATGCTGCTTCTGTTATAATTAATCAGTTGAATGTTAAAGAAGATTATAAAAAAATTTTAGAAGAATACGCTCACAGATTTATAATACCCAATATCATTTTTGATGAGAATGCAACTTTATTAGAAATCGAACAAGCAAAAAATAGTGTCCCACGATATTCAGGCATTGTCAATGAAAATGAGAGAATAGTAGCAAAACACGACAGAATTACAAAACAAATCAAACTAAAAATAGATTCTTATAAAGAAGCTAAAGGTGAAGAAGTCAGCACAATTGAAAGTGTATTACAAATAATTGGCAAGTTCTTACATATTGGCTCTTTTATTGTCATTCTCGGAATTTATCTCTACTTATTCAGAAAGAAGATTTTTTTCTATACAAGAAAATTATTACTTATTGCCTTGCTTTTTATGTTCGTTGCCTTTGTTACTTTTTTGATAAACTCTGCACCAATTAAAGCACCCATTCAGTATCTTATTTTTATTCCTGTGGTATCAATGATACTCACAATTACTTTTGATTCTCGTGTGGGTTTTTATTCAACAGTTATCATAACTTTAATAGTTGGCGCACTTCGGGGAAATGATTACACTTTTATGGCTACTAACTTTGTTGCCGGTGCTTTATCAGTTTACACAGTTAGGGATATTAAAAATCGAACTCAGATTTTCAGATCATTCATTTTCATTTTTATTGGTTACTTCACAACTATAGTAGCTTTCGGTTTGGAAAGATTTGCCACAATTGAATCCATTCTATTGGATTTAGCCTTTGCTTCTTCTAATGCTCTTGTCAGTCCTGCTCTAACTTATGGTTTACTGATATTTATTGAGAGAATTTTTAAAATTACCACTGAACTTACTTTACTGGAATTGTCCAACTATGAGCGACCATTGCTCAGAGAACTTGCAGCAAAATCGCCGGGAACTTTTAGCCATACTTTAACTGTAAGTCTTATTGCAGAATCCGCAGCAGAGAAAATTGATGGTAATCCACTATTAGCAAGGGTTGGAGCTTTATATCACGATATAGGAAAAACCATTTATCCAAGTGCTTTTATTGAAAATCAAATTAAAGGAGAAAATATTCACGATACTCTAAAACCCGAAGAGAGTGTTAAGATGATTTTGCGGCATATTGATGAAGGAATTGAGTTAGCCAAAATAAATAAACTGCCTCCGGAGATAATTGATTTTATTCCAATGCATCACGGCACTTCTGTACTTGCATATTTTTATGATAAAGCAAAAAAAGTTTATGGCGAAACAAATATTAGTATCGAAGATTATAGATACAAAGGTCCGAAACCTAATACTAAAGAAACTGCTGTTGTTATGTTAGCTGATAGTTGTGAATCTGCTGTAAGATCTATTATTGAACCAAATGAGGATAAGATAAAAAACGTTGTTGATAATATTATTAAATCGAAATTAGAAGACCATCAACTCGATGAAGCACCTGTAACTTTATCGGATATTAGTAAAATCAAAGAAACATTTCTGAATATCCTTATTACTCAAAATCATAAAAGAATTAAATATCCAAAACAAGACGAAATAGAAAAAGGAATTAATCCAATCTCTGAAAATAAATGAATTCTTTTCTGAAAGATTATCTGGCTCTGTTGAAGGTAGAAAAAAACCTTACTAAAAATACTATTTCATCATATAAGAATGATTTAAATGTTTTTCTGAAATATATGGAAGATATTGGCATAAAAGATTTGTCTGAGATAAGTTCAGAAAATATCAGCTCTTTTTTCTTATCCTTAAAAAATCTTGGCTTAAATGAAAGGTCAAGCGCAAGGTATTTCTCTTCAATCAGAGGATTCTTTAAGTATTTAATAAAAAATGATTACCTGGAATCCAGCCCTATCGAGAAAATGAAAGCTCCCAAAATTTCCCGAAAATTACCTACAGTCCTTTCAGTTGATGAAATAAATTTGCTGTTAAACTCGCCATCAACAGAAGATAAGTTCGGAATAAGGGATAAAGCTATTCTGGAAGTATTTTATGCCTGCGGATTGAGAGTTTCTGAATTGATAAATCTTAAAATCGTAGATCTATTCTTAAATGAAAATCTTATTAAAGTTTTTGGTAAAGGAAGGAAAGAAAGACTTGTACCAATTGGCTCAACCGCAATAGCTTGTATTGAAAATTATCTGCTGCAAAGCAGACCATTTCTTAAAAAAAATCTGCAAAGTGAAAATTACCTCTTTCTAAATAATCGGGGTAGAAAATTTTCAAGAATGGGAATCTGGAAAATAGTCAAGAGATATGTTGAAATGTCGAACATTAAAAAAGAAATCCATCCGCATACTTTTCGTCACTCTTTCGCAACTCATTTGATTGAAGGCGGTGCAGACCTCCGTTCAGTGCAGGAAATGCTTGGTCATTCGGATATTTCTACTACTCAGATTTATACGCATATTGATCGCGACTATATCAAGAAAGTTCATAAAATGTATCATCCTCGCGGTTAGACTTAGAAAATTTCTCTATGAAACAAGTTATAAAATATTTCTTAATTAGCATTTCAATTATTTTTATCTCTTGCAGCAAAAATCAAAACGATGAGGATTCAAATTACAATTCAAATAATCATTCAAAAATTCAGAGCTTCAGAGGGTTCTATTTTATTCAGGAGTCTTCAGGAAATTTCAACTTAATGTATTACAATTTTATTGAAGATTCTGTATTTACAATTTTTGCAGAAAAAGCCGATAAAGTTATTGATGTTGAATCAAATCCTTTAAGCAATTCTACGTTTTTTATTACTGCTAACAGACTTAATAAAAAAACTGACATCCCTGAATTTGAAGGGATTAAGTTATTCCGATATGATACTAAAACTGATAAATCCGAATTATTAAATAAATTTTCTCCATCTATTGAGATTTATTCTTTTTGGATGGATATCAACAGATTTAAGTTAGTTCGAATTTACTTTGATGAAATAGTTGCCTCTTATGTGAATAAACATTCACTGATTTATAATCCGTTCGGCAAATTATTATCAGAACAAAATGAGGTTTTTGACTTAGTAATAGGTGGTTATCCTGTAAAAGAAACTATTCCAATCAAGTTATCATCTTCAGATAGAAAATATCAAATAAGTTTTAATGCTGATTCTGTATTTGTAACTTATAAGAATTCAGGTAAATCAAAAAAAATTCTGTTTAATAAAAAAGTTCTTGACTTAATCTGGGCTGAAAATGAAAAGCATTTAATTTTAGTTTATCAAAACTCAGAGAACAATAACAAAAGTATTTTACTATTTGATTTGATAAATAATAAAATTGTTTGGACTTTTGATAGTAAAGGAATAAAAAATTTTTTATTAATAGGCAATTATCTGATTTTTGACTATCAGGAAAATAATTTACAAAAAATAGAGGTTTTTAATATCGAAAGACTTCTTACTGTAAAGAAATTATCCTATGGAAAAAACAATTATTTGAAAAATGTTACTCTTCGTTGAGAAATTAAATTGAATACTTATTTAAGAATAATACGTTACACCAAACCATACTGGAAGCAGATTCTTCTTACATTTCTTTTCACGGTTTTTTATGCCGTCCTAAATGGTGCTTCGGTATATCTTACAATTCCTTTGCTTGATACTCTTTTTCAGGAATCTTCAAACAAAGTTGTTAAACAGGAAAACATTGAACCTTCAAGCACGATTCTGCCAGATTGGGCAGAGAAAGCAAAACAGGATATCAGCCAAACATTTAATGATTACATTTTGCAAGGTGAAAAATCAGATGTTCTTTTAAGAATCTGTTTAATTATCATTATCGCTTTCTTCCTGAAAAATGTTTTCGGATATCTGCAAGGCAACTTTATGACTTATGTTGAATTTGCTGCAATGAAAGACCTAAGAGATCAGGCATATAAGCATCTTCATAAATTGCCAATGAGTTACTTCAAAAAAGAGCGGGTTGGAAATTTAATTTCCCGCTTTACAAATGATGTTACAATTATTCAATCAAGCATATCTGCAACTTTTTCAAATTTGATTAAAGAACCATTGACAATCCTCGTCTTTTTAATTATCGCAATCAGCATAAGTTGGCGATTAACTCTTTTTGCTTTTCTTATTCTGCCTTTTTCAATGAGTATAATAGCTTGGATAGGATTTAAATTACGTAAACAAACTTCAAAACTTCAATCTAAACTTGCTGATATTACAAGTGTACTTCAGGAGACAATCTCTGGTGTTAAAGTAGTTAAATCCTTCGGAATGGAAGAGTATGAAAACAGAAGATTTATGGAAGAAACCCGTTCATTTTTCAAATTAGTTCTTAGAATAGTTTTTGTCCGTAATGCTTCTTCTCCACTCACTGAGTTTTTAAGTGTAATAGTAGGGGCGTTCATTATTTATTATGGCGGATTGTTGGTAATAGATGAAAAGTCATTGTCTGCAAGTCAATTTCTTGGATTTTTATTCGCTATTTTTCAACTGATGCCGCCAATAAAAGAGTTAAGCAGCGTCAATAATCGAATTCAGGAAGCAAGCGCTGCCGCTGATAGAATCTTTGAAATTCTCGATACCCAACCTTCTATTAAAGATCCTGAAAATCCTTTAATTCTTGAGAAGTTTGAAAACAATTTAGAGTTCAAAAACGTTTTCTTCAGATATGAAGATTCTGAAGAATGGGTATTAAACGATATTTCTTTTACAGCAAACAAAGGAGAAATAATTGCTTTTGTCGGTCCGAGTGGCGGAGGTAAATCTACTCTGGCGGATTTAATTCCAAGATTTTATGACCCTACTTCCGGCAGCATTTTAATTGATGGAATTGATATTAAAAACTTTTCCATCAAATCTCTTCGTGCAAAAATGGGAATAGTAACTCAGGAAACTTTTTTGTTTAACACTACAATCAAAGAAAATATTGCTTATGGACTTTCTGATTGCCCTTTAGAAAAAATCATCGCTGCTGCTAAAACTGCTAATGCTCACGATTTTATTATGGAAATGCCTAAAGGTTACGATACTATAATTGGTGAAAGAGGAATAAAACTTTCCGGAGGTCAAAGACAGAGATTAACAATTGCTCGAGCTTTGCTTAAAAATCCTGAGATAATGATTTTTGATGAAGCTACTTCCGCTTTGGATAACGAATCTGAAATTCTTGTTCAGGAAGCAATTGAACGCTTGATGAAAAACCGCACGACTTTTGTAATTGCTCACAGACTCAGCACTATCAGAAATGCAAATAAGATCATCGTAATTGACAGAGGTAAAATTGTGCAGGTTGGTAAACACGAAGAACTGATTTTACAGGAAGGTCAGCTTTATAAAAAATTTTACGAAATGCAGTTTAGGGATAATAATGTCTAATATTAAATCATTTATACTCAAATACATAGACCAGGCAATTTTTTATTTTTTTGTAATCTTTCTTTTGAGTTTAAGCAATTCAATCTTTGTTAATCAACTTGGTTACTACGGTGCTTTGATTTTAATTCTAATCAAATTTGCATTCACAAGAAAGCAGCCCTTTAGCAAATCCGGACTCGAATTAGCTTTATTATTCTATATAATTTCTTTAATCCTTTCAACTATTTTTTCTTCAGATTTCTCAACGTCTTTTAATAACTTTCTAAAAAGACTTCTTCTGATTCCTATCATTTACACAACAATTGCCTCAATAAAAAACCTTGAGGAAGCAAAAAAAATATTCAAAATATATTTAGCCGGAACTCTTGTAACAGTTATTATTTATCTCTATTACTCTATTGAATATTTTATCGAAGGATTACACGGTGTTTTGCAATCAGGTCCCTCAATTTTTCAATATCCAATAACAGCAAGTGAAATAATTAGTTTTACAGTCATTTTTTTATTTGCTTTTTTGATTAATGAAAAGACAACTCTTCGTAACAAAATATTTTTACTAATCTCTTTTCTGCTTTCATCTCTTGCTTTGCTTTCAACATACAAACGCACAGGTTGGATGGGAGCAGCTTTTGGAATTCTTTTAATTTTGATTATTAAAAAACAGTGGAAAATTATATTTGCAGCAATACTTCTTTTCGGAATATTCTTATTAACTCAGAAAAATATCAGCGAAGTTTTTGTTTACCAGTTTGATGATAATAAGCCCCTTCTCAAATATTCATTCCCAACTTCAGGCAAAGCAGAAGATGTTAAAAAGCTTGATGATTTCTCTGTTGTAAGTGAGTATAATAAAGGATTGGCTGTTTATAAAGATGGTAATTTAATTGAGCGAATAGAACTACCTTTTGCTGTTAATAATTTTACCCAGTGGAAAGAAAACTATTATGTGGCTTCTTTAACAGATTCACGATTTGTTTTGATTGAAAAGAATGGAAAGAATTTTAATATTATCAAAGAATTTTATTCGTCTGGTTTTACAGTTAACTACGCTTCTGAAAACGGATATTTTTATATCTTGGATTCTGATAGTGGCTTAACTGTTTTTACAAATCCGAAAAACTTAGAAGAGCAAATTCGATTTCCATCCCTTTCAAATTTTTATTTCTTTTTTGTTGATTCAAGTATTATGATCTTGACTAAAAAATATGATGAAATATATTTTTATCAAGTTAAAAATGGAATTCCTCAAGCCGAACCTATTTTCTCAATCAATAAAAAGTTCGATTTTATCTTTTATTCAAAATCATATTTATTCATAGAGAATAATAATGTGTTAAGTATATTCAAGTCCGACTCATCGCAGCTTAATCTGATTCAGGAAATCAAAGGAGTAAATTCAATTTCCAAAATGAAGTTTGAAGATGGTCAGCTTATAATTTCAACAAAGAAAGGTGAAATATTTTTCTTGGAGAAGTCTGAAGATTCAATATTTATTATTGCAAATAAATTGGTCCCTGATTTTATTCCAAAAAATTTTGATTATAAGCAAAGGGAACTACAATTAACCCGCGTTGAAAATAAACAAAGTAGATTCTTCAGCATTTTTGATCCATATAATCAATCAAATTTTACTCGAATTGCTTTATGGCAAGCCGGATTAAAAATTCTAATGGAAAATCCTTTGTTTGGCGTGGGAGATATTGATTTAGCAAATTATTATAAAAAGTATAAGAAGCCTTATCATAAAGAAATTCAGGGTCATCTTCACAATAACTTTTTCCATTTCCTTACAACACTCGGAATTTTCGGCTTTCTTGCTATTTGTTTCTTATTTATAAAAATTATTTTAATTGATATCAAAATCATAAAAGAACTAAAAGACATACCCTTTGCTTACTCTTATTCTATCGGAGTATTAGCAAGCTTCGGTGGATTTTTAGTCTCAGGCTTAACAGAACTTAATTTCTGGGACCACGAGATAACGACTTTACTTTGGTTTACTTTTGGTCTGAACGTGGCATTTTATAAATCTGCTATTTCAGGAAAAAACACTAATTGAGGAAAAATCTAACTCCTATTCCACCATCGAATGAAAATTTTGTTGCGGGAACCAAATCCATAACAGGAGCAATTTCAACAAAAACATCAACAATACTTCCTCGTGGTATCCAAAATCCACCTAATACTCCTCTTACACCTAAGCGTGATTCGTTATCTTCTCTTAATTTCAATCTTATGCCGGGTCCATAGTAAATAGAAATTCGTTCAGATGCTTTAACAACACCATCAATATGAAATAGATAATCTCCGTGCAGATGAAGATTAGAATTTTTTTCAAAAGAATATCCTAAGCCGAAATCAAATGCATTTATACCTGAAGTCCAGTATTTTGCACTCAGACCGGTTGGTTCGCCTAAAATTATTCCAATTCCAAAAGATTTATTTTGAGTGTAGGAGTTACTTATAGAAAAAGTTACACAAATAAATGAAATAATTAGTAATCTCTTTAAATTTTCCATAACGACCTCATTTTTCCACAACAAATATATTATTTCATTAAATATTTTTAGATTGATAAAAAGATGACATCTATTTGAAAGATGATTTTTATTGATTATCGCGCAGATTACCAATCTGTTCAATTTTAAAAGTCCTCCCCTTATGAGAGTATTTAGTTGAGGTTTTTTTGCTTCTTTAATCTCTCTTTTCAAAAAACATTCAAACAAATTCTTGAAATTATAATTAGAAAAGATTTCAGGGCTACGCCCCTTTGATTGTGATATTGATTTCTTTTTCTAAGAAGATTTTTGGTCTAACGCCACAATTTTAATTTTAGGTAACGGGCTTGCTCATCCCGATTGTGTTTTTTATGAAAGAAAATCCCACGAGCTTGACTAAAAATTTATTTATGTAACTCTGTGGTTCTCTTGCGATTTCTCTCTGCGGTTCTCTGTGTAATTTTTCTTTCACAGAGTTCCACCGAGAAAACACAGAGAGCCTCAGAGAAATAACAACAAAAAAACCAAAATCCCGAAGGGGGTGAAATAAAAAACCACTGAGAAAATCATAAATTACTATTGAAAAATTCCTCAGTGGTTTTAACTGAATTTTTATGATTTAATCATTTTTCTTCTCTAAACTCTCATACATTTTTTCAATAAGTTCGCCATATCTTTCTTCAATATACTTTCTACGTATTTTCATACTTGGAGTAATCTCACCGGTTTCAATTGTAAATGGTCTGTCGAGAAGTGCAAATTTTCTTACTCTTTCATAGTTTGCCAATGTTCTTTGCATCTGATTCAGCTCCGTTTCAAGTAGTTTGTAGATTTTTTCATCTTTAGTCAAATCAATTACATCATTGTATTTGATATTATGTGTATCTGCATATTCTTTTAATGCTTCAAAATCCGGGACTATTAAAGCAGTTAAGAACATTCTTCTATCACCAACTAAAACAAATTGATCAATGTATTTTGATGCAAGGAATAAGTTTTCAATTGGAGTTGGTGCAATGTATTTACCGGCAGAGGTTTTGAAAAGATGTTTCTTTCTATCAGTAATTTTCAGAAATCCTTCAGAATCAAATTCACCTATATCTCCTGTATAAAGCCATCCATCTTTAATAGTAGCCTCTGTTTCTTTGGGATTTTTATAATAGCCTTGCATAATGTTAGGACCTTTAGCAAGAATTTCTCCATCTGGAGCAATTTTAACTTCAACTCCAGGGAATGGTTTACCAACTGTTCCAAATTTGTAATCATCTACTCGGTTTGCTGTAATTACCGGAGAAGATTCCGTTAAACCATAACCCTCGATTATCAAAATTCCAACAGCTTCAAAAAACTCACCCAAATCTTTTGATAAAGCAGCTCCACCAGAGATAAAGAATCTTAATCTTCCACCTGTTCTATCTCTCAATTTTCTAAAGACAAGTTTATCAGCAATTTTATGCTTAGCAGCCAACGCAAAAGGTACTTTCTTTTGTTTTTTAGCTTTAGCGTATTGTTTTCCTACCTCTATTGCCCAATTGAAAATCTTTTGCTTTTTCTCTGGCTGAGATTCAACATTCTTTATAATCTTTGAATGAATTCTCTCAAATAATCTTGGAACAGTTGTCATTATGGTTGGTTTAATTTCAATCAGATTTTGAGCGACGGTTTCAATACTTTCAGCATAACATATCGTCCCACCTGAAGAGAAAGCAGTATAATAACCAGCCATTCTTTCGAAAATATGACATAAGGGCAGGAATGATAAGAAAACATCATCTTTAGTAATAGGGAAGCATTGAAGAGCAGCCTTAACATTTGATAGAATATTATTATGTGTAAGTACAACACCTTTTGGTTCACCAGTTGTTCCGGAAGTATAAATAATTGTGCAGGTATCTCCAGGTTTGACTTTTTCAATACTGTCTTTTAATAAATCAGGATTTTCTTTTCTATGTTTTTTACCTAATTCCTGAACTTGTTTAAAGGTGAAGAGTTTGTCAACCGATGAGTCAAAATCTTTTTCATTCAGAATGATTATAAACTCAACTGATTTACAGTTGTTTTTAATTTTTTGAAACTTGGTTAATTGGAATTTATTTGAAACAATTATTCCTTTTGATTCCGAATTATTCATAATAAATTCTACCGACTCAGCAGTTAATGATGGGTATAATGGAACATCAATCGCTCCGAGTGAGAGAATAGCCATATCACTATAAACCCATTCAGGTCTGTTTTCGGAAATAATAGCAACTCTATCTTCAGCTTTCACTCCAAGTGAAGCAAGTCCGTAAGCAAGGCAATCAGTTTGTTCTTTGAATTCATCATACGATATGGGAACATATTTGCCCTCGACTTTATATTTCATCAATGGTTTTGTAGTTTGATTTGAAAGAGTTTCTGTGAGGTATTTATAAAGTCGTGGAATGGTAGTAATTGATTCATTTAATTCAGCCATTTTTCTTTCCTAATTAGTTTATTTTACCTTTATAATCTAAGATAATTTATAATTTCCAAATAGCAAAGTTTTATAATGATTTTTATAATTGAAAAATTAAATAGTTGTATTTTAGAAAAGTTGATTTTACAAAACACTTTTTATCTAAACTGAATCGTTTTAGATTTGATTTAAAATTTTTCAAATTTAGGCAAAGGGTCTTAAATGAATCTTGATGTTCTTGTCTATTCAGCTCATCCAGATGATGCTGAATTATCAATGGGCGGCACAATTGCACTTCTTACAAAAAATAATTTCAAAGTTGGGATGATTGACTTAACCAGAGGAGAACTTGGAACTCGAGGCAATCCCGAATTAAGGCAGAGGGAAGCTTTTAATGCTGCAATTCAGCTTAAGGTTGCACTGAGAGAAAATTTAGAAATTCCTGATGGTGATATTAAAGTAAATAAAGAAAATATGATAAAAGTAATTTTATCCCTCAGAAAATATAAGCCAAAAATTGTTTTTGCTCCTTATCAAAATGACAGACATCCAGATCACAATGATGCAAATACTTTAA
>Ga0101944_10002718_pt1 | contig 27444 bp, 23 predicted proteins | sample DewCreD2012metaG_FD_75245 | JGI IMG/M metagenome (GOLD analysis project Ga0101944, IMG submission 75245) | Hot spring sediment bacterial and archeal communities from British Columbia, Canada, to study Microbial Dark Matter (Phase II) - Dewar... ... | reverse complement strand
TTATCATGTGGTCCCGAAAAATATAAATCAAATTCCAATCTTTCAAGTTCTCCAATTGCTTCCTTATAATTACCATTATTGATTAATTCTCTGATACCATCAACCTGTTTAACCTGTTTGGAAAGAAAAGTTAACTCCTTCATTTTTGCCGAAGATTCTTCCCTATTTTTCCAAAAAAAAGGCTCCGCTGATTCTTTCTCAATTTCAGCAATTTTCTTTTTTTTATCTTGAATCCTCATTTTTTGGGAAATATCTTCTAGTCTTTTTATTAAATCTTGCATAGACATATAGGCATTATTCTCTCATATCAGCGACATCTTTGCAAAAATACTTGCATAAAATTTAACTGAAGGAGTAGACTTGTGATATCTCGTGATTATCTTATGATAATGGTAGGCTTTCTTGGCGCGCAACAATATCTCCTCATCTTTTCTTTTCGCAAGCTTCGAAGGAAGTTAAGGAGCAAATAAAAGAGGAAAAAATGAATTCGAAACAACTCCACATGTTGTTGAAAACGAAATAAAACATAGGCAAAAAGACACTTGGTATTATCGGAATTGGCCTGCAGTCTATCCCCATTCTTACAGACAGCGTAGCTTATGCTTTTGCCGAAGCCTTTGGATTTAAACAGGTACTGGCAAAAAACTTACTGAAGCCAAAGTTTTTATACTACAATAGGTATAGCTACCGACATTGGAGCTTTGATGAATCTTTTTAGTATCAACGCGATTAAAGCTCTTTATTATACGGCTATAATAAATGGCGTTCTTGCGATACCATTAATCGCCATTATAATAAAGTTAGCTAATAATAAAAGAATTATCGGTAAGTTTACTACAAACAAAATAAATAATGTAATTGCTTAGTCAACATTTTCTTTCATGGGAATTGCTTCTTTCTTGATAATCGTTAATCTCTCACGTGATTAATAAATCATGTAATAAATTGCTTTACAATAATTTCTTGAACCAAGAATTAAGTTTATGAGGGGCAGAAAGCACTTCCTTTCTTGCTTCAATTCTAGCCACTTCTTCACCGGCTGCCTCTTTGTATCTTTTTTTTCTTATCATATAAATAAATTCATTAATTCCTAGTTTATCGGGTGCGTAATTTTCTTTTATAAATTTGTATTTTTCATCTTCTATGGTATAGGTTCTTATTTTAATTTTATTGGAAAAGGGAAATAACTTCGGCATATTTTTTCGAAAAATTACTTGTGACCCAACTATATTATTATCTCCTTCCCATTTTTGAAAAGACATATCTTTATCCAAAAAAGAAGCTATATGATAAATAAACAATGGCACACGACCTAATCCCCTTTCTAAATATGCATAAAAACTTGATGAAGCGGTCAATCTGGCATTGATTTCTGAAAAATATACCTTTCCTGTTTTTTCCTCGATTAAAAAATCAAGACCAAAAAATCCCCTGTAGCCTAATTTCATCAAGATTTTGCCTGTTTTTTTCGAAATATCAATTATTTCACTTATTTGTCTTCTCTCTAAGAATTTTGCTGGCCACTGTCTACCACAAGTAACCCCAAGCCTAGGATATAGTTCTGGAATCCCATCAATTTGTACAGCGGGAGGACTTATAAAAATCTTATCTTTATAAATACAACAATTATTCAAAATAGTATAACCATTAATCATGCTAGTTAATTTAACCATCGTTAAGGGAAATTTATTTGATATATCCAAAAATTCCTTTTCCGTATTGATAAAATATGTTGTCTTACCAGCCCATCCATGCCCTAATTGCATTACCATAGGAAGACCTAATTTTTTACTTACATCGTTAAACTTCAATTTACTTAATATTCCAATTAATCCACGGGTGGAAAATTCTGGAAAATATTTATTACTGAATTTAAAAAATCTTATTTTATTTTCAAATTGCTCATTTAAATCAAAACTATTTCCTATGGCTTTATATTTTTTCTTTTTTATAAGGTAATCAATTTTTAACGATGGTTTGAAATAAACGATAAAAGGAGTTTTTCTTGAATGTAAATTTATATACCTTTCCACCAATGGATTTGCAAGAAGATTACCAGAATTATTAACTGAAACTGTCTGAGCTTTAAGCTGTTCTGATAAACAGAATATTTTTACACCTTTCTTTCTAAGTATCGATATAAGAGGATCATTATATGAACAAATAATATGATAATGAGGAAATATATTCTCTATTCCTATTGCCCGTTTTATATCAGGAGTCACAAAAAAAATATCCTCTGAGAAAAATAGTGCATTCATAAATTTTAACGATAATATCTTCCGCTTAGAATACAAACAGGATTTTTATAAATATAACCTGCTCTTTTTGCTTTCTGCCAAGCTGCAAAAGTTGCTGCTCCTTCATAAGAACAATCCAGATCGTGCTTGATTAACCAAGATCTTGCTTTTTTCATCTCATTATCGGAAATTACCCAACCCCAACCTTTACTCTTTCTTATTATATTTATGACTTCATCTTCACGAACTGTGAACCTTGCTACAATAGCATCTGCTAGACTTTTATCCTTTTTACAAAAATTTTTATCAAAAATTGAAGCTATAGGATTCACCGCTTCTGTTTGAACTGCGTGTATTGCGGGTAAAAAACCACATTTTTTAAAGCCTTCCGCTATACCTACTAATGCAGTTCCACTACTTACTGCTAGAAAAACACTATCTAATTGTGGTATTTCCTTTTTTAATTCATAAGCAATAGTCTCATAACCTATTGTTCCATTTTTATCTTTTGATTGCCTCAAATTATATGCCCTAATTTTATTTGCGTACTGAATTGATGCGCTTAACGGTTTCTTTATCTCAATTATCTTAAGATTCCTATTATCATTTTTTTTTAATAATTCAAGTTTACCCTTATTTATCTTTGGACTAACAAAAACAGTTAGTTTTATAGAGGCTAAACTGCAATAAGCTGCTGCAGAAATAGCAGCATTACCTGATGAAGATATTACTGCTTCTTTGATACTTTTTTCCATTAATTTTGCCACCTGATAAACCATACCCCTATCTTTCCATGAACCGTTAGGATTTTTATATTCACACTTAAACCATATATTATCTACTTTTTTAACTGGTGTATGACACTCATTCAGAGTTATTCGGCAGGAAGAAGGCACAAAAGGAAGTAGCTCCTGAAAGCTCCAAATTCCTTCACTGATTTGCTTATACATAAGCAATATGTTTTAATATAAAAAGCGTATTTTATTATAATATCTCAATGAAAAATACACAAAAAAAGAATATCCTTATCTGTCCGGAATGTGATAATCTTTTAACCGTTCCCAAAAGTATTTCTGTCGGAAAAATTATTGAATGTCCAACTTGTGGCACGGAAAATGAGGTTATCTCTAAAAACCCACTCAAAATTATTCCTTTAGAGGAAGAGAAGTAACTATTTTTCTAATCGATTCTTTTCCTTGAATAAAATCGGAGTAAAAAAATCCTGCCGCAGGAGAAATCAATATATTATCTCCTTTCTCTGCTTTTTGATAGGCGAATAATATTGCTTTTCTTAAATCCGTAAATATTTTGTAAGAATCATGCGGAATTAATTTTTTAAGATTATCACTAAGTTCGCTTTTTAAAAAAATAATAAATTTAACCTCATTTTTTATTTTCTCAACAAAATGCTGATAATTTATTCCCTTGGTTCTACCACCGCAAATTAAAATACAGCTTTTTCCCAATTTTCTTACTGCTGCTAAAGTAGCCCAAGGAGTTGTACTTTTTATATCATTAAAAAATCTTATTTCTGATACTTTTGCCACTAATTGATTTCTTGCGGGTAGCGCCTGAATGTTTTTAAGCGTTTCAAGAAAAGTTTCTATCTTGATATCTAATAAATCAATTACTGTAGCTGCAGCAAGTATGTTTTCTTTATAATGAGTATTTTTACTATTCATTATTAGTGAATAATATTTATGTATATTTTTTGTATTCATTTTTTGATTTTTTATACTGTAATAAAAAACTTTTGATTTTAATTTACCAACTATAGACCTTAATTCTGGAAAATCATAGTTTAAAACTGTAATATCATTTTCTTTCTGCTCTAGCGCTAAAGAAAATTTCAACCGTTTATAATCATTCCAACTAACCTCATCAAGATGGTTTGGGTAAATATTAGTAAAAACCGCAATGTTTGGAGCGCGAGTAAACCCATCCTGAAGTTGACGATGTGATATTTCAAGAACCAAGATGTCTTCTTTCTTCATCATTGATATTTTATCTATTAATTGAACCATCCAAGACTCATTTCCGGCGAAATAAACATTTTTGTATTTTATCTTAAGCGCATTTACCAATATATTAGCTGTACTTCCTTTTCCAACTGTTCCAGTTACACCAATAACTTTAGCTCTAGAAAAATCTAAATATAACCTTGTTAATGAATAAAATGAAATATTTCTTTTTTTAGCTTCATATAAAATTTGATTTTGTTCTTTATACAATCTCCACGACTGAGGAACAAAAATAATATCAGCAGATAAAATATTCCTTAAATAATCTTTACCCGAATAGAAAGTAGTCTTGGATAAATCATTCAAAAACCGCTTAAAAAGTTTATTTCTCTCTCCAACAGAAATACCCTTATGCCACAACTTGAAACTTTTTTCAAGTTTATTTTTATCTTCAAAATCATGAGTCTTGATATTATCTATTTTATGAGAAATTAAAAGTCTTAAGATACTACTACCTTCAGCTCCACTTACTCCAACTATGTGTATTGATTTATCACGTATTTTATTTAGAAAATTTTCAATATTCATATCTAATATTTAAACAAAAATTTTTAATCTAAATACTCCATCTCCTCTCGCGGGGTCAAAATATTTTTGTACTATATTTTCTCCTGTTTTTGTCTTCTCTAACCATTTTTGCTCAAGAAGAGGTCGATTAATATCTACAATTTTTATCTTACCAAGATGTACACCTTGCACTTTGGTTTTATTGGATGAATGAGCATAAATAATTTGATTACTGGTAACTTTTATAATTACTGCAATGTGTCTACCACCTAACATCCTTATCAAATCACCCATTTGATAATCAGAAATCTTATCAACGGGAAAAACAAAGTTTTTTGCTGTAAGCATATCAGCATTAGTTCTATTTATTCCTCCTTTATATAGCCCTTCAAGATTTGCTATCTTACAATTCTTATAACCTAAACGCACTAACTCTTCTAAAACTCTAAATGCAAAACCAGAACAATCAATTCCCAATCTTTTTCTTTTCGCTAATTTGTAGAGATCATATTTATTAAGTATTTTTTTCTGACACAAATTTACTTCTTTCGTTAATTCTTTTTTAATTTGAGAACTTAAACCCTTACCATTAAAAATTCCTCTAACTGTTACTCGACCATTTTTTAGTCTATTACTCCAGTAAGGACAATTTAAACTTAATCTCCCAATTTTCATACGGGTATAGTCTGATATATAATTTTCTATTTTTTCCTGAATTGTCATAATGAATATCCTTTATAAAAGTTTTTAAAAAAAACTGATCGCCAAAAAAGCAATTCCTGAACCTAGAATCAATCCACCAAGCACATCCGAAAACCAATGCTCGCCTAAATAAATTCTACTTATATATGTTACAGTTATAAAACTAATAATAACTATTGCTATAATTATTTTTTTAAATGAATTAATTTTTACCAAAGATAGTAAAAATAAAAAGATGACCGCTAAAAACGACACTCTAGCCATATGACCAGAAGGATAAGAAAAACTTGTATGCACTATAAAACTACTAGGTAGGTGAAAATTGAAAATATATCTATTTAAAAATGAAGGAGGTGCTGGATGATAAATCAGAAGTTTACTAGTAATTTCTATGATAAAAATTGTAAAATATAGAATTAATCCTGCAAAAAAATATCTTTTGACCAAAAGTAAACTTATAAATAAACAAGCTAATATTGCAGAAACTACCTCTGAAGATCCCAAAAGGGTAATAATAGAAAAAGGTAAATCAACTCTACGATCAAATTTATTTTGAATCGTTATCATATTTTCATAATCAAATTTTCTAAAAATATCCCTATCCACTAGAAAACTCAAATAAAAATATGTTATTCCCATTAAAAAACTAAGAATAAGATAAATATATTTTTTCTTTCTGAACATAAATGTTATACTTCAAATTTATACCAATCTCCTGTATGTAGATAATTGTTTTTTTTATATTCCCAGTTAAATATCTTTTTTTCAATTGCAGCTTTTAGTATAACAATCGGATCTCCATGAGAAATAGCCAAGATTTTTTTACCTTTATGTCTTATTTTCATCAGTTTGATAAAATCTAACATCCGTCTTTCTATTTGTGTTATAGTTTCTGAACCACCCTTTGCATATTCTAAACTATAAAGTTTAGGCTGGACAGTCTTAACAAAATCATCAAGTAACATACCCTCAAAAGAAAATTTAACTTCATTTAATAAATTTGATATTTTAACTTTCAACCCCAATTTTTTAGCTATTATTTTAGCTGTTTGGCGGGCCCTAAGCATTGGACTTGTATAAATATACTGGATTCTTTTTTTCTGAAGTATTTCTGCTTTTTCTTTTATCTTTTCTATCCCTATTTTTGACAAATGAAAATACGGAAGCCTACCGTACAATATTTTTTTCGGATTATGCACGTCGCCATGACGCATTAGATAAATTATAGTTTTAGTCATAATAAACTTTTATACACACCAAGCGTTTCTTCTGCTTGTTTTTCCCAAGAATAATTTCTTACTGATTTTAAAGCATTATTTCCTAACCTAATTCTTTGTTTATCGTCATTTAACAATTCCCAAAGAATCTCAGATAAGTTATCATAGTTCTCACTTTTAAAATATCTCCCGTTTTCTTTATCTTTAATTAGAAATGTCACACCTCCGGTTTTAGAAGCAAGCACTGTACTTCCACAGGCTAAAGCCTCTAAAACTACAAAACCAAAAGACTCATATATTGAAGGCATAACTACTACATCAGCAGCAGAATAATAAAAAGGCAATAAATGATGCGGTTGGCTACCGATAAATTTGACACAACACTCAAGATCTTTTTTTGCTATTAAATATCTTATCTTTTTTACTTCCTTATTCTTCCAGAATTCTCTGCTCCCAATATCACCACCTATTAAAAGTACAAGAAATTTATTCTTAAAAGAAGGATAAATCTTGGATAATTTAGCTACTGCCTCAATAAGTAAGTTTATTCTTTTAACTGGATCAATTCTACCAATAAAAACAATTATTTTCTTATCTTCCTCTAAATTGAGTTTACGGCAGGAATAATTCCTATCGTATCTTTTAAAAATATTATGATTAACACCAGGAGAAACTACAAAAATTTTTTTGCTTGAAACGTTATAATATCTTATTAAGTCATGCGATTCTAATTTTGTTGAAACAATAATACCATCAGCGCATCTAGCTATTTTTTTCTCATGCTCTATCCGTTTTTTATCATTAATATGTAAATATATTTTTTTCATCACTCCTAAGGTATGAAAAGTCATAACTAAAGGAATTGAAAGTTTTTCCTTTAAACTACAACCTATAAGACCAGAATAATAGTAATGGCTATGTATTAGATCATATTTAAGATTATTATCATTGATATAATTCACTATTCTTTTTTCATAACTATTAATATCAAAAGAGGTAAGATGAATTATTCTTGTGTTTCTATGTATTGTTATTAATTTTTCATCCTTTTTTTTATGAGTTCTAGTATAAACATCTATTTTGTGACCCAATCTACCTAAACAATAAATAAGATTTAAAATATAGATATTCATCCCACCGGCCTTAAGCACGCCTGGACGCGTAAGTGGACATGACCAATAAGAAATCATCGCGATATTCATAAGTTATTACCTTTGCAGTATTGCATCAAAATAATAAACAATATATTATCATAATGTTTTTAACTAGCCTAGTGAATATTATCCTAAATGAAATTACTCTGTCTTATTCCTGCTTACAACGAAAAAGGTAATCTACGTCAACTTATAAGAAAATTAACCTTTGTTTTAAAAAAGACCTTTATAGAATACAAAATATTGCTTATCATCCAAGGAACAGACGGGAGTTTATCTCTTGTAAAGGAATTAAAAAAAACTCATAAGGAAATCTATTTTCTTTACTTTCCTAAACCTTTAGGAATAGGATCTGCATATAAGATCGGCTTTGAGAATATTGGTAAAGACATTACTCATATTTTAACCATGGATGCTGATCTCAATCATGATCCTGAAAAAATTTATCAATTTCTTCAAGTCCTTAAAACTTATAAAGCTGACATTATTATTGGCTCAAGATTCATGAGGAATGGACAATTCCGTGATAAAAGAATTTGGAAAAGAATATTAAGTTTTATTACTAATCTTTTTATTACCAAATTATTTAAAATTGAGGTGCATGATATCAGTTCAGGTTATCGCTTAATAAAAAAGAAGGTAATCAAAGCTTTATGTAAAGAACTTATAGAAACAGGTTACCCATCTTATATGGAGTTTATTATTAAAGCAAAAAGACATGGCTTTACTATTAAGGAATTGCCTATAACTTATATGCCCAGAAAATGGGGGGAGAGCAAGATGAATAAATTTAAAACTACTTTTGATTATTTTTTTTTCTTTACAAAAATGCTATTTTTCGCGAAAAACCCTTACCAACGGCACACCATTAATAGATTTTGTAAACACTAACTTACCTTCTTTCTCTTTATTTTTTATATAAAAATCTAGATTATCTGCTTTATAAAAAGACTGACGATTTAATATTACTATATAATCACTGTTTTCTATACTTTGAGAATTAAGTTTTTTTAATAGATCAGGTCTTAAATATATCCCTGCTGAGCTCTGTGCCATCGCCACATAAATAGTTGAATCGATTGAAGCATTTTTATTTAACCAAATCATAGCAGATTTTTGTGGTGTACCCCAAAAATCTATATCTACTTGTCCTTCCGCTCCTTTAATACCACCAATAAGATAGTTAAAGAAACTAGTCTGATACGGATGAAATTCTATGATATTTTTTATCAGAAATATCAAAATTATTAATCCAACAATTGAAGCCAAGATTTTACTTTTCCTATTTTTTACAAATTTTTTATATATAAACGTTGCACCTATACCCGCAATAAAACACATCGGAAAAATAATTTCCATAAAATGTCTTATGCCGTCGATTGCCCCACTTTTGGGATTAAAATAACGAACTAAAGGTAAAAAAAACCAAATAACTAAAAGAAGGTATAAAAAATTTTTTTTCCTTAAATTTAAAAAACAGACAAATAAACCAACAATAAAACTTATAAGTATGGAAATTGGCGAAGTAATACCTATATAATAAAAAGGGTAGAACCAAGGAATATTTACACCCGAATAAAAAATCTGCCCCATCAATAAAACTGGCATATTCAATGTGTTATGTGAATAAAAATAAGGTAATTCTAAAAGTTTTCCTAAAGGATTTTCCCAGAAGGGCCACCACAATAAAACAGCTGCAATAGGACCGAATATAAAATAAAGAAATACCAAATATTTTTTTTTGATTGAATTTAAATAATTCTTTTTTCTTGCGATGTTTAAAAAATCTTGAAATCTGGAAAGAATAAACCAAATTAAACAAACAAAAGGAATCAAAATTGAATTTATTTTTATATTGAAAGCAAACGCGAATGCTAATACTGCAAATATGAGGTTTTTTATATTAGTATATTGAACTAATCTCCAGAATAAATATATCGAAACGGTATAAAAAACAGCGTTAGGAATATCTTTCATATTATTATGCAAATAGGCAAAATACGAAGGAAAAAGTGCTAAAAAAGTTGAACTTATAAAAGCAGCGGTAAGTCCTACTGTTTCATAAACAAAAATAAATAATATTCCTACGCCTAACGATCCGAAAATTAGCATCGGGAAATTATAAGCACTATCTAACGAAAAAAGTCTTAACTTGTCAAAAAGAATAACTTGTGAAAGCGCCGGAATAATCTGCGTGAATGGACCAAAAGGATCGTTAATTGAAAGTCTTGGATCGGGAGAAGAAAACGGTACAGGTGAAGGATCGTTTACTGAAGGTACTGGTAAACCCAAATGGTGTAAACCGGCATAAAGATGATAATGATAATCCCAAGAAACACCATAATCGTTAATTATGGCTAAATGTATTATAAAATATAAAATGCTAATAAATATACCGATTATAAAACCATATTTATTTTTCATTTTTAAATTTTCTATTAATAAAAATTATTAAGAAAAAAGTAAAAATAGTTACCAAGCCTCCTATATAAAAAATGTCTGGTTGGTAATAAAATTCTACTGTGTGATCACCTCTGGGTAAATAAATTGAACGAAAAGAATAATTACTCAAATAAATTTTTGTATCAGAATTATCAACACGTGCTTTCCAGCCTGGATAATAAACTTCACTTGATGAAAGAAAAGCGTCACATGGTGATTTTGTTTTTAACACAATTTTATTTGGATTGTATGAAAATATTTTTATCTCACCTGTTTCTTTTGTTTGGCAATCGAGATTGTAATTTTTACCGGATAACAAATCACTCTTTAATAACAAAATAGTCTTTGCAAGATCAGGTTTAGCTTGTAATAAATCTTCCTCCATCTTTTTCACATCTGGATAAATCGCTGCGTTATTCACAAAAAAATATCGAGGAAGAAATGACTTATTTTCGTATAATTTATAATTTTTGCCTTCTTTTAGAAGATTAAATTTTCCGGAATATTGTCCTGACATTTTATCAAATTTATGATCTATCAATAAATACTTAGCATTAAGAAAATCCAGATAAGGCGATGCGGGATAAGGAGGAGGTATTTCAACATTATAATATTGTATTGAAGATATTCTTGAACCGTTCAAAAGGTCTATAAAACGATAATACATCCACAAGACCATTGAGTTATAATCACTAGTTGTTTGAATACGATAAAGAGCGGCTGCACCGAAATCAAAATCTCTTCTTACTTCAGAAACAACTGGATAATCAGGAACTAATCTATATAAACTATTATCTTTTGCAAGATATGAAATTAACTCTTGATCAAATGTTTTGATAGGTATATCTGATAGTTTAAAAAATTGCTTACCAAATAAAAAAAGATCAACTGTAATAATTACCAAAAATACTATTTTAATTAATTTTTTTTTGAAACTGCCTATTATCATACCGCTTGCTACGCTTAAAGAAAAAGCCACTAAAAAAAGATGTCTAACAGGAAAACGTATTGATTTATAAAAAGGTAAATATCTCCAAAGAAAATAATGAATATTTGGATTTATCTGATTGCCAAAACTTATTATTAGAAAAATAGGAATAATTAAAAGTAAATAAAACCATACATCCTTATTTATATCTTTGATTTTATCGATTCTAATAAATTTAGATAAAAAAAATAACATTATGAAAAAAGCAATAATTACTATTGGTAATAAACCTACATAATAAGTGTATTCAAATAGATTTGGCCATGGCCCATGATAGTTATAGTTATTGATAAAACCTTTTCCCCAAATAAAAGGATTTATAAATAAATTTAATCCTGACAACGGCAGTGATCCAGCTCCAGCTATCTCATAAGGCACCCCCTTTGATCTGAGTGAAGAGCTTAAAAACTGATAACGAGGTAATAACTCTACACTTGCCAAACCAATACCTAAAACTATTGAATATAAACATACCTTAAAATAAACTAATAGCGTTTTAATGGTCAGTTTTTTATCTTTAATCTTGGTTATAAAAAAATATACCAATAGTAAAAAAACTAATTCTAGCGTGAATAAAAAGAAGAGTTCATTACCGGCAAAAAGAAGCACACTCATACCGATCCCGGATAAAATAATATTTCTTTTTGTTGACTTGATCAGTGCTTTTCTAGTCAAACCAAAAACTAAAGGAACCCATGAGGCAGCATCTATATACTCAAGATGTCCACTGTATAACCTTGCTAAGAAAAATCCGCCAAAAGCATAGGTAATAGCAGAAAATAAAGCTCCTAATCTACATGTATAGTTTCTCACCAGCCAATACATTGTAGATCCTGCTATCACCATATGAATAAAAAAATACCAAGAAAAAGACCAATTTAATGGCAATATTACAAATAACCAATTAGGTGGGTAAAAAATATTAATATTTGGGTGTGCTAAAAATGGAGTACCAGAAAAATTATAAGGGTTCCAAAAAGGAATTATTCCAGATTTTATACTAGTAGCTAAATAATCTTTCCAAAAATAATAAGCATCATAAATATCACCACCATATATTATCTTTGCTTCTGGAGGAAAAAGAGTATTATTAAAAAGAAAAAAAGCATAAACAAAAATAAATAATATAGGAAAAAATGCAGTTTTTTTTACAAGAAAAATTCTTTTGAATTTCATAAGAATTTACTGCTTTTTGGTAAGTTCAGAAATAATTTTTTCTGATTCTTCCCCTAACTTTTTATCATCATCAACCAATTTATTTTCTTCATCATTCAACCATTGATTTGCCTTCATCTTAGCAAGAATCGTCTTTGCGTTTGCGAGTCTTGTATTAAATAAAACAAGTAATCTGTTAAGTTTTTCTTTATCTATATTGTCTGCTTCTTTTAAAGCTAACCATGATGGCATTACTTTTTCTAGATTATCAACCAATTTTTGCCAGCTATCTATAAGATCTCTAGAATAATTAGGAGGTATATATCCTCCAAAATGAACAATTACGACCTGGGTAGGACAACTTTCTAATTCTCCATTAATAACACTTAAACCTATATCTTGATAATCTTTAGAAAAAAGCATTTTTTTTGACTCAACAAATTCTGAAAAATTCTCAAATAACTCTGTAGCATCATAATAACCACGGGTATATATCTCTCCTACTATAATATTGTTGTATCCTGCTTCTTTAATGGCGCGTTTAAGATTTATCCCGCTTCTTGTAGCTTCTGGCGAAAAATCATTATGTTTTAACATCACATTTCCTCTTAATTTACTTGAGTAAGAAAGCAAAGAGTTATATTTATAAAGAGACAATTTTTTTTCTAATCTTTTGTTGTTTAATATGTTTATAAATTCCATAATATCCAATGTTGGGGTATTAGCTAAGGCTTGATCGTTATATGTATTCCGCCATAAACTCTTATATTGATTTTGTTTATCCCAAGACAGTACATAATGAATATCTTCAAAAGATAAAAGCCCTAATTCATAACGCGAATCGAGACTTGCCTTTCTGTTATCTCCGAGCACAAAAACCTTACCAGGCGGAATAGTAAAAGGCTTACAATCAGACAAAAAAGAACCACCATAGGTAGAACGTGGCTTAGCAGTGTAAGGCTCATCTAAAATTATTCCGTTTAACTTAACAAAACCATCGCGTAGTTCGATAGTATCACCTGGAAGAGCAATTACTCTTTTTACAAAACCTGATTCTTCTTGATATTTTTCTAAGGAAATCTCTTTTGTTTTCTTATTGGAAAATTCGACAATATCTCCATGTTTAAGCTTATAAGGAAAAAGGTGATAATTAAAGATTTTAATACCTCCAGGAAAAACCCTCATAAGTATTGAAGCCACTTCTTCTTTAGCATTAATTTTCTCATCATTACTTTGACCTTTTGGAAAGGTAGGATACATTGAACCAGTTCCTGATATAGATATCCTTTTTTGAATAATACCGATTGAAAAACCAAACTTATAAATATGAGGGGAAATAAAATATATTAAGCCTATACCTAAAAATGTTATTAAAACATAAGTAAGTGTTTTTTTCACCATGTTTTTTACATTTTATCTGATGAAAACAGTATAGGAAAAAGGCTGCTAAAAAGAAATAGTGGTTTCGCTTAAAAAGCTAGAGTTTTTTTCCTAAGGTAATTCCCGAGGCTAAAAACGATCCCTAAACCCGCTAAAGAAAAAACCCAGTGTTCAGGACCAGCTTTAGGAACTGTTGGTACATTAATTTGTTTTTCCACGCAAAATTGGCTCTCGTCATGATCTTTTTGCGAACCAAAAGAAGCATCAACTACATTGACAGGACAAATCGTGGATTTTTCTTCTGGTAATGCCGCTTGATGACTTACTCTCCCTTTTATTTGAAAAACTTGAGAAATACCTGCTCCTAGATTACTCACGTTAAAACTTAATTTTCTTGAGGTATTATCATAACTACCTGGTCCAGACATATAATCAACGAATTGCGGCAAAGTGTCTACCACTTGTAAGTTTGAGATTGTCTCATCACCTGAATTTTTTACGGTTATCTGAAAAGTGACAATTTGTTCAGGAAGATATTTAGGGTCATAAAGACCTAAATTATCAACGAAAACTCCGCTTGCTGGATTTCTCACTTTTTTATCTACTAATACCTGTCCAGCTTTTGGACATTCAACGCCTCCGCCATACACGGGCACACATCCTCCGTCAGCGAGAGTTTTGCCTGGAGAAAATACTTCTCCTAAGATTATTATAGTATTAACTATTAGAATTAATCTTAAAAATAAATTTTTCATAATAATTGCGGTATTATAATACCTTAATTTAATTAAGTCAAGTACTATAGGTTTTCAATTAGTGAAATATAAAATATAAACTGTGTTATAATCTCAATATCGTACACCACATGAAAAGTGCTGAAATATTAAATCTCTCGCTTGAAGATCTAAAAGATGATTTCGACGAATTAGAGGTTATAGTCTTTTATACCTTGGAAAAGCTTTGTAATTTTTACTATCTGATAGAATCTCTTAAAAAATATTCAAGACTTGAAACTTTAAATACCGCGTTAGAAAATACTCGTTATTTTGAGAAAAAATTTTTAAATTTATCTACAAAAATATCAAAAATAAAGGCTTATCTTAAAAAGAAAAAACCGACTTTAGAAGTTGTTAATGAGATTCAAGAAACAAAAGAAAAATATTTCGAGGAAATACGAACTCAAATTCATACTATTGCTTCTATCATCACATCATTAGACTGGCAATCCCCTTCTTTTTCCCACAGTATTTATACTATGGCTGGAAAATATACAGGAAAAATCATAGGCACGATAAATGATTATAAAAGAGATGGCAGATTAGACAATCAAATACTTGAAAAGTGGTATCTAAAACAATACATCGATGCTAAGTTTAAATTTAATATTCATGTTTATGCTACCAATTCTGGCATGGCAGCTTTTTCTACCATCTTAAACTTTTTAATTATGGAAAAAAAGGCTGAAAATAATGTATTAATAGGAAAAAATATTTATCACGAAAATAAAAAATTAATAACAAAATGTTTCTCTGATAAACTTTTTATGGTTAACGAGCTTGAAACTGATAAAATAATAGAATTAATCAAACAGAAAAAACCAAGTCTTATTTTTTTTGATTCGCTCTGCAATACTAAAAATATTCCTGTACCCCAACTTAGCAAAATCATCGATTTTCTTACTTATAGATATCCTCATAATATTTATCTAATAATTGACAATACCTGTTTATCTACTACATTTCAACCATTTAAAATGGTCCAAGGAAAAAATCGAAAATTACGTCTGATAGTCTTCGAAAGTTTAATTAAATATCTTCAGTTTGGCTTAGATCGAGTAAATGCAGGAATCATAACAGCGTACGGAAAAGATACTGAAAAAATTATGGATTATAGGGAACATTTAGGAACAAACATCAATGACATCGCAGTCTACACTATTCCACAAATCAGTAGAAAAATATATGAAAATAGACTTAAAAGACTTTCTAGAAATGCCTATCTTCTATCTTCCCTTTTACAGACATATATTGCAAATAATAAAACATTAATTAGACAAATAATTTATCCGATGCTTGAAAATCATCCCGCTTATCCTTGGGCAATAAAAATGCCATTTGGAGGAAGTTTTTTAAATCTAGATTTCCAAAAGCCAAACATTAAAATTTATAAAAAGTTTATTGATCTGACTGTTAAAAAGGCTGCTAAAAGGAAAGTAAATATTTCCGGTGGAACAAGCTTTGGCTTTAATTCTTCAAGAATATATCTAACTGCCTTACGCATTGGCAATACAGAACCTTTTGTCCGTATTTCAGTAGGCACAGAAACTTATCTACAAGTTATTAAATTAAAGGAAATCTTTCTAGAGGTAATTAATGATTTATCCCGTTTCAAATTATTCTAGTTAATTTAATAATTCACTACCCATTTCTATCAAAATATCGCCTTTTTTACAGAATAAGTTTTGTTTCCCCCAAAGAAATTCTCCACTATTTTTTGCTTTAATGATTTCAATCTCTTTATTATCTAAAGAGATAATTTTACCTAAAATCTGCCCTTTTTTTATAAGATTAAATTTTTCAGGAAACCATAAACCATCACTTCCTGCTCTTAATCCTATACGCTTTCTATAAATTCTTGGCTGTAATTGTCTTTTTAGTTTTTTATTAATCATTCTTAATGTCCCCATAATAGATTTTGTCAATTCTATATGTTTTTCTATAAATTCATTATTCCTTTCACCTGAAAAACCCACTTCAGTCATAATATAAACAATCCCTTTTTTTGTTAAAAGGTCAATTTTAATCCAGAAACCTTTCTTATGAAAAATAATTTTGGGAATATTAAGTGAATAAATAAATTTATGCAATAATTCATTAATTTTCTTATCTTCTGTTTCAAAAAACATCACAAAGGGTTCGAGTATTTCGTCATGCGCACCCCCATGCAAATCTAACCATACATCACTGCGATAAATATATTTAGCATCTAACCAATCAATAAGTCTTTCTGAAAAAGAACCATTTTTTCTTCCGGGATAAATATTTTTAGGAAATTTTCCATCAAGCGGATTAAAACTTGTGTTTAGTTCAAAACCAGGAATATTCACTATTGGGACAACTATTAAATTGCCATAAAAATTTCTATCTTTAAATTCTTCAATTAATCTATAAGCAGCTTCAATTCCGGAATTTTCATCCCCGTCCATCCCTGCAGTAACAAGTAAAGTTTTACCGTATTTTTTACCAGATATTTCCGCTACAGGAATTTTTATTTTTTTTACACCTAAATCTACAGTACTTAAATTAATCATTTTAAGAATGAGTAAGAAGAACAGGCAACAGAGGAAACTTCTTTTCCTTCTATTATTCCGGCTTCTGAAACAATTTTTACTCCAGTATCATAAGGTACAAAATCAAAGGCTGGAGAGTAAATTTTTAATTTTGCAGGAGCATCTTTCCAAATTTCCTTTTCACTTCTTTTTTCAATCATTTCATTAGAAAAACTTCTTGGATCATATTTCAACAAAATACTCATAGAATAAAAAGGGATATTGTTGTGGTAAGCAGAATAAGCAATCCCTAAACTCCCAATTTTATTAACAAATCCATCGCACGAGAGTAAATCAGCTCCAAGAAATACTGCTTTTATTTTCTGACGGTAATTCTGAAGTATTGTCTCTATCGCATCATCAATAATTAAAGTAACATCCTCAATACCAGCATCTAAAAGCTCTCTTACAGTAATCCTCCCTTGAAATCTAGGCCTAGTTTCTGTAGCTATGACTGAAAACTTTTTGCCCTGCTTATAAGCTTTAATAAATATCGAAGTAACTGTTGAAGAGTGACAATGAGTAAAATATACTCCGCCGTCATGAATAAGTTTTATTCCTTCTTCTCCCATTTTTATTTTGGCTTCACTAATCAATTTTTTATACTCTGCTACTTTAAGTAAATAATATTCAAGCCCTTTCTTTTTATTTGAAAATATAAATCTAATCGCATTTTGCGCCAATGGTTCTGTAGGTCTAGCATAGGCTAATTTTTTTCCAATTTTTTCTAGATATTCTCCTACTGGTTTATTTGCAGGAATCTTCTTAGAAGCAATTACAATACCTTCTAATACAGAAAAAGCGATATTTGTAGCTCCTTGGATCTTTAAAGAAATAATATCTTTCTCCAAGCTATCAATTTTATCCATAAAAAATTAACCTAACTCTGGATAATGACACTTCTTCCATTTTTTTCCACTTCCACACCAGCAAGGATCATTACGACCAAGTTTTTTGTTTTTGTCCGAAGAAACCTTTTGTCTTTGTCTCATAGATTCTTGTCTAGCTGTCTTCTGGATAGCCGTTTCTTGTTCTTTTTGTAATGCTTGCATTTGATCAGGAGAAATTTGTATGTGCACTTTAAAAATTCTATGAATAATTTCGCTGTCAATTGTCGATATTAACCGTTCAAACATAGAATATGCTTCATTTTTATACTCAACAAGCGGATCAAGTTGCCCATAACCACGAAGACCGATACCCTCGCGAAGATCATCTATTGCGTCTAAATGATCCATCCAAAGATTATCAACCACTGATAGGGAAACCCATTTTTCTACCTGGCGCATGATTTCTAATCCTAATTGTTTTTCTCTTTGCGCATAAACATCATTTATTATTTTAAGTAAAAAATTAATAACTTCTGTGGAACTCTTTAGATTTTCCATCTGTTTTACTATTTCTCTTTGCGAAGGCGGATCAAAAGGAACTATAGAAATAAACTCCTGTAGAATTTTTTCTTTCTCATCAATTGTTATCCCTTCTGCTGTATAGAGATTAACTAAATTAACTATTTCACTATTTAGTTTATCAAGTATAAATTCTTTGAGATTTTCACCGGTCATAATTTGGCGACGCAGTTTATAAATTATTTCCCTTTGTTTGTTTAAAACATCATCGTATTCAACAAGGTGTTTTCTCGTATCAAAATGAAAACCTTCAACTTTTACCTGTGCCTGTTCAATCGCACGACTAACCATAGCATGTTCTAGTGGCACATCTTCTGGAAGATTAAAAAAGGTCATAAGACGCGCGACTTGCTCCCCACCAAATAACCGCATTACATCATCATCCAAAGCAACAAAAAAACGGCTACTGCCAGGATCTCCTTGCCTACCACTTCGACCTCTTAATTGATTATCGATTCTTCTTGATTCATGACGTTCTGTACCAATTACATGAAGACCTCCTAACCTTACTACCTCTTCATGATTTTTCTTCCATTCCTTCAATAATTGCTCGTATTCTTTCTTGTCATGTATTTGATATTTGTTTGGAGGAGAACCCCCTAGAATTATGTCAACACCTCTTCCCGCCATATTAGTCGCAACGGTTACAGACTGTTTTTTACCTGCTTCAGCTATGATATTAGCTTCTTTCAAATGGTTTTTAGCGTTCAATATTTGATGAGGAATACCTTTACGTCTTAGAAATTCGGAAAGAATCTCATTTTTCTCAATTGAGGTAGTGCCTACCAATACAGGTCGATTTGCTTTATAACATTTTTCTATCTCGGCAACAACAGCGGCAAATTTTGCTCTCATGGTTTTATAAACAAGATCAGGATGATCTATCCTAATCATAGGTTGGTTAGTAGGTATTATTACTACATCAAGATTGTATATTTTATGAAATTCTTCTGCCTCTGTAGCTGCTGTTCCTGTCATGCCGGCAAGTTTTTCGTACATTCGGAAATAATTTTGCAAAGATATGGTGGCCAATGTCCTTGATTCCTGCTGGATTGCAACGCCCTCTTTCGCTTCTATAGCTTGATGTAAACCTTCAGAAAAACGTCTACCCGGAAGAAGCCTTCCGGTAAACTCATCAACTATTATTACTTGACCATCTTTTACTACATAATCTTTATCCCTGTGAAAAAGAGTATTTGCTTTTAGTGCCGCTTCAATATGGTGTACAACTGTAAAATCTTTTTCATATAGATTATTCACTCCCAACATTTTTTCTAATTTCATAATACCGTGTTCAGTAAGATGAGCTGTACGAAGTTTTTCATCTATTACATAATCCATCTCTTTCTGTAAAGCAGAAACTAAACGCGCATAATCATAATATTTTTTTGTCGGTTCTGTATCAGGCGCAGAAATTATATGAGGAGTTCTTGCTTCATCAATCAAAACTGAATCTACTTCATCAACTATGGCATAATGAAAACCCCTCTGTGTAAGTTGTGAGATTTCCGATACCATATTATCCCTAAGATAGTCAAAACCAAATTCGCTGTTTATTCCGTAAGTCACATCTGCTAAATATGCTTCTTTCCGAGAAATAGGCCGAAGATGTAAAAGCCGCCAATCTGAAACAGATTTATCCTCGTATTCCGGATCATAAATAAACGATTGATCATGTACTATAGCAGAAGTGGTAAGACCCAATAAATGAAAAATTGGACCCATCCATCCAGCATCACGTCTAGCTAAATAATCGTTGACCGTCACTAAATGCACTCCTCTTCCCGTCAATGCATTAAGATATAAGGCAGGAATGGCAGATAAAGTCTTTCCTTCACCAGTTTTTTGTTCAGCAACTGCACCACGATGAAGAGTTATTGCGGCCATAAGCTGAACATCAAAATGACGCTCTCCTATCATCCTGTAAGATGCCTCTCTTACCAAGGCATAAGCCTCTGGTAAAATATCATCAAGAGTTTGACCTTGCGAAAGTCTTACTTTAAACTGTGCTGTTTTCTCAATAAAATCTTCATCTTTAAGTTTTTTCATTTGTTCACTGAAAGTATTTATTTTTGCAACTATCGGCTTGAGTCTAGCTAATTCTTTTTCATTAGAATCGAAAAGTTTAGTAAAAATTCGAAGCATATTTATAACCCCAATTCTTTACAAATTCCTTGCATTGCGGAAAGAACAATACCAATAAATTCTGGAAGTTTAATACCTAATTTTTCTTCACATAAAGCTATTTGATCACGATTCACTCCTGCAGCAAAATTTTTGCTGTCCCATTTTTTCATCACAGAATCAATGGTGACCGAAAGCAATTTTTTATCGGGCCTGACTAAAGCCACAGCAACTATTAAACCTGTTAAGTCATCAGAGCAATAAAGTGACCACTCTAATTTATTTTTAGGTTCAGGCGCTCCTTTAATATAACCCCATGCATGTGCGGCAACAGCCTGAATAATTCTAGAATCTACGTCTATTTTCTTAAGCCAATCAACTGCTAATAAGCTATGTTTACTGCTATTATCTTTTGTAGTTTCATAATCAATATCATGAATAAGACCAGCTATTCCCCAAAGGTCCTCATCTTGATTAAAATATTTAGCTAAATTTCTCATAGCCGCTTCTACAGCTAAACAATGTTTTCTTAGATTCTGATTTTTTATATAAGTAGTTAACAATTTCCATGCTTCTTCCCTTGAAATGTTTTTTATCGCCGTCTTCCCAGAGACTTTTTCTTGAGGAATTGTATTTTTTTTAGTTTTGTCATCTGCCGTCTTGTATAATGGACGCAAGGTAGGAAAAGGAATCACTTCTCTTATGATCCATTTATTGGTAATAAGCATTGTAAATCTATCTATTCCTATACCTATTCCTCCAAGTGGAGGACAACCGTACTCCAAAGCAGTCAAAAATTCTTCATCTAATGGTTGAGCTTGCATATCACCAGCTTTAAGGTTTTTCTGTTCAATTTCAAAACGTTCTCTTTGTTCGATAGCGCTTACTATCTCACTCCAACCGTCATAAATCTCCTTACCACCAATATATCCTTCAAATCTCTCTACCCTGTCTTTTTTACTACGATGAGATCTTGATAATGGACTTACATCCTTAGGATAATCAATAACCCATGTCGGCTCAATTAATTTATCGGTTATCAAATGTTCGTAGATTATAAACAAAGCCTTATTTTTTGTATAAACTCCAGGCACTTGTAATTGATTTTTTTCTATTATTTTTCTAACTTCATTATCAGAAATTTTGTTCCAATCGATCTTAAGATAATCTTTTAAAGCTTGATCAATTGTTATCCTTCGCCATGGTTTTTCTAAATCAACTTCGTGTCCTCCTACTTGTAGCTTATATGTGCCATTTACTTCCCAAGCTACATATTTAGTCAACTTTTCTGTCAAATCCATAATTCTCTTATAATCTGCGTAGGCTTCATAAAGCTCCATCATGGTAAATTCTGGCTGATGGGTAAGATCGATACCTTCATTACGAAAATTTCTAGCTATTTCAAAAACTCGCTCATACCCACCAACAATAAGTCTTTTTAGATAAAGCTCCGGAGCAACTCTCAAGTAAAAATTAGAAGAAAGCGCATTCATATATGTCGTAAAAGGTCTAGCATTAGTACCACCATAAAGAGGTTGTAAGACGGGAGTTTCTACTTCAACGTAATTTTCCTTCCATAAAAACATTCTTATAACTTTTTCTATTTTCCAACGAGCATCTAATGTTTTTTTTACCTCAGGATTTAGTAGCATATCTAAATATCTTTTTCTATACCGCTCCTCTACATCCTTAAAACCATACCAATTATCAGGTAAAGGCCTTATCGATTTTGAAACAATTTGAAAATTATCAGCGAAAACAGACAATTCTCCGGCGCTAGTTTTAGCTACCTCACCTTGTACAGAAATAAAATCACCAATATCAATGAGTTCTAAAAGAGAGAAAAGTTCATGGGATAAATTATCTTTCTTAAAAACAACCTGTATTCTGGCGCTTTCATCAACAAGATCTACAAATAATATTTTCCCGTGACCCCTTAATCCCCTGATTCTACCTACCACGCTAACTATCTTTCCTTCCATTAGTCTGGCTTTGTCTATTTTCTGCTTACGCCGAACTATCGGCGGATACGGATCTATCCCTTTTTCCTTAAGAATATTGAGTTTTTTAATTCTCGCCTCTTTTAAGTTATCAATGGTAGCCATACATTAAGGTTTATTGTAACATAAAAAACCGGCTTACGCCGGTTATATATTTTATTTTAAATTAATTATTCTATATGAATAATTTTATAGATTATTTTACCTACTGGTGCTTCTACCTCTACCTCATCACCAATTTTCCTGCCTATTAAAGCACGCCCAAGTGGTGAGGAGTGTGATATTTTTTTCTGTGCTGGATCTGCTTCCCATTCACCTACAATAGTAAAAATGTCTTTCTTGCCTTTCATATGGAGCGTCACTTTACAACCTATATCCACTTTTGTCTTGGAATGCGAAACTACTACTTTTGCATCATGGATAAGCTTCTCTAATTCAGCAATTCTTCCATCAATAAAGGTTAAATCTTGACGTGCTGCTGCATATTCACTATTTTCCGATAGATCACCTTGCCCACGAGCGAGTGCAAGCCTTGTTACTAATTCCGGCCTTTTTACGTTGATTAGTTCGGCGTATTCCTTTTTGAGCTTATCTAATCCTTCACTAGTTATAACTACTGTTTTATCATTACTCATATTACTATTTCCTTTACCCATAACATTCCCATTCAATATAATTTTGGGGGAAATCATGATAAAGGGGCTTTTTCTTAGAGTAGTGATACTATACTCTTTTCTATTTCTATTGTCAATAACCTATAGAGAGAGTATAATTTTAGAGCTTGCCCCCATCGTCTAGCGGCCTAGGACGACACGTTCTCAACGTGTAAACCGCCGGTTCGAATCCGGCTGGGGGTACAAGAAGACTTATTTTTAGGATTGTGCAAATCTATAAAAAAATAACTATCTACTTTGTCCACTTTATAATTCTCCTTAAAAAACTTCTTGAGATTATTATCTGCTGGTCTCCCATCTATAAGAATAATATAACGGTATTCTTGATATTTACGGATATTTGTCTGAAAGTCAGTAAATGTCAAATCTTTAGCTAAAATTTTTCTATTTGCATAGTATCTGATAAACACGCCATAAAAACTGTCAAATTCCTCTGAATTTATCAAGATTTTTTCTTTGGGATCAGTCTTTAAACGGATATAAGAACCCAATTCATAACCTGGTTTATCAAAAGATGAATTAATTAGTGTTTTTAAAAACTCTAATCTCTCCCATGCAATACTGCTAATCAGTAAAAAAATCAGCAAATTACTTATGAAATGCCAATTAATTTTAGAAAAATTTTTTTTAATCAAAAAATTTAATCTTGACAGTATAATTTCTACTATCCTAGCAGAAGAAAGCCCTACAAAAGGAAGAATTAAATATAGCTTATAATCATGAATAAAAGCTAAATTTTTAAAGAGAACAATAAAAAAGAATCCGTAAAAAAACAGAATAATTAACATAGCATCGGAGAAAGAAAGACGTTTTTTGAAAATTAATATCAAAATAAGTCTACCTATCCATAAAAGAGATAATCCAGTAAGTAGCCTTGTATAGAAAATTACCGTGTACCTTGCTTCGGTTATAATGTATTGGTACAGATTAAACTTCACAGCATGAGTGTCAATTTTATCCATACCTAGTCTAAGCATTCCGTAACGAAAAAAATCTAACAAGGTATCTCTTCCATGAATAATCATGATCAGTGAAAAATGGAAAAAAATTACCAATAAACCCGTAATCATCATCAAAATTATAAAAGGAGGTTTCATATGTTTAGAAAAAATTGCGTGTATTATCAAAAAGAACAAAAAAAAGAATCCTCCCCAACTTTCCAAAAGCGCTAATACCAAAAAAAAGAAAAATAAAAAATAATTTCTATGACGATTATTATTTAAAGTAATATAATAATAAAAAGTCACTGTACATAAAGAGGTAAGCATCGGTTCATGATCGGGCAATTTACCATAGTAAAGAAACATTGGCGTTACCATCATAAATAACACAGCAAAAAGTCCTATTTTAGCCGAATAAAGAAACTTTCCTATCTTATAGGTGTAAAGGAGCATTAAAAGCGAAAAAAATACTGTAACAATTCTCATACTCATCTCGCTTAAACCAAAAATAAATGATGAAACTGTGAATAATATAGGCATCAAAGGAGTATAGTGATGGAAAAAAATAAACTCTCCGGAGCTAACATTATCAATATTCTGCCAATTTGAAAAACCTATAATTTTTGAAATGTTAGCTAAATAGTTTCGGACGATTGTTCCCCAAAAAGCTCCATTCCAATCATGATGCCCTATAAAAGGCTTATTAAGGTTAAAAAGCAGCGTCAAAAAAGCAATAAGAAGGATAAAAATTATCGTTCTGTATTCTCTATATTTATGAAATAAACGCATAATAGCTAATTATTATTATCACAAAATCTAACGTAAATGAAGTATTGTTCTGTTATGTTATATTTAAATTAAGGAGGCAAATTTATGGAAAATAAAACAAAAACAAGAGAAAACAGTGAAACGTCCAAAGGGAGCAATTTTTATAAAATTGGTTTTTACGTTTTATTTAGCTTTTTTATGCTTCTTACTGGTGCATCAATCAGCTGGTATTTGCTTGTCGGAAAAATAAACAAAAATACCGCACCAGAAATATCTCACTTAACACCAACAAACACTCAAATTCCAAGTCCAACTTTTGTCATCACACCAACAGAGAAAGAAATTAATTCTATAAATAATAGCCTGATGCAGAAATCTGATGTTGAGCAAATCAGGGAGGCCATGGCGACAAAACATGGTAAAACAACCAGTCAAACTATTATCAATGTAAGCAAAAACACCGGTACTCATGCTGTTGGAAGTGTCAAATTTGAAGGAGAAATCGCAGGTGGTTGGTTTTTAGCGACAAAATTAAACGGTAAATGGATAATAGTCGACGACGGTAATGGAACCGTGTCTTGCGACACTATCAACCCCTATAACTTTCCTTCAAGCATTATTAATGAATGTGTAGATAATAATGGTAATCTTATTCATCGTTAAACATAAGTAATCGTCTAGATTTTTAACGGACTTTTGTTACAATAATCCACATGCATGATTATTCACTAAATCGTAATTCCTATTTTGGACGATCAAAAAGAAAGGCGAACAAAACTAATATTATAATTGCAGTTCTGCTTATTTTCACTTTAATTTTTGTTTTTTTCTCTTCAAAAACAAACATTCAAACTGATAATAATATGAATAAAAAAAATAGTATAAAGACGCAGGAGAATAACTCTCAGAAAAATAATTTAGGAATATATAAAGTTTTAGCAGATAATATTGAACAAATTATTTCCACTGCTGGTGGAACTTTCTCTGTATATTTCTACGATATAAACAAAAATCAAGAATATGGATATCATCATCAAATGGTTTTAACAGGTGCTTCATTAAACAAAACTGCTATCTTAGCTACCCTTTACCATCTAGCCGGAAAAAATGAAATTGACCTTGAAAAAATTATTACTCTACAAAAAGAAGATATTCAAGATTACGGTTCAGGAAGCATACGTTATGATAAACCAGGAACAATTTATTCCATAAAAACCTTGGCAAGATTAATGATGGAAAAATCAGACAATACAGCTTCTTATATATTGGCTCAACAAATTATAGGCATGGATAAAATCCAAAGTTTTATCGATAGTTTAGGATTAACACAAACTAGTATGGCAGAAAATAAAACTTCAGCTAAAGACATGGGTATTTTATTGGTAAAATCTTACAAAGGAGAAATCACTAGTCCTGCTTTAACAGCAGAAATGCTTAATTTTATGGAAAAAAGCGATTTCGACGATAGACTACCAAGAGGATTGCCTGAAGGTACTAAAATTTATCATAAAACCGGCGATGAAATTGGGAAAATTCATGATGTCGGTATTGTCGATTTACCGGGAAAACCTTATTTTCTCGGAGTTTTAACCAGTGATATGACCGATGAAAAAAAGGCAAAAGATATAATTGCCACGATTTCAAAAATTGTATACGTGGAAATGGCAAAAAATAATTAGACAGGTAGCTCTGCTAAAAGCGGTCGTGAAATAGGCTTTGAAACAACCTCACTAATTTCCTCCTTTAATGATCTAACAAGTGATACTTTTAATACCTGATCCATATGGTCTACAAACACAAACTTTAAATCTTTTAAAACATAAGAAGGAATATCTTCTAGATCTTTCTTGTTTGCTTTTGGCATAATAATCGTCTTAATTCCAGCTCGATGTGCAGCGATTACTTTTTCTTTCACGCCTCCTATTTCAAGTACACGTCCACGTAATGTTACTTCTCCAGTCATAGCGACATCTTTTCGTACAGGAACTTTTGTTAGAGAGGAAACAAGTGCAGTTGTAATAGCAATTCCTGCAGAAGGCCCATCCTTAGGTACAGCTCCTTCAGGCACATGAACATGGATATCAAGATTATGGAAAAACTTTTCGGAGAGACCTAACTCATTGGCTTTAGCGCGAATATAAGACATTGCAGCTTTACATGACTCCTGCATTACCTCTCCTAGATGACCAGTAAGAAGTAAATTACCTTTTCCTCTCATCAAGGCCACTTCTATAAATAGAATATCACCGCCAGCTTCTGTCCAAGCGAGTCCCGTAGCCATACCAATCTCATCTTTCTTTTCGGCTAAATAAGAGGCATATTTAGCTGCTCCAAGATATTTGTGCAATTTAGAAACCGTTATGATTTCCTTTTGTTTGTTCCCTTCAACAATTT
>Ga0101944_10002716_pt1 | contig 27448 bp, 23 predicted proteins | sample DewCreD2012metaG_FD_75245 | JGI IMG/M metagenome (GOLD analysis project Ga0101944, IMG submission 75245) | Hot spring sediment bacterial and archeal communities from British Columbia, Canada, to study Microbial Dark Matter (Phase II) - Dewar... ... | reverse complement strand
TAAAATCGAAAAAGATTTTATTTTGTTCATTTTTAACTTAACCGTAAAATCATCTAAACCATTAAATTTTTCCGTTATTTTGAGTTATTAAGGATTGACTAGGTAGATTCCTGGTTTTAATGAACTGATATCTGCCGTTGAAGTATTCTCAGTATATAACTGTATGTTTGATCTTACATCCCTGATGATGATTGTTGAAGGGCCTATCCGGGGATTAATGTGTATTTTTTGAGTAGCAGGGTTAGGATAGAATACTGCCGTTGTATTCTTTATTCTATCGGGATGGTTTGATGTGGAAATCAAATCGGCCGATGTGCATAATTCAATACTTACCATCCAGAGTTTGCAGCTACTATCTCCCGCTGAAAAACGAATGGTATTCGTTTGTTGCAGCCATCCTGCAGGTATCGACTGATAGCTGATACCTCCCAGGTTACGCGATGCATCACCGCCGCAGTACTGTTCAATAGGTGTGCTGTGCCCGTTTACGTTTATGGTTCCATTGCTTTGGTAATTCATTAATACGTATTTGATTCGTACCGATAGCGCCTCATCAATTGATTCCTGCGGAATATTTACATGCGCATCCACCCACTGGCCGGCAGGTATATCGGCCAGCAGTGTGTCTGAAAAAAACTGACTGACAATTACGGTGTCGGTTACAACCGGTGTGAGTGAAAGCATTAATATATATGAGTGTGCCGAATAGGGCTGAATGGTATCCTGTACGATAAATGTTGTCCCCGATGCAGCACTGATGGTGGAAAAAAGTTCAATGCCACCGGTTTGGTTGCTGTCGGTATAATTTTTTTTGAATTGGACGAAAGTAGTGCCGGATGGCGCATTAAATTCGAGATAGTATAACTGAGGGGTATCATGGTTATTAAAACAGGCAGCAGCTATCTGGTTTCCTTTAATCGTGGCTATCGTGTAACTATTCGCGTCTGATGATTCGGAATACAGCTTATTCCCTTTTAGTGGCTTCAGTAATTTAAGCGCTTTTTCTGCTCCGCCATTTGTATTCTGTGGCTCATGGATTGCGCGGGAAACAACTTTATCCGGACATTTATCCAGCAGATAAATAATATCCCGCGTATGATAACTGAATGCATTTAGCGCTTTCTGTGCTGCCGAAACATTACCGGCGCTGCCCGATACATATTCAGGCCTCTGCGGATCGAGGTAGCCGCCTGTTTCGGTATTATAAAAGTTAATGCGGCGGTTGTATTTATTCATTGTATATGACGAATAGGTTTCGTAACCGGCAGCTATTATACGGGTATCCATTCCATAATGATGTTCATGGATACCGTCCATCCGGTAGATGTTACTGTCTATCATTGGCTTGAAGAGTGTATGCCATGGTCGCCAATTGTCTTTATGCGGTTCGAATCCTCAACCGGCAATTAGTTGTATTGATGGATCAAGTTTTCGTATGGTATCAGCAACTATTGCATACATCTGACTGTAATAGGTTTCGTTTTGACGTGATGAATAATACGAAATCTGTGTGGTATCAACAGGCCTGAGTTTGCGTCTGACGGTAAATTCGCTGGAGGTACCCTGACGATAAATTGAATCATTTTTTAATGCATTATAGCAGGGGTAGGGGCATCCGGCGCTGATTACTTTATTCCATTCGGCTGATATGGCATTGTAGATCCGCAGACGGTCAGCAGCCCAGTAAGGACTGTCGTACCATTGCGCTGAATCCCAGATCAGGTACGGTTCAGCAGTGCTGCTCCCAAGGCGGTATACCGGTGCGTAACGGCTGATAGCTGTTGTATTATAAAATGCAGGATCAGTGCTGTTTCCCGGCTTATAGGCCCAGTTGAGGTAGGGCTCATTCCAGAATTCAAGGTGTCTGGTATATCCACCCGCATTGGCTGTAGTGGCAAAGGTGTGTGCTTTTTGCTGTAAAGTCCGTTTCCAGTTTGCATCAGTGAGCAACAGCGGAGGGGTAAACCGATCGTACCAGCAATTTACCGTGAACTGAAGACTGTCCGGCGCTCCGGAGCCCGGCTCGGTGGGAAAACCCGGATTATTGCTGATATACCGGGCCGAACGGATACCCCAGTCCATCGCAATGCTATTATCGAATCCGGTAAAATTACCATTGTGTACACCAAAGATTCCTTCTGGAATGAGTGTTTTTTCATTGGTGTTTACAATATTGGACGTTATTACAATGGTATGTTGTGCGTTAATGGTTAACGAAAGAAGCAGTAACGGCAGGGTTTGAATATGCCTGACAGTCATTTGTTGTTATGTTAATAAATACCTGCTGTCCGGTATTATTTGGATACCATTAATAGGTACTCAGCTTTTCAATAATCTCAAGTGTATCATTGGCGATTACCAGTTCTTCGTTTGTTGGAACAACAATCGCGGTCACTTTCGATCCGTCTTTGCTGATGATTAGTTCTTTCCCTCGCTGGTTCTCATTTTTCTTTTTATCGAATTGTAGTCCGAGAAATTCAAAACCCTTGCAAACTTCCTCTCGTGTTTCAGCTCCCATTTCGCCTACACCGCCGGCAAAAACTATAATATCAACACCGTTCATTGTTGCTGCGTATGAACCAATATATTTTCGAATCCGGTAATGATACATATCAAGCGCCAGTTGAGCCGTAGGATTCTTATTTACCCATGCCTCTATTTCAATATCCCGCATGTCCGACGATATGCCGGTAACACCAAGTACGCCGCTATGTTTGTTAATGAGTGTATTGGTTGTTGCGGCGCTGATGTTTTCCATTTCCATGATGTGTGTAATAGCGCCAGCATCCAGGTCGCCGCATCGCGTGCCCATAATCAATCCCTCTACGGGAGTCATACCCATAGAGGTATCAACCGATTTCCCATGATGAATAGCGCATATTGAAGCTCCGTTGCCCAAATGACAGGTAATGATGCGTTGTTTCTTGAAATCAACCCCGAGTAGCTCGCATGCCCGTTGTGAAATATACCGGTGACTGGTGCCGTGAAAACCATACCTGCGGATACCAAGCTTTTTATACAACGCATGGGGTATGGCATACATATAGGCATAGCCCGGCATTGTCTGATGGAAGGCGGTGTCGAACACTGCTACCTGTGGTATGTTTGGCATCAGTTGTTTAATGGCGTAAATGCCTTTAAGGTTAGGCGGATTATGCAATGGCGCCAGCGAGATGCAATTTTCTATTTCTTTTATCACTTCATCGGTGATGTAAACACTAGCATTGAATTTTTCACCACCATGCACCACCCGATGTCCAACTGCATCAATATTATCAAGTTTTTTCAGACATCCGTATTTTTCACTTACCAGCACTCCGAGTATATATTCAATTCCTGTCTGATGATCGAGTATTTCGCCCTCAAGTTTTACTTTATCACCTTCGGGCGTGCTGAATTTAAGGAATGACCCTTTCATGCCTATTTTTTCAATAAGCCCTTTTGCCAGCACTTTCTTGGTTTTCATCTCGAAAAGCTGGTATTTGATAGAAGAACTGCCGCAGTTTAAAACAAGTATTTTCATTTTTTATTTGATTTCTGAATGGTTTTATTCTATTAACTAAAAAGTTGTTTTACAAGGTTATTGAGTACTTTGGTGTCTGTGGTGTAATCGTAAAATCCTTTGTTATTCTTGGTGCCGAGGCAATTTGCGCGAACCAGCTTTTTTATCAATGGAGAGGGTTTATATTTATGATCGCCAAACTCTTCATATAAGTTTTCCATCCAGCGAAGCAAACTGTCGAGACCGATTTTGTCGGCCATCTCAAACGGCCCTAATTGCATATTATAACCGATACGCATGATCTTGTCAATATCTTCCATCCGGCCAACGCCTTCCATAAATATCTCGCAGGCCTCGTTGATCAACGGAATAATCATGCGTGTGCTGATCTTGCCCGCAAAGTCAAGAACAGGGATTACTTCTTTTCCTAACAGTTTGGCAAAAACCAGAATGTTATCATACACCTCATCCGCTGTGTATATCCCGCGAACAACCTCTACTACCGGCGCATCGGGGGTGGGTGTAAGAAAGTGGAAGCTGATTCCCCGCTCCGGATGTTCGAGCTCCGACATCAGTTCAGTGGTCATCAGTGAGGTAGAGTTTGTAGCGATAATGGTATTCGGACTGATATGCTTTTCAATTTCCTTAAAGATTTTTTTTCTGTTTTCGAGCCCGACATTCCTGCTGATATGTGATTCGAGCACTTCGATGATGATGTCGCATTCCGATAGGTCAGCCCAGTCCGACGACCCTTTGATGCGGTTTAGTATGGCCGTTTTTTCGCTTCCGGTCATGCCCCAGCGGCCAATCATGCCTCCTAATTCTTTTTCGATATTCTTAATGAACGATGCAGCTTTTTTATCGTTCGTTTCAATGAATACTACTTCTAGCCCTCGTTGGCTCATAATCCGCGTAATCTTTTGACCCATTATGCCAGGACCAATCAGTCCTACCTTCGAGAATTGTGATTTGGTGGCGCCTTTTTTGCTCAGTGAAAAGCCCTCGATTGATTCAACAATTTCTGCCATAAATATTTTATTAATGATTATGTATTATTTTTCGTTTGCTTGTATGGCTGTAATAGCCACTGTTGTAACTATATCTTCGGCTGAACAGCCCCTCGACAGGTCGTTTACCGGCTTGGCCAGTCCCTGTACGATGGGACCAATGGCTTCGGCTCCGGCTAAGCGTTGGGTTAGTTTGTAGGCAATGTTGCCGGCGTCAAGATTTGGGAATATAAGCACATTGGCGCGTCCTGCTATTTCGCTCCCCGGTGATTTTTGTTTGCCAATGGATTCAATAAGTGCTGCATCGGCCTGCAACTCTCCGTCTATTTTAACGGATGGATCTTTTTCACGTGCTATACGTGTGGCATTGATCACTTTGTCGGCCATCTCGTGCTTTGCGCTGCCTTTGGTGGAGAAACTCAGCATGGCAACGCGTGGTTCAATACCGTAGCCGCGGACTGTGTATGCTGTCGAAAGGGCGATCTCGGCCAACTCGTGCTCATCCGGGTTAATATTAAAGCCGCAGTCGGCATAAAATAAAACTCCGTTATCACCAAAGTCCGGAGTTTTTAATACCATCAGAAAATAGCTTGATGCTATGCTGAGTCCCTGCCTGGTCTTAATTATCTGAAGTGCCGGCTTCAATACATCGCTCGTAGCGCTCATGCTGCCGCAAACCTCTCCGTCGGCATCACCATTTTTTATCATCAGGCAACCTAAATAGAGTGGATTCTCGGTTAGTTTCGAGGCATCTTCTCTGCTTAATCCTTTGCTTTTTCGGATTTCGTAAAGTAAATCGGTATAAATTTCTTTCTTCTCATGTTTTTGCGGATCAACAAGTTGTACTCCTCCAAGTTTTTTTAATCCCAGTCGGGCAATGGATTCCTTAATTTTATCCGGATGGCCAATCAGAACAATTTCTGCTATTCCCTGATCAATCACTTTATCTGCCGCAACTAAAACTCTGTCATCATAACTCTCGGGCAATACAATCGTTTTTTTGTTCTTTCTTGCTTTGTTTTTTATGTCTTCAATAATTTGCATTATGTAATAATTTATAAATCAATATTTTAATTAATTTTATTTGCTTGTCTGATTTGTTGCTAAAATAAGGATTTTACTTTATTATGTGGGTTTAATCTGCCATAATTATTTTTAATTGTGTATGCCGGCTTTAAGTATGGCTATTATCAGGCGTAAAAGGCAAAAGAGCTGGGTTTTCGTGGCTGCAATTATAATTTAGCTTCAAACCCGATAAATTTTCTCTACTTTTGAGCCATTAAATAAAATAATGATGAAAAAATTATTTTTTATTCTGTTTATCTGGCAATCGGTTTTTTGGGTATCCGGACAAACCTATAAGATGATTATAAAAACTTTTTCTAAACAGGAAGGGAATGTTACTTCGGTAGCCGTGAACCCTGACGAAACGGTAATTGCTGCCGGAAGTGATGATAAGGCCATGCGGTTATGGAATATCAGTACCGGTGAATTGGTAAGCGAGTTTCCGGATCACAATGGCGCTGTAAATTTTATTCAGTTCAGTAAAAACGGAAACTATATTTATGAGGCAGCCGATAAATTTGTCCGGTTATGGGAAGTGACCGGAAGATTTATCCGTTCGTACTCAGGACATGTAACCTTTATCTATTCATTTGCTCTGAACCCCGATGAAACGCGGATGGTAACCGGAAGTTATGAGGATAAATTTAAAGTATGGGATTTAAATACTGCAAAAATCCTTAATGAGGTAACCGGCCATAATAAAAGTGTTCTGGCTGTTGCCATGAGCCCCGATGGCCGGTTAATTGCTACCGGAAGCCTCGATATGACGATCAGAATATGGGATGCCGTTTCAATGCAGATAATTGATACTTTGCATGGTCATGGCGGCAATATTTATGATCTGGAATTTACTCCGGATAATAACTATCTTTTTTCTGCATCCAAAGATAAATCCGTGAAGCTTTGGGATATTCAAACAGGTAAACAGGTACGCACTTTTACCGGTCACAAAGAAGCCGTTTTGTCGCTATGCCTCAGCCCCGATGGTAAACATTTGCTCAGTTCATCGCTCGATAAAACAATAATTCTTTGGAATATTACAGATGCTAAACAAATCTATATTTTTAATGATCATACAGGACCGGTAAATTCTGTTAAGTATTTTAAAGATGGTGTGCACTTTATCAGCGGCGGAAATAATAAGGAGCTTTTCCTGTGGCAGATTAATCCGCGTATTTTTGTTGATTCGTATTTTGGTGATAAATTACAGGAAGAAATTTCAGCTTCTTACCTTTTCCGGCCAAAAGGTGAAAACGAAAAAGCAACCGAATATAAAGAACGGCAGATGAAACAGGAAAATATGAAAACTATGCTTTACGAGAAATATTACAACCAATACCTGCTCGTGATGAAGCATAAACCGATTGACGAACATAAAACTGATGTCAATATCCGGATTGAGCCCTGATTGGTTTTAACGAAAATTATTTTGATTTTCAAGAGCGTTTATCAGTTAAGACACTCTCAACTGATAAAACCGGGTTCATTCCTGTTAATTAAGCAAATGCTTAAGCGAGAATTTTACTGCCGTTTTTTCCTTGTTTTTCAGTCAGGCACAATATTTGTTATATACCTATCGTTTCACTATCAAAAAAATAAATTATGATTTACGATACAGAATTCCACACCGCAAGAGTTAAATCCAATGGATGGCGGAGTTTTTTTCTATCAGCATTGGGAGCTGTTCTTGGTATTATCCTGTATGTCGGATTGATTGAACGGTATGTATCACCGGCATTCTCGGCCACACCGGCCGGGTTTGCAGCGCAGGGCCGACCGGTTTCCCTTTTAATTGACACCGGCTTTAATCAGAACAGTTTTATTTATGCTGCTGAAAAAACAGTAAATGGGGTAGTGCATGTTAAAACAAAAGCCGAAGTGCCTGTGGGATACAATAATCCGCTATACGAATTTTTCTATGGAACCCCAATGCCCAGGTCCGAGGTTCGCGAGGGTTTTGGCAGCGGTGTAATTGTTACTGCTAATGGTTATATTGTTACCAATAATCATGTGATTGATAATAGCACCGAAATAGAAGTAGTGCTGAATGATAAACGGAAATACACGGCTACTCTGGTTGGTAAAGATCCAAGCACAGATATTGCTCTGTTAAAAATTGACGGAAAAGATTTCCCTTTTATTCCATACGGCAATTCTGAAGATGTGCGTATTGGCGAATGGGTACTGGCGGTAGGAAATCCATTCAATCTTACCTCATCGGTCACTGCCGGTATTGTGAGCGCCAAAGGCAGAAATCTTGAAATACTTAATGACAAATATCGTATCGAGTCATTTATTCAGACAGATGCCGCATTGAACCCCGGAAACAGCGGCGGCGCATTAGTAAACCTTAAGGGTGAACTGATTGGGATTAACACCGCTATTTTATCTCCTTCCGGCGCTTATGCCGGAAATTCTTTTGCTGTGCCGGTATCAATCGTACAAAAAGTGGTTTCCGACCTGATTGAGTTCGGTGAAGTGCAGCGTGCAATTCTTGGTATTACAATTAAAACAGTTGATGCTGATCTGGCTAAAAAGAAAGACCTTCCCGAGATAAAAGGTGTTTATGTTGAGGAAGTGAAGCCCGGTGGAGCTGCCGACCAGGCAGGAATGAAATCAGGTGATATCATCCTTGAAATTAATAATCATTCCGTTAACAGCACTGCTGAAATACAGGAACAGGTTAGCAGATACCGGCCAGGAGAAAAAGTTACGGTTAAAGCGCTGCATAACGGCGAAAAGAAACTGTATACCGTTACACTTCAGAATCTTTATGGTAATGCTGAAATTGTTAAACCGGGTGAAACAATTTCGCTCTATGGCGCTCAATTTGCCGAAGTGCCTGCCGATGTTAAGCAGAAACTTGGTATTGACTATGGTGTGAGGGTGGCTAAATTGTCTGATGGCAAATTTAAATCCGCTGGTATTGAGCAGGGTTTTATTATTGTTAAAGTCAATAATAAATATGTAAAGAGCATCCCGGACCTTTCTGCTTTGCTAAAAGGCATTAAAGGCGGTGTGTATATTGAAGGTATTTATCCGAACGGAACGATTGCTTATTATGCATTCGGTGTATAATTCATCTAAATAATTAACCCATAGAAAATGCAGAAACAATCAGAAAACTGAAAGCATCTGTTTTTTGGATAATTCGATAATGTTTTAGCGGGCAGGCATAATCGGCCTTTGTTTGAATTTTTTGTTTTCTGTAAAATAACGTTTATATTCCTTCTTTTAACCGGATAAAAGAGTTAAAGTATAATAATTTGTAAATCATAATATTATACAATTAGTAAGTATATTTACGTTGTTTTTTTGTGTTAGTAGTATCTATTCGTATTCAGATTTTTAACTCATTAATAATAATTTAACCTAAATATTTAAAAAAAGATAGATGAATTTAGAACTATTAAGCGTTAAATGCTATAAATTTGACCATTAGGTTCCCGGGTTTTAAACATAACAACTACACTAAACATGAGACAGTTAAAAATTACTAAGTCAATCACTAACCGTGAAAGCACTTCAGTTGACAAGTATCTTCAGGAGATTAGTCGCGAAGATCTAATCACTATTGATGAGGAGGTGGAACTTGCACGCAGAATTAAGAAAGGCGACCGTACAGCATTGGAGAAACTTACGAAAGCAAATTTGCGGTTTGTGGTTTCGGTTGCCAAGCAATATCAGAATCAGGGCTTGAGTTTGCCCGACCTTATCAATGAAGGTAATCTCGGATTGATTAAAGCAGCCGAAAAATTTGATGAAACAAAGGGTTTTAAATTTATTTCGTATGCTGTATGGTGGATCCGGCAATCTATCTTGCAGGCCATCGCTGAACAATCGCGTATTGTACGGTTGCCGCTTAATCAGGTGGGGTCATTGAATCGTATCAATAAGGCATTTATTAAGTTTGAGCAGGAATTTGAACGTTCTCCTTCGGCTGAAGAATTGGCTATTGCACTAGAACTGCCTGAAGATAAAGTGAATGATACATTGCGTGTATCCGGCAAGCATAAATCGGTTGATGCTCCTTTTATGGATGACGATGAAAACAGTTTGCTCGACGTACTTATTAATCAGGATTCTCCGGTGGCTGATAAGGGATTGATCACTGAATCGCTCAAACGCGAGATAGACCGTGTGTTGTCTACACTTACCGAGCGTGAACGGGATGTTATTAAATATTTTTTCGGTATTAATTGTCCCGAGATGACCCTGGAGGAGATTGCCGAACATTTCAGCTTAACCCGTGAACGTGTCCGGCAGATTAAGGAGAAGGCCATACGACGTCTTCGGCATACATCACGCAGCAAATTGTTGAAATCGTACCTCGGCTGATTTTAGTTTTCGTCTCTGTCTTTCAGCATCTTTTCCATCTTGTGCATTTCGTCGCGTAACCGCGCCGCTTCAAAAAAGTTAAGATCTGTGGCTGCTTTTTGCATGGCTTTTTTAGTATGAGCAATCAGTTTGCGCAATTGTTCAGCAGGCATGTATTCTATTACCGGGTCTGCTGCTACGTCCGCTCTGTTGCTCTCGGTGTAATAAGAGGTTCCGCCGCTTTTTTCTTCACTTGCAGCAATGGGTTTACGTATTGCTTTGATAATCTGGCGGGGAGTGATGTTGTGTTTCTCGTTATACAATAATTGTTTTTCTCTTCTCCGGTTGGTTTCATCTATTGTTTTTTGCATGGATCCTGTAATAGAGTCGGCATACATAATTACCTTCCCGTTGATGTGACGTGCAGCGCGGCCTGCTGTTTGTGTAAGCGACTTAGCGGAACGCAGAAACCCTTCCTTGTCGGCATCGAGAATGGCAACCAGCGACACTTCAGGTAAATCAAGCCCCTCGCGAAGAAGGTTTACGCCAACAATAACATCAAAGTTGCCTGCCCGCAGATTGGCAATTATTTCTACCCGGTCGAGTGTATCAACGTCTGAGTGTATATACCTGCAACTGATACCCAGTTTTAGAAGGTAGCCGGTCAGTTCTTCTGCCATCCGCTTGGTGAGTGTGGTGACTAATACCCGTTCTTTTTTTTCAACACACAGATTGATTTCATTCATCAGGTCGTCAATCTGATTTAAACTGGGTTTGATGATGATCAGCGGATCAAGCAGTCCGGTTGGCCGGATGAGCTGTTCAACAATTATTCCTTCGCTTTTCGCCAGTTCATAGTCGCCTGGTGTGGCGCTTACAAAAATCATCTGTCCGGTGAGTTCTTCAAACTCATCGAATTTCAGTGGCCGGTTATCTATTGCTGCCGGCAAACGAAAACCGTAATCTACCAGTGTTTTTTTTCGCGAGTAATCGCCTCCGTGCATTGCCCTCACCTGAGGAATGGTAACATGACTCTCGTCAATTACCAGAATAAAATCATCGGGAAAATAGTCGAGCAGGCAAAAAGGCCGTGTTCCGGGTGCCCTGCCGTCAAAATAGCGGGAGTAATTTTCGATCCCCGGACAATACCCGAGTTCTCTGATCATCTCGATATCGTACGTCACACGTTCATGAATGCGTTTGGCCTCAAGCTCACATCCGTTATCTTTAAAAAATGTAACCTGGTGTGCGAGATCTTTTTCTATCTCCATTATGGCCGCTTCCATCCGGTCGCGAGTTGTAATGAAAATATTAGCCGGAAAGATTACTGCCTGATCGTGTTTGTCAAGCGTCCGTCCTGTGAATGGATCAAACGAGAAAATATCTTCAATCTCGTTATCGAAAAAAATAAACCGGTAGGCCATATCGGTATAGGCAAGATATACATCAACACTATCGCCTTTCACCCGGAATGTACTGCGCTTAAATTCAATTTCATTCCGCGAATACAGTGCGTCAACCAACCGTCTCAGAAAAATATTTCTCCCAATCTTTTCATTCTGTTTTACAATAATGCTCGAATTATAAAAATCATCCGGATTACCAATGCCATAAAGGCACGAGACCGATGATACCACAATCACATCCCGGCGTCCCGATAATAGGGATGAGGTTGTACTCAGCCGCAGCTTTTCAATCTCATCGTTTATGGCAAGATCCTTCTCAATATAGGTGTCAGTTACCGGAAGATAGGCCTCGGGCTGGTAATAGTCGTAGTACGAAACAAAGTATTCAACCAGATTATCAGGAAAAAAATCACGAAACTCGGCATATAATTGTGCCGCCAGTGTTTTATTATGACTCAGGATTAATGCCGGCCGCTGGACCTTTTCAAGCACATTTGCAATTGTAAATGTTTTTCCCGAACCGGTTACTCCCAGCAAGGTCTGGTAACGGTGGTTGTTATTTAACCCTTCGCTCAGTTGTTTGATGGCTTCCGGCTGATCGCCTGTGGGCTGATATTCTGATGTTAATTTGAATCTCATTTTCATTGTAAACGTATAGTTTTTTTCTTTCAATCCTTTTTGATAATATTTTTTTAATAGTAAAAATATTTTATTGAATAAATCGGGTTTATTTAGTTCGTTAACAAAGAACATCTTCTTTTGAGTTATAATGGGATAATATTTACGGACATACGGTTAGGTAATTAATCGAATTTATACCTATTAGTTAAAAAAAACAGCATTATTAATCGAACCTTAATAAAATATTTACGTTTAATACTGCAAAGTTGGGTTCAAAGTATGGGGTCAAAAAAGGTTGAGCAGCTATTGCGAAAAATTGCGATTCTTACGCGGCAAAATCAGGATCAGGCCAGGCAGATAAAGGAATTGCAGCAAAAACTTGATAAATGTTTGGATTTGCATGAACGAGGCCTTGTTAAACATGAAGAAACGGATAATGAACTTAAAGGCGAAGTAATTAAAGCCGATATGGCTACCGTATTGTTTGCCCATGTCGAGGGTTTCTCAAAAATAGCACAATATCATAACTCGCGCGAAATGATGGATTGGCTTGATGATATGTTCCTTTATTTCGACCAGATTATTGCGCGGTATAACATTCATAAAATCCGGACCATTGGCGATACCTATATGTGTGTGGGCGGCTTAAACGGTAAAAATATGGTTAATCCTGTTGAAGTTATCCTGGCCGCTTTTGAAATGAAGCAATATGTCGAGGAGGTTGAAAAACATTATCAATGCAACGACCATGTATGGGATATCAGTTTTGCCATTCATACTGGCCCTGTTTCTGCCACGGTCAATGGCAAAAAGAAGAATACCTATGATATAAAGGGTGATACGGTTAATATAACCACGCGAATCGAAACGTCGGCCGGTACTCACTGCATCATGATATCTTCAATGACCTATGAACTGGTTAAAGAGTTTTTCCGTTGTGAATTTGCCGGGATTGTTCCGGTTCGTTATAAAGATGAAATGGATATTTATCGGGTTGATGGTATTCACAATGATTTGAACGAGGATGTTCACCGCTCTGTAAAGGGTATTATCCGTGTGAACGGCAGTTTTCATACCAAAATGTTGTTGATGAGGTTTAATGATCTCCAGGAATATATGCTTAACCGGCTTGAAAATGAACTTGAGCCGGATATGTTCTACCATAATATTAAACATACGGTTGACGTGGTTACGCAGGCCGAACTCATAGGGTTGGGCGAGGGGGTGGATGACGAAGAAATGCTCCTCCTCAAAACCGCTGCTTTGTTTCATGATGCCGGTCATTTGAAAAATTATGATGAGCATGAGAAATATTCTGTTGAGATGGCACGGCAGATTTTACCCGGATTCAGTTTCTCCGAACAGCAGATTGAACTGATTTGCGACCTGATTCTCTCTACTAAAATGCCCCAGACACCCCGTAACAAACTGCAACGTATTATCTGTGATGCTGACCTCGACTACCTTGGCCGGGTTGACTTTATTCCTGTATCTAATTCACTTTACGAGGAACTCCGGAAGCGTCATAAAATTAATTCATTTAATGAATGGAACCAGCATCAGCTACGGTTTATTTCAAAGCATCAGTATTTTACCGAAACAGCCCGAAACCTGCGCGAAGTGAATAAACAAAAACAAATTATGCGAATTAAAGAGTTAATTAACTGATTAGTAATTAAATATAAGCATTTCTCCCGGTCCTGTACAGAACGCTTCGCAATGGTAATCCCAATTTTCAACTGATATGCTTAAGTCATTGAATATAAATATTATGTTCTTATTTTTTTATCCTGTTCCGATTAATATTTTAATCCAGAAAATCCTATAGAAAAGCAATTTTATTATTGTGTTAATTATTATTAAGTCATATTTTTTTTTACTATTATTGCGGTTCAGACAATTGTTTAAAATGACAGAAAATAACTATTAAATTATTAATAATTAAAAAGTTAAACAGATGAAAAAGAGCATGTTTTTAGAAGGATTAAAATCATCCTTTCCTACTATTGTAATTCTTATATCCCTAGCGATATCCATCTATGTCTTTAAATACATTTTCGGCGATCCTTCACACTTTCAGGGTGGTAATATTGAAAACAACCCTGTAAAAGGCGATTATTTTGGTGTAATTTATAAGGGAGGTATGATTGTGCCTATATTGATGACATTTCTTTTAATGACTGTGGCTTTTTCTATTGAACGTTTTCTTTCCATCAGCCGCGCTAAAGGTCGTGGTTCGGTTACCCGGTTTATGTTCAATATTAAGGAACAGCTTAAAAGCAACAATATTGATCAGGCCATTGCATTGTGCGATAAACAGAGGGGCTCACTGGCTAACGTAATTCGCGCCGCTCTGCACAAATTCAAAGAAATGAAAGAAGATAGAGTATTAAATAAGGAGCAAAAAACTGTTACTATTCAGAAAGAACTTGAGGAAGCTATTGCTCTTGAGCTTCCGATGATGTCCCGCAACCTGCCCATCCTTTCAACCCTGGGTTCCATTTCAACGCTGGTTGCTCTTATCGGTACTGTTCTTGGTATGATCCGCGCATTCGCTGCTTTGGCTACCTCCGGCGCTCCCGATGCAGTTGCTCTGGCTACCGGTATTTCCGAAGCACTCATCAATACTGCTTTCGGTATTACTGTGGCTACTTTTGCAATTATCTTTTATAATTATTTCAATACGCAAATTGACAGTATCACCTATAAAATGGATGAAGCCGGTTTTATACTTGTTCAAACCTTTGCTGCTTCAGAAAAATAATCAAACCATTTTCAGGGTTTATATATGTCTAAAATAAAAATACCAAAAAAGAGTCCTTCCATTGACATGACGCCAATGGTGGATCTGGCCTTTCTGCTGGTAACATTTTTTATGCTTACATCACAATTCAGGGCTCCCGAAAGTGTGGTGGTTGATCTGCCTTCATCCATCTCTGAAATCAAGGTGCCGGAACGTAATGTGATATCTATTATTATTGATAATCATAATAAAGTGTATTTTAACGTGGACGGTAAGCAGGTTCGTCAGCAGGTGGTCTCCGATATGGCACGAAAATACGGTGTGAAACTATCCGATGAACAGATTAATGCATTTACCAATCTGAATTCTTTCGGCGTACCCATTCAATCGCTTGCTCAGTGGATTGATATGGGTGAAACCGAAAGAGAAGAATTTGAAAGCCCGGGTATACCTTACGATTCATTGAATAACCAGTTATACGATTGGATTATTTTCAGCCGGTTTGCAAATCGTAGCGCCCGGTTTGCACTCAAAGGTGATGCTCAAAGTGATTATGCTGCTGCTCAGGCAGTGATTAAAATATTGGAGAAATGTAAAGTGTTCAAATTTAATTTTATCACAAACTTTGAACAACCAGAAAATATTATTTTAACTGAATAAAAAAAATTTTTATGGCTGAAGTTGGTGGCGACCAGGGTGGTGGTGGCAAACATGATAAACGAGGGAAAAAATCAACGCCCAGAGTAGATATGACTCCCATGGTGGACCTGGGATTTCTTTTGCTTACATTCTTTGTTCTTACAACAACTTTCTCTAAACCACAGGCAATGGAAATAAATATGCCTGTGCCTATGGAGGATAAATCACAGCGAACACAATTACCGGCCGATCGGACAATTAACCTGCTGCTGAGTGAGAATAATGAGGTTTTTTGGTACATGGGCGTAATTAAAGATCCTAAAAACCCTCCCGAATGTACCCGAACCAATTTCTCGTCTGACGGGATACGTAAAGTGCTCCTTGAAAAGAATAGAGTGGTGTTTCTTAAAATCCAGGAACTGGAAAAGCAACTCAACGAGAAAAAAATTGAAAAGGATGAGTATAAAAAATTAGCCATCGAAGCAAAAAAAGATAAACGCGGACTGATTGTGCTAATCAAACCCGACCAGAAAGCAAAATATAGAAATGTTGTGGATATGCTCGACGAGATGGAAATCACTAATATCGGTAAGTATGCTTTGGTGGATATTCTGGCTTCTGAAGTTAAACTTATTGAAGAAACAAAGGCAAAATTAACCGGTAATTAATTTATCCCGAAATGAAGAATCAAACTACATATATAAGTTTTGACGAACTTGTTTTTGACTCACGGAACAAGGAATATGGAGCTTATTTCCTCCGGAAGATTTATGTGAAGCATCTGTTTATCGCGATGTTTACCTCGTTGTTATTATTGTTATTCGCTATTACCGGGCCCGGGTTGGTCAAGAAATTAAAGAAAGAGGAGGAAAAGGTTAAGGTTGAGAAAACTACTGTTGTTGCGCTCGAAGCTCCTCCGCCACTCGATGAAGATAAAGCCGAACTTGAGCCCCTCGAAGTGCCTCCTGCTCCTTTACAGGAAATGATTAAATTTACTGTTCCTGAAGTTACAGACGAGCCCATTGCCGAACAGGAAATCGCTACCCAGGAAGAACTGAAAGAATCGTATGCCGGCGAAAAAACACAGGAGGGTGTTGACTTTGGCGAAGTAACTGTAGATACAACTTCACTGAAAACAGTCGAAGAAGTGAAAGAACCCGAACCTTTTACATTTGTTGAGCAAATGCCAACATTTCCCGGTGGACAGTCACTGTTTATGAAATACCTTAGGGAAAATATCAAATATCCCGACGAAGCCATCGAAAATAATATTCAGGGAAAAGTTATGGTTGAGTTTGTTGTTGGTCCTGGTGGAAACATTAAAAATATTCGGGTTGTTCGCGGTATCGGTGGTGGTTGTGACGAGGAGGCCATGCGGGTTATTAAGGGGATGCCTAAATGGAATGTTGGGAAACAAAACGGCGTGGCTGTTCCGGTTAAAGTGGTTGTGCCTATTGCCTTTACTCTCAATACAAACTGATATGTGGCCGGGAATCCGTCGCGGGTTCAATGGTTTTATGATTGTTGTTTACTTGTTATGTTCTGTTGCTCTGTTAGCATTTCCTGTTATCAAATGGCTCTCACCCCAAATGCGTCTCGGTCTGTCGGTGTTACTTTTTGTTTATGCTGTGTACCGTTTTTATTTATTTTTGAAGGATATCAGGATCAGCCACAATGAGAAATAATTCACTATACCTGTTTTTACTGCTTCTAGTCTTACTCTCCGGATGCGCTACTGAGCCTCGCCAGTTTACCGATACGCCGACCTCTGGATCCATACATATCGCCAGCGATGAGTCGTACCTCCCTTTGGTTAAGACACTTATACATACCTTCCAGTCAATCTATACCGATGCCCGGATAAATGTTACCTATGCAGGGGAGCAGGAAGTATTGCGTCACCTCTTGTTTGATACTACTCGTTTTGTTGTGATGAACAGGCCCCTTGATACTGCCGAGATAAATTTTTTCGACAGTATGACGATCAGCCCGCAAACCGTCAAGATCGCTTACGACGCCCTCGCTCTGATCATTCATCCTCAGAACCCCGACAGTATGCTGTTGTTATCTGAAATTAAACCTGTGTTCACCGGCGATGTCAAAGTATGGAAGAATATTAAAAATAAAAATGGTTTAAACGAGAAGATTACGGTTGTGTTTGATAATAATGGATCGGGAAACGTAAGGATGATTCGGAAATATTTTAATATTGATACATTGGGCACGAATTGTTATGCCGTAAATGGCAATCCGGAAGTGATTGATTATGTTTCTAAAAATAAAGGAGCCATGGGCGTGATCAGCGTTAACTGGATCAGCGACAGCGATGACACACTTACTGTCCGTTTCTTAAAAAACGTGCGTGTTGTTGGTGTAGGGTCCAAAGTGAATACCGATGGATTTGGCAATTATTACAGGCCTTACCAGGGTTTTATTGCAGATAAGAGTTATCCTTTTATCCGCGAAGTTTATATTATCAGTAAAGAGGCGCGGTCAGGTCTTGGCACCGGATTATCGGCCTTCATTGCCGGGGATAAAGGCCAGCGTATCGTTTTAAAATCAGGATTAGTTCCTGCTACCATGCCGGTTCGTATTGTTGAATTAAAATAAAGCGTTATGAAGAAGTTCATGTTTTTTGCAGTTTTATCAGGTTTTATGTGGTGTCAGTTGCAGGCACAGACAGTAAATGAGGCCAGAGCGCTTTTTGAAAAAGAGCAGTTCAGCAGTTCAATATCCATGCTGTTGGCAATCAAGGATAATCCTGCTCTGGCGCCCGAAGCCCTCTATTATCTGTCGCGGTTCTATGTGTTGCTCGACAAGGGTGATTCAGCGGTGTTCTACCAGAAGATGTGCAATGCGCAATACCCTCAACTGATTTATACTAATTTGCTGAATGGTATGATGGCTTTGCACTATGCAAACAATCCTGCCGAGGCGAAAAAGCATTTTGATCTGGCGGCTGCTCAGGCAAAAACCAAGATGCCACAGGTGCTGATTGAAATCGGTAAAAACTGTGTTGAATATAAAGATACTTCACTGTTGGGCTATACCCGTTTGCTTTTTCCGAAACTGGAAAAAGTTGCGGCATCTAATCCCGATTATCACCTGCTCAAGGGAGATATGGCCAGAGTTAAGGGAAATGGCGGCGAAGCAGTGAATCATTATGATGTGGCTGAGTATTATGATCCGGAAAACCTTGGCGCAAAAATGCGTAAAGGGATACTGATGAAAGGGGTTCGAAACTATAGTCAGGCATTGCAATTTTTCCAGCAGGTGGTTGAAACCGATTCAACCTACGCACCGGTGTACCGTGAATTGGGTGAACTGTATTTTAATGTTCAGCAATACCCCAAGGCCTACAAAAGCTATGAAAAGTACTTGAAATATACCATCAATAATACGAATGCAAAAGTTAAGTATGCCAAAGTGTTATATCTCAGCAAACAGTATGATAAGGCCATTGAGCAGATTAACGAGATTTTGAAAATGGAAAGTACCTATTACATACTCTACCGGTTGCTGGGCTATTCGTATTATGAGAAAGGCAATTATCCGGCAGGTATTCAGGCCATGGAGACCTTTTTTAAGCATCAGGAGAAAGACCGTATTATACAGAGTGACTATGAATATTTCGGCCGGTTGTATAATAAATCAGGCCAGGATTCTCTTGCGGCGTTAATGCTATGGAAGGCATACGGGATGGATTCATCAGACCTGGCATTGCTTGATGAGATCACGGTTTTAGAATATGCCAGGAAAAATATGCCCGCTGTAATTAATACGCTGACGCTTAAAATCAAGAAATCAGCCGAATATGTTCTTGCCGATAATTTTCGTCTGGGCCAGGCCTATGCTTCGTCAAAGGATTATGTTATGGCCGATACCGTGTTTAGCAGGATAATTGCCCGGCAAGTAAACTATGTACCTGCCTTGCTTTGGAAAGCCCGTTCGGTACAGGGCCTCGACCCCGATTTGAAGGCGGGTTTGGCAAAACCGCATTATGAAAAAGTCATTGAAGTGTGTATGTCCGACACGCTTAAATATAAAACAGAAATTGTTGAAGCATACGAATATCTGGGTTATTATCATGTAACCCGCAAGGATGTTAAATCAGCGGTTGAAGCATTTAAAACACTGCTTTTATACGATCCTGATAATGCCAAGGCAACTGAATATCTCGATTTTGTCCGGAAGCAACAAAAAGGAAAATAAAAATTTAATGATTCACAGATATATTTAAAAAATAGTTCATTTAATATAAAAGAAATAAATTAAGTAAAAACATTGTTCTTATATTCTATAGTAACTCTGTCAATTTAAACAGGTCGTCCAAATATATAGGGTTTAAGACAAATTCCAAATGGTATAGGGTGATGTTTGACGCCCTTGAAAAATGTAATCCCCCCTGCCCCCTTTTTCAAAGGGGGAGATGTTAAAAATTACAAACTCCAATCTCCCTTTGAAGAATGCAAGTTTCATCTTCCTCCTTTGAAAAATGCAAATTATTACTTCCCCCTTTGAAAAAGGGGGTGGGGGATTATTCAAATTAAAATAGCTCGTTTAACCCTGATTTTTCAGTTGAGTTGGCTCAACTGAAAAACGCTCTTGAAAATATCTAATCGTTAGCTGATTGCTAACAATAAGATTTTTTACGGCGGCTCGCTTTCGCTATTTCATAGCTCCAGCGAGCAAAGCATCGCTTTCGCTATTTCATAGCTCCAGTGAGCAAAGCATCGCTTTCGCTATTACATAGCTTGTGCCTCCGCTATCCGCGTGTCGCCGTAGCTTTAGCGGAGGAACAAGCTTCAGCGGCACGCGGGCAGCGAACAAGGGGTTGCCGGGTACGCTCAACCGGAAAAATGTTTGAACTGTTTACAGTTTTACAACTGCAAAATCGTGGTTTAAGGAGTTCCGGGTTTAACGCGTTTTACACTAGAAATTCTATATTATTTAAACGTCATAATTTGTCGTTTTATTGCCATATCTTTGCTTAAAACAATATGTATGGCTAAAGGTGATTATGGTAAACGGAATTTTTTTATTCGCTACTTTCTCGTGATAAAGTGTTTGCGCAACAGAAAAAAGGCAACTTTTAATGAGATCAGAGAATTTATTGCTGCAGAGACAGCTATACTTGATAAGGAGTTTATATATGAGATACGCACCTTCCAGCGGGATTTGAATGATATCCGTTGTTTATTTGGTATAGATATTAAAATAAACCGTCTTACCCATGAATATACGATTGTTGAATCGGAAACAGATCATTTTAATACGCGGATACTGGAATCATTTGACATATTTAACCTGTTGAGTTCATCACAGGATTTTAGTCAGTATATCTCTCTTGAGCGTAAGTGTAAACAGGGCACCGAATATCTGCATGGATTATTATATGCTATAAACAACCGGTTTAAAGTGTCGGTATTATATAAAAAATATTATGAGCAAAATGCTGAAAAGTGTGAATTGCTGCCTCTTGCGCTTAAAGAGTTTAAGGCCAGATGGTATCTAATTGCAGCCCGGGGTAGCTATACAACCATCCGTACCTATGCGTTGGATCGTATTCAAAAATTAATCATTCAGCCGGAAAAATATATCCGTCCGCAATCTTTTGATGTTAATGTTTTTTTTAAAGATTGCTTTGGGATTATTCGGCCGGAAGACGATGATCCGTATGAAATCATTTTGTCTTTTGATCCGTTTCAGGGTAATTATTTAAAATCGTATCCACTTCATACGTCACAGGAAATCCTTATTGATAATAATAAAGAGTTCCGGATTAAATTGTTTGTTTTTATTACCTACGATCTGATGATGGAACTCCTGTCATTTGGAAATACGGTGAGGATACATTCACCTCTTAAATTAAAAAAGGAAATCCGGAAAATGACCATGTAATTATAGACATAAAATCTGGGTGAATTAAAAATCAAATTAAAAATTAATTTTATGGCAGAACGTGAGATTTATTCGGTTGATTTATGGAGCAATTGGCTCGGAGAGTTTGATGCTGCATTAGATGATTTTTATGATAAGTACGGTTGCCTGCCCAATTTGCTTGAGGCCAGTGAGCATACGCTTTCGCAGTTTGATTATATGGCAACGGTTGTGCCGGCAATCCGGAAGAAACTTGATTTGAATGATCTTCTTCCCGGCGAACCGGTTGAACTTGCCGGCTTATATTTTGACGACTGGCTTGTCCATTTCTGTATCTGTGATGATATAGAGGATAAACAATTTTGCCTTGTATTTGCCGACAATCTTCCCGATGATTTTGATGATGACGATGATGATAGCGGGGATAATGATTTGCCTGTTTTACCGCTAACGCCGGAATGGATGGAAAATGAGATTATTGTTTAGGAATTAAAGGATTTAACCGGAACTGTGCAGATTAAATGGAGGAAATAATTTTTTTACTCAAAGAGTAAGCATATAACCGATACCAATCCGAAAACAGGCTGAAAGTCCGTTGTCCCTAAATGAGGCCCTAATGTTTGCCGGTGGTTACTAAGGTTGTCGGTAGAAAGATATCCGCCATAACCCGCCGATACGTCAATACGCAGTGCCTCTTGTCTAAGACATCAACTTCTATAACTCATTAGATTTATACGTAATTATAATCAATATGGTTACTGTAAAATACTTTTTTATGAAAACTATTTATAAATTCAGTTATTTGTTTTCTCATTTTTTTGTCAAAAATTTGATGAGATGTGTTTAATTTAATAGTTTGATTATCATTATTTTATAATTAATAGTGTGAACCCGTAATCGTCCTGGTTATCCGTTTCTATCTCTTATTTAGTAAAACTCATATAACAAATGTTGCATGATGAGACATCTGTAGCTAATGGTTTTTACTATTTTAGCCGAAATTTTTATATGACAGATTTCCGAACCTCTGTTAATGTTTATTATTGCAGATGATAAAATTTCTCTGCCTATTTTGTTTTAATTCGCAATTAGTTGAAAAGCCATAAAGGTGATTATAAAATAAAAACTTTTCAATGATAAATGTTTATCTTTTAATTAAATAATTCGTAAGAAATAAATCCAGTCAGATATGAAGTATAATATTGCTGTATTGCCGGGTGATGGTATTGGTCCTGAAATCATAGAACAAGCCATTAAAGTTTTGTATGCCATTGAAAAGAAATTTAATCATCAGTTTATTTTTACTTCCGGTTTAATTGGTGCTGTAGCTATTGATCGAACGGGTAATCCATTTCCGGATGAGACGTTTGAATTGTGCATGAAGAGTGATGCTATACTCTTTGGCGCTATCGGCGACCCGAAATATGATAATGATCCCAAAGCTAAAGTACGGCCGGAACAGGGATTGCTGGCTATGCGGAAGCAGCTTCAGTTATTCGCTAATATTCGTCCGGTTACAACATTTAAGTCACTCGTGCATAAGTCGCCGCTTAAACTTGAATTGGTTGATGGCGCTGATTTCATTGTGATTCGTGAACTCACCGGTGGAATTTATTTTGGTGAACTCCGCGGACGAACCGAAGATGGGACCAAGGCCTATGATACTAATGTTTATTCAAAAGATGAAATATCGCGTGTTACTAAACTTGCTTTTGAAATTGCCCGCAAGCGCAAAAAAAAACTTACTGCGGTTGATAAGGCCAATGTTTTGGCTACTTCACGGCTTTGGCGTGAGACGGTGCAGGAAATGGCTCCCGAGTTTCCTGATATTACGGTTGAATTTATGTTTGTTGATAATGCAGCCATGCAGCTGATCCAATGGCCTAAACGGTTTGATGTCATTGTTACCGAAAATATGTTTGGCGATATCCTTACTGATGAGGCCAGTGTAATAACCGGTTCAATCGGTATGCTGCCTTCTGCTTCGGTGGGGGTGCATACTTCAGTATTCGAACCGATTCATGGTTCATACCCGCAGGCAGCCGGAAAAAATATCGCTAACCCCTGCGCTACTATTTTGTCTGCTGCCATGATGCTTGAATCATTCGGACTAACAGCCGAGGCATCATCAATACGCGCTGCTGTTGAACAATCGGTAGAGCAAAATATAGTTACCGAGGATATTTCAAAAGACAGACCTTACAAAACAAGCGAAGTGGGTGACTGGATTGCATCCAATCTTAAATCTGCCGGATTGTAGCTTTATTTTTTAAGCCATGATTTATTCATGCTTCTTTTGCTTGACGATACACTCGCTTTTATTAAGCACTAATGAATGTGGCGGAACACTCTCGGTTAACCATACATTGCCACCGATTATGCTGTCATGGCCTACAATTGTATTGCCGCCAAGTATGGTACTCCCGGCATAGATAACTACATTATCTTCAATGGTTGGGTGACGTTTTGATTGTGCCATGGTTTTTTCTACACTTAAGGCGCCTAAAGTTACTCCCTGGTAGATTTTTACCTGGTTATGAATAATGGCCGATTCACCAATTACAACTCCTGTGCCATGATCAATAAAAAATGATTCACCAATTGTTGCGCCAGGATGAATGTCAATACCTGTTTGGCTATGCGAGTATTCGGCAATGAGTCGCGGAAGGATAGGGATTTTCAGTTTTACCATCTCGTGCGTTAATCGGTATACGACTATGGCAAAGAATCCCGGATAAGCAATAATCACTTCAGGCAAGCTTTGTGCTGCCGGGTCATTCCTGAAAAATGCCACAGCATCTTTCAGCAGCAGGTCGTAAATGTCTTTAATGCGGTTAAAAAACGCGCGGGTGATGTCTTCCACCGATTGTGTCAGTTGTTTTTTTATCGGCTGAAGTAACTGACTGAACTTTTTTTTAAGATCATGATAGGCAGCTTCCGATTCAACCTTGCTAACGTCACAGCCCAGATTTACCGGAAAAAGGAAATTCATGAACTCAACCGTAAACTCCTGCGAAAGTTTTTTCGATGGTATTTCGCAAAAGATTGATTTCCGCTCCTCTTCAAATCGCTTATATAATTCATCAAAACCCGACATGTCAAATATTTTTATTGGTAAAGGTAACGAATAATAGCGACAGAATTATATTGATTGACCGGCTTTACGAAATTTTATGTTTATTGTCATATTTAAATTACGACTGTTGGAATAATGCCGTATAATTATGTTCGTCACCCACCAAAGCATCAGTTATTAAACATAATACAGGAATGGTATCTCCTTTGGTGTTGCTGATGGTTGTTTGAACTCTTTTTCCGGTTATCTTCGATTCCTTTGGGTCAATAAATTTTGATATTGGCTCATCCTTCCGTTTAGCTTGTGCGGGGAACAAAATACCTGCCGGTTGTCCCATTGCCTCAGATTTAGGCATACCCCATAATTCTTCTGCCGCTTTATTAAAGTAGATGATTCTTCCTTTGCTGTCAATGGTTACAACGGCATCAGCCATTGCTTCAAGTGTTCGCTCGATACGGAGCTTTATTTTCTCAGTTTCACGGTATTGCTCGGCTGATTCACGTTTGATTCGTTCAATCTTCCTGTTCATTTCGGATTGCAGTTCGGCTATAGCCGATTCTTGCATTTTTGTCTGCTCCGAAATCTTAATAAGGTCATATTCCATCTGTTTTACTTCCGTAATATCCTGTGCAAGGAAGATAATTTTGGCAATGTCATCATAAATATCTTTAACCGGCGATAACGAAAGATGATACCATTTCGTATGGTTGTCCTTGGTTACGCAGCGTAAATCGCCTTTGTATGGCACTCCTTTGGTTATTTTTTCCCAGATAGAGTTAAACTCTGCCATATCTGTCCGCTCAATAAAATCAAATATTTTTTTCTCATCCAACTCATTGATGGATTCATACATGAATGAATGAATGAACAACAGGTTGCAGTCAATAAATTCTCCTTCGATGGTGAATTCAGCCCTGATGGATGAATAATTAAGGGCAGAAACTTGTCCTTCGAGGTTCAGTGCCTGTTGTTTTTGTTCAGTGATATCAATTCCGAGGAATAGGATTTTTTCCAAACTGGCATCAGGCCGGCGCATGCAGGTGAAAGTGGCCATTGTCCATAAGTCGCGTCCCTGTTTGGTGATGTGTTTCATGTTGCCTTCAAAGTGGCGGCCTCCTTCGGCCAGTACCGACCAGATACGGCTAAACCAGTCACGATCCTTACTGTTGATCAACGAATAAATATGTTTGCCTTCAATCTCCAGATTGCTCTGGTAGCCAAGCTTAGCAAGGAACTTGGTGTTAGCATAAATCAGTGTGCCATCAATGGTATATTCAGCTCTTAATAATGTATGGTTTACGGTATCTGTAAAGGTGACAAACTTTTCGCTCTGCACGGCGGCTTCTTCCTGCGCTGTTTGCAGCTCTTCCATATTCTGGCGCATCGTCTCTTCATTCTGTTTAAGTATCAGGGCCTGCTCCCGCGATTCGGCCAGAAGGCGGGCTGTTCGTTCATTAATCTTTACATTAGCGATTACCGAAGCGATGGTTTCTGCTACTTTTTCAATAAACTCAATTTCATATTTTTTAAAGCTATCGAACGATGCCAGTTCAATAATCCCATGTACTTCTTCATTGATTTTTAAGGGTACGATAAGCAAACTTTTTGGTGTGGCCTTACCTAAACCTGAAGTAATATTGACATACGTCTGAGGTACTTCTTCAATGTAAATGGTTGATTTTTCCTCTGCTGCTGTACCAATCAGTCCTTCGCCCCATTCAATGTTTTTGTCACTGAACTTTTTCCGGTCGTAAGCAAAACAGGCGGTCATCTGAAAATATTTGTGCTCCGGATTATCGTCGTTCAAAATAAAGAATCCTCCCTGATTGGCATTTACATACTTAACCAGGTTGCTGATTAGTTGTGTGGAGAGGGATTCGAGATTATTGACTTCTTTGCGCAGAATATCACTGAAATTTGCCAATCCTTCGTTTATCCAACTACGTTGCTGGTCTTCTTTTTTACGGATCTGCTCTTCTTCTTTATTCTTTTTTATGCTGTCACGCAGGTCAATCAGCGCTTTCCCGGTTACATCTCCGGCATCACGGAGATCATAATCCATTTCGGTGTTTCCTGCACGCAATTGTTCAATAAAATCGAATATCGAACTGCTTTTCTCCAGTTCGCGCTTTAATGCTTGGTGCAGTTCGTCAATCTCAACAGCATGTAAAAAATTGATCCTTCGCGCATAGTAAAGCAGTAGCAGCGGTGAGCATAGTATGATAATTGAGGAAGGATGCTGCAGATTGTATTGGAAGGTTTCAATGAGTGAACGGTTAAATAATACCATATCAACCGAAACAAAAAGTATTATAAGAATGATTCCGATAACAAATCCGTTAAACGATTGACGGATTAGGGTGGTTGTCCGGTTTTTCATGGCTTCTCTTAATTTTTGCTCTTGATTCAGGTGGTTAAATTACAAATTTTTTTATGTTTTTATATATGCCGTGATTATAAAAATAGTAAAAAATCACTTGTTTCCAAACAAGTTATGCTTTTTATGGTTAGTAATTCTTTCTCTTTTTAAATGGAGCACTGCGAAATGTTGTATTTTTATGGCTTAAATGATTTGTTATGAGTGAAAATAACAAACCTTTCCGTACAGAGGTTAGCCGGTATGGTGAATTCGGGCTGATTGAAAAACTGACTGCCGGGTTTATTGCATCACATCCTTCAACGGTAAAAGCGGTTGGTGATGATGCGGCTGTACTTCGATACCCCGACAGGGCTATAGTGGTTACCTCCGATCTGCTCATTGAAGGGATACATTTTGATTTGGCATATACTCCTCTTAAACATCTTGGATATAAGGCGGCAAGTGTTAATTTTTCGGATGTTTATGCTATGAATGCCTTGCCCGGACAAATTTTAGTCAATATAGCCATATCATCGCGTTTTTCTGTTGAAGACCTTGACGAGTTTTATGATGGAATAAAGGTATGTTGTAATAAACATGGAGTTGATCTGGCAGGTGGTGATACTTCATCGTCGCTTACCGGTATGATGATCAGTATTACGGCTATCGGCGAGGTGCTCCCTTCCGGTCCGGTATACAGGAGTACGGCACAGATTAATGATATTATCTGTGTTTCAGGAGATCTGGGGGCTGCTTATATGGGATTGCAACTGATGGAGAGAGAAAAACGTGTGCTGGCAGGTAACCGGTTTGTAATGCCAGATTTCGAGGGA
>Ga0101944_10002715_pt1 | contig 27450 bp, 25 predicted proteins | sample DewCreD2012metaG_FD_75245 | JGI IMG/M metagenome (GOLD analysis project Ga0101944, IMG submission 75245) | Hot spring sediment bacterial and archeal communities from British Columbia, Canada, to study Microbial Dark Matter (Phase II) - Dewar... ... | reverse complement strand
AGCCACGGAGGCCCGGGCGGTGTTGGAGGCCGCGCTCCGCGAGCGCTTCCCCGAGGGCGTGCGGGGCCGGGGCCTCAAGGTCGCCAGTGACAACGGCTCCGCGTTCCTCTCGGAACACTTCCAGACGTTCGCCCGGAACCTGGAGGTCGAACTGCTGCGGACGCGGGTACGGTATCCCGAGGGCAATGGCCGGTGCGAGCGGCTCATTCGCACCATCAAAGAGGAGGAGATCTGGCTCAACGAGTATGCGACCCTGGACGAGGCGCGAGCCCGCCTCGGAGAGTTCTTCGAGTTCTACAACGCGGAGCGCATCCACTCCGCGCTGGGTTACGCGTCGCCCCGCCAATATGTCGCCCTCTGGCGGGCCGGCCGCCTCCCCAAAAGAGCGGCCTAAAATGGTCTTGACATCAGGGGCTCAGTACACGTTCAGGGGCCTCCCGGCCCGAGCGCCATGGCTCTCTCGTACAAAGGCACTATGCGGCGATAGTACGCCTCGGGCGAATACTCGCGAAGGGCCTTCGCCCTCCCCGCCTCGCCGAGTCTACGGCACAGGTCAGGATGCTCCCACAACTGCCCTAGCTTCGATGCAAGATCGCTTGCATCCTCAGGTTCGAAGAGCAGGCCCGTGATGCCATCGTCCACAATGTCCGGCAGACCACCAATGCGGGTGCAGACCACCGGCTTGCCCCTCAACATCGCCTCGGGCAAGACCTTGGGAAACGCCTCAAAACACTTGCTGCACAGGACGACGATGCGGCAGCCTGCGTAGAAGGCCTCCAACCTCTCAGCATCCAGGTGGCCGAGGAACTCGAAATTCGACGGCGCCTCCCCAGGCAAGTGCGGCATGCGGTCGTAAGCCCCTGCCGCCTTGAATGGAATGTCGGGGCACATCCTCGCCGCAGCAAGGAGGGTCGGGATGTCCTTCTCCGGGCTGATCCGCCCCACGTAGCCCACGTAGTCGCCAAGCCCCGGCTCCACCTTCCCATTGGGGGCATTTGCCATGTTCGGGATGACCACAAGCCTCTCGGCGGAAAAGCCTGCCGCAATCAGCCGACTCCGCTGAAACTCAGTCAGAGCCACATACAAGGTCACATTGTCCAGGAACAGCCGCCACTTCCTCGCCACCCAGTTCCGCAACGCGTAGCCAACGCTCTTGAAGAACTCCCCCGTGCAGTTGCGGAGAATGCACCAGTATTCCCGACCCCCGCAGCATTTCTCGCAGACACTGCCATTGACCATGTGCAGCCCGTTGGGGCACACCAGCCGGTAGTTGTGCACCGTCGTCACCACCGGCACACCCGCCCGACGGCACTCCACCAACACCGACGGCGAGATGAGCGGGTAGACATTGTGGACGTGCACGACGTCTGGGCGCGCAGCCCTCAGCAACTCCCGCATCCGCCGCCTGGCCGACCAACTGTAGACGCCGCTGAAGAACGCCCGTGCCTTCCCGAACCTCATTCCCCTGATGTCCGCGCTGCTCCGAACGAACTCCACAACCTCATGCCCCTTCTCCCTCAGCAGCCGCTTCGTTCCCTCCACCACCGCCTCCTCCCCGCTGAAACTTCCGTAGCAGTTGTGGATGATGCATACCCGCACGCGGCTGCCACCGTTATCGTGAGTCGTGATACAGTTCGTGCCTGGGTGTGCTGGCAAGCTTCGCAACCGCCCATTCACTGGCCCTTCCGACGACCCTGGCAGGCACTCCCACGGCAATGCTGTCATCAGGGATCGTGCCCCGGACGACAGCCCCTGCTCCGATGATGACGTTGTTTCCCAGGTTCGATCCGGGAAGGATGATCGCGCGAGCGCCAATGAAGCAGTCTCGCCCAATCGTCACAGGGCTCCTGACTGCGACATCGGTTTCAGGGGCTTGCCCCGCTGCGCGGAGTCCAGCCGTAAGGGCATAGTCGTGGGTCAGGATAGTCACGTCCGCCGAGATGACCGCGCGATCCCCAATCACCAGGCCGCCACTCGGATCCAACATCGCGGACAAATGGATGTATCTCGGCTTGCCATCGAACCGAACGCCCACCACCCGGTGGGACCACTGCACCAAGCGGACGTAGACCTCTCTGCGGTAGAGGAGGACTGAACACTTTGCCGCACACTGAAGCGCCAGTCTGGCTAGCTTACGGAGAGGATTCACAGCGTCTACCCAACTGAGGCGGTTCCGGAAGACTAGCCTCGAGGTATTTCATTCAGGAGTGGGGGTTCTCCCCGTCTCAGGGTAGTGCCTCCAGCCCTCTGCGCCGATCTCCGCGGCGCCGATGCAGGGCCTGCCTGGTGCGAGCCAGAAGCCCAAAGAGCGCCGGCGCGACCCTGGGGGGCAGGACAGCAAGAACCCGATAGATGTTGAGCTTGAGGGTTGAACCGCCGTAGCGCACCGCCTGGCGAATCTCCCTACGGGCGCCGGCGCAATCACCACACTGGATACGAAGGGACGCTCTCATCGTGTGCCACAGAGATAAGTAGCTCAGGATCCCGGCCCGTTGCCGTGTACTGGTTTGGCCGAGCAACCTCGCGAGTTCCTGCCCTACGACGTCAACACCATCATCGTAGCGACCATGCCTTTCTCGAACACTTTGTGGGCGCCAGAAGATGGAGCACGCTAGCGTGGAGTAGGCCATCGTGTGTGTCACCGCGAGTCGCGCCCACGTCAGAAGGTCCTCCCCGTTCTTCACACCCATTGGGAAGCCGCCGACGGAGGTGATGGCGGCCTTGGTGACGGCGACGGCGGAGGAGCAAACGGGCGGGTCGGAGCGAGAGGCGATGGCGAAGTAATCCTCAAGGATGCCATCCCAGGGGTGCGAGGGAATGCCCCTGATCCCAGGGGCACTGTAGCGCCCGTCGCCATCGCAGAAGAGGTAGTTGGTGGCGAAAACTGATGCGGTCGGGTATTTCGCCCTCAGCCGCAGGATTTCCTCCAGGAAGCAGGGCTTCCATTCATCGTCGGCGTCGAGGAATGCGATGAGGTCGGAGCGAGCCTCGGCAATGCCGCGGTTGCGGGCGGCGGAGACGCCCTGGTTGTCCTGGTGGGTGAGGCGGATGCGGGGGTCGGCGATCCCCGCCACGATCTCCGGGCCGCGGTCGGTCGAGCCGTCGTTGACGACCACGATCTCGAAGTCCCGCACCGTCTGGGCGAGAACTGACCGGATTGCCCTCTCAACCTCGCGCTCCTTGTTGTAGAGGGGAATGACGACGGAGACCAACGGAGCACTTGCTCCAATTCCACCATTAGCAGCAGGCGACGCTGAGGCGCCCATCAGGAACCACCCTGGGCGGTGTACAGAGTCAAGCCACGTCCGAAGCGACGCGCCATGACCTTCCGCTCCCGAAACATGGCCGTCAGGGCGACGCCTTCAGGGTCAGCCCCATGGCGGTCGGTGCCATAGCAGACGAAAAACACCTGTCCCGGGGCGGCATGAATGGTGTGATGCACAAAGTCTTTCAGCGACATGTTAGCCGGACGATCCGCGCGCAGGTCGATCTTGCGGGCTAGCCCCGGCACGACGGTCCAGCCAAACTCAGGCCTGCGCAGCGTCCACTGGCTATAAGCCATCACAATGTCCCCATCTCTCGTGCGTGCTTTCAACTCGTTGCGCAGGCCGGTCCAGTCCTCCCTTCGGGAGTACTCGTTCGGTTGAAACACGAAATGAAGGATGGATACGCCACAGACAACCACGTAACAGCCAATCGCCGCCCATCCCACACGCCAGGCGCGCACAAGGCCGAATGCTCGCAAGGCCAACAACAGTGATGGAGCCCAGATAACTGCCAGATGCTTCTCCCGAATCAGGTACAACCCGGAAACACTAGCTGCGACACCGAAAAGCACAGGGATTGCTATTGCCATGGTTAGCAGCCCTGCCCATTTCTCTCGCCGCCAGAGCAGCAAGACCCACCCAACAACGATACCCAGGAGAGAGAGCGTGGTGGGCAGCAGCAAGAGCGCGTTGTGATACACCAGGCGAAGCGGCACGTTGCGTGCCGGGTCAAGATACTCAAGCCAGAAAGTGGAGTATCCGAACATCACGGCGATGGGGAGGCGAGCCAGGAAATTTGGGACACTGAAGTACCGAGCAACCCAGTCAACCTGGAGGGAGTCCCTGAACTTTGCCGATTGCAGGATGAAAGTCGCTACAAACAAGATCCCAGTCACAGTCCCGACGAGCAGGCCAGCGCTAGCAGAGTACCGTGTGATGCGACGCCTTGTGAGGAGGTAGTAGGCTGCCAGAGCGATGAGCTGAAACTGGAAAAAATAGTGAGTGACTGCCCCGCCAATGCAGAATGCAAGCAGCGCAGCCGTTGTTGCACGGTTCTCATGCTCAAGGAACCGCCAGAATGTCCAGAGCGTGCCGGCGGAGAAGAACATCAACATGGCATAGGCCCTGCCCTCGGCGGCGAATTCGAGCAGGAAAGGCGAAAAGGCGCCCAGCCACAGCGCCAGAATCTCGTACTCCCTGCCAAGGAGCTCCCGAGTTGCCTTGCCCAGCAGGAGCACCGCTCCAAGCGCGCTGAGCAGACTGGGAAGGCGTATGGCCCATAGCACCCCGGTCGTGCTGTAGCATAGTTTGGCGAGCACGAAGTACAACGGAGGGTGGCACATGCTGGGATCAGCAAGGGTCTTCCAAAAATCAGCTGAGGTGATGACCTTGTGCGTATGCCCCCATTCGTCGCCGTAGAGATCACCTCTCAGGTGCGTACTGTAAAGAAGCGCGGCGCAAACAACCGCCCCGCCCACCCACAGGGGGCGCAACCATTGCCTGATCTTTTCAACTGGGCGCCCAGAAAGGCCCCCCTCCGATTGCTGCATCTTTCCATTCACTATGTGCTCTCGCAGGGGCCGAAGTGTTGACGTTTAAAGGGCCTTGCATGCCCTAGACCATTGGCGCGCTCAGCAGATGCGTAGCCAAGCCCCAGCATCAAGAAGTGGAGATTCCCAAAAAAGGAAGAGTAGATCACAATGTTGTCACCGACCATTATGACTAGCATTGGAACGAACGCCGACGCGCCTGCCAGTAGCGCTGCACGGGGCGCCGGCGTGGCGCGCCGTGCTCTCAGCGCTGTGTGAGCGCACTGAACGACAACGGCCGAGAAGAAGACAGCCGTGCCGACAACCCCGTAGTCATAGACGAGTCGAACATATTCATTGTGAGGTTGGCCGCGGAATCCGAGCCACTGGAACAAAGCTTTCTCATTCGCATTGGCGCCGTTCCCAAGCCATGGTCGTTTTCGGATTTCAGGCATCATGACCTCCCAGGTGCCCAACCGACCTGAGTCGTCAATGTCGGGGTTATCTGGTCTGAGATCGCGCAGCTCGCCATGGCCCGAGCGAAACCACTCTTGCTGGAAGGGTTCGTAGTAGAACACCGCTACTCCGAGAATCGCCATCGCAAGGCCGAGGAGGGCTCTCTTCGTGAGGCGCATGGGCGCAAGGGTGAAGGGAAGTGTAGATGCCACTGCTGCCGTGGTTCCCCTCCCCACCCCTAGGACGCAAATGAGCATCATGGCTCCCCAGTAGAGCATGGCCTTGGTCTCGCCGTGGGCGTAGAGGACGGCGAAGAGCGCGGCCAGCAAGGCTGCGGTCATCTGATGGGACCCTACCCACCAGGGTCGCCCGAAGCGCGGTAGCCCCAGCCTGAATATCAGGAGACCAAAGAGGATGAAGACTCCAATCTTGCATATGCGGATGAACCGCGCGGCGCCTCGCTCGTCTATGGGGAAGGTGGAAACCGCAGCGCCCACGAGGGGCGGCGCCCACATCATCAGCGTCCGCTGCAACGCCGCCTGGCCCCACTCCCATTCCTCTTCTGCCACCGCAACCGCGCAGTAGGCGGCGGTCAGGGCCATCCACGGCAGCCAAATGGAGATTGGGAAGCATACCCGCCGCCATCCGGCGACTATGACCGCGAGCGACAGGCCGATGGTGGCGAAGAGGAGCACCCCTTTGAGGTTCCGTCCCAGAGGCGTCTCCTGGTCGAAGAAGGTCGCGATGAGCGAGATGAGGATGAACCACATGAGCCACGGGAGCCGCGCCCCGGCGCTCTTCCCATTGCCATACACCACCTGCTGCCGCACGCCGTTCACCGCGGGTCTAAGCACTGCTGCATCCATCTGCGAATACACCCGACAAGCGCCCCTGCCGGCCTACGGAACAGAGGCCGTGGCGGCCCGTGGTTCCCCCAGGGCGGCGTAGAGACGCCTGTGCCGCTCCGCAAAGGCGCGGGCGGAGAAGCGCTCCTCAACGCGCAGGCGCCCCGCCGCACCGAGCCGCCGCACCATGACGGGTTCCCGCAGGAGCCCAACGAGGGCATCGGCCATCGCGCCCGCGTCCTCGCAGGGCACGAGCAGCCCCGTCTGGCGGTCCGAAACAACCTCCCGCAGGCCGTCCACATCGCTGGCCACGACGGGTTTACCGAAGGCCATCGCCTCCACCGCACTCAGCCCGAAGCCCTCCCACAACGACGGCACCGCCACAACGTCCATCAGCCCGAAATGCACGAGAGCCTCCTCCCGCGGGACCTTGCCCGCCCAGACGACCCGTCCGTTCAAGCCGACCCTCTCCGCGTGGGCCACGAGTTCCCCCCTGTCCGCGCCGTCCCCCACGACGACGAGCCTGGCCGAAGGCATGCGCCGCACGACCTTGCCCATCGCGTCCAGGAGCCAGCGCTGCCCCTTCTCGCGGCTGAGGCGTCCCACGACGCCGACCACGGGATGCCCCTCCAGGCCAAGCTCCCGACGCTTCGCCGCGGGGCGGCCCGAGGCGATGATCGCATCCACCTCGTCAAGGTCAACGGCGTTGTGGATTGTGAAGTGCCGCCTGCCCTGCCTCAGCAGCGCCTCGTCGAAGAGCGCACCGCTCCCGAAGAACGCCTCCTCGGCGGCCTGGGACACGCACAGGAATACGTCGCAGAGCCTTGCGGCCATCCGTGGCAGCCATATGTGGCGTCCGTAGTGGCGGCCCGGCACATGCACCGTGGCCAGGACGCGCGGCCCTGGCCCCAGCCAAGTCGAGGGCATGCGGCAAAGCCGTGCCGTAACGATGGGCGCCACGCCAGGGGTCATATACTCCACGTGCACGAACCGCGGATGTTCCTCATGGAATACTCGCCGCAACTCCCGGGCCAGCCGCGCCATCCCCCTCAGGCCCCTTTGCCTCTTCAGCCCCAGCAGCCGCACCCGCGCCCCCGCGCGCTCGACCTCCTGCACCATCAGCGGGTCGTGCTCATAGTACGCGCACACGGTGACAGCGTAGCCCCCCTCCACCAAAGCCCGCGCCAGCGCCAAGGCGTGCATCTCCGTCCCGCCCACCAGGAGGCACGGGATACAGATAACGACCTTCCCATTGCCTGAGGTCACGCCTGATGCCTCGCCTGCCCCGCCGCTGCCTCGCCAAGGTTTCTGGCGGGCAGGAGGCAGCATGGCCCAATGTGGCGCTCGGCAGGAACCTCGTCATACTCCTGAAAGTACATGTCCACGCAGCGGAAGTCCCGCTCCCGCAGGAATGCCCGGAACTCGGCGGGCGAGTAGCCGAAGTGCGCCCATTCGTTCGGGTGCAGCTCGCAGAAAACCCTGTCCAGCGTCACGCTCGCCCACGGGAAGCTCAGGAGCACCGGAAGTTCCGCCCCCTCCACGTCTATGATCAGGAGGTCAGCGTGGCTCACCCCGTGCCGTCGCAGCACGTCCGACAATGGCTCGCCCTTGACCTCCAAGGTGTCGGGCTGGCTCTCCTCGCTCACGAAGCTCTCGGAGCCCAGGAGCGCCAGCCTGACGGTGGACGAACGTTGCGTGATGGCGACCTGCTCAAGGGCTACTGTCCCCTCCAGGCCGTTCAACGCCACGTTCCTTGCCAGCACGGAGAAGCTGGCCGGGTTCGGCTCGATAGCGATCACCTTCCCCCCCCGCTCTTGAGCAATCTTGCCCAGGACAACTGCGTAGGCGCCGTGGTGCGCCCCAACGTCCACGACAGTCGGCGGGTGGGTCAGGCTCGCGCAATGCTGGCAGCAGGCGTGCATCTGCACGAAGTCGGCGTAGCGCACGATCTCCGACTTCGGGCCGCCCCTCGGCAACCGCAGACGCCGATGGGTGGGGAACACGGTCTCCGGGTGAAGCACAAGTTCATGCCCCATGGCGCGCACCCGCCGCCCACCGCGCACTGACCAGTAGCCCCGCCATAGCGTCTCATACGCACGGCACACCCACCGCCTCAAAGTCAATCACCAGCCTCCGAAGCACGGTTCCCACTGCCCAACGGCCTGGGGACGCACATTACACGGGCCTCCGCAGCACGAGGGGGGCGGCCCGGCGGAGGGCCTCGCGGCCTGCGCTGCGAACCCAGGAACCCAGGCCAGGCATCCGCATCGTGAAGCCGTAGAGAACGGTGCTGGTGTTCGTCCAGCGCAGCTTGTAGGCCTCCTCGCCGGTCAGGAGGTCGAACACCGTCGCGCCCCGAGCGAGCGCGTCCTCGATGAGCTTCACCAAGTGCACCATTCCCGGAGAACACCTGGCCGCCTCGTGATTGAAGGCCGGCACGTAGTAGTAGAAGCGGCGCCGACAGAAGAAGCCAATGTGCCAGCTCACCGCCTTGCCGCCCACCTCCAAGACCGAGACGTGGAGCACCCCGCTGGGAAGCCCGTGCGAAACCAGGCGCCCGAAGAAGCCATCAGCCCTATACGCGCCCGGCCACTTGTCCACGTGGGCCCGCAGGAAGTCAGGTAACACGCCAAGCGCCGGCTGCACCTCGTCCTGGCCGAACACGCGCAATCGCAGCGCGCCGAGCCGCTCCAACTGAGCCCGCTCGCGCCTGAGGTTGTAACGAGACTTTCCCGAGAATCGCGACAGCAGCTCTTCAATTGACCCGATGCCCGATAGAGGGATGAACGGGGCCTTGTTGACCTCTGCGAAGCCGTCGCCCGCAGTCGCGCACGTCTCCCGCACCCGGGGCACCGACGCAACATCGGCCATCTTCTGCCGGTTGAGTTCCTCTCTCAACGCCTGCCAGAAGCTGGACGTGAGGGTCGGCGTGCGTTCGCCAGCCCAGACCGGGTCGTGGTAGTCATACTCGTTGTAGCCCACGGGCCGGATGACCCGCAGCCAAGCATCCTTCCACCCGCAGCGGTCCAGGACGAGGGGAAAGAACACCGTGCAGTCCTCGCCCCGACGGCCGATGAGGAACCGCGGCTCGAGCCGCCGAAGCGGCCGATACGTCTCAGTCCAGGCCCGAACCAGGGCCGGGTGGAAGAACACATGCGCGTCCGGCGAGGCCTCCATCCACCCCTCCCACTGCCGCACGAAGGCCGGGTCCCACACCTCGTCCCACGTGATCAGCCACTCGAAGCGCCAGCCCTCAGAACCATGGGCGGCCATCGTGCTCGAAGAAAACCTCGTAGGGCCTCAGGAACGGCTCGACGAAGCCTGGCGGCAGCTTGCCGATGTAGGGGATTCCGCAGCCTGGCGCCCGCGCGCCGAGATAGCTCTGGATGGCCGCTCGCTTCCTCTCCAGCACAGGCGAAATGTCCAGCCTCCACGCCCTCCTCAGGCCGAGCCTGGGGAGCCGGCGGAGCGGCATGTTGTACCAGCCCCAGACGAGATAGAAATGCACCTTGCACGGTTGGCCCCACTGCCGCAAGGCTTCCAGCGTGATGGCAGCCGCCGCCTTGTGGTCGGGCCAGGTGTCGAGAGGGTGGGGACAGAAGACCTCCTGCGGGGCGACTTCCGCGATAACGCGCGACACGCTCACGACCGCCTCCTCGAAGGGGGAAAGATCGCCACGAACGGGCACGGATTGGCACGAAGCGGAGCCGGCGTTAGGCCCGGCTTCCCCTGGCTCCAACCCTGCTGCCCGATTCGTGACCATTCGTGTCAATTCGTGGCCATCTTCAGTCGCCTCCTGCGGGATTCGGCCATCCTCCAGGCCGAGCCAACGGAGGTTTGTGGCGGGGACGCCCACCGAGGCTGCCGCCTTCACCGCCAGTGCCTGGCGGGCCTTCGCGATCTCCCCTGGCGCAATTGAGCAACAGCCTCGATGCGACCCCTCGCCCCGGGTCAGGAACACCACCCACACCTCGGCCCCCTGGGAGCACGCCAACGCCGCCAGCCCCCCGCAGCCAAACACCTCGTCGTCGGGATGAGGCGCCACAACAAGCGTCTTAGCGAGACTGTGCGCGCCGCGGCGTGCGGCCCAGCGGACCACCCCATCGGCAACCACCCTTCTCGCCCACTTCACCGCCCTCTTCGCGTGGTGCACGAGAGGCACTTGAGCTCGCTACAGGCTGTCGACATGTTTGGGGTAACGCGAGACCACTTCGTCAAGAATAGCCGCCAACTGCCCGGCCTGCTCCCTCCGCGAGCGCTTCATGATGGGTACGTCACATCTCAAGGCACCGCCGGTACACGCCAAGCGTCTCCCGAGCGCAGCGTTCCCAGGAGAACTTCGCTGCCTGGCGCAGGCCCTTCTCACGAAGCTGGGCAGCAAGCGCAGGCTCATCCTCGAAGCGCGCCAGCGCCCGAAGGATGGAATCGTCATCCAGTGGGTCCACGTAAATTGCCGCGTCGCCGCCGACCTCAGGCATGGAGGTCACGTTGGACGTGACCACGGGCGTGCCGCAGCTCATGGCTTCAAGGATTGGCAGGCCGAAGCCTTCGTAGATCGAGGGGTAGACCAGGGCCGTAGCTCCACAGTAGAGGTCGCGCAGCCCTTCGTTCGACTGGCTGCCCAGGAAATGGATCCTCTCAGAGATCGGACCACGACAGAACCGGTCGAGGATCTCTGGCGGCGGGTTTGCCCATACAAGGACAAGGTCGTTATGGGCACCCCCATCGGCGAGCCGGGCGTATACTTGCAGGAGCCGTGGCATGTTCTTCCGGCCGATGTCACAGGACACTGAAACGAAGTAGGGCCGACGAAGCCCCAAGTCCCTTGACAGGCGCTCCCGCACTCCCTCTGCACCGTCTGCGGGCCTGAAGAGATCGCGATCCACACCCCAGGGGATCACGTGAATGCGCTCCGGAGCGACGCCGACGTGCGTGGCGATGTCCTGCTTCGAATGCTCTGAAGCTGTGATGATGGCCCGGCAGCGCCTGGCGAATGCAGGTATCCGCCTTGCCAACTCATCGTGGCCCAGCCACTTCTCAGGGTAGACCAGGAAGAGCACGTCGTGCAAGGTGACGACGGTGCGCGCGGAGCGGCCAATGGGCATGACATTGGCCGTCGCGTGGTAGAGATCGGCCCTGCACAGCATCTCCGTCAGCCGTGCCTTCTCGACCAGCCACTCGCAGCTTCGCCAGCGTGGGAACCGGAGGTGGATGGTCTTGCTGCCCGGCAGCAGCTTGCCTAGCCATTCGCCCCTGAGCCGGCGCCCGAAGATAACGATCTCGAACTCGTGTTGTACAGACGCCATCGCCTTGATCAGCCCGTGGGTCACGCGCGCGATCCCGTCGGGGGGGCCCTGTCGGAGGAGCGGCGTGCCGTCGATCACGACTCTTCTCGCCATGGCATGCCTCCGTCCACTCTAACGAGGGCGTCTAGGATCCCCGCTAACTTCGCAGCTTGGGCGCGGCGCGAGTACTTGGCAATCTCCTGTTCCCTCCCTCGGAAGAGAACAGTCCCGGTGGCCCGCCATTCACGGTACCAGCGAAGGAGTGTCTCGGCGATGGCCCCCACGGTGGCGCAGCTTTCCCCAGCACTTGTCCGGGAGATCAGGCCGTCAAGTTCGCCACCGTCGCCCGGAACGCAGAGAATCGGCCTGCGAGCGCCGAGGTACTCATATGTCTTCGTGGTCAAGATCCCGCGGCTGCCCCGGTTTGTCAAGGTCAAAAGCACACATGCCTTCCGAAGGGTACTAGGGACTTCCTGGTACGGGATTCGCGGCAGTACATGCAGAAGGTCACGACACTTGAAGGGACGTGCAAGCTCAGATATCATGCTTGCTTCTGTTCCATAGAACAGGACATCGAGGTCCGCAGGCCTGAGTGCACCGGAATGCAGGATCGTGTCCAACGCCGCGAACAACGGGCGTGGTTCTCGGATACGCGTATTCAGTATTCGGCCCATATAGACGAGCGAGAAACGCTGAGAATAGTGCCGAGGGTTGGACGGGAACATGGCGGGATCGAACCCGTTGGGGATCACATGAACTTTGTGGCGCGTTTGTCTAGCAAGGATATCTGCATGGAGAGACGACACAGCCACAGTGGCGGAGGCTGACCGCAGAAGCAGTCGGCGCCGGAGCCTGAGGCGGAGGTGCCAGATCCTGAGTCGCATTGGCCATTCCGGTGTCCAGAACTGCTCGTCAATATCGCGGAAGTCTGCAAGCCAGGGGACATTCCTGATCCTAGCAATCTCCCTCGCAATACGCAGGTTGAAAAGGGCGGGACTGGTGGCCCAGATAGCGTCGAACGCCAGGTCGCGGGACCAGCCCACTGCCTCCGGCATGGCCCGCTCCAAGAACCCTCCGACCTCCTCGATGCGGACAATGTGGCGCAAACGGTCGAGAAACCGCCTCGACCGCGCAGCGCGGCCCTCTTCCTCCATGGTGTACGCCAGCCGCCGTATCCGTGATTCATCTGGGAGTCCGCCTATCACCTGTGTGGGAGGCGAGAGATCAGGACTCTCACGAGTGAACACATAGGGCATCCAGCCGAACTCAGGGAGGTACTTGGCGAACATGCCCGGCCGCAGCGCCCCGACTTCGCCAGCCGGCGGGAACGCTTCGCAGATCATCAGCACGTTTCGGTTAGTTCTTGAGGTAGCGCTCATCGCCTCGAAGCCCGATGTGCCGTGATCTCACCCGCCAGCCTCGGATAGAGCAACGGTTCCGCTCCGTCAAATCCCGGCGTAGGCTCGTGTTGTGCCAGAGGAGGACGAATTGGCCGTTGTGACGGCGAGTGGCGGCGAGGAGACGTCGGCAGTAGTCCAGGGCGGCGGGCTCGGTCAAGGCCATGTAGTCGGGGCGAGTGAGGGTGCAGTCCATCACGATGAGCGGGTGCTCCTCGATGCCGAATGGCCGCAGGCTCACAGGCTCGAAGAGGGGAATCGGATGACACACGCCCAGCCTAAAGCCCGCCACGTCCGCATAGCCCAGGCTGCTGTCCCAGTCAATCGCCGCCTTCGCCATCGCCTAGCCGTGCCGCTTCTCATCCAATGCCCGAAACGCAGGTCTACTGCCAGGAAGCCGGCATGAGTGCGCGGAACGGCGTATGCACCAACAGCCTGCCGAAGTGGCGCGGTGCGATGATGCCAAGTGAGAGGCCGAGAGGGACGAAAAGCGCGCACATTACCATCCGGACGCCAACCGCGATAAGACCGTTTCCTGTCAGAAAGAGGCGGTCCAACGCTATCAATGCCCACGAGAATAGGAAGCAGGTGACTGCCTCCCTGAAGCGGAACGGGAGGGGGTAGAGCTTCTGGCTCCTGGCAAACAGATAGACTACCCCGCAGATGTACGACAACATTGTGGCGGCGGCCGCTCCTTCCTTGCCAAGGGGTGGGATCAAGGCGAAGTTCAGGACCACATTGGCGCACGCGGCGATCAGAATGCTCAGCGCGATGGGGGTGGATTTCTTCGCTATGCCCGGCCCCAAGGCCGCAATGTACTGAGCGCCTATGAGGAGGAAGGCGAAGGCAAGGAATGGCACGGAAGAGGCAGCAGGCAGGTATTGCTCTGTTGTCAACAGCCTCAGTATGAGTGCCGCAAAGAGGGAGAGGGCCGTACATAGGAAGCAGCCGCCCAGGGCATATAGGCTCAGAACCTTGGCATATACACGAGAGGAACCTTCTCCGCGGTGGATCGAGAACGCGAACGGCCCCCATGCCATCTGGAACGCGCCCGTGATTAGCGCCACCCCAGAGGCAAGCGAGCTGGCAATGGAGTACAGGCCTATTTCGGATGTGTCCCGGAATATACGCAGGACGAACCGGTCGGATGAGGCTGTGATCCACGAGCCGAGAGCGGCTGGGATTAGCGGCAAGCCGTACGCGAGCATGTCCTTCAGGCGAGCCCAAGATACCGCGGTCGGGCTAACCCAGCTTCGCAGGATGACGAGCGCGGCAATGGCCGTGATGGCTGAGGTGACGAGGCCTGCTGAAAAGACCCCGACCAAGCCCCAGCGCCAGACAAGCACGAAGACGAGGATGACACCGATACTGCCAAGGGAGGCAGCGGTGTTAAAGAGCGCGGTCGTCCAGGCGCGGCGCTGGTAGCGGAGCCAATTTCCGAGCACTTTGCCGAAGGCCGCCAGCGGCAAGGCCAGCGCCGCGAGGCGGATGAGGAGCGTATGCTCTTCCGAACCGAGAAGCACCCGCGCGACTTGCTGGGCGAAGAGGAAGAGCGTTAGGCCAATGAAGCTGGCAACGGTGAGCTGGCACCAGAACCAAGAGGAGATCGTGCACCGGCGGTGCGCGGGGTCGTCGGAGTCATAGAACCACCTCGCCGACGAGTTGTCGAGCCCAAGGACGACGAACAGTCCGAGCAGGCCGGTGAGAGTGTGGATTAGCGCCATCACACCGTAGTCGTGTGGGTTGAACACGCGGGTGTACAAGGGAATGAGAAAGACGCCAATGAACTTGGCGACCGTGCCCGAGACGCCGTACACGACGCACTCTGCGGCAAGTTGCTTGATCTGTTTACCTACGCCCACGGACCTGCTTCTCGATGAGTTCCTCATAGATGCCGACGAGCTCCCGTGCCAGCTTGTGGGCATCGTGGTACTTCTCCACATAGGCGCGACTGCGACGGCCGATGTCGTGACGTAGCGTGCCATCCCTCAGCAACGGCTCCAACACCTGGGCCAGGTTGTCCTGGTTCGCATTCATGATCGGCATGTCAGTAGGGTATGTTCCGACAAGAGAGGGCTTGATGTAGCATAGGACGGGCTTGCCGAATGCCATTGCCTCAAGCGCCGCAAGGCCATGCGCCCCGATGGTGAATTGATCCAGGTACAGATCGCACTCAGCCATCATGGCGAGCGCTTGATTGCGGGGTACCCCATGAACCAGCCTGAACTCAAAGTCGTGGCGGCCGCGGAGGTTCTCCACGGCCTTGAGGACTGCTTCAGTCCCCTTCTTGGCCTTGCTTGATGGGCAGTGAACGAGGATGGGTCTGCGATTGGCTGGGCTTGGGAAGCGCGCGACGTAATCCTCAAGAAGCACCCGCTGGCGGACGCGGTAAGGAGTGGGGAAGTATTCCTGCTGTAGATAGTTTCGCAGCTCGTCGCCCGCCACCGTGCAAGCAAACCCATAACGGTGGAACTTCTCTTGAGACTTCAGCGATGCGGCGCCACATCCGTTGCACAGCTCGGGGTGCTCGCGGTACATTTGGGCAATGTACGGGTTATCTCTCGACGCAATCTCAGGAATGCGGATATCGCTGCCCCAGAACTCCACAAGCCGAGGCCTACCCAGGCTCTTCACTGCCCTTAGGTCCAGCTCAGCATACATGGTGGACGAGGTGCAGTGCCAATGAACCACATCGGCCCATAGGATGTTCCGCAAGACCGCGCACCACCATCGGGCCGTCTGAAACAGGCCGCGCACCGGATGGCGCCGCCGCCCGCTCCGAATGTAGTTGATAATCCCTGAATCGGAGCAGATATCGGGGTTGTTCAGGACAACTCCACGAGCGTCCACCCCGATGTCGCGCAGCGCACGAACGGTGACTGAGACCTGCGAGGCGACATTGTGGGGAAGGTGAAGTACTCTCATCGTTCTTTGGTCGGCAGGTGTCAGCTTGATGGTGTGGTGGGTGATTCGCGCGCGGTTGAAGCGGCGATGGGCCGAGCCGGATTGCCCACGACGGTTGCGCCATCAGCGACGTCATGAATGACTACCGCCCCCATGCCCACAACGGCCCCAGAACCAATCCTCACGTACTCTCTGATGCATGCGTTAGCGCCTACATAAGTTCCCTCGCCTACGGAAACATGGCCGCATACGGATGCACTGTTCGCGAAAGCCACGTAGTCGCCGCAACAGACGTGGTGCGCAATATATACGTTGCCTATCAATCCGCAGAATCGCCCTATCGCCGCCATGGGTCCAACAACACAGCCCGGGCCGATGTAGGAGCCACAGGCAACGGCCGCGGTAGGCGACACTCTCGAATCACGGTCAACTAGAGTTGCCCAGCGTGAATCAGGGATACCAAGCGACCTCACGATCTGCAGAAAGAGACCGTTCTTTCTGGCGCCATACAGCGAGGTTAGAAAAAGGTAATCTTGTGGCAGTTGACTCCAGGAATGTAAGGCTCCCAGTACTGGGTGACCAAAGTAACCGTTGGCCTGTTTTGCCTCATCGTCATCCAGGAAGCCAGCGAGAGCCATCCTGTTTCCTATTGCGCTCTCGGCTATCTGCAGACCCGTCCCTGCGGCGCCGAGAATGACGATCTTTGTCTTCGTGCCCAGTTTAGCCCCGCCCGGCTGTGTGGCTATCCTGTCATGTGACCTACCTGAGGTTTTCTTAATAGCGGGGTGCCCGATCATATTCGGCCTCCGCGATGGTTCCGGTCGCTCATCAACAGGTCACTGGGTCAATTTGGGGAGGGCCGAGACCAACGAGCCGATGGTTGTGCGCAGTTCTGCTGGGAGGAGATCCGGGTGAAGCGGCAGCGCTAACGACTGGCCGAAGACTTGGTCTGCCGAGGGGAAATCCCCTTGCCCATACCCGTATTTCCGCCGATAGCAAGTGGTCATAGGCATGTGCCAAGTGGCGATCGTGCTTTCGATCCCGGCGGCCTTGAGGGTAGCGATCAACTCGGCGCGACGCGGGGCCACCTCGGCGGGCAAGAGGACGACGTAGGACTGGTAGACGTGAGCGCTCTCCGGAGGCACTGCGGGGGGCTGAATAGGGGTGCCCTGGAGCAAGTCGCCATACCGCGCGGCGAGGCGGCGACGGGCGGCGATGATGCGGTCGAGTTTCTTCATCTGGGTGACACCGAGTGCGCCCTGGAGGTCGGTCATTCGGTAGTTGAAGCCGGGGAGGATGAAGTCGGGTGACGGCGCATCGGGGTCCAGTCCGTGGTTCCGCAGTGCACGGAGGCGCTTGGCCAGAACGGGGTCGTTGGTGACGATCATGCCCCCCTCGCCGGTGGTGATGGCCTTGCGGGGGTGGAAGCTGAAGCAACCGAGGGTGCCCCAAGTGCCGGCCTGTCGGCCTTGCCAAGTGGCCCCGAGCGCGCAAGCGGCGTCTTCGACAACCGGGACCTCATTGCGTTGGGCCAGTTCCATGATAGCCGTCATGTCAGCCATCTGGCCAAATGTGTGCACAGGGATGATGGCTTTCACTCTTGCCCGTTGGGCGCTATCCGCCATGAGGCGCTTGAGTGCATCTTCCAGACAGTTGGGGTCCATGTTGAAGGTGTCTGGCTGAATGTCAACGAAGACTGGCCGCGCGCCGCACAGCTCGACGACGTTGGCCGTGGCGGGCCAGGAGTAGGCAGTGACGACCACGATGTCCCCGGGCCCCACGCCGAGGGCCAGGAGGCTCAGGTGGAGGGCCGCCGTGCAACTGCTGACAGCAACTGCGTGCTGGGTCCCAACGTAGTCCGCGACGGCCTTCTCAAAAGCGGCGACGTGCTGCCCCTGGACAAGGAAGCCAGAGGCCAGGACTTGCCGAACGGCGTTCAGGTCGTCTTCTTCGATGGATGGGAAGCTGAGGCGAATCAAGCGAGTCTCGCCTTGTAGTACTCTGCGGTGCGGCGAATGCCTTCTTCGAGGTCCACCTGAGCCACAAAGCCGAGCAATTGCTTTGCCTTTCGCGCCGACGGAACGCGCAGCTCCACATCCGCGTAGTCCTTGCGGCTGAAAACGATCTCGGATTTCGAGCCGAGGAGCCGGAGCACGGTGTTGGCCAAGCCGAAAATGGTCACTACCGCCTTCTGGTTGCCTATGTTGAACGACTCTCCAATGGCCTTGGGGTGCACCATGGCCAAGAGCACAGCGTCAACCATATCGTCAATATAACACCAGGCCCGGATCTGGGTGCCATCGCCGTGTATCGCGATCGGCTCGTTCTTAAGGGCGCGCTGCACGAATGTGCGAATGGCGCCTTCCCCAACCTGGCCTGGGCCGTAGACATTGAAGGGTCGCAAGACGGTAACGGGAAGGCGCTTCTCGTGGTAGTAGGCAATGGCGAGGTGCTCCTCCGCCAGCTTGCTTACGGCATAAGTCCACCTCGCCTCACCAATTGCCCCAGTAATGCCGTTATCGGTTTCCTCGGCGTTGAACGCCCGGCTGCCGAAGACCTCGCTGGTTGAGAAGCATACCACCCGCTCACAACGCGGGAGCGAGACGGCGGCCTCCAAGACATTAGCCGAGCCGATCATGTTCACGCGCATTGTTGTGACGGGGCTCTTGATGACCGTGTCAATCCCAGCGATGGCGGCGCAGTGGACGACGATGTCCGCCCCGCGCATTGCCTGTGAGAGTCTGCCGAAGTCCAGGACATCCCCTTCCACCACGGTCAGGTTAGGGTGTTCTCTGAACTCTCGGTCTTTGAGAGAATTCCTGGAGAGATTGTCGTAGACGATGACTCGATTGCGGTGAACAAGGCGTGCGATGAGCGCGGAGCCGATGAATCCGGCTCCCCCTGTGATGAATATCGTCTTGTCGTGGACCATCACAGTCACCCCAAGTTCAGGGGCCGCTATGTCTGGAGACTGCTCATGCTGCGCTCGTCGAGGAGGCGGGTGAAGCAGGCGAGGGTGTGGGCGGCGAGCTCGAGGGAGCCGTTGACGGGAGCCTCGAGCCTGGCTTCAAGGGCGGAACCTCCCGGATGCCCGCGGACAGGAACGATGGACTTGAGGGTGCCGTTGCCGTCGAGTTGGAGCGATGGGTGACTCCAGGTGAGGGTGCGAGGGGCGGCGTCGGGCGCGGTGAGGGTGATGGTGACGGCGGCCAGGCGCATTTCGGTGGCGGCGGCGCAAAGGGCGTCCCACCATTGGTCGAAGGTGCTGGCGAGTCGGAGGCGGAGCTGGGCGTTTTCAAAGGTGCGACGGGTGTCTTGGATGGCGCGCTGGGTTGCGTGGCGGCGGCGGAGGGCGGCGATGGCGTCGTGGAGTGTGAGGTAGCCGGCGGCTCGGAATAACACGAGGAGCAGGATGAGGATGCAGGCGAAGATGGCGATCTGGCGCGCTCCGCGTGCGACGAGCATGAACATGCCCAGTGAGGCGGCAACGACGGTGGCGAGGTAGAGGATGATGACGACGTGGCGCTGTTTGAGGCCGGTGGCGAGGAGGATGTGGTGGATGTGGCTGCGGTCGGGGGCGAAGAATGAGCGGCGTTCGAGGAAGCGGCGGATGATGCTGAAGAGGGTGTCGAAGATTGGGACGCCAAGGGCGAGCGCTGGGAGTGCGAGGCCGACGATGGTGGAGGTCTGGGTTGTGCAGAGGACGCTTGAGGAGGCGAGGGTGAAGCCGAGGAAGTAGGTGCCGCAGTCGCCCATGAAGACCTTGGCTGGGTTGAAGTTGTAGTGGAGGAAGCCGAGGAGGCTGCCGAGGAGTGCGGCCATGAGGGTGGCCATGACGTTCTGGTTGCTGAGTATGGCGAAGGTGCCTGTGACGGCGCAGGCTACGGCGCAGATGCCGGCGGCGAGGCCGTCGAGGCCGTCAATGAGGTTGACGGCGTTGGTGATGCCGACGATCCAGAGGATGGTGATTGGCCAGGCGAGGGGGCCGAGGTGGAGGGTGAGTAGGCCGGGGATGGGGAGGGAGTCTATGCGGATGCCGAAGGCGCAGACGGCGGCTGCGGCGAGGGTCTGGGCGAGGAACTTGAATCGTGCGCGGAGGCCGCGGATGTCGTCGGCGAGGCCGACGGCGGCGACGAGGGAGGCTGCGGCGAGAATGGCGACGATTCGGGTGAGGTCTTCGCGGAATGCGGCGCCGATGACGTTGCGAAGGAGCATTACGGCGAGCGTGGCGGCAAGTGTGGCGAGGATGATGGCTGTGCCGCCAATGCGGGGAATGTCGGCGGAGTGGACTTTTCGGGGGTCGGGGTGGTCTACGAGCTTCCTGCGCCGGGCGATCCAGGCGACGACTGGCGTGATGAGGAGCGCCAGGAGCAAGGCGAGGAGGAGGGTTCCCGCGAAGGTTCTCATTGGGGACCGCTAGTCGAGGGGTTCCAGGAGGTCGGCGTCAATTTCGAGGGCAGCACCATTCTTGATGAGATGGACCCCGAGTACGAGGCGAGCGCGGGTGCGTCGTTCGACGACGACGCCTTCGAGGCCTTCGAAGGGTCCGGCCTTGACGCGGCAGCGCTGGCCGACGGCGACGCCGGCGTAGGGTTGGAGGTCGGCGTTGGCTGCGAGGGCCTGCTGGATGGCGGCAAGCTCGCTGATGAGGCGCCGCTGGTCGGCGACATCAAGGGTTCGGCAGACGCGGTTGGTGGCGAGGGCCAGGCGTCTGGCCTGGTCGTCACCGCAGAAGAAGACGTAGGAGGTGAAGAGCGGCATCATCCCGCGGCGTTTGCGTCCGCCGGAGAAGAAGACGTATTCGCGCATGGGAAGAAAGTAGCCGATGCCGTTGTGGAGCAGGTCCCAGGCGAGGGCCTTCTCGTTGCGGGCCTTGGTGTGAGCGACCCACCACTGGCCTTGGAGGTCCGCGGGGGACTCGGCGCCGGGGGTGATGCTGGGCGGGTTGTCAGCGGGTTTCAGCATTGTGTTGTCCCGCTTGGGCGCGCTCCGCCCCCGTCGGTGCACCGACGACTTTGCGCGTCAGGCGCGTCGGGGTCACCCGGGGCTTTACTCGGACGCAGCGTCCGAGGATGCCTGCTGTCTGATGGGCGCAACTGGCGGGGTTCCTCCGGCGGCGAGGCGGATTCGAACAAGGCTTGTGCGGCCATGGGACACACCGACTGTCCTCACGGCCAAGTGCAGGGACCGCGCCTCATCGCCGCGAGGGTCGCCCGTGCCAGGTTGTGCCACTCTTGGCGGTGTAGTAAAAGCCATTTTGGAATAAGTAGCAATAAGGAGGTTTCCCGTTTGGGTGCACGTCAGAGGAGCATTTCCCATCAGGGAGGAGGCCCCTGTGCTGCCGGGGATTTCCCTTGCCCGCCCATAGTGCCCGGCCCGCCCTGCCCCAGGGGCGCGCTTTTCCGTGGTGACACCCAGGCTTGAGAGTTTGAGGTCTGCGCGCTTCGGGTCGCGGGCGCCCGAGCCAGGACACCATGGCGGCGGAGCCTCTCCTGCTTCGCTGCGGCCCGAATCATAACCACAGGCGCTGCAAGTGCTTCCACACCGAGTTCGTTGGCCGCCAGGGGGGAGGCAAAGGTGAATAGTTATGCCAGGGGTTGCACCAGGGGAGCCAGACACGCCGGCCACGGAATTGGCTGACCCACTGGTTCACAGAAGCCCAGCCCCCAGAGAGGACCTGGGCTTCGTCTCTTTCTCCCGCCCTGCCAACGGCTTACGCCGCCGCCCAGTAGGGTCCAGAAACTCATCAGGCGAAATCAAGACGTTGCTTCTCGCTGCCTGCCTTGCCGGCGGGTTGCTGCTTGCCCTCGTGGACGGCCGCAATGGGTCTCCGCGGACGGTGCGGGACAGGCCGAGGCGCATGGACGCTGCACGGTTCCCACCCCGAGTGGCCCGAGGTGGGGCTCCAACTCACGGGCGTTACGCCGCGCGGCGGTACGACCTCAGCAGGCCGCCCAGGTTCTCCTCGCAGTGGACCGTGCCGATGGGCCCGCTGAGCACATCGGGCGCCGCCTCGCCCGTACGGACGGCCCTGGGCACGCGGTTGCCAATGCCCTGATGAGGCCGGCGTTCGTTGTGGAAAGCGCGGTAGGTGCGAACCACGCGTTGCAGGCTCTTGAGGCCAAACAGAATCAGACGGTTCAGGCATTCCTCCCGAGCACTCCGAATCCAGCGCTCGCAGTGGGCGTTCGCATTGGGTGCGTGGTAGGGAGTGGCCAGCGATTCCACGCCCGCGCCCTGTACCACCCCTTCGAAGTCCCCACCGAAACGCTTGTCCCGGTCATGCAGGAGGAAGCGGGGCCGGATGCCCAGGTCATCGCATTCCCACAGCACGTTCCGCACCTGCTGCGCCATCCAGCCGCTGTGCGGCGGGAAGGTCGCCTCGGCGAGCAGGATGGTGCGGCTCTTGAGGTGCATGACAACGAGCACGAACGCACGCCGAAGGCCGCAAAACGTCCAGATCTCCTTCGTTAACAGGTCGGCACATAGCAGCACGTCCGCCTGCCGCGCAAGGAACTGCCGCCAAGTGCAGCCGACCCTTGACCTTCGACTTCAGAATCCGGTTCTCCAGCCACAGGTACTCGTTCTGGAGAGTCAACTCCCGACACGGCAATCGCGCGACCGTTGCGATCAGCGGGAGTCCTGCCCAGTTGAACCGCCGCGATCCGCCCTCCGCCATGCGATCTCCTCCATAGCGGCCATCGATCACCGTTGGCGCGGACGATACCATAACTCCAAGAGCGACGCAACCTTACAAACCACGGATGAATATTCGGAGCCTACGCGTAGACCTCCTGATCACGCACGCTGGTATCACCCGGTTCGTCGGCCATAAGTACGAATCGGTCACTGCGAAGCTCGGCGAGAACACCCGCCGAGTGAACGCTCTGGTCGCTGAATTCCGCGATCTATGCCCCCTGCCGTAGGCTGCGGCGACTCCCGTAGTCCTCGACAGGCGGCCGGTACACCCGCCGGTCTTCTCAGTTGCCAAGACTGGATCAACACGCTCCAGACACCGGGTCATGAGCCACGCGGTCGCCTGAGTTGAATATGAAGATGAATTCCGGGGTATCAAGCGTCGCCGTAAGGCCTGGATTTCCAGGGGCGGGACGGGGCTTGAGTGCCCTATAATGGTCGTGGTAGACGAAATGCGGGACGGGACGCGCCCACGGCGGCTCGTGACGGCTTCCCGCCCCAAGTGGTGCAGCCCTGGGACCTGTGGCCGCAGCCGCTCGCCCCTTCATCACTTAACCGTGTAGCTTACACCCAGGCGGTCACACACCGTGCTGAGCACGCGCAGCGCCAACTCCTTCTCGATGGCCTTCTCATCCTTGCCCTTTGGGATATCCGCGGTGACTGTGACATTGCTGCTGCGGTTGGCCAGGCGCATCGCCTTGAGCGAAGCCTTCTGTACACCATCGGTCACCTCCAGCTTCAGGCCGGCGTCGTCCTTCGTGAGAATCTGGATGCCCTTCTCGTTAGCCAACGCAAGAGCCGCAGCGTAGACATTCTCCGCAGCAACGGGGATCTTCGCGGTGGCGGTGTAATGGTCGCTGGTCCGCATGTGCTTGATGATAAGGACAGGGATCAGCAGCATGCACGCCTGCAGGGTGACCAGCGTCAGGGTCAATCCCGCCACGCACAGGGACTTCGCAACGCTTCTCGGGCGAGCCATGTTCATCACTCCTTCTCCCTGGCATCTCGGCCAGGGGCAAACGGACACAGGGGAGTGCCTCAGAAGCCACGTCAAAACCCCTGGGAGGCCACCGGCGGAACAGCCTTCTGCCCCCCGTCGTCATTCATGCGGTCTCCTTTGCTACAGCTATCGTCTGAACGGCGGCAGCCCCTGCCCGGGCCCGTCCCGTGCGGCTGCCTTACGGCCCTGCACCGATGGAAGCGCTTCCTCGGAGAGCGCGGAGGATCGCGCTGAGCAGTTCCTCATTCGGGAACGGCTTCCGGAGATAGGCGACTGCGCCAGCGGCAAGTGCCCGCGCCCGGCCCGCCGGCTCATCGTGCGCCGTGATCAGGATGACTGGCAGAGCCGGCCGCACAATCAGGAGTTCCCGCTGCAAGGCGAAGCCATCCAGCTCCGGCATCCTGATGTCCACGATTGCACAGTCGTAGGCTTGGCTCTCTACGGACTGCAGGAATTCCCTGGGGGAGTCGAATGCCTTGGCATCGTAGCCTGCACTTCGGCACAGCCGCGAGAGCGCGGTGCGCACGGAACTGTCGTCGTCCACCACCGCAATGACCCGCCGCTGCCCTGCCGAGGGCGTCTGCACTTGATCACTCTCACAGTCTGAGCCACCAGGGGCGCTCTGTTCCGAGCGCGTCGGCCTCTCGCACATGCAGCCATGTGCCCAGAGGGGCGCTTGCTGAGCAGCAGCAGGATAGCACGCAGGGAGATGGGCGCCTACTGCGCTTTAGCGCAATACGGGGTGAAAGCGATGCACAAGCCTAGAGGAGAGAGGCTAGGGGCTCGCGCACACGTTGAGAACAGGCTCAACGCAAACCGGCGAACCAACGCCGTGGTGGGCGGAACGACCTAATGTGGGGCCTCGGGAAGAGTCCCATCACCCGCAGGGGGCGGCGCAACACGCGCATCGGCGAGGCTCACACGTTCGACCAGCCGAGCCAGTTCGGCTGCTGAGGCCAGGCCAAGTTTCTCCATGGCCTGGGCGCGATGCGCCTTGACGGTCCGCTCGGTGATCCCCAGGTGGAGGGCGATTCGCTTGTTAAGCAGGCCTCTTGCGACCATGTCTACGACCTGTCGCTCGCGCGGCGTCAGGCGGCCCAGCAGCTCTCTCATCTCCTCGAGTTCAGCATCTTCCTGTCTGGTCTGGCGGTGACGCTCGATGGCCTTGCGAACCGTGTCGAGGAGCACCTGGCTGTCAAAGGGCTTCTCGATGAAGTCCACGGCGCCGGCCTTCATCGCGCGGACGGATGTCGGGACGTCGCCGTGGCCTGTGAGGAACACAATTGGGATGCTCGAGCCAGCGGCGATGATGGCCTCCTGGAGGGCGATGCCGGTCATCCCAGGCATGCGCACGTCGAGGACGAGGCAGCCCAACTCGTCCACGCGCTTGCGGTCCAGGAACTCCTGAGCGGAGGCGAACTCCTCAACGCAGAAGCCTTCAGCCTGGAATAGCCTTTTCAACGCCTTGCGGATCGAGGGGTCGTCGTCCACGACGAAGATCACCGGTGCTTTCGCGCTCACGGCGTCGTCTCCCGGCAGGCTGGCAGACTGAAGTAGAACGTGACGCCGCGGTCCGGGTTTCGCGTGACCCAGATAGCGCCCCCGTGAGCCTCGATTATGGAGCGGCAGATAGCGAGTCCCATGCCCAGGCCCTGCGGCTTGGTTGTGTAGAACGCCTCGAAGATCCGGCCCAGTTCAGTTTCCTTGACCCCTCCGCCGGTGTCTCTGACCGACACCACCACCCGCCCCGCCGGGTCGAGCGCCGTGCCCACCATCACCTCGCCGCCTGCTGGGCTGGCTTGCTGGATGGCCTCCTCGGCATTGAGCAGGAGGTTGAGGACCACTTGCTGGAGCTGGACTCGGTCGCCCAGGACGGGAGGCAAGTTCTCCGCGGTCTCGACCCGCAGGGCGGTGCCACGGATGAGCGTGTCGCTTTGTATGAGCGACGCGACGTCTCGCACGACCTGGTTGATGTCCAGCGGTTCTTGACTGGGCTCGCCCTTCCTGACGAGGGCGCGGAGCTTGCGGATCGTTTCGGCGGCACGGATACTGCCGGCAGCGATATCGGCCAGGGCGTTGCGCACTTCCTCGATATCGGGCGGCTGGGCCTTGAGCAGCGAGAGTGCGGTCTGGGCATTGGTCAGCACCGCCGCCAGAGGCTGGTTCAACTCGTGGGCAAGAGCGCCAGCCATTTCTCCGAGGGCGGCTGCCCGCGTGGCGTGGGCCAGCTCGGCCTGGAGCCGACGGTTCTCCGCCTCGGCCCTCTTGCGTTCGGTAACGTCGGTGTCGGCGCCGAGGTACCCGATAAGGTTCCCCGCACCATCCAGAACCGGCCCTCCGCTAGTCTCCGTGTGCGCGAGTCTGCCGTTCTTCGTGACCTTGGCATTCGGGAACGCCCGGAACGTCTCCCTGGCCGCGAACATGCGGAAAGCCGCCGTCTTCAATGCCTCCCGCTCCGCAGGGGCGAACAGGTCGAAGAAATGCATCTTCCCGATCAACTCGTCGGGAGCATAGCCGAGGATGTTCTCGACGGAAGGACTCGCGTATGTGTACAAGCCCTGGGGATCGATCTCCCAGATAAAGTCGCTGACCGCCTCCGCTACCTCCTGGAACCTCGCGGCAGCGGCAGCCGCGACGTTCTTCTCGCGCCGAGCCTGCTCATAGAGCCGGCTGTTCTGGATCGCTACTGCCACCTGAGTGGCCGACAGCTCGAGCATGTCAATCTGTTCGAGCGTATAGGCATTGGGCGCGACGCTCTGCATGGAGAGCACGCCGATGACCCTGTCATGCAGAACCAAAGGGACCCCGATGAACGACCGGGTCGAACGCCCCGATTGCCGCACTGCTGTGAACCCGACAGGCATGGCCTCTAAGTCGGGGATGTGGAGTGTCCGGCGGTGTTCGATGACGTACCCAGCCAGACCCGGGTCCTCCCGGATGTTGCGCGACGGAACGGTGCGGCGTTCCCCATCCTTGTAGTTGACCGGAAAGCTCAGCGTTCCCGTCGCCTCATCGTAGAGCGCGACGTAGAACGTGTCGGTGTCGGCAATCTGCGAGTACTGCTCGTAGAGGGTCTGCATCAGCCGCTCGAAGTCCAGCCCGGCGGTCAGCGCCAGGCCGATCCGGTGCACCGTCCGTATCCGTTCCGCCGTCTGGCGCGCTGCCTGTGCGCTGGCCGCCAACGCCTCTTCCGCGCGCCTGCGCTCCGTGATGTCCTGCACAGCGCCGACGGTCCTGACCGTCTTCCCCTGGGCATCGTGCTCCAGGGCTCGGGCCGCATGGCTCAGCCACACGGTGCCGCGCTGCGGGTGCAGGTAACGGTACTCCGCTGCAACGCTGTTGATCTCTCCCTCCCGCAACTGGCGGCTGAGCGCCAGGATGCGCTCGCGGTCGTCGGGATGCAGATGCTCGACCCAGAACTCGCTCACGCCCTGGGTCTGGTTCTCCGGGATGCCCAGCAGCGAACGTGTCCTGGCGTCCATGAATGTGCACCGTGCGCCCTCTCGGAACTCGTAGAAGCCCAGCGCAGTCGCATCCGCGGCGGCTGCCAGCCGGCTCTCGTTCTCAAGAAGCGCGGCCTCGGCCTGTCTGCGCCCTGTGATGTCAATGGACACACCCATCAGGCAGATGGGTTCTCCCGATGCCCCGTAGCGGGCGCGGCCGCGGCTTTGATACCAGCGCACGGAACCATCGGGCAGGATCGCGCGGTACTCGACGGAGCCATCGGCTCGCGACTTCACGACCGTCTCCAGCGTCTCGCGGACACGCTCCCTGTCCTCGGGGTGGACCAGACTAAGGAATCGCTCCCAGGTCAGGACCTCCTCAGGGGGCAAAGCGAACAGTTCCCGGCTCTTCTCTGTAAGCCAATAGCGGCCCGTTGCGAGGTCCAGACTCCAAAGGCCGATGCCGGCAGAGTCCGCTGCGAGGCTCAGGCGCTCTTGGCTCTCGCGCAGAGCCTCGTCCGGATCGCCGTCGCCGGCCCCCCTCTGGCGTGGGTCAGCCATTGCCGGCCTCCATAGGGTCTGCCGGTGGCTCAAGTCGTCAGCCACCAGCCTCTTGTGTTCGTGAATCA
>Ga0101944_10002714_pt1 | contig 27463 bp, 14 predicted proteins | sample DewCreD2012metaG_FD_75245 | JGI IMG/M metagenome (GOLD analysis project Ga0101944, IMG submission 75245) | Hot spring sediment bacterial and archeal communities from British Columbia, Canada, to study Microbial Dark Matter (Phase II) - Dewar... ... | reverse complement strand
GCTACGCGGTAAGTCGCTGGGGCGACTTACCGCTACGCTCCACCGCCCGAAGGGCACTCTCCCCGCAGGGGGGGATTGACACCCATTATACACTCGGAGCGAACAAAAGGCCGTGAGTTGACGACGCTCTTCTCCCGGTGTCTTTTTTCCATGATGCAACGGGACGTTCTCCCTCTCCCCCCTTGGGGGGAGAGGGCAGGGTGAGGGGGCGCGTGTCGTTTATCCCAAGCACTCATCAGTAAACCCGCCGCCGGTCAACAACTCTGCCTGAAGGAGAGATTTCCCCGAAAACCGGTTTCGCGCCTTGCCACCCCTGAACCGCGCAAGAGCCGACGTAAGGCGGCTCTGATTTCCTGGCGATCACGCATGGGGCCAAATTTGAGCCTCCTTACGTCGGCTTCCACAGCCAGGGGATTCACGGGGCGGGAGACCTGTTCGTGAGCGCCCGTTTGGGTGTGGTGTTGCGGGTTGCCGGAGGCCAGCTTCAGTGTCCCTGATGGAAAACGCTGTCGAGCACGACCTCCTTGATTTTCCAGAGCAGGGCCATGGTGGTGGCGACGGGAAAAAGGGTCAGCAGCAGGAACAGCCATTGGTTGGCGGTTTCGGACCGTTGCCAGAACTTGAGGATGGCGAGCGGCAGGTGGCTGGATTGGGCCAGGGCCAGCACCAGCAGGAACAGGGAAATGGCGAGCGGAATCAAAGCCAGCAAGTATTGGTTGAGGCCGGTAAAAAACCGGGTTTCGCGCCGCAGGCCCTCGTCGGGCAGCATGGCAACCAGGCGCTGCAACACGTAGTTGGTGTGGTAGAGGAACATCAGCCAGAAGCCGGCCAACAGCAGCACGGCCACCGAATAGGCCTGCACGTCCGGTACTTTGACGCGCCAATAGAGAAACGGCGAAAGCCCGACCAGCACCAGGCCGAGCATGCGGGCGCGGTCGAGCGCCAGCCGCCAAACGCGCTCTTGCTTTTGGAAATCCCCCAGCAGCCCGACCCCCAGCAGCAGCAGCCCGTTCGCCACCACCGGCAGAATGAAATCGTAAGGCCGCAGTTCGAGGCGGTTTTTCAAGGCCAGGTGAGCGCACTCGACCAGGGCAAAGGGCAACCCCCAGAAAAGCAGCGACAAACCGCGCACCAGGCGATGCAGGGAACGCATCAGTTCCGCTGTGGCGGGATCATTCATGGGATGGGAGGCCGCCGCCCGAGGCGTCCGCCGGGGCGCCTGGCCCGCCGGCGCCGGATGCTCCCGCCGCGGTTCATTTGGTTTTGTCCGACGGCTCGAAGCCGATCTTCAAATAAGTGTATTCCTTCAAGCCGCGCTCGTAGTCGTCCAGCAGGCGCATGGCTTCGGAGGGCTTCATGCGGTCGGACTTGATGGCCTCGTCCACCTGGGCCTTCATGCGGCGCTTGAGCTCGTTTTCGTCGTATTGCACCGAGGTCAACGCCTGGGCGATGGTCGAGCCTTCGATGATTTCCTCGATGTAATAGCCGGCCGGCTCGTCCGGTTCGAGAAAGACATGCACCTCGTTGACGCGGCCGAAGAGGTTGTGGAGGTCGCCCATGATGTCCTGGTAGGCGCCCATCAGGAAGATGCCGAGGTAATAGGGGTCGGGGATCCCCTGGCCGTTTTGGTGGATCTGGTGCAGCGCCAGGGTGTCCCGCACGTCGTGCAAATCAATAAACTTGTTGATCTGGCCGTCCGAATCGCAGGTGATGTCCACCAGCGTCGCCTCCCGCTCGGGGCGCTCGTTGAGCCGGGTCAGCGGCATGATGGGAAAGAGTTGGCCGAGCGCCCAGTTGTCGAGCAAGGACTGGAAGACGGAGAAATTGCAAAGATACTGGTCGCCGAGGCTGTCTTCGAGCAGGCGGATTTCCTCCGGGACGTAGCCTTGGCCTTTGAAACTTTGGACCACCTGCCGGCTGATCTCCCAATACAAGGTTTCAATCTTGGCCTTGTCCTCGAGGCTCAGCAAGCCGAGCGTGAACATGTGGTGGGCGTCCTCCTTGCGTTCGAGCGCGTCGTGAAAGGCCTCGAGTTTGTTCAGCTTGGCCAGGTTCTTGCGGATGTCGAGCAGCTCCCGCACCAGGGCGTGCTCCTGGTCGCCATACTCGAATTGCGATTCGGTTGGCACCTTGGCGATGGCGCCAAAGACCTCGACAACCAGCACGCTGTGATAGGCCACGATGGCCCGGCCGCTCTCGCTGATGATGTCCGGGTGCGGCACGGCCTCGCTCTGGCAGACATCGCCAACGTAATAAACGATGTCGTTGGTGTATTCCTGCAAGGTGTAGTTGGTGGAGCTGTCGAAAGCCGACCGGCTGCCGTCGTAATCCACGCCGAGCCCCCCGCCGACATCCAGGTATTGGATGGCAAAGCCCATCTTGCGCAGTTTGGCGTAGAACCGCGCGCATTCCTGCACCGCCTTTTTGACGGTGAGAATGTCCGGCACCTGCGAGCCGATGTGGAAATGCAGCAATTTGAGGCTATGCGCCAGTTGTTCGCTTTCGAGGGCGCGCACGGCCGCCAGCAGTTCCGCGGTGCTGAGGCCGAACTTGGCGTTCTCGCCGGCGCTTTCGGCCCATTTGCCGGCGCCTTTGGCCTGGAGCCGGATGCGGATGCCGATAAGCGGCTCGACGCCGAGCTGGCGGGAGACGGCGATGATTTGGCGCAACTCCTCGAGCTTTTCCACCACCATGATGACGTTCTTGCCGAGCTTAATGCCCAGCAGCGCCATGCGGATAAACTCCGCGTCCTTGTAGCCATTGCAGATGATCAGGTCGCCGATCTGGCTTTGCATCGCCAATCCGGCGAACAATTCCGGCTTGCTTCCCACCTCGATCCCAAAATTGTGCGGCCGGCCCGCGTCGAGGATTTCCTCGACCACTTCGCGCAACTGGTTGACTTTCACCGGGAACACCCCGCGGTATTGGCCTTGGTAATTAAACTCGGCAATGGAATGGCGAAAGGCCTGGTTCAAGGCCTCGACCCGGTGCCGCAGGATGTCTTGAAAGCGGATCAGCAGGGGAAAACGCAGCCCGCGAGCCCGGGCTTCCTCGATCACATCCGCCAGGTCCACCGTCGCCCCGGCCTCCTGCAAGGGCGTGGCGACCACATGCCCGGCTTCGTTGATGTCAAAATACCGGGCGCCCCATCGGTGGATGTTATACAAGCTGCGGGCGGCGGCGATGTCCCAGCCGTCCGCGCGGGTATTGGATTCGTTCATCTTGTGCGCGTGCCGGGGTGAACTCTATAGCAGACCGCGCGCGAAATTCAATAGGCGAGGAAAAATATTTGGCCGCTTCCGGAGACATTTTGCCGGGTCAGGTCGCTTGGCGCGCCGCCCCGCAATGCTCCGTGGGAGGCCCGCAAATTGGGGGCGAAGTCGAACGAGGGCAACAGGCCGGCTGGGAGGTTTGACAAGCCGGCGCGGGCTTTCATAATGCGCGCCATGCGATTGATTGGCAGTCTGGCCCTTGTTCTGACCGGGATGGCGGGGTTTGCCGCCGCGGCGCCGGGCCGCAGCCTCCAAGTCAAGATGGCCACGGCGGCCGGCTTTGAACTTCAGGCGGACGCGGCGGCCGGCGAATTAACCGAACGCAAGGTCATGGGCGGCGCCTTTTGCGAGCCTCCAGCCCCGGCCGAAGCCAAGCGGCATTTTGCCGGACGTTTTCCCATCAACCAATTCAGTTGGACCGAGTGCGCGGTAAGTTTTGTTCCCGCCGGCAACGGGGCGGTGACGCTCAAGCTGACCGCCCCGAGGGAGGAGGCGTCCCCCGGCGTCTATTACCGCCAGGAGGTGCTTTGGGATGGCCTCGAAATGAACGGGGCTTCCCTGACCAATGGCAGCTTTGAGATTCTCTCCGGCAACCGTCCGCTGCACTGGGAAGGCGGCGGCGTGGCGAACGCCGGCCCGGTGACTCCGCTCCACGCGATCAACTATGGCCGGACTTGGGATGAACGGTCCCTGGCGCAGACCTTCAACGTCCAGGCCGGCCGAACTGTGAGGGTGCGCTTGTTTGCGCGCGCCGGCCCGACCGTTGGGACGGCGGAGATGCGGGCGATTGCCAACCGCGACACCCTGGCCCATCAGGCCGCCAGATATTACCAGCGCGGCGTCGTGGTGGGCGCTTTTCTGGCGGACGCCGCCGCCGGGGACTGGGGCGGCGCCCGTTCGGAGCGGGATTTTGCCCGCATCAAGGCGGAGGGCTTTGACCACATCCGGCTGCCGGTACCCTGGACCCAACACATGGGACCCGGCCCCGGCTTCGCCTTGGACCCCGCGTTCCTGACCCAGGTGGACACGGTCATATCCAATGCTTTGAAACAACGGCTGTTTGTCATCGCCGGGCCGCAGCCCTACCCGGAATTCAACGATAATCCGCTCGCGGAACGGGACCGCTTTCTGGCCCTGTGGCGCCAACTGTCAGCGCGCTATGCTGTGGCGCATCCCGGGCTGGCGCTGGAATTATTGAGCGAGCCGGGACCGGCGACCGACACCACCCTGCTAAACAGCTTCTACCAGCAGGCGCTCAAAATCATCCGGTCCAACGACCTCATGCGCGTGGTTTTCATCGTGCCGGGCCGAGGCGGCAGTTTGTCGGAATTGGGGAAATTGTGGCTTCCTTATGATGAGGATAACGTGATTGTTTCGCCACGCTGCGCCGAGCCTTATTATTTCACCCATCAATCCGGGTGGGGCGCCGGTCCTGGGACAGACCACCCGAGCGGCATTGTATTTCCCGGGCCGCCCCCGACGCCCCCCTCGATTCCGGCGGTTTGGCTGACCAATCAGGCTTTTCAAACCTGGTGGCAGCAATACCTCACGCTGCCCCCGGAGTGGAATCCCGCCAGCCCGGCGGCTATCAAAAGACTGCTGACCCAAGCCAAGGCCTGGAGCGATCATTACGGGCGGCCTTTGCATCTCGGCGAATTCGGTTGCCATAAAGCCGCGGACGCCGATTCCCGCGCCCGTTATTGCGCCGCCTTTCGGCAGGCGGCCGAAGAACTAAAACTGGGCTGGGCCCTGCGGGATTGGAATGGCGGGTTTGGCTACTGGGAGGAATCGCGGCAGGCGCCCGCGCCGGGCCTGCGCGAAGCCCTCTTCCCGAAATGAACCGACATGGAACTGCAAGGACTAAGCATTTTGGTGGTGGAGGACGAGCTGTTGCTGCGCAAGCAATTGGCCGCCTATTTGGAACATCAAGGCGCCGATGTCAGCGGCGTGGGCAACCTGGCCGCCGCCCGGCAAATGGCGGCCCAACTGACCCACGATTTTGTGCTGCTGGATGTCAACCTCCCTGATGGTCTGGGGACCGACCTGCTCAAAGAAAAACTTTTTTCCGCCAACACCGCCGTGGTGGTGATGACCGCCAACGGCGGGGTGGACGGAGCCGTCGAGGCCATGCGCCTGGGCGCTGCTGATTACCTGGTCAAGCCCTTTGACCCGGCCGAGCTGCCGCTGGTTTTCCGGCGCGTGCGGCGTTCCCGCCAGGCCGCCCGAATCGAGGAGAAACGCCGGGAGGATTTGGGCGTCGAGAGCCTGTACTTTGGGCCGTCCCTGGCCGCCTTGGAAAGTCAGATGAACAAAATCCTGGCGGCGGACCGCCGGATGCAAACGCGGCTCTCCCCCGTGCTGATCATGGGTGAAACCGGCACGGGCAAAACCAGTTTCGCCCGCTGGCTGCATCAGCATGGCCCTCGCGCCGGACAGCCTTTGGTGGAAGTCAATTGCTCCGCTTTGCCGGAAACCCTGGCCGAGTCGGAATTGTTCGGCCATGAGCGCGGCGCTTTTACCGATGCGCGCGCCGCGCGCATGGGCTTGTTTGAGGCCGCCAATGGCGGCACGCTTTTTCTCGACGAGCTGCCCAGCTTGTCTCCGGCTTTGCAGGCCAAGGTGCTCACCGCCATCGAAGACCACCAAATCCGGCGCGTCGGCGGCAACAAGATGCTCCCCATTGATGTGCGCCTGATCGCCGCCACCAACCGCGACCTGAAAAAAGCGGTCGCCGAAGGACAATTCCGGGAGGACTTGTTTCATCGGTTGGACTTGTTTCGCCTGGTGATTCCCCCGCTGCGCGAACGCGGCTCCGACATTGTCACCCTGGCGGAATTGTTGATCGCTCGCATTTGCCGCAAACACCGATTGCCGCCCAAAAAACTATCCCCTCAAGGGCGTCAGCGGCTCTCCGCCTATCAGTGGCCGGGTAATGTGCGCGAATTGGCCCATGAACTGGAGCGCGGCATCGTTTTCGAAGAAGACCAAGAACTGCATTTGGGGCATCTTTCCCTTGATACGGTGGGTAGTGGAATTCGCCAAACCGATTCATTGCCAATTGGTTCAGACGATTGGCTTAACCCCAACTTCCAATTTCCCCCAACCGGTTTCAATTTGGAAGAGGCCATTCTGCGGCTTATTCAGCGGGCCTTGAAGCAATCCGAAGGCAATATCTCGGCCGCCGCCCGTTTGTTGGGGGTCAGCCGGGACTATTTGCGCTACCGCTTGGAGGCGGTGAAAAACCGTCCAGAAAACGGGGCTTAATCCCCAAATAGCCGTCCTGTACCCCTTGGCAGTTGGGGAATAATCCCCAATCCCCCAAGCCTTGAAATGTCCGGCAAATGGCCTTTTTATATAACCTGCTGTGATTAAATATGATATAAAACCACTGCTGGTTGGCACGGCATTTGCATAAGGAGAAGTCAAGTTGCTAAGGCGCAAAGGCGCCAAGGCTGATTAAAGTTGAAATAGTAAATAAAACGAAAAATGAAAAACATGAACAAAATGCTGACGGCGACCCTGATGGGCGTTACCCTGATGGGCTTCAATTCTTTCGCCCAAACTGACACTGGCGGCGCCGGCCCGGGGCCCAGGCCCGAGTTCCCTCCCCCTCCGCCACTAGAGCGACCCGAGCGCCCTGATCCCGGCCAGGTGATCCGCCCGGAACGCCCCGACCGCCCGGAGCGCCCGCTCCCTCCGCGCGTCAAGGCCATGATCGCCAAGTTCGAAGCGGCGCGCGAGGCCTTCCTCGAAGAGCAAAAGGAGTTGATGAAACAGATGCGCGGCGCGACCGAGGCCGAGCGTGACCAAATCCGCGAGCAGCTCAAGACCAATCGCGAGCAGTGGCTGGAGAAAACCAAGGAAATTCGCGAGCAAATCCGCGAGCGGCTTGCGGAACTCAAGGACAAATTGCCTGACCGCAAGGAAATCCTCGAACAGGCTGGTCCGAAACCCGGCGAACGCCCCGGCTCCAACTAACGCGGTCTTGCAATCACCGGTAATTAATTCATAAATAGGACCAGGCGGCCCCCAAGGCCGCCTGGTTTTGTTTTTTGCGGCGGACTTCTGGCGCCTGGCAGGGGTCGGCGTCGGCCCGCAAGCGGACAATCAAACCATTCCGGACTTGATGAAAACAGACCTTGCGACCGGGAGATGCGTTTGGGGTGTTGCATGGGTGCGCTTTCCATGATCGAGCCGGCGTTCGCGCGCCGCCGCTTGCCTGGCGGCGCGCGGGGATGGCGCGCGACCATACTGCATGGTCTCCGGGATGCAATACAAAATTGGTCACTGTGGGCGACGTTCTCCCTCTCCCCCCTTGGGGGGAGAGGGCAGGGTGAGGGGGCGGGTGTCTTCTATCCCAAGCACTCATCAGTAGGTTGGCGCGCGGGCATCTTGGGCCTTTGCCTTTGCCTGGGGGGAGCGGTCGGCGGCCAGGAACCGCCGCCCGCCAAAAAACCAGCCAGCGCCAGGCAGGCCTCCGAACAGGCCTTGGCCGATTTGCTGGCCTTGGATCCCGAACTGGCCAAAGAACTGCAGCTCCCCAAATTCTCCACGTGGGACACTTCCTTTTCCTTGCTCACCGGCGCCGGTTACAAGGACAATCTGTTGTTGGGATACCATAATCCCCAGGCCAGCGGCTTCTCGCATCTGGTTGGCGAATTTACCCTCTGGCGTCTGCCCGATCGCGGCTGGCAATTTTACGCCTACCTGCTGGGCGACGATATCCGTTATTTCTCATCGGAAGTGGTCAAGAAAGAACAGGTGCTGATGGCCCTGGCGCAATTGAAAAAAGATTTTGACAGCGGCTGGCGCTGGACCTTGGGCCATCAGTACCTTTACTTTGACCAGGTCCTGGATGTCAGCAGCAGCCAGGACCTGCTGACGCCGTTGCCGGTGACCGGCCATTCGTTTTCGCCCAAGACCGCATTGCGCCGCGATTTGGCGCGGTCCAACTGGGTGGAAATCGAACTCGAGTTGATGCGGCAGAGCTTTGCCCTGCCGCTGGACGACTATTGGGAGGCGGGTCCGCGCCTGACGCTGGGGCGAAACTATGGCCACAAATCTGAAGTCAGCGTCGGCTATGAATTCAACCGGCGCTTTTACGACACGCGCCGGGCGACTGATGCCGGCGGCGTGGAAATCCCCGGCGCCGAACTCACCTACGACCTGCATCGGCTGGACGCGGTTTGGAAACATCATTTCGACGCCAAACGCCGCTGGCAGGCCGTGACGCGCGTGATTTTCGAGCGCAACGCCGACAGCGGCGCCGGCTACTACGATTACTGGAAATACCAGTTTGGCGAACAGCTTCGTTTTCATCAGGGGCGCTGGGACCTGCGCGGCCAGCTCAAGTGGACCCGCTACGATTACCGGCTCAAAAAGGCCGGTCCGGCCACCGACGCCTTGCTCGAACGCGCGCTGCTGGCCTTGGAGTTCAAAGCCGAATTCGAGGTGGCCAAGGGGCTTAAGCTCTTCGCCGAATACCAGTTTGAACGCAGCCTTTCCAACGACCCGCTGAACCGGTATCGTGTCAATACTTTCGGGACCGGTTTGAACTGGGAGTTCTGAAGCGGCCCATGAACAAATTGCGCGCATGGAAAATCGCTTTGACGCGCTCCCGCTGGCTGCCGGCGGGGGTAATCCTCGTCACGCTGGGCATCCTGGGACTGACAATCGCCCTGGCCCGCGAACGCCTGCGGCAGGCGGTCGGCGACCAAATCGTCGGGCGCGACGGCGAGGTTCTTTTCCAGGTGATCCACCTCTTGGCGGCCGCTCCGGAAGGAGGCGAATGGGAAAACTCACTGGAGGACCCCGGCGAGCAACTCGACTTGATTCTGCGGGCCTCCCGCATGAGAGGGGTGCTGGGCGTTCGCCTCTATGACCCCCAGGGCCGGTTCCAACACGGATTGCCCGCCGACATCGTGGAAGCCGGCCTCGATCCCGAAATCCTCGCCGCCGCGCGCGAGTTGAGGCCGGTCAGCCGTTTTTATCCACGCCGGGATTTGTCCGAACTTTTTTATTTTCCCCCGGATGAATCGGGGTCCGGTCCGCCCATTTTGGAGGTCAACGTGCCGCTGCACGGACCAACGGCCGCCTCGTTGACGGGAGTCGCCCAATTCATCATCGCCGGGGAAGGCATGGCGGCGGAATTGGCGCGGCTGGACCGGGTCCTCGCCTGGCAGGCGCTGGCCGCGTTCCTGGCCGCGGGCGGCCTGCTGGTATTGGCGCTCGCCTGGGCCTTCCGCCGACTGGCCGAGCGCACGGCCCATTTGCAGCGCGCCAATGAGGCGCTGGCTTTGACCGCCCGCACCTCCGCCTTGGGCGCGGTGACCGCCCATCTGATTCACGGCTTGAAAAACCCCCTGGCCGGTTTGCAGTCCTTTGTGGCCAGCCGTCCGGCCGACAATGGCGACGCCCATCCGGAATGGGCGGAAGCCGCGGCCTCCACCCGCCGGATGCAGGCGCTGATTAACGAGGTCGTGGCGGTCCTCCGGGAAGAACAAGGAGGGCAGCACTACGAGCTGACCGTGGCGGAGTTGTTGGAATTGGTGGAGCAGCGCATCGGGCCGGCGGCCCGCGAAAAAGGGGTGATATACCAGGCGCGCGCGAACCTCGCCGCCAGCCTTTCCAATCGTGTCGCCAACCTGCTTTTGTTGGTGCTGGCCAACCTGCTGCAAAACGCCGTGCAGGCCACCGCGCCCGCCAAGCGTGTCACCTTGGAGGTCAAAGAGGAAAACGGACAACTGGTCTTCCTGGTCGCCGACGAGGGCCCCGGCCTGCCGCCCGGCGTCGCCGCCAATCTTTTCCAGCCCTGCGTCTCGACCAAAGAAGGCGGCAGCGGTTTGGGCCTGGCCATTAGCAAACAGTTGGCCACCCACCTGGGCGCCGCCTTGGAGTTGACCGCCAGCTCCCCCCAAGGCTGTGTCTTTGCCCTGCGGATTGACCGCCAAAACCTGTTTGCCGCAACCCAATGACCGGCCCGCGATTCCCTTGCCTGAAGGCCAGCCAGAGGCATAAAGTTCTTCGGCAAGGACGCATTTTCAATAAATGGGCGCCAGGTAGATTTCCTCGAAATCCAGGCCGGGCAAATCAAGTTTAACCTCGAACTCCCAGAACACCGGCTTGGCCGCGCTGAGTTGGGTGGGGGGCAGGCTGGCGGGCGGGTCGAAGCGAAACTCCAGGACCTCGCTCAGCGTGAAAGTCCGGGGCTGGTCGAGATGCCACGTGCCGCTCCATTTCTCCTCCTGCACCAGATGGGCGCTGCGATTTTTGCCGCTGCCCCGGTGCTCAAACCATTCCTCGACGCAACGCAGGGTAAAAGTTCCCCGCCGGGCCTTCACGATCCCGCTGGCCGGCCGCCAGCGCAACGCCACAGGCCCCCCCAACCGATACGGAAAACTCCCAAACTCGATGCGGGACCCGCCGAATTTCCAAGCCCGGCCCCACAGGATCAACGCTTGCGCCCACGCGGCCAGCAGGAATAAATCAAACAGAATCACCGCGGCTTTGACCACCCAGGGGCCGCGCGCAACGAACGCCCAGTAGTTGAAAATGGACAGGAACAGGCTCAACCCGGCAACCCCGGCCAGGCCCTTCACCGCCCGCGACCATCGCGGCGCTTCGAAGCCCCGCATGTCCCACGCGTAATCCGCGCGCGCCGGCTCATCCGGGTATAGGCGTTGCGTCTCGCGCCGCCGGCGCTCGGATTGATACTGCCGCACCCCCATGCCGCATACTGCCAGACCGGCCAGCGCAAACACCACCCCCATCACCGTCAACACCCACCAGGGCGCGTGAACCGAGTTCGGGTCCACCGGAATCACCCGGGCGCCGACGAGCAGAATGGCGGTTCCCACCGCCACAAAAATGCCGCCAAAACCAAACGCGCCCCAGGTGGGAAAGCCGGTTTGCGCGCCCCGCCGCTCGGTGCGTCCGGCCAAGCGGCGCACGCTTTGCGATGCCTCGTAACGCATGGAACTCATGGCCGCAAAATAGCCCGCCGGGTTTCGACTGTCCAATTGGCGCCGGACCGATTCGCGATGGCTTCCGTTTCGCCGGCCCCCGGCCTCACCGGGCTTGTCAGGCTCCGGCCTGGGGTGTAATAAATCCCCGCCATGTCCGAAGTCGCCACATTCGAATCGTTTCAGGCCGAACTGAACCGCCTGGTCGGTATTTTCACCAATAACTTGGGCCACTACAAAAGCGCCGCTTACGACGAGGCGAGCTTGCGCCAGGAATTCCTCAATCCGTTCTTTCGCGCCCTGGGCTGGGACATCGAGAACAAGGCTGGCCGCATTCCGCAGCACCGGGAAGTCGAGATCGAAAGCCGCACTCAGATTGGCGGACGCCAGAAGCGGGCCGATTACCTGTTCCGCACCCACCCTACCGACCGCCTGATCTGTGAAGCCAAGAAACCCGCCGAAGCGCTGCACGCCGGCTACGCCTTCCAGGCCAAGCGCTACGCTTGGAACAAGGGCTTGCCGCTGGCCATCCTCAGCGATTTCGAGGAGTTGAAAATCTACGTCGTGGGCGGCAAGCCGCACAAGGACGAGCCGGACGTTGGGCTCTGGAAGACCTGGCACTTCCAGCAATACCCGCAGGCGGCGCGGGAACTTTGGGACTTGTTGTCCCGCGACCGCGTCGCCGCCGGCAGCATTGATCAACTGATCGAGTCGCTCCCCAAGAAGGCCGCCGCCAAGGGCAAGGCCCGCCAGGGCTGGCTGATCAAACCGGATCGCGCCCGCGCTCTGGACACCGATTTCCTGAATTTCCTGGACGAGGCCCGGCGCGAGCTGGCCTCCGACTTGCTCCGCCACAACGACCGCGCCGACCTCCTCGAAGGCGCCCGCCTCAACGAGGCCGTCCAGCACATCCTCGACCGCATCCTCTTTCTGCGCATCTGCGAGGACCGCGACATTGACACCGGCCTGTCCCTGGAGCGGATCGTGCGCGATTGGCGCGGAGACGCCGGCCCTGCGGCCTCGGGGCGCGCCCATCAGCAACCGCTGGCGTTGTCCGAGGAGCCGCCCGCTTATCATGGCGCCCGCGGCCTGCGCGCCCCCAAGGGTTCGCTCTGGCACGCGCTCGTCCGCCATTTTCGCGCCCTGGACCGCCGGCCGCCCTCGCATATCCCGTTCTTCAACGGCAACCTCTTCAAGCCGCATTTCAGCGAGGAGCTGGTCGTCAGCGACGATTGGCTGGCGGCCTTTCTCGACGACCTCGGCGACGAGGAATCCCCCTACCTGTTCAACTACATCCCGGTGGAAATCCTCGGCACCATTTACGAGCGGTTTCTGGGAAAAATCGTCCGCCCCCACGGCCGCGGCGTCACCGTCGAGGAAAAGCCGGAAGTCCGCAAAGCCGGCGGCGTCTATTACACCCCGCGCTACATCGTCGAATACATCGTCGCGCGGACAGTCGGCAAGCTGCTGGAAGGGCGGACCCCCGAGGAAGCGCTCAAGCTGCGGCTGCTCGATCCCGCCTGCGGCTCCGGCAGCTTCCTTATCCGCGCCTTCGAGGTTGTCTGCGAGCATTGCCAGCAATGGCTGACCGATGAATTCCGCAGGAGCCGAGGCAACGAGACGCAAAAAGAAAAAAACAACAGTCAGAGCTTCCTTATGTCGGCTTCTACTGCGGCGGCCTGGATGAGGAAACACCGCGACTGGTGTTGGATCGAGCAGAACACCGTCCACCTCACCACCCAGGCCAAGCGCCGCCTGCTGCGCGAGACCATCTACGGCGTGGACCTCGATCCCCAGGCGGTGGAAGTCACCCAGCTTTCCCTCTACCTCAAGATGTTGGAGGGCGAGAACCGCGCCACCCTGGCCCGTCAGCGCGAACTCTTCGGCGGCGACGAAGCCCTCCTGCCCCCGCTGGACAACAACATCAAATGCGGCAACTCCCTCATCGCCTCCGATTTCTCCGTCATCCCCGATGACTTGATCCGCGTTCGCGCCTTCGACTGGCCCGTCCAATTCCCCGCCATCATGAACGCCGGCGGCTTTGATGCGGTCATTGGCAATCCACCCTATATTCTGCTTCAAGACGATTTCCGCGACGATCAACAACTCCATTATTTTCGCCAAACCTATGAGGGAGCCTCCTATAAACTCGACACCTATCACCTTTTCATCGAGCGAGGAATTCGCCTTTGCCGCAAGGCGGGCCGGGTCTCCCTGATTACTCCGTCAAACTTTATCACCAACAATCACCTCGACGGCTTGCGCAAGGTGATTTTGAAGATGACCCAGCCCGAAGAAATTGTGATCATTGAAGGCGGCGTCTTCGCGGGAGTGAGTGTGGACAATGCGGTGTTCGTTTTGCGCGCCGGCCAAGCCGCGATTAAACCATTTCCAATGACGCGAGCTGTCGCGGAGGCGAAAGCACTCAGGCCAAACAGTGAAAGCCGGATTAATCCGCGGCGGGTGCTGGCGGAAACTCACGCCTTATTCACCTCCGGCGTTGCCACGCCCGGAAGCGCGCTCTGGGATAGCCTAACCGCTCGCTTTCCCCAATTGGGCGATTTCGCCGACGTGAACTTTGGCAAGCAGCTTCGCGACCGATCCAAGTTCACGAGCGACGTTATCGAAGTGTCAGGACCGAGGTCAGTTCCAAAAACCCACGTTGCTTGCGTCACAGGAAAAGACGTGGAGCGATACCATCTCGCCTGGTCGAGGCTCGCCTGTTTGAACGACACGGTGGCGCAATGCGGTGGCTGTTGGGATAAGGCCAAACATGAAGCAAAGGGGAAACTGCTCACGCGGCAAATTGGCCGGTTCCCATCGTTCGCTTTGGACACAGTGGGCTACCACTGCCTGAACACCATTTTCATGGTCACCCTCCGAGAGGAGGCTAAAATTATGCCGGCGTTCCTGCTCGGCGTCTTGAACTCCAAGCTGCTTCGCGCGCTTTGGGTTGGCCGCTTCTATGACCAGCGCACGACTTTTCCGAAAATCAAAGGCACTTACCTGAAGGAATTGCCCGTGGTTGTGCCTGACCTCTCAATTCCAACTGACCGCGCCCGCCACGACCGGTTGGTTGGACTGGTGGACAAGATGCTGGCGCTGACGCCAAGGTTGCGGGCGGCGAAGGGGGAGGCGGAACGGCAGGCTTTGGAAAACGCCGTCGCCGCCACCGACCAGCAGATAGACGCGCTGGTGTATGAGCTTTACGGCCTGACCGAGGAGGAAATCAAGCTGGTCAGGAAAAGCGCGGACCATTCCTGAGGCGCGCGCCCCGGCCAGGCTCCCACCATACCTGTTCGTGCCGGTAAAAACGAGGAGGCCGGCGTCCGACAGAACCATGCGGGCGCGGCCGCCGGCTTGCCGATGCAGGAAGCCAAGGGATGCGCCTTGTATTTTATCCTGCGCCCTTTGTTTCATGGCGAATCGTGGTTGCCTTGCCTGGCCCGGCATGGTTGAATAAACCCCGCTTTGACCAACGTCTGAATGGAAAGAAAAAATATGAGCGACAAACAGAGTCCCTCGCGACGCGAGTTTTTGAAAACATCCAGCATGGCCCTGGCCGGCACCGCCCTGGCGGCCGGTGTGGCCCGGCCCGGTTACGCCGCCGGCAGCGATCAAATCCAGGTCGCGCTGATCGGCTGCGGCGGCCGCGGCAGCGGCGCCGCCGTCAACGCGCTCTCCACCAAGAGCGGCCCCATCAAACTGGTCGCCATGGCCGATGCCTTCGAGCATCGGCTTAAGGGCAGCTACGAGAACCTGAGCAAGAAAATGGCCGCCCAGGTGGACGTGCCGCCGGAGCGCCGTTTCGTGGGATACGACGCCTACAAAAAGGCCATGGACTGCCTCAAGCCGGGCGATGTGGCGATCTTTGCCACCCCGCCGGCCTTCCGCTGGGTGCATTTCGCCTATGCGATCCAGAAGAACCTGAATGTTTTTATGGAGAAGCCGGTCACCGTGGATGGCCCGACCAGCAAACGGATGATCAAGCTGGGCGAGGAGGCGGACGCCAAAAAACTCAAAGTCGGTGTCGGCTTGATGTCCCGGCATAGTCGGGCGTTGCAAGAACTCTACAAGCGCATCCAGGACGGCGAAATCGGCGACATCATCCTGATGCGCGGCTACCGCATGCACGGTCCGGTCGGGTATTTTGCCTCCCCGCCCAAGCCCGCCAACATCAGCGAGCTGGATTACCAGGTGCAGCGGTTCCACAGCTTCCTGTGGGCTAGCGGCGGCAATTACAGCGACTTTTACATCCACATCATTGACCACCTGGGCTGGATGAAAAACGCCTGGCCGGTCAGCGCCCAGGCGCTCGGCGGCCGCCATTACCGCCAAAGTCCGGAGGGCGTCACCTATGTGGACCAAAACCTCGACACTTACTCGGTGGAATACACCTTTGCCGATGGCAGCAAGTTTTTCTTTGACGGGCGCTGCATGACCGGCTGCAAGGATATTTACTCAAGCTACATTCACGGCAGCAAGGGCATCGCGGTGGCTTCCCGCAGCGGCGACTGCGGCAAGCCTTCGACCACGCACAAGGGGCAGAATCCGGACCGCGCCAGCATGATCTGGCAGTCCAACGATAAAACGGATCCCTACCAGAACGAATGGGACGACCTGATTGACGCCATTCGCAACGACGTGCCGTACAACGAAACCAAGCGCGGCGTCGAAGCCAGCTTTGTCACCAGCATGGGACGCATGGCGGCGCACACCGGGCAGGAAATCACCTTCGACCAGATGCTCAATTGCGAGCACGAGTTCGCTCCTGGATTGGACACCCTGACCAAGGATTCCCCGGCGCCGCTGACGCCCGATGCCAACGGGCGCTATCCTGTGCCGCAGCCCGGCATCACGCGCCAGCGGGAGTATTGAGCCGCAAAAAAATTCCACACCCTCCTTTCCGCCTGAAGGCGGGACAACGAGCCGCGCCGCTTGTTGTCCCGGCTTTAGCCGGAACGTGAGGCTTCCGAAAACCCCACGCCCCCTTTTCCGCCTGAAGGCGGAACAACGAACCACGCTGCCTGTTGTCCCAGCTTTGTTTGTTGTCCCGGCTTTAGCCGGAACGTGAGGCTTCCGAAAAATCCCACGCTCTCTTTTCCGCCTAAAGGCGGGACAACGAACCTCGCTGTTTGTTGTCCCTCCGTTGTTTGTTGTCCCGGCTTTAGCCGGAACGAGAGGCTTCCGAAAAATCCCACGCTCTCTTTTCCGCCTAAAGGCGGAACAACGAGCCACGATGCTTGTTGTCCTGGCTTTGTTTGTTGTCCCGGCTTTAGCCGGAACGTGAGGCTTCCGAAAAATCCCACGCTCTCTTTTCCGCCTAAAGGCGGGACAACGAACCTCGCTGTTTGTTGTCCCTCCGTTGTTTGTTGTCCCGGCTTTAGCCGGAACGTGAGGCTTCCGAAAAATCCCACGCTCTCTTTTCCGCCTAAAGGCGGGATAACGAGCCACGATGCTTGTTGTCCTGGCTTTGTTTGTTGTCCCGGCTTTAGCCGGAACGTGAGGCTTCCGAAAAATCCCACGCCCCCTTTTCCGCCTGAAGGCGGGACAACGAGCCACGATGCTTGTTGTCCTGGCTTTGTTTGTTGTCCCGGCTTTAGCCGGAACGTGAGGCTTCCGATAACCCCGCGCCCCCCCTTCCGCCTAAAGGCGGGACAACGAACCGCGCCCATGCCAAAACATTTCACTTCCCCTTCATGGTTTGTCGCGGTATATGCGTCCAATGAACATGAGTCATTGGTCGCGAAGGGTTTTTCTTCGAAACAGCGCCGGCGCGGCCCTGTTCGCCACCAACAGCCTTTCCCTCCTGAGCGCCCCGCAGGCGCCCGACCGGACTCCCGATCCCGAGATCCTGGCCCAATGCCCGGAGCGCATCCAAAAACATCGGCTGGGGGAAGGCACGATCACCGTAAGCACCGCCGCCGGCCAGCCGGTGCCGCAAGCGCGGGTCCGATTGGAGCAAAGCCGGCACGAATTCCTCTTCGGCTGCAATTTTTTCGAGCACGACCGGTTCAAGGAGCCGGCGCTCCAGGAGCAATACAACGAGCGTTTCGCCGCCCTGCTCAACTATGCCACGCTGCCTTTTTACTGGCCGATGTATGAGCCGCAGCGCGGCCAGCCGAATTATGAGCGGACGGACCGGGCCGTCGCTTTCTGCCAGCAGCGCGGCATCCTTTGCAAGGGCCACCCGCTGGTCTGGGATTTTGCCGATCCCCGCTGGCTGACGAAGGAGATGCCGTTCGAGGAAATCAGCCGCCTTTCGCACGCGCGGGTCGCCGACTGCATCCAGCGGTTTGCCGGCCGGATTGACCGCTGGGACGTGGTGAACGAGCCGACGCACCTGGGGCGCTTTGGCACCCGGCTGGGAGAATGGGCGCAATCGCTGGGGGCGGCCCCCTATGTCCGGCGGCACCTCGAGACCGCCCGCGCCGCCGGCCCGAAAGCCACGCTGCTGGTGAACGACTACCGAACCGATCCGCCCTTTTACCAAATCCTCGACCAGTTGCGCGCCAGCGGCAAGCTGATGTTCGACGTCGTTGGCATTCAAAGCCACATGCATCACGGGGTCTGGCCGCTGGAAAAAGTGTGGAAGGTCTGCGACACCTACGCGCGGCTCGGCCTGCCCATTCACTTCACGGAAATCACGATTGTCAGCGGGCCCTTCATGGGCAAGGACAAGAACCGCAAGGCCAACGCCTTTGCCGACGAGGAAATCTGGGGCGAAACCACCCCCGAGCTGGAAGCCCGGCAGGCGGAAAAAGCCGCTCATTTCTTTACCGCGCTGTTTGCGCATCCGTCGGTCGAGGCGATCACCTGGTGGGACTTTTCCGATGCCAAGGCCTGGAAGCGCGCCGCCGCCGGCTGGCTGCGCAAGGATATGTCCCCCAAGCCGGCCTACGAGAAGCTGCGCGGGCTAATCAAAGGCGAGTGGTGGTCGAAGCAGGAAGGGCAGACCGACGCCCGGGGACAAATGCGCGCCCGCCTTTTTTACGGCGACTACCAGGCCGCGATCACCCTGCCGAACGGCCGGCAGTTCAAGAAAAACCTCGCCTGGCCCCGGCTCGCCGAGCGCAATTTGTTGGTGACCGTTTGAGGATAAAACAAGGCAAAGGAATGGGGGCAGGGGAATTGAATATTTAAGCGCGCGGGGTTGACCAAGGAACGCGGGATGGGAAAATGATTCAGCCATCACATCCAATCGGAACATCTGTCGTTCGGAATTGGTCAAACTTGCGTCTAAAACGAATTTACTCATGAGTGCTTGGGATAAACGACACGTGCCCCCTCACCCTGCCCTCTCACTCCAAGGGGGGGAGAGGGAGAACGCCGCCCACGGTGACAAATTGCGTATTGTATCCCGGAGACCATACGGTAGGTGAGAGGCCAATGGCTTTGCCCGGGCTTGACTGCCCCGAAGCCTGGCGTAGCTTTCCCAGCATGAAGGCAAGCGAGGGAACTGAGGACAATCCTTTGCAAGAGAGATCTGCAGCCGGCCCGGCTTTGCCGGGAGCGGAGCCGGCCCCTCTCCTCAAGGCTGCGGACGAGATGGATCTCTCGCTGTTGGAGGATAGCCTGGCCAAAAGCCCGTGGGAACGCATGCTAGCCAATGATGATGCTGTAAATTTCGCCGACCTGCTGCGCGCGGCGATGGAAAAGCGCGATGCAAAACCTTAGCGAACTCACGCGCCGGCTGTTTGACGCCCGGGTTGAATTTGTCCTGGTCGGTGATTTGCCGCCGTGGCCCATGGGACGACCTTGGTCACGCGGGACGTGGATATCTGCTGCCGATTCGACGAGACGAACCTCTTGCGCATCCAAAGCGCGCTGGCGGATTTGCACCCGGCGCACCGAAACCGGCCCGATTTGCCGCTGGCGCTGACGCCCGAGCAATGCCGGAGCTTGAAAAACCTCCATTTGCAGACCGATCTAGGCGCGGTTGATTGCCAGGGCGCGGTGTTGGGAGTTGGCGATTATGAAACGGTTTTAAGACACAGTGTTGAGGTGGCGCTGCCTTTTGGCGCCTGCCGCATACTTGATCTCGAAGCCCTGATCCGGGCCAAGGAAGCGATGGGCCGCGACCACGACCGGATCAGCGCCAGGCAACTGAGGGAAATTCATCAGCGTCGCCAGGCTGGAATGCGGTGACAATACTTCCGCCGGCACACCAATCGTGTCGCGGGTGGAAGCGCGGGTAACGCATAATTCCCTCGGGCGGGTGCGGCCTGGGCAAATCGCTCTTGCGCAACCTTGAAACTCTGATTCAATGGCCGTCATGAACCGACGCGCATTTCTCTCCCGTTGCGGCGGCGCTGCCGTGGTCGCGCCCCTGGCGATTCAATTTGTCCCCGCCCGCGTCTTCGGCGCGAACCGCAAGCCGAACCTGGCCGGCATCGGCATCGGCGGCGTGGGCCACAGCCAGTTGCAAAGCTGCGACCAGGCGGGCTTCAACGTTGTCGCCCTGTGCGATGTGGACGCTGTCTTCGCCAAGAAGACCTTCGACAAGTTTCCCCAAGCCCGCCGCTACCGCGACTTTCGCGAGCTGCTCCAGGCCGAGGGGGACAAGATTGACGCGGTCTATTGCGGCACCCCCGACCACACCCACGCCTTGATCGTCACGGCGGCGCTGCGGCGCAAAAAGCATGTCTGCTGCGTCAAGCCGCTGACCCGCACGATCCACGAGGCGCGGGTGGTGGTGGAAGAAGCCCGGCGCGCCGGCGCCGCCACGCAGGTCACCGCCTCGCCCAACACCAGCGAGAACGCCTGCCGCACCTGCGAATTGATTGCCGCCGGGGCGATAGGCCCGGTGCGCGAAGTCCATATATGGAGCAACCGCCCCATCTGGCCCCAGGGCATGGAACGGCCCGCCGGGCAGGACGAGGTTCCGGCTAATCTGGACTGGAAACTCTGGCTGGGCCCCGCGCCGGAGCGGCCTTTCAAGAAAGAGTGGCCGGATGGCCATTACGCCCTGGCGCAAATGAACATGCGCGGCAAACCCGCCAGCCGCGGCGTCTATCACCCGTTCAATTTTCGCGGCTGGTGGGATTTCGGCACCGGCGCGCTGGGCGACATGGGTTGCCATCATTTCAACACCCCGTTCCGCGCCTTGAAACTGGCCGCCCCCCAGCGCCTCAGCGCCACCTCGACCAAGGTGCTGGCGGAATCAGCGCCGCTGGCCGCCATCGTCACCTACGAGTTTCCCGCGCGGGACGATTTGCCGCCGGTGCGGCTGGTCTGGTATGACGGCGGTTTGAAACCGCCTTACCCCGCCGAAATGAGCGGCGATCCCTTGCCCCTCGAAGGCACCCTCTACGTGGGCGACGAGGGCAAGATGCTGGGCCACATGATCCTCAACGAAGCGCGCGCAAAAAAATTTGCCGGCACCCCGCGAACCCTGCCGCGCCGGGGCGGCACCTGGGCGGAATGGCTGGAGGCGGTGCAAGGCGGCGAAAAAGCCGGTTGCCACTTTGAATGGGCCGGGCTGCTCGCCGAAGCTGTGCAACTGGGCAACATCGCCATCCGCCGCGGCAAGCGGCTGGAATGGGATTTCGCGCGGCGCCAATTCACCAACGACCCGGAAGCCAATAAGTTGGTGGAGGAGCCTTATCACAACGGGTGGTCGCTTTAGCTCCAACCGCGGTTTTTTCCCGGATTGGAGAATTTGCCCTGCCGCTTATTCCGTGGCGAGCCGGTAAAATCGGCGGGGCTGGTGCTCGATGCTGTTGGTAATGGTCCGCACCCCGCCGTCGCCGGTGATGACTTCGGGCTGCTGATTCCAAGTTGGCAATGCCAGGTCATCTTTGTATTCGAGGCGATAAATCCGCCCGGGAAGGGTCTCGAATGCAAAGGTGAACCAACCCGATGACCCCGGCACAACCCCGGGAAGTTGGAGGTGAGCGGGCAGCCGCGGGGCCGCATTGGGCAGCCGTGGGGTGGCGGACGGCATAAAGTAACGGGCGCCTCCATTCGGGAATCGTCCCTCGGCCTGGTTCACGGCCTGGATGCCAAAAGTGACGGCGTCCACTTGGACGCCATGCGGTGAATATAGGGCAATGGTTTCGCCTTCCTGGCTGAGCTTGAAATTGACGTGCAAATCGCCGTTGGTGGCGGATTGCCCGGTCTCCTCGTCGGCCCAGACCAGCAGGAAACCGCGCGGCGGAAGGCGAAACCCGTCGGGGATAACAAACTTGTTGGGGTCGGAGAGCGTGTCGGTCAGCCGGTAACCGGCCAGGTCCACCCAGTTGGTGGTGGCATTATAAAGCTCAAACCAGTCGTCGGCGTCCCCATCAGCCGGGTCGCGCACCGCGCCGCCGTTGGCCGCCATCCATTCGTTGATGAACAGGGCCGGCGCAAACCTCACCGGGTTGTTCGATAAGCCCGGCGTGGCCAAGTCAAACTCCTGGCGATAGGAGGCCTGTCCGGGAGGCCAGGCGCCGTATGACCGGTTGGCGCCCGCCGCCGGGTAATTCAGGTAATCGAGCAATTGCGGCGAACCGTTGACCATCCGGGATAAGGCGACCGCGCCGCCATTGGTGGAAAGCCGGAAGCCGGCGTGAAGATTGGTTCCCGCCGTTTCTTCCGGTTCGCCATCCGCCCACACCAGCAAGTATTGGCCGGCCTGGATGACCGCGTCGGCGGGAAAGGCCCATTGCGTCAGGTTGCTGTATTGGTTGGCCAGGAAACAGCCGTCCAGGGCCAGCGCGTCGGCGCCGGCGTTGAACAGCTCGATCCAAGGCTCCGCCTCGCCCTGGTTATCCCAAGCCAGTCCACGGTTATCCGGCTGCACTTCGCTCAACCAGAGGGGCGGAAATGGCGGCAGCGGCGCCCGCATGGTGTTGGTGGCGCCGGGGCTGCACAGCGGGGTGACAGAAGGATTCACGGTGGTGCGATAAGCGGCATTCAAACGCGCGTTAAGATTGGTGCCGCTTGATCCGGGCCGCCACCAGAAGCTCAGCGTGTAGGTGGCGTTGTTGGTCACGGCCGGAATGTCCTGGTAAAACGTCGAAGTGGAGAGCGCCCCCGGCGCCACGATGAGATGCAAGCTGGCGCTGCCTGCGTGCGCCAGTCCCTGGGTGCGGATCGTGGCCGCTGCCAGCGGGCCGGTCTGCCAGGCGGGCGCGAGCGGATACTCAAAACCGGGGTTGGTCAACAGGTTGGTCCCTTCCCCCGCGACGCTGCCGGCCACCAGGCAGAAGTCGTCCAAGAAAACGTCGCCACCATTGGTTTCAAAGTAAAGCGAGAGCCTGGTGCCGCCCACGCTGCTGCTGGCCGTGTAGCTGTGGAATCGCCAGCCGCCGCCGTCGGACCAGTTCGCCACGCGGCTGGCATCGGCCGATGGATCAATCAGTTCCAGGGAGTTGCCCCACCCATCCGCGCCGGGCGGCCAGGGCGGATCGTCGTCGTAGGTCACGCGGCTCACCACCGTTTCCTGGCCAGGCAGCGGCCCGGGCTTGAGCAGCGTCAGCGTCTCGCCGCCATTGTCCAATTGTCCGCCAAACACTCCCGCCAAAGGGATGGCGTTGCCGTAGGCGTTGATGAAAGCCCCGGCATCGCTGGCTACCACCAGGAATTGTCCCGGGCCGATCAAGGTTTCGCCAAAGGTAAAATCCACGCCGTTGATGCGCCAGCCGGTCAGATCAAAAGTGGTGGTGGCGGAGCGATTGAATAATTCCAAATAACCGGCCCGGCTCCGTGCCGGGTTATACATGATCTCATTAAGCCCGACGCAGGCTTCCGGCGCTTGCGCGGTCCCGGTAAAACTCGCCGTCACCAGCGCGGCCACATTGGTTAACGGCTGGCCGAGGCGATCGTAACCGGTGATTTCCAAGTTATTCGTGCCCGACGCCAGCGGCACCGCCAATTGCCATTGTTGCACCGAAGTCCAGTTGGCCGGGTAGGAAACGCCATTGACCTTGAAATAGGCCAGGGCCAAAGGCGCCGTGCCCGAGATGAGAGCCACATTGCGATTCGTGCTGAAGGCGGCGGGGCCAAGCACCTGGAAATTGGTCTGCACGGCGGCCAGTTGCGTCAGGATAAAACCGCGCCGGGAATTGATCCAATCCGCGACCGAAAGGTTATACACCCCGCTGGGGACGTAGGGCGACGCGGCCGCCGCCACGCCCTGGGCCTGGAAAGCGGCGTAGCGTTCGCTCAACATGCGGTCAATGGCGGTGCCGGGAGCGGCGTTGAAGAAGCCATACACCGCTTCCTCGATGGCGCGCCAGTAATGGCGAACCAAAGCCGGCGTGTCGAATAAACGCTGCTGGGTCGGGTCAATGCCGGCTTGAAACAGCGGCGCATTGGTATCCCCGTTGATGCCCGTGTTGATGTTGGCCCCCAGGCCCACGTCGAAATCCCAGCTCAGGATTTTCCAGCCGCTCCTTTCCGGCTTGTAGAGATAGGAATTCTTGGCGTTCACGTTGCCAAAGCCGTCCCAGTAGGAGGCCAGATCGTTCATGGCAAAGGTGCGCATCCAATTCTCCACCGCGATCACGCTGCCGACCAGGCTGGGATACGCCGCGGGAGTGGCGTTGGCGGCGGCGATCAGCGCCAGCAGGTTGGTGTAATCGTTGGCCGAGCCGCGCTGCGCCCGGGGTTGGAAGGTGAAGCGATAACGCGCCAGCCAAGGCGTGCCATCCGTCCGCAGATAATTCGTCAGCCGCGGCACCTGGGCGTTGGCGTTGATGATGGCCCCGGACGGATTGGCTTCGAACCAGGGATTGAGCTTGTAGAGGTCGCCCTGGTTGTCGTCTTCGAAGAATTCATCGAGCAGGTCGTTGCCGGGCCGCTGGGTGTCCACTTGGAGGTCGCCCCGGGCCACGCCGTTGATGGAAAGGCGGATGAACCGCCGATAGAGGCTGGGCAGGCCGTATTGGTCAAGGATCCAGTGCATCAGCGGCTCGCGTTGGAAGGTGGGGTCTCGCGTTGGGAAGTCCAAACGCACATTGCGCGTGCCCAAAAAAGCATCTTCCGCCGGAAAATTCAGGTTATAGCCCACGAGGTTGCCCGAGATCGGGCTCGTCACCCCCGTGGAATAATTTTCGCTGCAGCCGTAGTGCGCCCCCACGTTATAGACCACGCGCTCGTTACCATAGACAAACGTGGCGTCGAGGTCCTCGTTGCTGGATTTCTCCCGGCTAATCCAGAAATTCAGGTTGCTTTGGGTCATCCAAATCCGGTAGCTCCCAAAGCCTCCGCCGACCAGCGTCTCGCCCACCCGCGCCAGGCACTCGCGGGCGGGGGCATCGGCAGGAAAACGGGAGGAGGCCGATGCCGGGGCGGCATCGCTGGCCTCCACATAAAAGGCCACCATCGTGCCGTTGGTTTGCGCGGGGATCAGCGCGGTGAACACCCCGTCGCCCGCCACCAGGTCTCCGTTGGTCCCGCCGTCGTTCATGGGCAAACTGATAACCGTGGAGGAGGGATCCAGCCGGTATCGGACGGTGAGCGAGGTCAAACCATCCGGGTCCGCAGCCTGCGCCGTGATGGCAAAGGGCTGTCCGGCGGGCGGCAAGGGGGGCCAGTGCGCCACGTTATGAATGGCCGGGCCGGCGTTGGTCGTGGCCCGGCTGTTGGGCGCGCCGGGAGTCCCCAGGTTGGCGGGCACCGGCAGGGCGGCCACCGCCTCCAGGCTGCCGCCCGCTGTGCGAACAAGCAGTTCCGGATGCCCCCGCAGCCACCGCGCCCGCAGGCGCAGAGTGGCGGAGGTGTTCGTGGCCAGGGTGGCGGACAGGGCGGTGTTGAGACGGTTGACAACATCGCCGCGGTCGGTGGCGACCACGCGCAGCGCCCCGCCATTATATCCACCTTGGGATTCCCATCGGGAAAGGCGGTGGGTTCCATGGAGCCCCCAGCCGCTGATTCCCGAGTCAAAGGCGCCGTTGCCGATGCGGTTGGCGCCATTCCAAATCAATTCCAGGTCGTCCACCAGCGCTTCCCCTTTGTCCAGCAGGAACAGTTGGCATTGGTCAATGGCGTTGCTGATCGTCGGATGGCCCCACACCAGGAGTTCAGTGTGATCCATCGAGGTCCAGGTGGACTTTCCGGTTTCATCGCTGTCGGCCCAGTTCGCCGGTTGGCGGCGATCGGCCCGGGCGTCCGCCAGTTCAAGGCTGCTGCCGCCGCCGTCGCTCCACTGCCCCCAGCGCCCGCCGTCACGGTAGGTCACTTCATCCGCCACCACGTAGAAGGCATTGGTGCCGTTGGTGGTGACGTTGAAGTCGGGCCGCGCCAGGGCGATCCGCTCGCCGCGATCGCTCAAATTGCCGCTGTAATCGCCAAACACCAAGCTGGGATTCAAATCCGGATAACGGCTCAGCAGGCGATTTCGGTTTTTGGCCACCACCAGGAAGCCGTCGGCAGCGATGGAGGCGCCGTCAGGCAGGGCAAAGTCAATCCCATCCACAAACCGCCAGCCACCCACTTGAACGGTTGCGGCACTGCGGTTGTGCAATTCGAGATATTCGTCGGCCTCCTCGCCGGTGATTGGGTGATACATGATTTCATTGATCACCAAGTCGGGTTGCCAGAGAGGCGCATTAGGCTGGCCGCGTGTGGGGAGAGCCAAGGCGCGCCAATCCCCGCTGCCATTGGGGCTGCGGCCCCAAGGGATGCCCGCCGCCTGGCCGCCGTAGCGCACCGCATCCAGCACCCGGGTGCGGTTCGAGTTCACCAGCAGGATTTCGTCATCGGCCGCGCCGAGCCCAAAAGGCAGGACGCCCAGGTCAAATGCCAGGTATCCGCCAGCCGCCAGCCATGTGCCATCCGGGATGCGGAACTTGTTCGTGGCCGGGTCGTCGCTAAGCCAGCAGCCGGACAAGTCGTAGGCGTTGGTGCCGTGATTGAAGAGTTCGAGGAATTCCGTTTGATTGCTGGCGGCCCGGGCCAGAAATTCATTGATCACCACACCTTGCAGGGGTTGGCTTCCCAGGCCCGCTAACTGCACGGGATCAACCGCGCCGGGAGATCCCAGAATGGTATCGCTGGCCCGCCAGGCGCGCACGTCGTTTTCACCATAACTGGGCCGGGCGCAGACCAGCGAATGCCCCGCGCCATCCGCCGCCAGCGGCCAGGGCCATTGGTCGGTGTAATTAACCTCCAATAGCAGGGCGCCCATCGGTTTGCGCAGGCGCACCGTGCCGCGATCGTTGGAAAGATTGTTCGTATATGGCCCCAGCGCGTTGGTCAGGCCATAGACGGCCTGGAGATCCGCCGGGACGGCCGCCACCACCAGAAATTCGCCTCCGCCCAGGCGCGTGCCGGCGGGAAAGGTATAATCAATGTCGCCGGCCAGCCGGTAGCCGGCCAAATCCTCCGGAAAAGGGTTGGAATTGTAAATCTCGATGAACTCCAGGTTGCGGCCGTCGGCGCGCGCCGGCGGGTGATACATGATTTCGGAAATCACCAGCCCGGTCGTGCGGCTGGAAGGCCCGGTGTAAACCGGCGCGGCCAGGGAGCTAAGCACCGGCCCCGTCAGGCCCAACAGCACCGCCAGCAAGCCGGAATATTCCAATGTCTTCGTCACGCCGTAAAGCGAGGGGGAACCTGTCACACCTTGGGCGAAATGTCACGCCTGACCTCAGGCCCGTGATAAGCTGATGCGATAAACTTTGAATGGATAACCGTTAAGCGATTTGGCTGCCCCCGCCGTTTTCCTGCTGGCCACCTTCAATGCTTTGTTTTTTGCGCGTTTTGCGCCCCTTTGCGGCTAACCATCGTGGGCTGGGCGACCGAATTCCCCCGCCTCTCATTAAACCTTGGCTTCAGCCAGGTGCCGGACGCCCGCCGGGGTTTCCCAACGGTTCCATTAACCCCTGGCTTCAGCCGGGGGGGACGGGTCGGGAAAGTATTGCAACGGCCTTACTGTATGATCTCCGGGAGGCAATACAAAATTGGTCACCGTGGGCAACGTTCTCCCTCTCCCCCTTGGGGGGAGATGGCAGGGTGAGGGGGCGCGTGTCCTTGGCGTGCGCCAGCCGTTGCTCAAGGATGACGTCTCAACACTGCCAAAGCGCCAGGGGGCTGGCGCACTCCACGACGCGGGCGCGCGTCCGCAAGCGCCTTTCGCATTAACACCCCGCTTCAGCGGGGTGGACGGCGTCTGATAAAGGAACTCAACGGTTTTAACCGTTTCAGGCTGAGCGCACGATTAAACGGTTGAAACCGTTAAGACCCGCGTTCACCCGCTGGTCACCTGGCTGAAGCCAGGTGTTAATGAAAAGCGACACGCAT
>Ga0101944_10002713_pt1 | contig 27475 bp, 25 predicted proteins | sample DewCreD2012metaG_FD_75245 | JGI IMG/M metagenome (GOLD analysis project Ga0101944, IMG submission 75245) | Hot spring sediment bacterial and archeal communities from British Columbia, Canada, to study Microbial Dark Matter (Phase II) - Dewar... ... | reverse complement strand
CGAGCTGCGCATGGAGAACCTCCAGCAGTCCCTGCGGCAGGCGAAAGCGGCGGTGGACAAGGCGGCGCTCGATTACAAGACCCTGGATGTCCGCACCGACATCGACCGCGAGCTGCTCCGTCTCGCTCTGGAGGAGGCCGAAGCCGCGTACAAGGAAATGCTGTCGGAGGTCTCGCTGACAGAGCAGTCGCTCGCCGCCGATCTGCGCAACGCGGAAATCGGCATGAAGATGGAAGAGCTGCACGTCAAGCGTCACGAAGTGGACCTGACAAAGCTGGTGGTGCGCACGCCGATGGCCGGCATGGTGGTGCTGCAGACGATGTTCCGTCCGGGCGGCGATCAGGTGACCCTGGCCGTGGGCGACCGTCTCGGTCCGGGGCAGCCCGTGATGAAGATCATCAACCCGGAGAAGATGATGGTGGAGGGCACGGTGAACCAGGCCGAAGTGACGCGGCTGCGCATCGGCCAGGAAGCCGTCATCGGGCTGGATGCGTTCCCCGAGGCGACCTATCGCGGCAAGGTGTATTCGATCGGCGCCATCGGCGTCGGCAGCCGCCGGGAGAACTATTACATCCGCAACATCCCGGTGCAGGTGATCATCGAAAACCCCGACCGCCGCGTGATTCCGGATCTGTCCGCTTTCGCCAACGTGCTGGTGGACCGGCAGGAGAACGCGCTGCTGGTGCCCGCTTCCGCCGTGGGCGAGCAGGAGGGCCGGACTTTCGTCTACGTCCGCACGCCGAAGGGCTTCGAGAAGCGCGAGGTCAAGACCGGGCTGAGCAACGGCGTGCAGACGGCGATCCTCGAAGGGCTGAACGAGGGCGACGTCGTCCGCGCGCAGTTCTGAGGCGCGCGCCGGACTGCTTCCTTCAAAACTCGCAGAGCTCTTCCACCCAGGCGGCGGAGCCTTCGCGGAGCCAGCCGTCGAGCTGCGCGACCTCTTTCAGCTGCTGTCCGCGGCGCCTGTCGACGGCCACGTAGGCGCAGCGCCACTCGGGCAGCGCCGTCATGTCTCCCCAGAGCTTCTCGTACTGGCTGACCGGGAAGATGTCTTCCTGCCCCTTGCCCCAGCGCTTCTTCACGTCCTTGAGCGTGACGTAGGCGGGCATGCGGGCGGCGAGGCGGCGCACGGCTTCGCGGGTCCGCTCCGCGCTGGCAAGATCGGCGCGGGTGAGGCCGAAGATGCCGAGCAGGGCGTCGATGGTGATCCACATCGTGTTCGTGTTGTAGTACGACAGCTCGAACTCAAGCCGCTCTTCCGGAAGCGCGAGCCCCTCGACGAGACGCAGCTTGCCGTCGACGCGGGCCAGCCCTCCGCCGCGGTCCTCCATTTCGCGGCCGATCACCTCGCAGGTCATGGCGGCGCCGCTCTCGATATGCAGGCCGAGCAGCGCCGGGTCGGGCCACGCGCCCAGAGTGTCGATGTTGTGCAGCAGCAGATATTGCAGCCCGGGCTGTTCTTCGAGCAACGATCGCAGAACGCCGTTCAGGAACAGATTGGGCACCTCATACCAGTGCCCGACGGGATGGACGCACTGTTCGGGGAGGTTGTCCGTGTAGTCTGCGCCTTCGCCGGAGCTGACGGCCCACTGAATGAGCGCGGCGCGGGCGCTGTCGCGGACTTTCTGCTTCTGCTCGTCGAGCATCTGCTGCGGCATCTCCTCCCAGGCGAAGCGGAGGTCGCGGGCCATGGGGATCAGCCGCAATCCGATCGAGCGGCCGGGGGAGAGAACCACGCGGCCGGAGTAGCCATAATTGTCTTCGCGCTCGAGCCACTGCGCAACGGGCGCATGCGTCATGAAGCTGGTGGTGAAGATGTGCGCGGGGCCGCGCCCGTAGCGGCCGAGGGCGCGGCGGCTCTTGGCGAGGTGGATCTCGATGAAGTTCCGCCAGCGGCCGCGGAGGCGGACGAAAGGATTCAGGGCCTTGACGACGCCGGCGCCGCGCGTCCATCGCGTGCCCATGCCTCCGGCCAGAGTCAGAATCGCCAGAGCCCCCGAGGCGAGCGCCTCCTCGCCGAGGCGCGCCAGCCGTGGCGGCAGGCCGGGGCGGGCATCGGTGACATCTCCTTCGCGCACGTCCTCGATGGCCGTCGTCACGGGCAGCCGGTTCTGCGCCAGGCCGATGCGGCCGCTGCGCAGATCCGCGCGGATCTTCTCGTGCTGCACGCGGTCGAAGCCGTTGGCGGCGAGCAGTTCTTCGAGCGCCTGCCAGCTGGTGGAAGCGGCCGTTTCGGCGGCGGGCAGGAGCCGTTCGAAGAGGGCGTAGGCCATGCCGCTCCACTCGGGGCGCGTGCGGGCGGCCGCGGCGAAGACTTCCAGTTCGCGGCGCTGACCCTGCGACAGCTCCCGCGCTTCGCGGCGCAGAAGCGACGGGCCGCGCAGCGTGTAGTAGCCCGGCGGCATCAGGGCCTCGTGCCCGGCGTGCAATTCGGCCGTGGTGCCGTTCTCGTTGATCGAGAAATCGTACACGACCGGATCCATGGCGAACGGCACGCCGCGCTCCAGCCTGCGCTTCGTTTCGAGCAGAAGCTCGCCCAGCACGGTGCGGGCGCGCGCAGCCGCGGCGGGCTCGAGCAGGAATCCCATGCCTCCGCCGGCCATGCCTCCAAGCATCCAGAAGCCCCAGAACCCGCCGCCGAAGACGCGGCGGACGGAGTCGATCAGCAGATCCGTGTAGTGATTGCCCGCCCAGGGGATGATGGTCTGGATCGGCCCCTCGAAGTTGCGGTGCGTGCAGGCGCCGAGGCCGCGGATGTCGCCGCGCTTCAGGCATTCGATGATTTCATCGAGAATGCGGCCCGCCTCGAGACGGGCGCGCCACTCGGCGTCGAGGCGCAGAAGGTATTTCTCGGTGACCATCTCGAGGATGGGGCCGACGTCCTGCGCCATGCCGCCGTGGACGAGGATCAGGCTCTCCTGCAGCTTCTGCCGCGTCCCTGCGGTGATTTCGTCGAGCGGGTAGACGCGGTGGCGCGGCAGCAGGCAGCCGCGGCTGATGCCGTATTCGACATCGCCCGGACGGGCGCAAACGCCTTCGATCAATTTCATGCCGGGCCAGACGCCGCCGGAATCCTGCCAGCCGCCGCCGCTGCCTCCAAGCCATTCGCCCAGAATGGCGCGCGCGGCGACGGTGCGCCGCTCCTGCTCTTCCAGCCCGCCGGTCAGCCGGCGCACCTGTCCCGTGGCGCGCATGCAGGCCGTGATCAGGCAGGCCAGCAGACTGGTGGAAACGGCGAGGCGGGAGCCTTTGGGAATGTCATGCACGCGGCTGACGAGCTCAATGCCCAGCGAACGGCTGCCGGTGAGCCGTTCCAGCAGCCCGCCGAGATCCAGCCCGCTGCCTTCCATGCCGGAGGGAACCAGACCGGAGGCGATGACGGCGGCTTTCAGCAGTCCCAGATAATCGCGCGCGAAATCGAAGACCTCGGCGGTGGTGCGGATGTCGGCCGAAGCGCCCAGATCGACGCTGACCAGGCGCAGAACCGGCTCGTCGATGATGCGGAACGACGCCTCCACCGGCGGGCGCGGCTCGCCGGAGCCGCGCACGGCGAGATTGATGGACGTATTGAAGACGCGCGCGCCTTCCGGGTAGTCCATGCCAAGGAAAAATATGTCGCTCCACGCGCTGTGGGAGAAGTCCATGCGGACGGGCGTCGACTCGCGCAGGATGGGAAACAGTCCGGTGGCCGGGTCCGGGGAGAGCAGCTCGCGGCGGATGCGCAGAGGCGAGTCCAGCGGGTGGCCGGCGCGGAACATCCACTGATTGCCGCGCGTGCTGCGGACGCTGCGCCTCACCTGGTCGGCGAGCGTCTGAAAGCCGAGGCCGCGGTAGGCGGCGGCCAGTGCGCTCGAGAGCGCCGCGCTGGGGCCCTGGGCCTGTTGCGCGGCGAGAAATGCGCGGATCGCTTCTTCAAAACGGCGCTCGAGCAGGTGGACGTAGCCGTGGAACGGGATGCGGCCCTCCGCGGCCGCGCCCTCGCGGCGGGGAATGTGGAAGCGGTGGATCGAGTACAGGAAGAAGAGCGCGCGCACGCGTTCGTAGAGGTTTTCGGAGCGGCGGCGGAACTCCTCGAGCGCCGCGCACTCGGCCATCAGCTCCGCCGGAGGAAGCTGCGCGCACAGCGCATCGAGCGCCTGATTGCGGATCTCCGGCTCCTGCGCGGTGATGACCTGTGCGAGGCGGCTCATGCGCGGCCTCCCGCGCCGCCCGGCTGCAGGGCGAGCATCTCGACGAGGGACGAGAGAATCTCGGAGCGGTCCGCCCCGGACAGGGCCAGAGCGAGCTGTGCATGCAGCAGACCGTACCGGGCGCCCAGATCGTAACGGCGGTCCTGCATCTCCAGAGCGAGGTACCGCTCGGAACGGGCCAGCGCATCCAGCGCGGCGGAGACGGAACACGGCCCCGCCTCGCGCGCCAGCAGTTCTTCCACGAGATCCATCACCGCCGGCGTGAAGACGTGCAGTCCGAAGAAGCAGAGGTAGTGGCCGGCCCGCAGTCCGGGGACGAACAGCCGCTGCTCGGCTTCCGTCGGGGTCGGCTTTTCGAGCACGGCGTCGATGCGGTACAGGCCCGGCTTTCCGGGCACGGGCTGGCCGCCGATGGCGCCGAACTGCGTGATCTGGCCTTCGCGCGTGGCCTGCACTGCCGAGATGGAGCAGTCCTCCTGTTCGGCCAGGGCCACCAGGCGCGCCGCGCAGCCGCTGCCGCCGGAGCTCACGAAAAGGTGATCGCCCACCATGTGCAGGAACGGCTCCCCCGCGGTGAAGCTGCGGGCGCAGGCCAGGGCGTGGGCGTAGCCGCGCGGCTCGGGCTGCTCGATGAACCGCACGCGCGCGGCGTGTTCGCCGGCCACGGCGGCGTAGGCTTCCGCATCGCCGGGACAGACGATGACGGCGATCTCTTCCATGCCCGCCCGCGCGGCTTCTTCGAGCAGAATGGCGAGAACGCTGCGCTCGACGCCGTCGCGGTCGATCAGCATCTGGATCGGGAGGCGGCGCTGGGAGGGGGCGGCCGCGGTGAGGACGCACTTCTTGACCCGCATCATTCCTTGTGTACCATCGAATCGATGTCCGCGCCGAAGACCAATGCCATGCGGCTGCTCGACAGCCTCGGCATCGCCTACGAGGTCCGGACCTACGAAGTCGATCCGGACGACCTGTCGGCGGAGTCCGTCGCCCGCAAAATCGGCTTCCCTCTGGAGCAGACGTTCAAGACGCTGGTGACGCGGATCGATGACTCCCAGGTGTGCCTGGCCGTGATTCCGGGCGGCGCGGAGCTCGACCTGAAAGCCCTGGCGCGCGCCGCCGGCGGCAAACGGGCGGAGGTGATTCCCCTGAAAGAAGTGCAGCCCCTGACGGGATACGTGCGGGGCGGGGTGACGGCGCTGGCCTGCAGGAAAGACTATCCGGTGTTTCTCGATGAATTCGCGCAGCTCTACGAGCGGATTTCCGTTTCGGCCGGCGCGCGGGGCCTGCAGGTGCTGCTGAGCCCGGAGGATTACGTGCGGGCCACGGGCGCGCAGTACGCAGCGCTCGCGAAAGACAGGTAATGCGGGGTCACGCCACGGGAGGCTGGGTCAGCAGCTCGAAGAGCATGCGGGCGAGGCGCGCGATCAGCAGCAGTCCGGCGTTGTCTTCCGTGTAATCCGCCTTCTTCATGCCGTCCACGGTGATGGCCATGGCTACCTTGCCCTGCGGGGCGTAGACGATACCCACGTCGGAGCGCAGCGCGTCGAGCGCTCCGCTCTTGCTGGCGACCTTGTACTCGGAGAGCTTGCGGCCGATGCCGTCCTTGTACTGCTGGCGCCCGAGAATGGCGAGCATTTCGCGCGAGTCTTCCGGCGAAACCACCTTGCCCTGGTCGAGCAATGCCAGCAGCTCCACCATCTCGCGCGAGGTGGAGACGCCCAGGCCGAAGCGGCGGTTCTCCTCGATCTGCCCCGCCCGGCTCCAGCCGGAGGGCGCCTTCAGATTCGCGCCGTCGCCGCGCACCTTGCGCAGCGAACGGGTCTGTTTCAGCCCCAGCGTGTCGAGGAAGCCGTTGACGGCGTCCGCGGTGATGCGGTCCAGCACCAGATTGGTGGCCGTGTTGTCGCTGACGACGATCATCAGGTGAACGAGATCCCGCAGCGGGAGCTGGACTCCGTGCGACAGCTCCTGCAGAACGCCCGAGCCCGAAACCTTGTCCTGATCGCGCAGCTCGATCCGTTCATCCCACCGCGCCTCGCCCTTGCGCACTTTGGCGAACACGGCGGCCATGATGGGGAGCTTGATCGTGCTGGCCGTGCGGACGCGCTCGTCTTCCCTCCAGCCGAACGACCCGCCGGTCTCCAGATTGCGGGCGTAGAGGAACACCTCGGCGTCGAAGGACAGGATTTCGCGGAGGATGGCATCGCGGAGGCCGGCCGCCTGGCGCGCGGCCGCAGCGCTGGCAGCAGGCAGGGAAAGAAACGTTCTGCGGCGCATGGCTCTCTGCCATCATGCCACTCGAGCGCAGAGCGCAGGGGCGGCGTCTGGGCGGGACGCCTATTTCCTGCGGGCGGATTTGGCCGCCTGTTTTGCGGCAGGCCTGGCTGCGGCCTTTTTCTTCGGCTTCTCTGGCGGCGCCGGATCGGGCGGCGGAGGCGCCTGTTCCAGCATCTGCTTCATCAGCGCGGCCTTCTGCAGCTCCCGTTTGGAAGGCGGCACGACGCATCGGCGGTAGGGGCCTTCGTGATAGCAGCTCCGGCAGCGGACCTTGACGGGTTCGCCATCGACGATCGCCAGGATCGAGTGGTTGGTGACGCGCTTGCACTTGATGCAATAGTCGTCGATGTCGTCGCCGAGCCGCAGGCTTGCCATCGGTGGCTCCTTCCCGCTGAGCGTATCACCGCCGGGGCGCCCGGTTCAAACAGCGGCCGCCACGGCTCAGACGGGCGGCGTGGGGGGCTCCGCGCCCGTCAGTCCGAGTCCGCGCCACGCCGGATCAGCCGCAGCATTCGGCTGGGGCAGGCGGGCGTCGGTCTGGCGCAGCCACTGGTGCAGGGCAAGACTGAGCTTCTTCGCCACGGCCGGCTGGCTGGCGGCGAGGTTGCGCGTTTCGCCCGGATCGTTCCGCAGGTTGAAGAGCTCGCGCCGGCCGCCGTGGTAGAACTCGATGAGCTTCCAGTCGCCATCGCGGATGGCGCTTGCAGGTTCTCCGCCCTGGTTCGAGTAATGCGGGTAGTGCCAGAACAGCTGGCGGGGGCGCAGGGGCTCTCCGCGCAGCAGAGGCAGGAGGCTCGTTCCGTCGGCGCTGCGCGGGCGGAGTCCGGCGGCCTCGCAGAGAGTGGGGAACAGGTCGACGCTGGAGACCGGCGCATCGATCGTTGCGCCGGCGCGGACGGCGCCGGGATAGCGCAGCAGGAAGGGCACGCGGATGCCGCCTTCATAGAGGTGCCCCTTGCCGGCGCGCAGCGGGGCGTTCGTGGTGACGCGCTCTTTCGAGGTTCCCTCGAAGCACAGTCCGCCGTTGTCGGAGAAGAAGACGACGATGGTGTTGCGCGCGAGCCCCGTTTCCTCGAGCGCGTCCATCACGCGGCCCACGCTCTGGTCGAGCGTTTCCACCATCGCCGCGTACACCGGATGATAGCGGTCTCCGGCGCGGGCTCGGTGCTTTTCCACGAGATCCTGCGGGGCGCTCAGCGGGAGGTGGACGGTGAAATGGGACAGAAGCAGAAAAAACGGATTCTGCCGGTTCTGTTCGATGAAGCGGACAGCTTCGTCCGTCAGCTTTCCGGTCAGAAACTCGCCGTCTCCGGCTTTCAGGCCAGGCAGCTCGAAGGGGCCGAAGTAGGGACGCGGGCTGCGCGGGGGGCTGCCGCTCTCCGTGCCGGCGATGTTGAGGTCGAAGCCCTGATCGCCCGGCAGGAAGCCCGCGCCGCCGAGGTGCCATTTGCCGATGTGGGCCGTGCGGTAGCCGGCCTGCCGCAGCTGTTCGGCCAGCGTGATCTCTTCCAGCCGCAGTTGACGGGCGGTGGCCGGCGTGACGAGCGGCCCGTTTTCCGGGGAAGGCCGGCCGGGAATCCAGTCGGTGATGCCGGTGCGCGCGGGCCAGCGTCCGGTGAGGATGCTGGCGCGGGTGGGCGAGCAGACGGGCGAGGCGGCGTAGGCTTGCGTGAACCGCGCGCCCTCGGAGGCGAGGCGGTCGATGTGGGGCGTCGAATGATGCTCGTTGCCGTAACAGGCGAGATCCCGCCAGCCGAGGTCGTCGGCGAGGATCAGGACGATGTTGGGCCTTTCGCCGCGGGGCTGCGCCTGCAGGAGGCCGCCCCCCGCAGCAGCGATCCATTCACGGCGGTTCAGCATCCTTTCCCTGCCTTCCTCCCGGCCGGCAGCGGCAGCGCGCGGGCGCTACAGTCCGGCCAGCGTCTCCAGATCGACGTTGCCGCCGCTCAGGATGATCCCGATGCGCTGGAACCTCTGCGGCAGCTTTCCAGCGAGCACGGCAGCGGCAGCCACGGCGCCGCTCGGCTCCACCACGAGTTTCATGCGCGTGAGAATGAATTTCGCCGTCTCGCGGATCTCGTTTTCGGTCACCAGAAGCACGCCGTCAACGAGCCTCTGGATGATGGGGAAATTCCACTGGCCGGGCTTTGTCGTGCGCAGCCCGTCGGCGATCGTCGCCGGCGGGGGGATCTCCACGGGTTCGCCTTTGCGCAGCGACAGCCAGTAGTCGTTGGCGATTTCCGGCTCGACGCCGAAGACGCGGATCTGCGGGCGCAGGGCTTTGGCGGCGGTGGCGCAGCCGGCCAGCAGTCCGCCGCCTCCCAGGCAGACCACGAGGGCGTCCAGGTCCGGCTGCTGTTCGAGCAGCTCGAGAGCGCATGTTCCCTGGCCCGTGATGATCCACGGGTGATCGTAGGGGGGCACGAGCGTCGCGCCGGTTTCCCGGGCGATGCGCCGTCCGATCTCCTCGCGCGATTCGCGCAGGCGGTCGTAGAGGACAATCCGCGCACCCTGCGCGCGGGTGGCTTCCAGCTTGGAGCGGGGCGCATCGCTGGGCATCACCAGCGTGGCGGGGATGCCCGCATGGCGCGCGGCGATCGCCACCGCCTGCGCGTGATTGCCGGAAGAAAATGCGACGACGCCGCGCGGGCGGTCCGCTTCGGGAATGGAAAAGATGAAGTTGGCGGCGCCGCGGATCTTGAACGCGCCGCCCTTCTGGAGGTTTTCGCACTTGAAGAACGCCTCGCAGCCGGCGAGCGCGTCGAAGCTGCGGGAGCGCCACACGGGCGTGCGCTGCGCCAGAGGCGCAATGCGCGCGGAGGCGGCGCGGATCGCGTCCAGCGTGATCTCTTCCATCAGTACCCCGCCTCTTTGTCCACGATGTTCTTCAGGGGCTCGCCTTTGACGTAGCGCTCGAAGTTCTCGACAAAGAGCTGCATGGCTTCGTCGAGCCAGGTGGGCGTGTTGTCGGCGCAGTGAGGGCTGAGCAGGACGTTCTCCATCGACCAGAACGGATGGTCCGCCGGCAGCGGCTCTTCGTCGTAGACATCGAGCACGGCGCCGCGGATGCGGCCGTCCCGCAGGGCTGCGATCAGCGCTTCTTCTTGCACCACCGGCCCGCGGCCCACGTTGATGAGCACGGCGCCGGGACGCATGCGGCCGAACTCGGCCTCGCCGATCAGCCCGCGCGTTTCCGGCGTCAGCGGCGCGCTGACCAGGATGAAGTCGCTGGCTGATATGACCTCGTCGAACTCCTCGCGCGGCGATCTCCGTCCGACGCCGATCACCTTCATGCCGAACGCCGTGGCCAGCGCGGCCACCGCGCGCCCGATGCAGCCATGGCCGATGATGCCCAGCTGCCTGCCGTGCAGTTCTTCAACGGTGAACTTCTCCCATTTCCGCTCCCGCTGCTGCCGCCGCATGCGGCGGATGTCCTTGGCGAACCAGAGCATGCCGGCGATGACGAACTCAGCCAGCGAGCGCGCGAAAACCCCCCGCCCGTTGGTCAGCGTCACCTGGCTTTGCGCAAGCGCCGGGAACAGCAGCGAATCGAGCCCCGCCCACATCACATGCACCCACTCGAGCCGCGGCGCCATGGCGAAGACATCTTCGACGAGCTCGCGCGGAACCGCGCCCACCAGCATCGCGTCCGCCTCCGGCGCCGCCTGGCGGAACGCTTCGGCCGAGGCCCCGGCGGCGATCCGCGTTCCGGCGGGCAGCCTGTCCAGCCATTTCAGGTGGGGCGCTGCGGGGTCGTTGAGGACGAGAAGCGTCGATGCTTTCATGCCTTGACTCCCAGAATAATCCCCCGCGCAGGTTTCTTGCCCTGGCGGAGCCGCTTACGGGAAACTGAAGGCGTGGAGACATTCTGCACCTGCGGGGCGAAGCTGGTGGAAGACGCCCTGTTCTGCCACCGCTGCGGCCGTCCCCTGCGCGAACTGGTGGCGGAGGAGCCGGCGCAGGCCGAACCGCAGCAGGAGCCGCAGCCCGAGCCGGCCGCGCCGCTGCCGGTTGCCGTGGAGCTGCGGACGCCAGGGTTCCAGAGCCAGACGGCCGCGCGCGTCGGCTTCCTGGCGGCGGTGCTGGTGCAGCTGGCCTCGATCCTCAGCGCGCTGGCCGGCGCTTCCCTCCTGATGCCCCTGCTGCTGATCGGCGGCGGCTTCTACGCGGCCGTTCTGTATATGCGGCGAACCGGCGAGCCGCTGACCGCCGCGGAAGGCGCCCGCGTGGGCTGGATCACCGGCATCTTCACGTTCGTCATTGCGACGGTATTCTTCACCGCGGGCATGGCTCTGCTGTCGTCGAGCGGCGAACTGATGAAGGCCTACGAGGAGAGCCTCTCCCGGATGAACCTTCCCGCCGATTCCGCCGAGCGGTTGCGGCAGCTCCTTGCCGACCCGAAGACGTTTGCGCTGACGATGATCGCCGGCCTCGTGTTCCAGTTCCTCTTCCTGACGATCTTCTGTTCGCTCGGAGGCGCTCTGGGAGCGAGGCTGCGCAGCCCGCGCCACTGAGCGTCAGCGCCTGCCCTGCATGCGCTTCACCAGCGCCACGCCCAGGAAGATGACCAGCATGGCGGCGGCCTCGCGCCAGCCGAAGGGCTCGCGGTAGAAAATCCAGCCGAGGATCACGGCCACCACGGGGTTGATGTAGTTGTAGATCGAAACGACAGCGACGGGCAGTCGCTCCAGGGCGACGATGTAGCTGGAGTAGCCCACGATCGAGCCGAAGACGACCAGGTACAGCAGCGCCATCAGGCCCCTGTCGGAGAACTGGATCTGGCCTGGCCACAGGACCGAGGTGGGAATGAAAGCCAGCCCCGCAGCCAGCTGCTGGATGCCGCCGGAGACGATCGGATGGGAGCGGGTCGGCAGCCGCTTCTGCAGCAGGGAGCCGAGCGACCAGCTCACGCAGCCCACCTGCAGGACAAGGGCGCCCTTCAGCATGGCTGCGCCTGCCGCGCCTCCCTGCCAGGCGCCCGGCCCCACCAGCAGCACGGCGCCGCACAATCCGATGGCCATGCCCAGCAGCGTGGGCGGATGGAGCGGCTCGCGCGGCGGCAGCAGCGCATTCAGCCCGACCATCCAGAACGGGCTGACCGTGATGATCAGGGCGGCCATGCCGCTGGGAATCCACGTTTCGGCCAGCACCAGCGCGCCGTTGCCGACGCCCAGAATGACGACCCCGTGGAGAGCCGTGAGCGCCAGCTCGCGCCCCCGGGGAATTTCCGCTTTCAGCAGCAGCGCCCCGGCAAGGAGAATTCCGCCGGACAGCAGAAAGCGCACGGAAACCAGCGTCATCGGCGGCCACATCTCCAGCGCCATGCGGATGCCCAGATACGTCGTGCCCCAGAAAAAACAGACTGAAATCAGGGCCGCATAGGCCCAGAATTGCGGATGCCGTTTCAAATGCCCAATGTAACACCGGACGCCCATTCACGATAAAATGAGGCGTTGATCCTCACGCTGACAGCCAACCCCGCCATCGACCGCAATGTGACGGTCGACCGTCTCGTCTTCGACGACCGCGCCTACATTCTCGACACGCGCAAGGCGGCAGGCGGGCGCGGCATCAACGCGTCCTGCGTGATCCACGCCTTTGGCGGCAAGACGCTGGCGATCGCCATCTGCGGCGGCAAGGCGGGAAAGCAGCTGGAGGAGTACCTCGGCTGCTGCGGGTTTCCCTGCGAACTTGTGCGGGTACGCAGCGAGATCCGCACAAATCTCACGATCGCCGACAGGCACGGCCTCGCCATCAAGCTCAATGAAATCGGGCCGGAGCTGAGCGCGGCGGAGGTCGCCCGGCTGGAAAAGACCGTGCGGTCGAAGCTGGCCGGCGCCGAGTGGCTGATGTTGTGCGGCTCCCTGCCGCCGGGCGTGCCGGCGGACTTCTACGCCCGGCTGATCCGCGCGGCTGAAGAAGCGGGCGTGCGCACCCTGCTCGACGCCGACGAAGGGGCTCTGGAAGCCGCCATGGAGGCGCACCCGACCGTGGTCACGCCGAACCAGCAGGAAGCGGAGCGGCTGCTGAGCCGGGCGCTGCTGACGCGGGCGCATTTTCAGGAGGCGGCCGAACGCATCCGCGGCATGGGGGCGAGCAATGTGGTGCTCTCGCTCGGCGCGCGCGGCGCGGTCGGAGCGTTCGAGGACGGCTCCGTGTGGGAGGCGATCCCGCCGCGGGTGGAGGCGCTGTGCCCCATCGGCGCGGGCGACGCGCTGGCGGCCGCCTTTGTGTGGGCCCTGACGCAGGAGGCCACGCGGCCGGAGGCGCTGCAGTGGGGCGTCGCGGCCGGAACGGCGTCCGCCCGGCTGCCCGGCGTCAGCTTCGCGACCCTCGAACAGACCCGGGAGATCCTCGCCCGCGTCACGCTGGAACGCGCCGCCTGAGCGGCTGCGGCCTTCCTGTTGCGGCCCCTATCCGCCCGTCTCCGGCGGCTTCATGCGGCGTTTGACAAGAAACTCCCGCGGCTTGACCCAGAGGAACAGCACCAGCCCGAAGACGGCGCCCAGCGTGAGGAAAGTCGCCACCGATCCGATGACCAGATAGTCGACCTGGGTGCGCGGTTCGGGAGTCAGCCGCAGCCCCGCCGCCACGGCGCCGGCGAACACGGCGGCGGCGATCAGAGCCACGATCAGCACGCGCCGCGGGGTATCGCCCATCAGCTTTGATTCTAGTCGTATTTCTCGACGATGATCTGACGGCGCTCGAACCCCCGCTCCTTGAGCATCCGGCGCACGTCCTCGACCATCTCCTTCAGTCCGCAGATGTAGACGTCGACGTCGGCGCGCCCGTCCAGCGCCTCGTCCAGATGCGCCTGCACCCTTCCGGTGCGTCCGGTCCAGCCCTCCGGCGGCCGCGTCAGCGTCGGCAGGTAGCGGAAGCGCGGCATGCGCCGCTCGAGTTCCTCGAACTCGCTCCGGTAGAGGAGGGACTCCTCGTAACGGGCGCCAAACAGAAGCGTGATCCGGGCGCCGCTCTGGAGCACTTCCTCCGACTGCAGAAACGCCCGGAACGGCGCCACGCCCGTGCCCGTGGCCACGAACACGGAATCGCGGAAGGGCCTCCGCGGCGTGAAGTACCCGAGCGGACCCTGCATCGCGACCGTCTGCCCGGGCCGCAGTTCGAACAGCCAGGGCGAAAACAGCCCCTCCCGGACGCGGTTCAGGCAGAGTTCAAACCGGTTGCCCCGCGGCAGTCCGGCCAGCGAGTACGGGCGCGTGACGCGTTTGCCGTTGACTTCGCCCGTGAACGAGACGAACTGTCCGGGTTGCGCCTCCAGCGTGTCCGCCCCGGCGGCTTCGAACACGAAATGGCGCACTTCGGGGCCGATGTCGGAGTACGAGACGAGCCTCGCTTCCATAAAGACCTGGCTTCAGTACAGATGCCTCAGGCAAGGACGGGATTCTGCGGCGGCGGGGGAGGGGGCAGGATGCCCGCCAGGCTTTCGATGAAGGCCCGCCCTTTGCGCCGGCCGTTGTTCCGCTGCCATTCCATCCGCTGCCAGAACACAAGGGATCCCAGCACGTCCTGGTCGCGGACGCTGTGCACGCCGGTCTGCTGCGCCACGCGTTCCCGGAAATCGGCCATCTCCTTTTGGAAGCGCTCCACGATGGCGTCGGCGATGCGGTTGGCCGGACGGCTTTCGTAAATCAGTCCGCTGGACGCGGTGCGGTACGTGCGCGTCAGCGAATCCAGCGCGTCCCGCACGTCGGAGTCGACGGCGCCGGGCGTCTGCAGCGCGGCCACCGCCAGGATCCTGCCCGCCAGCACCACCAACGGCTCGTTTTCGGCCAGAAAGCGCTCCGTGACTTCGATGTCGTTGCTGGGCAGCGTCTTCGGGTCGCGTTCGGGCGGCTTCTCGTGCAGCCGGGCCTCGCGGAGGTGCGGGCAATCGAAGGGGCAGTCGATCGTCTCCTCCCTGTGCTGCCCGCAGCAGACGGCGCAGATGTCGCGGCCGAGAGCGGGACAGGCGCGGCGGGGAGGCCTGGCCTCGCACAAATGGCATTTGACGCGCTGCATCGCTTTCATCGTATCATTCGTTCCATGAACGCCGTGGATATTTACCTGAAAGTGGAAGCGGATCTGGATGAAAGCGAAAATGCCCGGCGCTTCGCCGCCGAATTGTGCCGGATTCTGGAGCGCGTCTACGGCGTGCGCCGCGCGGAAGTGATGAGCGTCCACGAGGACGAAAAAGGCGGGAAATAGCGGCCTACCCTCTGCTTCAGCCGAGCAGGCGGCGGACGGTGCGGCGGAAATACCCGTCGGTCATTCCCGCAATATAGTCGCAAACAACCCGGTGCAAGGAGAAATTCTCCAGCCTTTGCCTGTGGTTTTCAGGCAATTCGCCCGCGTTTTCCATGAAAAACCGGAACAGCGCGGCGATCTGCTCCATCGCCCGGCGGCGCTCCTCCGCCAGCATCGGGATCGAGTAGAGATGCTCGAAGAGGAAGCGCTTCAGGGCGCGGTTGGTCTCCGCCGCGGCGGGCGTCATCGCAGCCAGGCGCGGCAGGCGGCGCACGTCGTCCACGGTTTCCGCGCCGCTGGCCGCCGCGCCCGCCGCCGTTCCTTCAATCAGCGCCGTGGCCAGGTGATCGATGAGGCGGCGCTGCGACTCGAGAAACAGCATCTTCCCGGGAGCCCCGGGGAACAGCCGCCGGGTTTCGGCGGCGATCTCCGCGTAGCCCGGCACGGCGGCTTCAATCTGCTCCATCGTGAAGAGGCCGGCGCTCCAGCCGTCGTCGAGGTCCGCCGTGTTGTACGCCACCTCGTCGGCCAGGTCGATCAGTTGGGCTTCCAGCGGCGGCCGCAGCCCGGGCAGGTATTCCTCGAATTCGGGATGTTCGCCGGGCTCGAAGTCGCGCGAGTGCTTGACGATGCCCTCGCGGACCTCGAAGGTCAGGTTCAGGCCGGGAAATGCGGCGTAGCGCTGCTCGAAACTCTCCACCAGCCGCAGCGCGTTCACGTTGTGATCGAAGCGCTCTCCATACTGGCGCATCTGCGCGTCGAGAGCCTCTTCGCCCGCATGGCCGAACGGAGGGTGTCCGATGTCGTGGGCCAGGGCCAGCGCTTCCGTGAAGTCCTCGTCCAGCCCCAGCGCGGAGGCCACGGTGCGGGCGATCTGGGCCACTTCGATCGTATGGGTCAGGCGGTTGCGGAAGTGGTCGCTGAGACGCTCTCCGAACACCTGGGTCTTGTCTTCCAGCCGCCGGAAGGCGCGGGCGTGGACGATCCGGTCGCGGTCGCGCTGGAACTCGTTGCGGTAGGGGTGGGGGGCTTCCGGATACCGGCGTCCCCGCGAGGCGTGCAACGGGAACCGGAGTCGGGAAAGGGTCACGATCCCTGTTTGCGGCTCAGCTCCGCCAGGACGTTGGCGGCGGCGCGCCCCACAGCGCCCGGCTTGCTCACCAGGGGGCTGATGAGCTTGCGCGCCTCCTCGGGGTTCTTCCGGGCCAGGATCCGCGCCAGCTCGATCTGGGCCTGGTCCGCCGTCACCAGCACGGTGGGCTTGCCGGCCAGCTCGCGGAGAATCTTCTCGGCTTCCGCATCCTTCCGCTGGGAGGCGTACAGCTGCGCCAGAGAGAATTGGGCCAGCGAGCGGAATTCGCGGCTGCCCTCGGCGGCCGCCTTCTTGAAGTACCGCTCCGCCGCGTCCACGTCGCCCTGGTCCACGGCGTGGCTGCCCATCAGCATCGTGGCCATCGCCGCCTCTTCGCTGCCTGCATATCTCTGGATGATCTCGTTGCAGCCTTTGACGATCGCTTCGTCCTTCTCCTGCTCCGTCCGGAAGGCCAGGAAGTCCGCGGGCGGAGGATCGATGACCGGCGCGTTGTAGATCTCCAGCACCCGCCCCAGCGCCTGCTGCCTCTCCGAGCGCTTGGCGCGCAGATAGCCGTATCCGGCCGCTGCCACCACGATCGCGATCAGCGCGATGACTCCGTACCGGATGATCGCCTGGCGGTGGGCTTCGAGGAAGTGAACGGTTTGACCGACCTCTTCCACGAACTTGTCAGTCTTCAGTTCATGTCTTGTCAGACGATCCACAAGATTCTCCGCAACTCAAACCTTCAATTTTAGCATGCGGCTTCCGGCCGCCCGGACGCACGCCGCGGCGGCGGATGGCGGACAATAGAGTTTTCGACCCGGAGAGCTGTCCATGGATTCCGTCTGGTTTGAGAATGTGAACCGCCGGGTGACCCGACGCACCGTTTCCGTCGCCGCCGCCACCAGGCAGAGCCTCGCGCAGGCGTGCACGCAGACCCTGCAGCGCGCCGGCCAGGCCCTGCTCGACCTGCAGAAGCCGGAAGGCCACTGGTGCGGAGACCTGCTGGCGGACACGACGCTGGAGTCCGACTACATCCTGCTGCAGCTCTGGCTCCATCCCCCGGATTCGGCGGGCTGGAACCCGCCCACGAAGGCGCGCATCGAAAAAGCCGCGCGGTCGATCCTGCGGCGCCAGCTCCCCGGCGGCGGATTCGACATCTATCCCGGCGGGCCGCCCGATCCCAGCGCCAGCGTCAAAGCTTACGCCGCGCTCAAGCTGGCGGGCGTCGATCCCGCCAGTCCGGAAATGACGCGCCTGCGGCAGTGCATCCTCGATCTCGGCGGCGTGCAGGCGGCCAACAGCTACGTCAAGATCAACCTCAGCCTCTTCGGCCTGTACCCCCGCGAGCACGTGCCTACCATCCCGCCCGAGCTCGTGCTGCTGCCCGGCGGCGTGCTGTACGAAATGTCGTCCTGGACGCGGGCCATTGTCGTGCCGCTGTCGATCGTGCAGGCGCGCGGCGGAACGCGCCCTGTGCCCCCGGGCTTCCACCTGAACGAGATCGTCGCGCCCGGCAAAAGCTTCCGCCTGCCGCGCCGCGACAAGCTCTCCTTCCTCTTCTACGGCATCGACCGCGGCCTGAAAATCTGGCAGGACCGGGGCAACGCGCGCGTGAAGAACGCCGCCATCCGCGCTGCCGAAAAGTGGATGCTGGACCACACCCGGTACTCCGAAGGGCTGGGCGCGATCTACCCCTCCATGATGTACCTGATCATGGCGCTGGACGCGCTCGGCTATCCGCGCGATCATCCCGATCTGATCGACGCCATCCGGCAGTTCGAGGCGCTGCTGACCGACCGCGGAGACGAGTTCTATTTCCAGCCCTGCTTCTCGCCAGTGTGGGACACCGCGTACGCAGCCTTCGCCCTCGGGGAGATGGGACAGGTGCCCGAGGACCGGCTGCGCCGCGCCGCCGACTGGCTGATCGCCCGCGAAGTGCGCCGCAAGGGCGACTGGAGCGTCAAGCGGCCCGATCTCGAGCCCTCCGGCTGGGCGTTCGAGTACGCCAACGAGCACTACCCCGACATCGACGACACGGCCATGGTGCTGCTGGCGCTGCTGCACGCCCGCGCCACCGACCGCGAGGCGCAGGCACGCTGCGAGCGCCGCGCCGTCAACTGGCTGATCGGCATGCAGTCGAAAGACGGCGGATGGGCGGCGTTCGACGTCGACAACGACTGGCAGCTGCTGAACAAGGTCCCCTTCGCCGACCACAACGCCATGCTCGACCCGACGTGCCCGGACATCACGGGACGCGTGCTGGAATCCCTCTGCCGCCGCGGCCTCGTTCACTCCCATCCAACCGTGCGCCGCGGCGTCGACTATCTGCTCAAGACGCAGGAGCGCAACGGAAGCTGGTACGGACGCTGGGGCGTGGATTACATCTACGGCGCCTTCCTCGCCATGCGCGGGCTGAAGTATTCCGGCGCGCCCAACGTGCAGGAGGCCGTGCGCAAGGGCGCCCGCTGGCTCGCCGCCGTCCAGAATCCCGACGGAGGCTGGGGAGAGAGCTGCGCCAGCTATCTGGAAGACCGCTTCGTGCCCGCCCCGAGCACGCCATCGCAGACGGCATGGGCGCTGCTGGGGCTTCTGGCTGCAGGCGAGTCCTACTACGATGGCGTGCGCCGCGGCATCGAATTCCTGATCGAAACGCAGCAGGCGGACGGAACCTGGAAGGAAGATCTCGCCACGGGCACGGGCTTCCCCAACGTCTTCTACCTGCGCTACACGCTGTACAGCAGGTATTTCCCGATCCTCGCCCTCACGATGGCGCGCCGCGCGCTGGGCCGCGACGAGCCTGAGGTGCTCCACGCCGCCGCGGGTCTGCCCGGTTGACGCTCCCGCCCGCTGGCTGCAGCCTGCAGGCGGATCATGGCTGAGGGCCCGCGCCGGCTCAGCGCCGCCGCGCCGCCGGGTAATACTGCATCAGCGATCCGGCGAATGCGCCCAGTGCGGCGAAGGAAAGCCAGGCCACTGCTTGCGCCTGATCCGCCGAGTAGAACCGGTACACTGGGCTGACGAAAAACCCGTACACAAGCAGGGCGAAGCAGACAAACGTGAACGCCACCAGCAGGGGCTTCCACTTGCCCGTCAGCGCCAGCACCGCCGCCAGGACGCCGATGAGGCCAGAGCAGAGCAGGACGTACAGGACCGCGTCCCCTTTCACCCACGGCACCATGTCGAACCGGTAGTTGGTGGCGCCGCTCAGCAGCAGCACGGCCGCGATGCCTGCAACGAAGAGTCCGAATACGAGGGAAAAAAGATAGCTGTAGAACCGCAACACCATGGCGAACAACTTCACACTGCCTCCACAGGCCGCCAGAACGGCAAGCGTTCATTCTATCAATATGCGCGGCGCGGCCTGTTGCGGCCCCTGAGCGCAGCCCCGTGCAGGCGGCGTCCCTGCGCCTTGCCCGCGCGCGGCTTCACCGGGCCGTTCCGGGCTCTGCCAGCAGCGCGCGGACCCGCTCCTCCAGCAGCCGGGTGAATTCGCCGCGGTCCCGCAGCGTGAAGCCTTCCGGAGACAGCGGTTCGCCGATGCGGACTTCGACATCGCCGGGCAGGATGCAGGAGTCACGGGCGGGCAGGACGCGGTCCGTGCCGAGGATGGCGGCGGGAACGGCCTCCGCGCCGGATTCGATGGCCAGCCACGCGGCGCCGTCCTTGAACGGCTGCAGCGTTCCGTCCGGGCTGCGGCGGCCTTCGGCAAAAATCAGAACCGACAGAGAATGTTCCCGGATCAGCCGCGCGGCCTCGTCGAGGCTTTCAATCGACGAGCGCACGGAGCGGCGGTCGACGGTGAGGTGCCCCGCGCGGCGCAGATACCAGCCGATGAACGGGACGCGGAGCAGCTCCCGCTTGGCCAGAAACTTGAAGGGAACCGGCAGCGCGTGGAACATGACGGGCGTGTCGGCCAGGGACAGATGGTTGGAGACGAAGACATAGTGGCCCCGCGGGTTCAGGCGCTCCCCTCCGCGGACGCGCACGCGCGCGCCAAAAAGAAAGAGCACGGCGCGGGCCCAGAGCCGGTACAGGCGCTCCTGCCACGGGCCGGAAGGAGCGAACGGCGACGTGGCGATGGCGATCGTGATCAGGATCGCGGTGACGGCGCTGGCGGCCGGGATGGTCCAGAGCCACGAGCGGAGATAGCCGCTCCAGGGCCGCCTCCGGAATTCCATGGGGCCGCGCCCGTTCAGGGCTTCGGCGCGGGAGGCGGCAGTTCGCGCGCCTCGCACACGCTCTGGAAGCCCTGGCGGCCGTGCGCGCCGTCGCAGAACGGCTTGTTGGCGCTGAGCCCGCAGCGGCAGAGCGAAATCACTCTGCGCCCGGCGAGGCCGTATTCCTTCCCCTGGGCGTCGCAGATGGCGAACTCGCCGGGTTCGCCTTCAATCCGGATGGGACCATTATTGATGACGGTGACTTTGACCGGCATGGCAGAAGCGATGATAGCAGAGCTGGCTGTTCCTATACTTGAGACATGAAGCAGGGGCTGGCGGCATTGGCGCTGTGCTGGCTGGCGGCGGCGCAGGAGCCTTACGATCCGAAGAAGCCGCTCAGCGCGGAGACGATCCTCCTCGCGCGCATCCGCAACGTCGTCCATGAAAACCTGTCGCGCCTGCCGAACTTTACCTGCGTGCAGACCATCGAGCGCTCCCAGCGGCTGCCCGGGGCGAAGCGTTTCCGGTTCGTGGACAACATCCGCCTCGAGGTGGCCCTCGTGGAGGGCAAGGAGCTGTACGCCTGGCCGGGCTCGCCGAAATTCGAAGAGCGCGAGCTCCGCGACATGGTGGGCGGCGGCGCCATCGGCACGGGCGACTTCGCCCTGCACGCCAGGAGCATTTATCTCAGCGATTCGGCGCGCTTCACATACCAGGGCATGGAAGAGCTGCGCGGCCGCAGCGTTCACGTCTTCCGCTACCGCGTTCCCATGGCGTCCAGCCGCTACATGATGCGGATCGAAAAGGTTGAAGGCCCCGTGGGCTACCAGGGGCGCGTCTACAACGACGCCGAGACGCTCGAGATCGCGCGGATCGAGATCCACATCGACGAAGTGCCGCCCTACCTGCCGCTCAAGGAAGGACACAAGATCATCGAGTACGCCCCAATGGACATCGGCGGGATCCGGCACGTTCTGCCCGTTTCAATGGAAATGACGCTGGTGGATCTCAATGGCGGAGAGAGCCGCAACCGCGCGGTCTTCAGCGGCTGCAGGCAGTATCAGGGCGAAAGCCGGCTGATCTTCGATGACCCCCCGCCGGAGGAGACGCCCCCGGAGCAGCCTGTGGAATGGAGGCTGCCGGAAGGCCTGGATGTGAGGCTGAAGCTGGCCGGGACGCTCGATCTCTCGAAAGCAGCCATGGGGGATCCCGTCGTTTTCGAGGTTTCGCGCGACTCCGCGCGTTCCGGCCAGGTGTGGCTGCCCCGCGGCGCCCGCGTGACCTTCCGCCTCGACCATATCGCCTGCCGCGAGTTCCCCATCAGCCACTGCTTCTTCGCCCTGGTCCCAGGGCGGTTCGCCTTCCAGAACAAATCCGGGGAATTCCGTGCGGAACTCGTGCAGCCGGATCTGGCCCGCTCCATGGACATGCTGCTGCGCAACATCCGCCCGCAGCTGCGCACGATTCCCGTCGAAATGGGCCAGGCGCCGGAGGGTGCGGCCATTCTGCTCGTCAGCGGGCAGCGCGGCAAAGTGCCAAGCGGCTTTCAGACTGTTTGGCGTACCCTGAAGACACGGGGAGATCAACAGCCGTGATCCAGTTCGGTCCGGAAATCGACCGCGGGTTGATGGAAGAGGCGCTGGCTTTCGCTGAGCGCCAGGTGACCCGCCTGATCGAGAAGCACCCGGGGTTTTACCCCGTCTACACGAAGAACGGCAGATGGAAGCATGAGGGTCCGGCCTGGACCCACTGGTGCGACGGGTTTCTGCCGGGGCTGATGTGGATCTTTTACAGGCGCAGCGCGGAGAACGGCGGCGCCGGCTCCTTCTGGATGGAGAAGGCCATCGAGTACTCCCGCCCGCTCGAGCCGCGGCAGTTCGACCGCGACGTGCACGATCTCGGCTTCATCTTTCTTTCCAGCTATTACCGCTGGTATCAGGCCGCCCGCGATCCGAAGCTGAACGAGGTGCTGATCCAGGCGGGCAAGACGCTGTCGCAGAGGTTCGTCGAAAAAGGCCAGTACCTGCGGTCGTTCGTCAGCGAAGACTCGCTGTTCATCGACATCATGATGAACGTCGGGCTGATCTTCTACGCCTCGCGCGAAACGGGCGACCGGCGGCTGCGCGACATCGCCATCCGGCACGCGCTCACCACGCGGCGCTATCTGGTGCGCGGCGACGGCTCCACGGCGCACGAAGGAATCTTCGACGTCAGGACGGGCGAGTTCCTGCGGCACTCGACGCAGCAGGGCTGGCGCGCGGACTCCTGCTGGGCTCGCGGTCTCACATGGGCGCTCTACGGGTTCGGCAGCTGCTACGAATACACGCGCGATCCGCGGTTCCTCGACACCGCCGAGCGCTGCGCCGATTACTACCTCACGCACACCAACGCGGACGGCATTCCGCCGTGGGACTTCCAGGCGCCGGAAGAGTCCCGCAGGATGGTGGACACCTCGGCCGCGGCCATCGCCGCCAGCGGGCTGCTGCGGCTCTGCCGCATGCTGCCCGATCCCGTGAAAGGCTTCTACTACTGGTCCAGCGCGCTGCACATCCTGCGCAGCCTGTGCGAGAAGCATACGGCGAAAGACGACCCGCAGTGGGAAGGCATCCTGAAAGGCGGCGTCTACCTCGTGCACAAGAATCTCGGCGTCAACGAGAGCGTGATGTGGGGCGATTACTTCTTCTGCGAAGCTCTGGAGAACGCGCTGCGGCACACGCTTTCCAATCAGGCCCGCAAGTCCAACGGCAAATAGCGCTCCGGCTGCGTCTCAGCGCGCTGCTGCGGCAGGCCGGCGCGTCGCCGCGATGATGGCCAGCGCGGCTGCGTACAGCAGGGCCCCGGCCAGAAGCGTCAGGCGCAATCCCAGAACGACGGCCGCAAAGACGGCCGCGCACGAGCCTAGCACGCTGGCGGCGGCGTTGATCGACCACGCCCATTTCACCGCTTCCGGCTGCCAGCGGTCCAGCCGCGCGAGGCCGGACGGGAAAGCCATCCCCATCGCGAATGCCGGCGGAGCCAGCAGCAGCGCCGTGGCCAGAAGTTTCCAGGGCAGCTCCAACGACGCGCCCGCATCGGCGAAGCGGCCGATCGCGGCCGCCGCCGCGGCGATCAGCGCAGCCGCCGCAGCCAGCGCGATCATCAGCCGCCGGTCGTCATCCTGCACGATGCTCCGGCTGAAGAAACTGCCCAGCCCGCTCCACAGCAGCATGGCGAAGATCACCACCGTCAGTGCATAGGTCGGGTGGCCGAGCACCATCACCAGCCGCTGGATGAGGCCCACCTGCACAATCACGTACCCGGCGCCGAGACACACGAAGTAGAGCAGAAACAGGCGCACGCCCGCAGCGGGCCGCAGACGCGCGCGCAGCGCCAGCGGCGGCAGCGCCAGCGCGATCAGCGTGGCGGCTGTGCTGGCCGCCAGCAGCGAGAACAGGTTGAGCGCCATGGCTTCGCTGCGCGGGTCGGCCGGCCTCTGCGCAGGCTGGAAGAGCCGGTCCAGCCGGGACGTGAAAAAGAAAAACGGCCTGTCGTCCGTGACGGGGCGGACATCGTATGCATATTCGCTGTAAAACCGCGACGGATCCGGTTGCGTGAGGACTGCGGAGAAAAGCGAGTCCTGCGCCTGCCCGGGCATGTAGAGGATCTCCAGCCCGCCGCGCATCGCCTCCAGCGTGGCCCGCTCCAGTTCGTCGACGGGCAGCGGGGCGCGGCTGATGACCACCGTGTCCAGCGCCCCGCTGGCCGGCGGCTCTTCCTGCTCTTCGCGCAGCACGATCACATGGCGCCAGGGCTCGCGGTAGCCCGCGCTCTCCAGGGCCGCGCGCGCCAGCGCCGCCAGCCGCAGCGACTCCCGCGGAGGATCGAATCCCCAGTGCGTGAACGAAAGCAGCCCGTCCGGCGTCAGGCGCGACAGGTAATCGCGGAAGGCTTCCACCGTGTAAATGCTGCTCTCGTTCAGCGAGTGCGTGCCCGCCGCGGCCGAGGCGCGCGTGTCGACGAGCGTCGCCAGAATCAGATCGAACCGCTCCCGCGTGCGCCGGACGAAACTCCGCCCGTCCTCAACTACGGGCCGCACCTCCGGACGGCTGTACAGCCCGCGGCTTTCCTCCCGGAAGCGCCCGCGCATGATCGCATCGACGATGATCGGATTGATCTCCACCGCCGTCACGTTCCTCGAGCCGCTCGCCAGCGCCAGCGCCACGTCCCAGCCGCCGCCCGCGCCCAGGATCAGCGTCCGCCCCGCCGGGCGGAGCCGGAGGGCATAGCCTGGCCCGTGCTGCAACAGGCGGCTCTTCTGCTCCGGCGTCAGCTCCAGGGGATCGAACGTGGGAATCCGGCTGCTCGAGCTCGCGTCGACCAGAATCAGCGGGGACGTTCCGTCCTTCACCACGCTGACGCGCGAGAAGCTGTTCCATTGGACGAACAGCTCCCGCCGCAGATCCATTCCTTTCGCCGCCGAGACATCGATCAGCCGGGCGCCTTTGTTGACGACGATCAAACCGACCAGCGCCAATGCCACTGCCGTAGCGGCCACCCTGCCCGCCCAAGCCCCGGCCAGCCCGAACCAGACGCCCGCGGCAGCCGCCAGCAGAACGGCCGCCCCGAGGATGGCCCCCGGGCCGCCCATCACGTTCAGAAACGGAATCACCAGCAGACAGCCCGCAGCCGCCCCGCACAGATCGAAAAAGTACACCCTCTCCACGCGGGCGATCGTGTCGGCGATCACCAGCGACAGCGTCACGCCCGTGAACACGAAAGGCAGAGCCGCTGCGAAGTAGACGGCTGCAAACGTCCAGAACCGCGTCGGCCACGCGCCGGCCTGCACGGCGATCATCAGCGCGGCCGCCAGGGCCGCCGCATTGAGCAGCGACATCCGCCCCAGCCGCCGGTACAGCGCCGGCCCCCGCACGGAAAACGCATAGGCGAGCACCCCGCCCGCGCTGAGCCCGAACAGCGCAATCGAGACCGCGAGGAAAGCGGAGTGGTAGGAGAAAATCACCGAGAAGATGCGTGTCAGGGCGATCTCGGTGATCAGCGCCGCCGCCGCCGTCAGCAGAACGGCGGCATACAGAAACGCCCAGGAAGTCCGGTTTCCGGCGAACGGCGTGGAGACGACCGACAAATCACTATGATATCCGCTCGCCTGTCCGGGCCAGCCGCGCTCGGGATGCGCACGGCTTGCACCGATCACCCTGCGCGGCATCAGCAGGGATGTAAATCGCGGCGGGTTCCATGCCGTGAGCGCTGCGGCCGCAGGCCGCGGGAGCGGCCGGCCCCTCGCGGCCCGCAACCGGACGGCGGTCTTTGAAGGCGCGGCCACACGGCCGGCGCAGCCTACACGATGGCTGCGGGCGGCGCCGGCTCATCCGGGCTGCCGGCTTTGGCCAGCGGCCAGCGGATCATGATGATCGCCAGCAGAACCAGCACGGCCAGGCCGGCCGCCACCGGCGGCTTGTCGAAGAAGCTGAGGATGGAAGAAAGCGGCCTGTCGGCGATGGCGAAGCCCGCCTTCACCATCCCCATCAGCGCTTCGCCGGCGATCAGGCCGGAGGCGATCAGCACAGCGGCGTTTTCGATCCGCGCCTTCTGCGGCTCGTTGAAATTGCTCCGGTCGCGCGCCCGCTCCATCAGCCAGCGGATCACGCCGCCGGTGAAGATGGCGAAGGTCGTTTCCAGCGGCAGGTACATGCCCACGGCGAACAGCATCGGGCTGCGCACCTGCAGCAGCACCAGCGCCAGCCCCATGCAGATGCCCGTCAGCACCAGCGGCCACGCCATCGAGCCGCCCACGATGCCCTGGCTCAGCATCGCCATCAGACCCGCCTGCGGCGCAGACAGCTTCGGATCGCCAAAGCCGATGCCGCCCTCGCGGATGTTGCCCTCGTGCAGGACCCACAGCGGGAAAAACAGCAGCAGCCCGCTGATCAGAATGCCGATCAGATCGCCGATCTGCATCGACCGCGGCGTTCCGCCCAGGATATGGCCCACCTTCAGGTCTTGCAGCATCTCGCCCGCCACGGCCGACGAGACGCAGACCACCGCCGCCACTCCCAGCACCGCCGCCACGCCGGACAGCCCTTTCACGCCGATCGCCACCATCAGCAGCGCGGCCACGATCAGCGTCGACAGCGTGAGGCCGGAGATCGGGTTGTTCGACGAGCCGATGATGCCCACCAGGTTGCCGCTCACCGCCGCAAAGAAGAAGCCGAGCACGATCATCACCACGGCGGCCACTACGGCGCCCGCCAGCGACTGCGAGAAGAACTCGTACAGCACAACCATGGCGATGAACGTCGCCACCAGCCCCGGCAGCACCACCTTGAAGCTCAGGTCCTGCTGCGTGCGGTCGACGGCTTCCGCCTGCCCGCTGGCTTTCTTCAGATCGGCCACCGCGCGCTGCAGCCCCGCCGCCAGCGACTTGCGCATGCGGAACATTGTCGTGGCCGCGCCCACCAGCATGCCGCCCACCGCGATCGGCCGGACGATGTTGCGCCACACCTGGCTGGCGATGCCGTCCCACGCTTCATGGCCGGCGCCCTCGGGGATGTTCTTCGCCAGTTCGGGCCCGAGGAAGTAGACCAGCAGCGGCACCAGCAGCCCCCACGCCGTCAGCCCGCCGGCGAAGTTCAGCGCGCCCAGCCGCGGACCGATGATGAAACCCACGCCCAGATACGCCGGGGCGATGGCGGGCAGGGAGAACTTCGTCCATCCGCCGGTCGCCGCCTCTCCCGCCGCGCCCAGCTTCACGGCGCTCTTGCCGAGTTCGCCCACTTTCAGCAGGAATTCCCTGCTGGCGGAAAACAGCCGGAATTCGCCCAGCAGGTAGATGAACGCCCCGACCCCCATGGCCTGGAACAGCGTCTTTGCGGCGTCGGCGCCGCGCTGACCGGCCTTGTGGATCTCGGCCGCGGCCTTCGATTCAGGGAACGGCAGCTCCGGATCTTCCACCATCACGCGCCGCAATAGCGTCACGAACAGGATGCCCAGCGTCCCGCCCACCAGCATCAGGGCGCTCGATTGCCAGTACGCTTCAAATGTGTCAAAACGCTGCCATGCGCCGACAATGACAAAGGCGGGAATGGTGAAAATCGCGCCGGCGGCCACGCTTTCCCCGATGCTGCCCACCGTGCGCGCCATGTTCTCTTCCAGAATCGAGCCACGGAACAGACGAAGAACCGCCATGCTGATCACCGCCGCCGGATACGTGGCGGCGATCGTCTGGCCCGCGCGCAGCCCGAGGTAGGCGTTCGCTGCACCAAGCACCACCGTCATCACGAGCCCGAGCAGCACGGCCCGGAACGTGAATTCGGACATCTTCATGTCCACGGGGACGAAGGGTTTGTACGAGTTCTGCTGGTTCGCCATGTTCCGTGCTCCGGACAATCGCCCTAGATCATACCCGTTTCGGGGCAGTTTCCGCTAGTGGGCGAAATGCCCCACGCGCGGCGCAACCTCCGCCCGGTGGTGAATCCGGCCGCGTTGAAAATGGACGGGTTAGTTCCTGGCGCCGTTTGGCATGTCAGTTGCTC
>Ga0101944_10002709_pt1 | contig 27490 bp, 20 predicted proteins | sample DewCreD2012metaG_FD_75245 | JGI IMG/M metagenome (GOLD analysis project Ga0101944, IMG submission 75245) | Hot spring sediment bacterial and archeal communities from British Columbia, Canada, to study Microbial Dark Matter (Phase II) - Dewar... ... | reverse complement strand
CGCGGTCGAGCAGGGACAGGTAGCGCGGGTCGCCGCGGCCCGCCGAGCGCGCCCGCTCCAGCCGGCGCTCGAGCACCGGCCCCTGCAGCGCCGCCGGCATCCGGCCGAAGTCGGTCCACCAGAGGACGAGCACCAGCAGGTTGAACGCCGCCGAGAGCACCGCCGCCACGCGGACCGCCTGCACGCCGCAGGCGAGGCCGACCGCGATGGCGAGGAAGACGTACACGGCGTCCTTCGTGTCGTCGAGCCGGTTGCGGAACGCGACGGCGCCCACGATGCCGCCGAGCGAGAAGGCGAGCGCCAGGCTGTTCTTCACCAGCATCGCGACGCCCGCCACCACGAACGGCAGCATGAGGATCGTCTGCACGAACGCCTGCTGGTAGCCCCGCTTGGAGCGCGCGAGCGTGTACAGCCACGCCACGGGGAGCATGAGCAGCACCGTGCTCGCGAGCACCACCGCGATCGAGTCGGGCGCGACCTTCGTCGTCCCGAGCCCCGTCGTCGCCACCTCGGTGAAGCCGCCCGCCGTGGCGCCGCTCCCCCACGACTGCTCCGTGAGGATCTGCGCGAAGCGCGGGAAGGTGCGCTCGAGCACCATCGTGACGGCGCTCAGCAGCACGTAATACGCGACGATCCGCACGACCGGGCGGTCGCCCAGCGAATCGAGGAGGGAGCGGTCGTCGGCGTGCGCCATGGGCCGCAGGGCTCGGGTGATGTCGCGCGGAGTCCCGTAATCTACTGCCGGGTCGCGCGCGGCCGCCCTCCCCGCGTCAGCGCGCCAGGTACTGCGGGGGGATCGGCAGGTCGGGCCGCTCCGCGTGCCAGAAGACCGAGACCACCCACCACCGCCCCTCCGCCTCGAGGAGCTGGATCGAGTTGATCCCGCGGGCGAACGGGGCGGGATCCGCGGCGGTGCGCCTCGAGTCGTACGCGCTGAAGACGTGCACCACCGGCCCGAATCGCTCCACGGTACGGCCGATCTCCCGCTCGAAGAAGCCCATCGTCTCGAGGCTGGCGCCGGCGGTCTGCGCGTACTCGTCGGGGGACCAGCTGCGCAGTCGTACCGTGCCGTCCGGCGCGAGGCCGGTCGGGATGAGCCGCGCGTTGTGGGTGAAGAGCGAGCGGAACCGGTCCCAGTCGCGCCTCTGTCCCGCGGGCCCCGAGATCACGTCGTACAGGGCCTTCAGGATCGCGTCCATCGAGCCCACGTCCTCGGGTCTCCCGGCGGGCGCGCCGGGATACGCGAGCGGCGGCGGGGGCGCCGGCGTCTGGGCGGCGGCCGGCGCGGAAGCGGCGAGCAGGGTGAGGAGGGCGAGCGGACGAAAGCGGGCAGCGGGCATGGGCGGGGCCGTGTCTCGGGCATTGGGGGGGGACGATGCGCCTTCACGACGCGCCGGTGCCTTCCCGTGTTTCGCACGGCGGCCCCGGCGGGCCGGTGCCGTCACGGACTGGCGGGCCGCTCGCCGCCGGCGGGGGCCCGCATTGCCGCGCGCACGGCTGCCACGAGCTGCTCGCCGGTGAACGGCTTGGGCAGCACCATCTCCCCGCCCCGTTCGAGCTGCGTGCGAGCCTGCTCGTCGCCCAGGTAACCGGTCATGAACAGCACCCGTGCGTGGGGCTGCTGCGCACGCAGCCGCCGGGCGAGGTCCACGCCACCCCCGCCCGACATCACCACGTCGGTCAGCAGGAGGTCCGGGGGATCCATCGCCGCCAGCTCGAGTGCCCGGTCCGGATGGTCCGCCTCGCGGACGGTGGCACCGGCGCGCGCGAGCGCGCGCGCCACGTAGCGCCGGAGCTGCGGCTCGTCCTCGCAGACGAGCACGCGCCCCCGCAGCGGGGTCACCGCGGCCGGCGCCGGCTCCGGCGGCGATGGCGGCGCGTCGGGAACCGCGGCGCGGGGCAGGCGCACGGTGAAGCGCGAGCCCGTGCCCGGCGTGCTGGCGACCGTCACCGTCCCGCCCGCCTGCGTCACGATGCCGTGCACCGTGGCGAGGCCAAGACCCGTGCCGGCGCCCTCCGGCTTGGTCGAGAAGAAGGGTTCGAAGATCCGGCCGAGTGTCTCGGCATCCATCCCCACCCCCTCGTCCGTGACCGAGAGCTCGACCGCGTCACCGGCATTCGCGAGCCGCACCGTGACCCTGCCCCCCTCGGGCATCGCGTCGCGCGCGTTCAGCACGAGGTTGGTGACGACCTGGTCGAACTGCACCGGATCGATGAGCACGGGCCACGTCCCGGGGGCCACCTCGTACTCGAGCTGGACCGCGTCGCCGATGAGCCGGTCGAGCAGGAGGGCCCCTTCCTCGAGCCGCGTCGCGAGGTCCACCACGGCAGGTGCCGCCACCTGCCGGCGCGAGAACGCCAGCAGCTGTCGGGTGAGCCCGGCCGACCGGCGCGCCGCGGAGACGAGTTCGGCCACGTCCTGCCGCGCGGGATGGCCGGGTTCCAGCGTCTCCTGCAGGGCCTCGCCATACCCCAGGATCACCGTCAGGACGTTGTTGAAGTCATGCGCGATCCCCCCGGCGAGCCGCCCGAGGGCCTCGAGCTGCTGCGCGCGCCGCAGTTCGGCACGCAGGCGCCGCTGCTCCTCCTCCGCCTGATGGCGCTCGGTGACGTCGAGGATGAACGAGTCCCAGACCACGCTGCCGTCGGGCATCGCCTCGGGACGGCCGGTCCCCTGCAGCCACTTGCGCCGGCCGGACGGCGTGGTGATGCGCCACTCCCAGTACCACGGTGCCAGCGTCCGCGCCGACTCGAGCACCGACGCCGTCATGCCGGGGAGGTCCTCGGGGTCCACCATCGCCCAGAGCACCGAGGCGTCCCGCTCGATGACGTGCGGCTCGACCTCCCAGAGGTCGACGCAGCGAGGGCTCATGTAGAACACGGCGCTCGTCCCGTCGGGACGCTGGACGTAGCGGAACAGCGCGCCGGGGACGTTCTCCGCCATGTGGCGGAAGCTCGTCTGGCTCGCCCGCAGCGCCTGCTCGACCTCGGCCGGCGCCCGCATGTCGCCGAGCACCACGAGGAGCGCGTCCTGGCCACCCCAGGAGAGGCGCGCGGGCCGCAGCTCCACGTCGAGCACCTCGCCCAGGGCAGGCCGAAGCCGCCAGCGGCCGCCGAAGGCAAGCTCGCCCGCGTCGAAGCGGGCACGCTCGCTCGCGTCCAGGATGTCCCGGACGGGCCGGCCACGAAGCTCGCCGGGCCGCACCCCCAGCAGCGCCGCCCCGGCGTCGCTGACCTCCAGCACGACCGGCTCCCGGCCCGCCTGCACCCACTGCGGGACAGGATGCCGCCGCACCAGGTCCGCCCATGCAGGCGGGCTCTCGCGGTCGTCGTCGGGTTGCCCTGCGGGCTCTGCCATCGGGTCTCCGCACGCCAGTCTGCGCTGCCGCCTGCTCGCGACCACGCAGGGGAAAGATCCCGAACTCCGGGAGACGGGGCAAGCGCGCGCGGTCCGCCGCGGCCGAGCCGCCTCACCCCGGCGTCGGTCGTGGGGCGCACCGACGGCCGCCGCCGATCGCGAGCGGCAGCACCAGCATCGTGCCCAGCGTGGCCGCCACCGTGCCGCCCGCCGTCGCCAGCGCGATGGCGCCGAAGAGCGAGTCGGGCGCGGTGCCGACGGCGAGCGGGACGAGGCTGGCGAGGGTGGTGAGCGTCACCAGCACGATCATCCCGGCGCGGTCGCGCGCGGCGCGGTAGGCGGCGGCCGCGGTGCGCCTCCGCCGCGCGAGCACGCCATCCACCAGCAGGATCGCCTGGTTCACCGAGAGCCCCACCACGAGGATCACCCCGACCGCCGCCTCGCGCCCGAACGACGTGCCCGTGCCCCAGAACGCTGCCGCCACCCCGGCGAAGGCGAGCGGCAGCGAGAGGAGCACCATCACCGCGGCCCACGCGGAGTCGAAGACGACCGCGACGGCGAGGAGGACGAGCGCCACCCCCACGCCGAAGACGAGCCAGAGCCCCCGCGCGCTGTCGTCCTGTGCGAAGCTGAACCAGTCGTCGGCGACGGTGTAGCCGGCGGGCACGCTCGTGGCGCGCATGAACGCCTCGTGCGTGCGGTTCGCGAGCTTCGGCGGGCCGCGGAAGTCGTAGCTCACGACGCGCACGTACTGCTGCTCCTCGCGGCTGATGCTGGAGAGCGACTGCCGCTCCTCCACCCGCGCCAGGTCGCCGACGCGCACCGGCGCCCCGCCCCGCACGGGCACGATCGCCGCCTCGAGCTCCGCCATCGTCCGCGTGCGCGCGCCGGCCGCCTTGAGCCGGAGCGGGAGCTCCTCGCCGTCGATCTCGATCCGCTCGCTCCCCACCGCGCCCTGCACCTCGCGCGACACGGCGCGCGCGAAGTCGCCCGCGGCGAGCCCGTGCCGCGCGAGCGCCGCGCGGTCCGGGACGAGGGTGACGTTGGCCCCGCGCTCGGCGCGGAAGAAGCTCCCGGCGTGGATGTCCACGTCGCGCACCCGCGGGATGCGGCGGAGCCGCGCCTCGAGGTCGCGCGCCACGCCCTCCACCCCGGCGAACGAGTAGCCGAGGATCTTGATGCGGAAGGTCATCGCCCCGCCACCGACCCCGCCCGCCGAGAAGCCGGGCCCGCGTCCGACGACGCTGACCGCGGCGCCACCCACGAGGAGTGCCCGCTGCGTGAGCTCGTCCTGCACCGCGTACGGCAGCGCCCCGTATCCCGCCTCGCGCTCGAAGACGACGCTCAGGTAGCCGCCGTCGGGCCCGCCCATGGTGCGCACCTGCTCCACGCCCGGCACGCCGACCACGAGCCGCTCGAAGTCGCGCAGCGCGCGGTCGAGCGCCACCGGGTCGGAGCCGCGCGGGAAGCGCACGCTGGCGCTCACCGTGGTGCGCTGGCCGAACCAGCTCCCCCACGAGCCGCGCGGCACCCGCGTCGCGAACCCCCACCCGAGCCCGGCGAGCACCAGGAGCGACACCACGAGCGTCGCCCCGCGCCAGCGGAAGAGCGCGGCGAGCGTGCGCGCGTACCCGCGGTCGAGCGCGCGCCAGCGCGGCGGCGCGCGGTGGCGGCCGAGCCCCACCGCCGGCACCAGCACGAGCGCCGTCACCACCGACCAGCCGAGCGCGAGCGCGAATGCCGCCGCGAAGGGCATGAACGCGGCCCGCGCGTTCCCCTGCAGGTACAGGAACGGCGCCAGCACCACCGCCGTGGTGAGCGTGGCCCCGGCCACCGCGGGCGCGATCGTCGCTGCGGCCCCGGCGCGCGCATCGCGACCGTCGGGCGCGAGGAGGAGCCGCTCGACCACCACCACGCCGTTCTGCACCAGGATCCCGATCCCCATCCCGAGCCCGGCGAGCGTGAGCAGGTTGGCGGGAATCCGCAGCAGGAAGAGGCCGAGCGCCGTGCCCGCGATCGCGACGAGCGCCGCCGCCGTCACGAGCGTCACGGCGCGCGCGTGGCGCAGCGTCACCGCGAGCACCACCAGCACCGCCGCGAGCGCCGCGAGCCCGCGGCGCACGAGGTCGCGCAGCTCGCCGCCCAGCTCGCGGCTCTCGTCGGACTGCAGCGTGAGCCGCACCCCGGGCGGCAGCAGCGGCCCCAGCGCCGCGAGCGCCGCCCGCACGCCGGCGGCGGTGCGGATCGCGTCGGCGCCGGGGAGCCGCGCGATGGAGAGCGCCACCGCGGGCTCGCCGTCGAGGCGGAAGACGCGGTCGCGCGTGTCCTCGTCGGCGCGGACCGCGGCGAGGTCGCCGAGCCGGTGCACCGCCCCGCCCGGGCCGGGCACCGGCAGCGCCTCGAGCTCGGCGAGCGCGCCCGGCTGGTCGCGCAGGGTCACCTGCCGCCGCGCCGCGCCGCGCCGCTCCTCGCCCACCGCCTCCACCACGCGCGCGCCGCGCAGCGCGGCGAGCAGGTCCTGCGGGGTCACGCCGAGCGCGCGGAGCCGCGCGGCGTCGTAGGTCACGCTGACGCCGACCTCCGCGCCGCCGAACCGCTCCACGCCGGCCACGCCGGCGACGGCGCTCACCCGCGGCGCGATCCGCTCGTCCACGAGCCGCTGCAGGGTGCCCGGCGTGTAGGGCCCGGACAGGGTGTACTCGAGCAGCGGCTGCTCCTCGAGGTCCTCGGGCACGAAGTTGGACACGGCGGGGCTCGTGGCGCCGGGCGGCAGCTCGGGGCGGAGCAGCTCGATCCGCTCGAGGATGGCGAGCCGCGCGAGCCGCACGTCGGCGGCGGGGTCGAGCTCCAGCGTGAGCCGCGCGAGCCCGTCGGTGGACTCGCTCGACACCTTGCGCACCCCGCGCACCGCCTGCGCCGCCCCTTCGAGCGGTGCCGTGAGCCAGCTCTCCACCAGCTCCGCCGACGCGCCGGGCCAGCTCGCGGTCACCTGCAGGCGTGGCAGCTCCACCGCCGTGCGGGTCGCGAGCGGGAGCTTCGCGAACGCCACCGCCCCCGCCAGGAGCACGGCGACCGACGCGGCGACCACCGCCGCGGGCCGGCCCGTCGCCCGGCGGATCAGGCGCCCTGCTCCCGCCGCCGCTCCACGACCCAGTACGCCGTCGGCAGCAGGAAGAAGGTGACGAGCAGCGCGCTCACCGACCCGCCGATCACGCTCGCCGCGAGCGGCCGGTACAGCTCGCCCCCCGCGCCGAGCCCGAGGACGAGCGGGAGGACGCCGGTGATGGTGGTGACCGAGGTCATCGCGATCGCGCGCAGGCGCAGCCGCCCGCCCCGCAGGATCGCCTCGCGCAGCGGCACCCCCTCGGCGCGCAGCCGCTTGATCGTGTCGAGCTTCACCACCGCGTCGTTGTCGGCGATGCCGACCATGATCACGAGGCCGATGAGCGACACCGCGTTGAGCGACTGGCCGGTGAGCCAGAGCGCCACCAGCCCGCCCGCCGCCGCGAGCGGCACGATGAGGATCACCAGGAGCGGCGTGGTGAAGCTCGCGAACTCCCCCGCGAGCACGAGGTACACGAGCGCCACCGCGAGGAGCGCCACGAGCGTGAACTCGCGGGTGAGGCGGCGCTGCTCGTCGTCGGCGCCGGTGACGCGCCAGGTGATCCCGGCGGGCAGCGGCAGCGACTCCAGCAGCGTGCGCGTCTCCGCGGCCGCGCGGGCGGTGCCGCCCTCCCGTACCGTCGCCTCGACCGGCACCACCGGGCGCTGGTCCACGCGGATCACCTCCGACGCCACGCGCCGCTCCTCCGCGCGCACGAGCTGGCCGAGCGACACTCCCCGCACCGAGGTGGCGAGCGTGGCGGGGAGGTCCTCGTTGGCGGTGCCGTCGTAGCGCACGCGGATCGGCGTGCGGCGATCGGTCTCGCGCAGGTCGCCCGCGGCGGTGCCGCCGAGCCCGCCGGCGAGCGCCGCGGCGACGGTGCCGGTGCCGATCCCGCGCTGCGCCAGCCGCTCGCGCTCGAGCGCCACCTCCACCACCGGCTGCGCGCCCGCGCTGCCGGCACGCACGTCGGCGAGCCCGGGCAGCGCCGCGAGCCGCGCGCGCACCGAGTCGGCCGCGCGCGCGGCGTCGGCCAGCGTGGGCCCGCCGACCTCCACCCGCACCAGCCGCCCCTCGCGCCCGATCAGCGCGCCGAACTCCGACTGCCCCGCGAGGTCGAGCACGAGCGCCCCCTGCACCAGGTCGGGGAGCGCCGCGCGCAGGCGCGCCGCGAGCGCCGCCGCGTCGCCGCGCGGCGCGGGGAGCACGAGCTGCGCCGTATTGGGGCCGCCGGGTTCCACGCCGGCGAGCACCTCCTCGTCGCTCGCGGCGCCGACGCGCGCGTAGAGGCCCGCCGCCCCCGCGTCGCGCGCCGCCGCCTCGAGCCGCGCCACCTGGCGCGTCGTCTCCTCGAGCGAGGTCCCCTCGGGAAGCCGCAGCGACGCCACCACGAGCCCCTCGTTCACCGCCGGCAGGATCTCGCGCGGGAGGCGCAGCACGACGAGCGCCGTCACGAGCAGCGCCGCCACGGCCGCCGCGGCGACGGCGCGCGGCCGGGCGAGGCACCACGCCATGCCGTGTTCGTACCAGTCGGCGAGGCGGGTGCCGAGGCGGGTGAGGGGGGTGGGGGATGCGGGGGCGCCAAGCGTCGTGCGTCGTGCGCTGCGAGCGGTGATGAGCACGGGCAGCACGGTCAGGGCGAGCACCAGCGAGGCGGCGAGGGAGGTCACCACGCTGAGCGAGAGGTCGCGGAAGAGCGCGGCGGCGAGCCCCTCGACGAAGACGATCGGGCCGAAGACGAGGATCGTGGTGAGCGTCCCAGCCACGAGCGGCGCCGCCACCTCGCGGCAGGCGCGCAGCGCGGCGTCGAGCGGCGCCATCCCGTCGGCGCGGTGGCGCGCCGTGGCCTCGGTGACGACGATCGCGTTGTCCACGAGGAGCCCCACGCCGAGTGCCAGCCCGCCGAGCGAGAGGATGTTGAGCGACACGCCGAGCCACTGGAGCAGCACCAGCGCCACGAGCACCGAGAGCGGCACGATGAGCCCGATGGCGAGGGCGCCGCGCGCGTCGCGCAGCACGAGCAGGATCACGAGCAGCGACAGCGCGCCGCCCAGCACGATCTCCTGCACGAGGTTCGCGAGCGCGTCGCTCACGAAGGCGGCCTGCGCCGCCACGAGCGTGAGGCGCACGTCGGGGAACTCCGCCTCGAGCTGGCGCAGCGTGGCGGTGATCTCGCGCGTCACGGCGACGGTGTTCGCCCCGGCGTCCTTGTACACCACGAGCCCCACCGCGGGGCGGCCGTCGAGCCGCACCAGCGTCACGGGGTCGGCGAGCCCGAGGCGCGCGGTGCCCACGTCGCGCAGCCGCGCGCCGCCCGCGCCGAGGGGGACCTCCGCGATCTCGCCGGGGGACTGGAACTCGGTGAGCGCGCGCACCGCGAAGCGGAACTGGCCCCGCCGCACCGTCCCGCCGGGCGAGGCGGCGTTGGCGTCGCGGATCGCGCGCGCCACGTCGTCGGGGGTGAGGCCCAGGGCGCGGAGCCGCTCGGGGCTCACGTCCACCCGCACCTCGTCCTCCGGCGCGCCCGTCACCGCCACGCTCGCGACGCCGGCGAGCTGCTCGAGCCGGCGCGCGTGCACCTCCTCCGCGGTCCGCGCGATGGCGCGCAGGTCGCCGGGGCCGGTGAGCGCCAGCACCGCGATCGGCCGCTCCCCCGGGTCGCTCGTGAGGACCGTCGGCCGCTCGGCGCGCTCGGGGAGGCGGCCGCGCGCGTTGTCGAGCCGCTCGCGCACCGCGAGCACCGTCGCCGCCATGTCGGTCCCCCAGGCGAAGCGTGCGGTGGTCGTCACCTCGCCGCTTCGGCTCGCGCTGCGCAGCTCGACGAGCCCGGGGGTCGCCGCGATCGCCTCCTCGATCGGCTGCGCCACGAAGCGCGACACCTCGGCCGGCGCGGCGCCGGGGTAGCGGGTGCGGATCGTGAGCACGGGGAGCGTCACGTCGGGGAGCAGCGACACCGGGAGCTGCGCCAGCGACACCGCGCCGAGGAGCACCACGGCCAGCGTCGCCGCGATCGTGGCGACGGGACGGCGGAGGGCGGCCGACGAGAGGCTCATGTGGCGGGCGGCGGGCGCGGCGGGACCGGCGACCGCTCAGCGGTCGTCGGCCACCAGCCGCACCGGGGCGTCGTGCGTGAGCGTGAGGTGCCCGTCGATCAGCACCGTGTCGCCGGCGGCCACGGGCAGGAGCCCGGTGGCCGAGTCGGGGAGCACCTCGGTGTCGCGGCCGTTGGAGCGGCCGGGGACGATGTACACCCACTGCGCCCGTCCCTCGCGCACCACGAACACGAGCGGCCGCCCGTCGCGCTCGATCACGGCGGCGGCGGGGACGAGCGTGCGCCGCGGCAGCCGCGCCGCCTCGAGCTGCACGTCGGCCGACATCCCGGGCCGCAGCGTGCCGTCGCCCGCGAGGCGGATCACCGCGCGGCCGGCGCGCGTGGCGCTGTCCACGAGCGGCAGCAGCGCCGCCACGCGCCCCGCGAGCGGGCGGTCGGGCCGCGCGGGGGTGCTCACCACCGCCTCGCCGCCCACGTGCACGAGCGGCAGGTCGTGCTCGAGCACCTGCGCCTCGACGCGCAGGTGCTGCAGGTCCACGAGCAGGGCGACCGCCTGGCCCGCGTTCACGCGCGCGCCGGCGGCGACGTCCACGCGGTCCACCACCCCGTCGAACGGCGCCGTGATCGCGGCGCGCTCCCGCTCGAGCCGCGCGCGCTCGAGCCGCACCCGCGCGCTCTCGAGCCCCGAGCGCGCGAGCGCCGCCTGCCGCCGCTCCTCGGTGGGCGCGCGGCCGGTCACCACCGAATCGGGGACGATGTTGTCGCGGTAGGCGATCTCCGCCTGGCGCACCGCCGCCTCGGCCTCCTGCACCGCGAGGTCGAACGGCCGCGGGTCGAGCGCCACCAGCACGTCGCCGCGCCGCACCCGGTCGCCGGGGCGGGCGCGGACCTCGATCACCGTCCCCGCCGCCTCGCTCCGCAGCTCCGCCTGTGCCTCCGCGCGCACCTGGCCCGTGGTGGTGATGGTGAGCACGAGGTCGCCGACCCGCACCGCGCGCCCCGCCACGGGGATCGCCACGGCGCGCGCCGGCGCCGCGCCCGAGTCGGCGGACGCGGTCGTGTCGGCCGCCGCCCCCGCGTCGGCGCGCGAGTCGGCGCAGGCGGGGAGGAGCAGCAGGGCGCCACAGAGCGCCGCGTGCCGGGCAGGGTGCATCACGCGTCCGGGATGGGGTCGCAGGAGGAGATGCGCGACTCGGACGAAAGGACGCAGGGGCCGGTCCATGGCTGACGGTCCTCGGGGGTGACGCCGGAGTCTACGCGCGGGACGGGAGGGGCGCGACGGGGGGGGGCAGCAGGCGCGCAGCGCCCGCGTGATCCCGTGACTCCGCGCGTGCCGCAGGGCGGCCTCGACGATCCACTGCCAGCCGGCGAGCGCCCCGAACGCCGCGGGTGGCGCACCCAGCAGTTCGGTGATCCAGCGACGCAGGGTCCGTTCATCGATCCCGAGGCGCAGGGCCTGATCGGCGAGCCGGTCGGTGTCATCGCGAGGGAGGCAGGCGAGGCGCAGCACCCGGCGCCAGTCACTCGCGCCCAGGGTACCACCGAGCCGCCGGAGTCGCCGGGAGCGCGAGGCCGTGGCCGCCGGGTCGCTGCGCGGCGTGGCGGCGAGCTCACGGAGGACGGTTGCGAGCACCGCCGAACCGGTAGGCTGCCAGACGTCGTCCACGACGTCCTCGGCGGAGGGTGCGGCGCACGCCCGGACGTGCGCGACGCAGGCCGCAGGGTCACGCGGCCGGTGGGCCGGCCAGTGGAGCAGGGTCACCCAACGATGCGCCACGCGCACCATCGGCCCGCCGACCGGGTGGCTGCCACCGTCCCTCATCACCACGAGTGGCACCCACGCCGCCAAGGGCGAGGCGGCGACCAGTGCCAGCAGGTCGGCCTCGGGCGAGGGCAACTGCAACTCGATGGCGCCGAGGGGAGCGCTTGCGACGTCGGCGGCGGTGGCAGGCAAGAGTGCCAGATACGGCGGAGACAGCAGGACGACATTCCGCACTGCAAGGCCTCCGCGACGCATCCGATACTCCTCCGGCCAACCGTCGCGCGATGCCAACGCTAATCCGATCAAGATTCACCTAACAGGCGCCCCCGATCGAGCTCTGGAGGCACTCGCATGTCGGTCCAGCGACGAGGATGCGCGCACCGCGCAAGAAACGGGCAAATTTGCGCGATCTCTGCCTTGCTCGCTGCTGCCTGCCGCACAGAGTATGGTCGTGATCGGGCGACGGCCACGAGCGCGTGGCCACGAGCGGTGCGATTCGTCTCTTTGCGGCGTTGCGCTCGTCAACCTGCTCCACGAGGATGCGCCCATGCCTCGGGATTCCTGCCTCACTTGTCGCGCCCCATTGGCGCTGCTCGCCCTCGTCGCCTTCGCGAGCCCGTCCACGTCTCCACCGAAGGCACAGACCGAGATCGTGGAGAGCAAGTGGCGCATTCGCCACGCGAACGACAATGGCTCGTTCAACTGTGTTCCCGATGGCTGCTTCCCCACGGGCTTGTGCTGTTCCTGATCGGCGCCAACAAGGTGCCGGCCGCGAGTCCGCGTGCGTTACACCTCCACCGAGAAACGATCCATGCGATTCCTCTTCGTTGCCGTCATGCTGTTGTGGTCCCCCGCTCATGCATCGTCGCAGGCGCTGACTGAGGGCGGTTCTGGCTGCAACATGCTCAACATCCGGTGCCTCGCCGACGGTTCGTACGATTGCAAGCCGGGTTGCCCTGGATGCCAGTTCTGTTGCTGAGGAGCTTCCGCGCTTGTGGAATTGCCGTCGCCGTCACGGCCCTCACGACGGGCCCTGTCGCCTGCGGTCCGTCTCATGAACAGGCGGAGCATGCAAGCGCCCGCACGATCCCGGCCGAATCCTTCACCGCGGCATTCTCGGTCGTCGGGAGAATCCGACTGGAGCAGCCGGAGAGCGCCATCGTTGCGCGGGTCTCCGGGGTCGCGGTGCTCCAAGACGGCAGAATCGCCGTGGGGGATGCATCCGAGGGCAAGGTCAAGCTGTACTCTCGTGCGGGCGCACTTCTCCGCGTCATCGGCCGCAAGGGCAGCGGGCCAGGCGAGTTTCAGACGCCGAGGAGGGTGCAGCAGGACGAGCGAGGACGTCTGCACGTCTTCGACACCCAACTGTCCCGCGTGACCGTGCTTGCTCCCGACGGTGCGCTGGTGCGGACCGTGACGCCCGACTCGGTCGGCTACGCCACCGACTTCACCAGGATGGCGGACGGCTCCTAAGTCTTCGCGACCCCGGGTCGGGAAGCGGATGGCCCGATCACGCTGCACGACAGCCTTGGCGTCCTCCGGTCGCGCCTGCTGCGCGGCTTCCGCATCGACGTGCCTCAGCCGGACAACCCGGCGTGGCGCACGATCGAGGGCATGTACGCGAGCGCCATCGGCGACACAGTGTACGTCACCTGCACGTTCTGCGCACAGCTCGCCTCGGTCGATGTGCGCCGCGGAACCAGCAGGACCGAGTCACTGGACTTCGAGGGCAGAATCGCCCCCGCACCCCCGGGGCCGGACGTGCGCTCGGTGGCGGATATCCCCGCGTGGACCGGGTCCTTCCACATGACCGCGCTGGTCCGAATGTCCGCCACGGGCCTGCTGTTCACGAACATGGTGCGCGGCATCCTGAACTACGGTGACCCCAACGTCCTGCTCCTTCGCGATGCCCGTGGCCGCTGGCGCGCCTTCGCCGATGCCCCGCCCGTGCTCGCCGTGTCGGGCGATACGCTGCTCGCGCTGGTACCGGACCGCGAGGGCCGCTCGGGAGAGGTCGTCTTTGAGCAGTTCGTCGAGCGCTGACCAGGTGCGGCAAGTGCGCAGTGCATCTCGGCGATGGGCGGTGTTTGCGATCGCACTGCTTCTGTCCTGCGGCGGTGCGGCTCATGAGCCAGACCGTCAGGGCGACGTGACGTCGCGAAGGGCGCGCCGGGGCGAGAGCGCGACAGGGGTCGCAAGCACGACCCTCGAAGGCTCGCCAGGTCCCCGGATCAGGGTGTTCTTGACGGCCAGGCAGTGCCTGAGCTGTCGGGACGTCGGCTTCGGCCTCCGCCGACTCGCGCGAGTCGCCCGACAATCTGGGCTCTCTCTGCAGCTCGAAGTGCCGCGGGACGATGAGTCGGCCGTCGCCGATTTCCTGCGCCGCGAACGACTTGCCGACGACGTGGTATTGGTGGGGCGAGCCTCTCTCTCTGGCGTGGGCGACACACTCATCGTTCTGTTCCCGACCCACTCCGGGGAGGACTCGCTCACCGCCCCCGACGGCCAGGCCCTCGTCCGCTGCCTTGCGCGAGTACTACCTCACAAGTCTCGGCAGCCGCTCGGGCTTCTCAGAAGATCTGTGGCAACCCGCGCGCAGTCGCCGTCGGGCTGGCCGCGACGGACTCCGGAGCGGTCGAACTTGTTCACCTGTTCGGTCTGGCACGTGAAGCGGAATTCGACTCGTCGCGCGCATGGGAAGCAGCCCTGAATCGCCTCAGAGAGCCCTCACCGGTGCTCATCGTGCTGGCCGGAGACAGGATGACCTTGGTAACTGCCAGCGAGTTGCTCGGCAATCAGCATGAGATGGTCGATGGCTTCTGAGACACGATTGCCACGGCGTCCCGAGGCGAGGACTTCGGCGCGTTGCTCCCTCGCCCTGCGCGGTAGCTCGGCACCTGCACTTCTTGCGGCAATGCTCTGGTCAGTCGGCGCTCTGAAGGTGGCAGAGGGCCGATCACCCGGGCGCCGCTGGCTCGATCTCCCTCGACCCCGTCGCATCACCGGCGTTGCTCCCGCCGACACCCTCCTGCTGCGCTCCACCAGCCTCGCCGCCACGGCGTGGGGCATCACCGTCTTCGACGCGGGCGACAGCCGGCTGAAGGCGTTCGACTGGGCCGGCCGACCACAGTGGCGGGCCGGCCGCGCGGGCGGCGGCCCCGGCGAGTTCCGCCTCGTGACGGATCTCGCCGGGCGCGGCGGCGAGTTCTGGGTGCTCGACGAGGGCAACGGGCGCATCGGCGTGTACGCCGCGAACGGGGCCCGCCTGCGCGAGACCACGACGTCGAGGCCGCTCCTGCGCATGGGGCTCTTCCCCGATGGCTCGCTGCTCGGCCGTTCGGAGTTCGATGCGTACCCACGCCTGTACGCCGGCGCGGCGCGGGAGGGACAGCCGCTCCCGCCCCCCGCGTGGCTCGCGGACGCGGGCCCGCTCGAGGCCGAGTCGTGGCTGTCCGAGGCCGGCTCGCGAGGCGTCCTGCTCAGCTTCCGGTGGTCGAGCCGGCTGCAGCTCGTGGACCGGCAGGGGCGCGAGGTCTGGTCGGTGCCGGGTGTCGATCCCGTCCCCTTCCCGCGCGTGGCCGACGTGAAGCGATCGGTGAATGGGCGCGACATCGTGGTGCGGCGCGTCGCCCCGGATGCCCGCACGGCGACGATCGCCGCCGCGGTGGACGGCGAGCGGGTGTACGTCCTGCGTGCCGGCCCCGAGCGACGGCTCCGCGGCACCGTGCTCGACGTGTACGCCCTGGCCGACGGCAGCTACTGCGGCAGTGCGCGTCTCGAGGTCGAGCTGCAGTCGCTCGCCGCGCACGGCGGGCGCCTCGCGCTCCTCGCGCCGGAGCCGAGTCCGCACGTGCTGGTGATGGCGGCGCCGACGACAACCTGTCCGTCGAGCGCGCCCTCGCGCGGAAGGCGCTGACGCCACCACCGCGCCCGCGCCCCGCGCACCCGCGCTACAGCGCGTACCTCCCCAGCCACTGCAACTCGTCTGCGTCCGTGCGCGCCACGTACACGTGCCGCGCGCCGAACCCCACCACGCGCGTGTCCTTCGGCAGCACCACCTGCCGCACCTGCCGCCCCGCACCGTCGAACACGTCGTAGACCGGCGCCGCGCCCGCCGCCACCGACCGCCGCACCCAGAACTCCCCCGCCGGCGACACGAGGCCGTTCGCCTCCACGCCGCCCGCCGCGAAGGGCGGCTTCGTCGCGGGCCAGTCGCTGTCGGGGATCGGCGGCGGCCCCGGCGGCGGGGTGCGCGCCGGCCCGCCCTGCGTCACCACGATCCGGTTGCGCGGGTTCCGCATCGCGGCCATCACGCGGTCCTTGTCGGCCTGCGTCACCGGCACCGGCGCGTACTTCACCGCCGGCCCGCGCGTGCGCTCTGCGCCGTTCCACCACTCCACGTGGTAGTCGCTCACGCGCGCCACCGCGAGGCGGCCGTCGGCCGCGACGTGCCAGTCGTCCTGCGGGCTGATCGGCTGCGAGCGCACCATCACCCGCCGCTCGTTCGGGCCGCCCGAGACGTTCACGTTCGTCTTCGGCCCCTGCACCCAGCCCACCGTGTCCACGCGGCTCGGCGCCCGGGTCCAGCGGATTACCGGGACCGTGTCGGGGAGGTCGCCCGACCGGAGCGCCGCGTCGCCGCCCGGGCCGAGCGCGAGCCGGGGCCCGGTGGCGTAGATGCGCCCCTGCCGGTCGGCGCCGCGCACCGAGCCCAGCGGCCCGAACCCGGGCCACGGGATCGTGCCGCCCGGCGTGCCGTCGGGCTTCACCACGAAGAAGCGCTGCTGCTGCGGATCCGGCACGAGCGTCGTGTCGCCCGGCAGCGCGATCGCCCCGGCCGGCATCACGTACTCGTTCGGCCCGCTCCCCTCGCGCCCGATCGTCGTGACCGCCCCCTTCCGGAAGTCGGCCAGCGCCACCCGCTTCGCGCTGCGGTCGGCGACCACCACCCGTCCGTCCGACAGCTCCCGGACGGCGGTGACCTGGTCGAACGACTCCTCGAGCTCCGCCTCGGGCGCGGCGAGGGTGCGGACGGGCACCTGCTGCGCGGCCACCGGGGCCGCGGCAAGCAGGAGGAACGGGAGCAGGCGCATGGGGAGCCTCGGGTCGGGGAGTCGAGGGGGAGGATGCGGGGGACGGGCGAAGGGTCGCAGGGGGCGTCGTGCGTCGTGCGTCGTGCGCTGCGAGGAGCGGGGAGGCCGCCTGCCGGCGTCTCGCAGCGCTCCACGCACGACGCACGACGTCCCCTTAAACCCTCCGCGCCCCCGAAACATCTTACCCAAGCGTGCCTCCGGACTCCCTACCCCGCGACCCCGACGCGTTCGGCGACGTCTACCGCGCTCACGCGGGGCGGGTGTACGCCCTGTGCCTGCGGCTCTCGGGCGACCCGGCGCGGGCGGACGAGCTGACACAGGACGTCTTCGTCCGCGCGTGGGAGAAGCTCGACACCTTCCGCGGCGAGAGCCAGTTCGGCACCTGGCTCCACCGGCTGGCGGTGAACGTGGTCCTGACCGACCGGCGCAGCAGCTGGCGCCGCGACCGGCACGTGACGGCGGTGGAGGACCCGGCGGCGCTCGAGCGCCCGCGCGACCTGCCGCTGGTGGACGCGATGGACCTCGAGCGCGCGATCGCCGCGCTGCCGCCGGGGGCGCGCACCGTGTTCGTGCTGCACGACGTGGAGGGGTACCGGCACGACGAGATCGCCGAGATGGGCGGGATCGCCGTGGGAACGTCGAAGGCGCAGCTCTTCCGCGCGCGGCGGCTGCTGCGCGAGATGCTGGAGCGATGAGATGACGACCACCGACCGCATGCCCGCACCCGACGACGAGCCGCTCGATCCGCGCCTCGCGCGGCTCGCGCGCGAGCTGCCGCGCGACATCGCGCCGCCCGCCGACCTCTGGCCCGCGGTGCGCGGGCGGCTGGCGCCGCGCCGCCGGCAGTGGTGGCGCGAGCCATGGCTGCAGGTGGCGGCCGCGCTCGTCGCCGTCGCCGCGATCACGCTCGCGGTGACGCGCCACGGCGGCGAGACGCCGGCCCCCGTGGCCGCGGCCGGCGCCACCGCGCTCGACTCGGTGCCCGGCGTCGAGGCGCTCGCCCCCGAGACGGCCGCGGCGCTGCGCCGCAACCTCGCCATCATCGATTCCGCGCTCGCCGAGAGCCGGCGCGTCCTCGCCGCCGACCCCGGCAACCCCGACGTCGAGACCATGCTGCGCCTCGTGGAACGGCAGCGGCTCGAGCTGCTGCGCCAGGTGGGGCGGCTTCCCCGCAGTTGAGGAGATTCCCCGTGCGTCCCGTCCCCGTCGCCCTCGCCCTGCTCGTTGCCGTCCCGGTCCCCGCGCGCGCGCAGGACCCGATCGACCGCCGCCTCCCCGCCGACCGCGACGTGGCGGTGCGGCTCGCCAACCTCGTGGGCAGCACGCGCATCACCGGCTGGGACCGCGACACGGTGGCGATCACCGGGTCGCTGCCGGCCGGGGTGGGCACCCTCTACGCCGGCGGCACGCGGGCGGCGCTCAAGATCGCGGTGGAGGGCCCGGAGGCCGCCGAACGCTACGCCGGCGCCACGCTCGAGGTACGGGTGCCGCGCGGCGCCCGGCTGCTCGTGAAGTCCACCTCGGCCGACATCGCCATCAGCGGCATCACCGGCGAGATCGACCTCGGCTCCGCGCTCGGCCGCGTGACGATCGAGGGCGCGCCGCGCAGCATCGTGGCGGAGACGGTGACGGGGAACATCGAGGTCGCGGGGGCGCCGGCCTCGGTGCGGCTGCGCAGCGGCGGCGGCACGATCATCGTGCGTGGCGCGCGGGGCGACCTCACGGTCAGCACGGTGAGCGGGACCATCAGCGTGGGCGGCGGCGCCATCACCCGCGCGCGCCTCGAGTCCACCGCCGGCGCCATCGACTACAAGGGGAGCGTCGCGCCCGGCGGCTCGCTCGAGGTGCAGACCCACTCGGGCGACGTGACGCTCCGCCTCCCGCCCGCCACCGGCGCCGACGTCGAGCTGGGCACCGTCTCGGGCGCGGTGTCGAGCGAGTTCGGCCCCGTCCCCCCCGCCACCGCGAAGGGTCGCCCGCGCCGCGTCACGCTGGGCGACGGGAGCGCCGCGATCACCGTGCGCACCTTCACCGGGGCGATCGCGCTGGTGAAGCAGCCGTAGCGTCCCAACCCCGGGCCGGCGGCCGGCGTCGAAGCAGGCGTCCCCTCACCTGGAGCCCGCCATGCCGATCGCCTGCCGCGCCGCACTCGTCGCCACGCTCGCCCTCGCCGCCACCGCGTCGCCCGCGCTCGCGGGCCCGCCGTGGATCTCGGTGGAACTCCCCGCCAACCCGATGGACCGCACCACGAAGGGTGCTTACCTGCTCGTCCACTCCTACCACCACGAGCGCGCCATCGCGCTCGCGGTGCGCGGCCGCGCGGAGGGCCTCGTGAACGGCGAGCGCCGCACGATCCCGCTCGAACTGGAGCGCACCGCACGCGAGGGGGTCTTCGCCGTGCGCCAGTCGTGGCCGAAGGACGGGAACTGGGTCCTGGTGCTGAGCGTCGGCGACGAGCGGGGCCCTGCCACCGCCCTCGTCGCCATCGGCCGCGACGGCGAGGTGCGCTCGGTGCGCGTCCCGTCGCGGCAGCAGGACGGCTGGACCGTCCCCGAGGTGGTCACCCCCGCCGACGTGGATCGCGCCCTGCGCACGCTGGCGCAGCGCGAGGCGGGCGGGGCGGTGCAGCTGGGGATGCTGGGAGGGGTGATGCTGCTCGGGTTGGTGGGGTTGGTGCGTCGGAGGTAGTCGTTTGTCGTTGGTCGCTAGCCGGTATGGAGAGCGGGGGCGACCGTCCGGGGCGAGCTGAACTCCACTCGCTCCCGCATGATCGCCCCCGTCCCGGTCGCAGCCAACGACCAACGACTAATGACCAACGACCAACGACTAACGACTCACGACCCCCTCCACCGCCTCCCTCACCCTCCCCAGCGCCTCGATCAACGCCTTCTGCTCGCCGGCGCCCAGGTCGCGGAAGGCGGCGAGGTGGAGTTCGTGGATCGGCGCGTCGAGCCGGTCCACGAGCGCGCGGCCCTCGGGGGTGATGAACGCCTTCACGCAGCGGCGGTCGTCGGCCAGGCGCTCGCGGCGCAGCAGGCCGCGCTTCTCCATGCGGTCCACGAGGCGGGTCACGTCGGGGTCGTGGTTCACCAGGCGCTCGCCGATCTCGTGCATCATGCGGCCGTCAGCGCCGGCGCCGCGGAGGATGCGGAGGACGTTGTACTGCGTGGGAGTGAGGCCGTGCGGCTTGAGGGCCGCCGCCGCCATGCGGTCGAGCACGTCGGCGGTGCGCAGCACGCTGAGGAACGCCTCGGCCTGCCGGCTCGTGAAGCCGCGCTGCTGAAGCTCGTCGGCGAGCGAGCGCGGGGAGAGGACCACGGACCGGAGACTCATGCGGCGATAATAGTCGTTATAACAGATGTTGCCAAGTGGCGATATTCCCGCTCCATGCCCGCGCGCATCCTCGTGGTGGACGACGACCGGGACCTCTCACGCCTCCTCGTACGGCTCCTCGGCGTGGCGGGTTGCACCGTCGTCCCCGCCTACGACGCCGCGACCGGCCTCATGCACCTGCGCAAGGAGCGCTTCGACCTCGTCCTCCTCGACCTCCAGATGCCGGCGGGGGGCGGCGAGTCGCTGCTGCTCAAGCTCGGGCAGCTCGGCTACCTGCCCTCGCTGCCCGTGGTCGTGATGACGGCGCTGCGGGACCCGGACCTCGAGGCGCGCACCCGCGCCGAGGGCGCCCGCGACTTCGTGCGGAAGCCGCTCGACATCGACGACCTGCTGGCGCGCGTGAAGGCGATCGTCGGGGCCTGACCGCGCGCTACAGCCGCTCCCCGCTCGCCCGGCCCGCGAGTTCCTCCGGCGTCACCGGCCGCATCAGCGTGTCGGCCGCGAGGAAGAGGGCGCGCGCGAACGGGTGGAAGAGGAGCGGCAGCACGATCATCAGCGCCCCGCCGCCGTACTGCAGCAGCGTCCACGGCGGGTCGGGCCAGGTGAGCACGAGCACCGTGATCATGATCGCCACGAAGGTCAGCTCGGCGACGATCAGGTTCACGACGTAGGTGCCGACCCGGTAGCCCTGGTCGCCGCGGTTCGTGTCGAGCCCGCAGGCGGGGCAGCGCGGGCGCATCGTGAGCCAGCCGTCGAAGAGCCGGCCCTCGCCGCAGTGCGGGCAGCGCCGCCGCAGCGCGCGGCCCACGCGCGTCATGAGGTCCCCGTACGTCCAGGCGGCCATCGGCGGTGCCGTCACGGGCGCTCGCGCACGAGCGGCTCGTCGTCGTCGCCGATCGGCGAGCCGGGCGGCACGGTGATCGCCGGCGCCACGCGGGCCGCGTCGTACGGCCGCTCGAGGAACCGCCCGATCTCGCCCGCGAGCCAGGCGCGCTGGGCGCGGTCGGTGTCATCGAGCGCGGCGGCGCCGGTCGCGAGCTCGCGCCGCAGCCCGGCGAGCCGCTGCGTCGCCTGCGCGCGCACCTCCGCCGACGGCGCCTGCGCCAGCCGCACCAGCTGCGTGACCACCTCGCGCTGCACCACCCGCCGCAGCGCCGCCTCGTAGCCGCCCGTCCCGCGCGCCGCGAACGTGGCGCGCACGACCGTGTCCATCACCTGCCGCAGCCCCGGCATCGCGGCGTCGAGCGCGTGCTGCTGCACCAGCCGCGCGGCGCGCTGCTCGTTGAAGAGGAGCCCCAGCACCGCGCGCGCCACCACCTCGGCGGGCGCCAGCGCGTCGAACACCGGCGCCGTGCGCTTCTCGAAGAGCTCGCGCGTCTCGGGGTAGAGGAACGGCCGCGGCGGGATCAGCGCCAGCAGCCGCGGCGGGAGCGCCAGGCTCGCGGGCTCGAGCGTCGCCAGCAGCGCGCGGAGCGCCTCGTGCTGCTGCGCCCGCGGCACCGCCCGCACGGGGACCTGCCCGTCGCCGCGCAGCGCGTAGGTATAGGTCTGCCCCGCCACGAGCTTCACCGCCGCCTCCACCTGGTAGCGGTGCGACAGGTAGAGCGGCACGAGCGCCTCCTCCACCTGCGCAAGCGGCATCCCCCGCTGCACCACGCCCTCGCCGAAGCGCGCGAGCGCCGCACGGCGCACGCGCATCACGCGATCCAGCTCGGCGGCCGCGTCGGTCCCGTTGTCCCAGAGGTGCGCCTGCGGGTGCGCGCTGCCCTCGGGGCGGGCGTCCTGGTCGGTGACGAAGGTGATCCCCCGGCCGCGCGCGTCGGCGAGCAGCTTGTCGAGCGCCGCCGCCTCGTCGGTGCCGGGCGCGAACTCGGCGTAGCCCCAGGTGATCGCGAGCCTGTCCCACGCGCCGATCTCGTTCGTGTACGCGTCGGCGAGGGTCGGCCGGTCGCCCGCGAGCGTCACCACCGGGTGCGGGTAGTCCATCACCGACAGCCGCCCCTCGGCGCTCGCGATGTAGTTGTGCGCGAGGCCCAGGGTGTGCCCCACCTCGTGCGCCGAGAGCTGGCGGAGCCGCTGCAGCGCCATCCGCTCGGCCTCGGTGGCGCGCTCGTCGCCCTTCGCGTACGGCGCCGTGAGCCCCTCGGCGATCAGGAAGTCCTGTCGCACGCGCAGCGAGCCCAGCGTCACGTGGCCCTTGATGATCTCGCCGGTGCGCGGGTCGATGATCGAGCCGCCGTAGCTCCACCCGCGGGTGGCGCGGTGCACCCACTGGATCACGTTGTAGCGCACGTCGAGCGGGTCGGCGGTGTCGGGGAGGATCTCCACGCGGTAGCCGCCCTTGAACCCCGCCGCCTCGAACGCCGCCTCCCACCACCGCGCCCCCTCGAGCAGCGCCGAGCGCATCGGCTCCGGCACGCCGGGGTCGAGGTAGTACACGATCGGCGCCACCGGCTCGCTCGCCGCGGCGCGCGGGTCCTTCTTCTGCAGCCGGTGGCGGGTGACGACCCGCTGCGTGAGCGGCGCACCGAGCGGGGCGGAGTAGTCCTGCCAGCTGGTGCCGAAGTAGCCGGCGCGCGGGTCGTTGCGGCGCGGCACGTACCCCGGCTCCGGGAGCTTCACGAACGAGAGCCGCTGCCGCAGGGTGATCGCGTCGGGCGCCGGGGTCACGTCGCGCACCCAGCGGCCGGCGTCGTCGCCCGTGAAGGTGAGGACGGCCTCGAGCTCGGTGTTGCGCGGGAAGGCCTTCGTGCGCTCCGGCGCCACCGCGCTGCGCGACGCCTCGAGCCGGAAGGTGCCCTGCCGCGTGCGGCGCAGCGCGGCGACGATGCCGTGGGCGTCGCGCAGCACGAAGTCGGTGGCGTCCACCAGCACGCGCTCGCCCGTCGCCGCCTCGACCCTGAATCCCCACAGCACCGACTGCGCGAAGCTCTCCTCGATCGTGCGGCGCTCGGTCGCGTCGCGGCTGCTCGAGCGGTACTCGAGGTTCGGCTGCACGAGCAGGAGCCGCGGCCCCCGGCGCTCGAAGCGTACCAGCCGCTCGCCGCCGAGCTGCCCGCGGTCGAGGCCGATGTCGTTGGAGCCCATCCCCCACGGCAGCGACGAGAAGTGGATCATCTCCTCGCCGGGGCGCGGCACCTCGAGCCAGAGCTTCCCCTGCGCCGCGTCCCAGTAGACCGGCAGGAAGCCGTCGCGCCGTTCCATCCCCTCCGTCTTCTTCTCGATGGTGGGGAGCGAGGCGGGCGGGGCCGTCGGGGCGGGCTGGGCGGCGGCGGGGGCCGCGACCAGCGCGGACGCGACGAGCAGCGGGCGAAGGCGAAGCGCGCCAGGGACCATGGGAGCGGGCGACCGTGAGTGGGGGACCGGGGCAAGATAAGGTATGATTCCCGTCCGATGCCCCACATCCGCCACGACGTCTCCGCGCTGACCCCCCTCGACCGCTACCTCTTCCACGAGGGGACGCACACCCGGCTCCACACCCTCCTCGGCGCGCACCCCATGACGGTGGACGGCGTGGCGGGAACGCGCTTCGCCGTGTGGGCGCCGAACGCCGACTTGGTGGGGGTGATCGGGTCGTTCAACGGCTGGGAGCGCGGCCGGCACCTGCTCGCGCGGCGCGACACGTCGGGGATCTGGGAGGGATGGATCCCGGGCGTCGGGAGCGGCGAGTGCTACAAGTACCACCTGCGGCTCCCCTTCGGCCGCGGGGACCTCGAGAAGGCCGACCCCTTCGCCTTCGCGTCGGAGGTGCCGCCCGCCACCGGCTCGCGCATCTGGGAACTCGACTACGCCTGGGGCGACGCGGACTGGATGGCCCGGCGCCGCGAGCGCCTCGCGCCCGACGCCCCCGTGGCGATCTACGAGCTGCACGCCGGCTCGTGGCGTCGCCACGCCGACGGGTCGTTCCTCGGGTGGGTGGCGCTCGCACACCAGCTCGTGGAGCACCTGCGCGACCTGCCGTTCACGCACGTCGAGCTGCTGCCGGTGATGGAGCACCCGTTCTACGGCTCGTGGGGCTACCAGGTCACCGGCTACTTCGCGCCGACCGCGCGTTACGGCACCCCGCAGGACCTGATGTACTTCGTGGACTACCTGCACCGCCACGGCCTCGGCGTCATCCTCGACTGGGTCCCCTCGCACTTCCCCACCGACGGGCACGGGCTCGCCTGGTTCGACGGGACGCACCTCTTCGAGCACGCCGACCCGCGCGAGGGGTTCCACCCCGACTGGAAGAGCGCCGTCTTCAACTACGGCCGCCACGAGGTGCGCAGCTTCCTCCTCTCGAGCGCGGACTTCTGGCTCGACCGCTACCACGCCGACGGGATCCGCGTGGACGCCGTCGCCTCGATGCTCTACCGCGACTACTCCCGGCCGGCGGGGGAGTGGATCCCCAACGTCTTCGGCGGGCGCGAGAACCTCGAGGCGATCGCCTTCCTCCGGCAGCTCAACGAGAGCGTCTACCGGCACCATCCCGACGTGCACACCTTCGCCGAGGAGAGCACCTCGTGGCCGCAGGTCTCCCGGCCCGTGGCGCAGGGCGGGCTCGGCTTCGGCTACAAGTGGGACATGGGCTGGATGCACGACACGCTGAAGTACTTCGAGACCGACCCGCTCTGGCGCCGCTGGGAGCACGACAAGCTCACCTTCCGCCAGCTCTACGCCTGGACCGAGAACTTCGTCCTCCCCCTCTCGCACGACGAGGTGGTGCACGGGAAGCGCTCGCTCCTCTCGAAGATGCCGGGCGACCCGTGGCAGCAGTTCGCGGGGCTCCGCGCGCTCTACGGCTACATGATGGCGCAGCCGGGCAAGAAGCTGCTCTTCATGGGCGCGGAACTCGGCCCGTGGGCCGAGTGGAACCACGACGCCGAGCTGGACTGGGCGCTGCTCGGCTGGCCCTCGCACGACGGGCTGCGCCGCTGGCTCGGCGACCTGCTGCGGCTCTACCGCGACGAGCCCGCGATGCACCGCCACGAGGCGAGCGGCGGCGGCTTCCGGTGGATCGACTGCAGCGACCGCGAGGCGAGCGTGCTCGTGATGCTGCGCCACGCCGAGGAGCCGGCGCCGCCGGTGGTCATCGCCTGCAACTTCACGCCGGTCCCCCGCCACGGCTACCGCATCGGCGTGCCGCAGGACGGGCCGTGGCGCGAGCGGCTCAACAGCGACGCCCCGCGCTACTGGGGCAGCGGCCTCGTGAACGCCGGCGACCTCGTGCCCGAGCCGGTCCTCTGGCACGGCTTCACCCACTCCCTGGCGCTCACCCTGCCGCCCCTCGGCTGCGTCGTGCTGGTGCCGGCAGCCACGCCCGACGCGGCGCCCGACGCCTGACGCGCGACGCGCCCCCTACCAGCTCGCCCCGAGCGCCACGCCCACCCACCATCCCCGCACGGCGTCGCTGAACTGCCGCGTCCGCGACAGTGTCCGCCACCGCCGGATGGGCGGCACGAAGACGCTCGTGAAGGTGCCGTCCACGCTGCCGGTCGCGAACCCCGCCTCGGGGGCCAGGTCGAGGCGCCCGCCGAGGGGGAGCAGCAGCGCGAGGCTGCCGCGGCCGGCCCAGTTCGACGACTGAAGCGTGTTGGTGAGCGGCCCGAGCGTGAGCGAGGCGGTGCCCTGCTCGCCCTGCACCTCCACGGCCGGGATCAGCGCCGCCTTCCCCAAGGGAACCAGCACGGAGGCGCTGCCCACGTAGAAGTTGCCGAGCGGGAGGAGCCGGTTCGGCTGGTCGCGCTGCTGCACGTCGAAGGGGATCGCCATCGCACCGCCCACGTCGAGCTCGGCGCCGCCCTGGCCGGCGAGCGGCGTGGTGGTGCGCAGCTCGAGCGTCACCGCGCCGCCGCCCGGGAACATGTTGTTGCCCGCCAGCGTGTCGGCCGACGACCAGCTCACGTCGCCGCCGACGGTGGCGCGCACGGGGCCCAGGTCGCCGGTGAGCCACGCGCCGCCGCGCAGGGTGGTCCCGCGCCAGATGACGAACTCGGGGGTCGCGGGGCGCGGTTGCCACTCGACGGCGCCGCGCACGCCGAGCACCACGTCGCCCGCCGGCCAGCTGAGCGCGGCGCGGCCGCCCACGGTGAACGGCGTGCCAAGCTGCAGGCTCGCGATGTCCATCGTGGTCACCCCCACGCGCCCGATGGCGCCGACCTGCGCCTCGTCGAGCGAGGGCGGCGCCGTGGGCGACGCGACGAGGAGGGCGAGGGTGTCGCCCGAGCGAGGGAAATACGACAGGCGGAGCGACACCGGGATCATCCCGCCGATATCCAGCGAGTCGGTGTCGAAGAGGAGCGGGGTGCCCCGCAGCCGCGCCTCGAACCGGTCGGCGCGCAGCGTCCACGTGAGGCCGGCGAGGTACTCGCGCGCCTCGGCGTCGCCCACGCGCCACGCGCGCGCCTGTGTCTCGAGGAGCACGCGCTGGCGGGGACGGGCGTGGGCCGGCACGAGCGTGGTGTCGGCGCCGAGCGGCGGGGGAAGCTCCTGCGCCGCGAGCGGGGTCGCGGCGAGCGCCGCCGCGAGGGCCGCGCGGACGACGCCGCGGGTCATCTCACGCCGCGGCCCCCGGCGGGCCCGCGTCACCCGGCACGGCCGAGCACCTCGCGCAGCTTCGCGCCGAGCGACGAGGGGGTGTACGGCTTGGCGAGGAAGGCGACCCCGGGGTCGAGCAGGCCCTGGTGGCTCACGGCCGCCTCGGTGTAGCCCGACACGAAGAGCACGCGCATCCCCGGCCGCTCGGCGGCGAGCGCCTGCGCGAGGGCGCGCCCGGTCATGTCGGGCATGATGACGTCGGTGACGAGCAGGTCGATGGCCCCGGGCTCGGCGCGCGCCACCTCGAGGGCCGACGCCCCGTCGGCCGCGGCGAGCAGCCGGTAGCCCTGCGCGCGCAGCGCGCGGCTCGCCATCTCGCGCACCTGGGGGTCGTCCTCCGCGAGCAGCACCACCTCGCTGCCGCCGAGCGCCCCGGCCGGCCGGGGTGGAAGCGCGGGCGGCGGGGCGCCGCCGGCGCGCGGGAAGTAGAGGCGGAAGGTCGTCCCCGCGCCGGGCTCGCTGTACACCCAGATGAAGCCCTGGTTCTGCTTCACGATGCCATAGGTGATGGCGAGCCCGAGCCCCGTGCCCTTGCCCTGCTCCTTGGTGGTGAAGTAGGGCTCGAAGATGCGGGCGAGGGTGCGCTCGTCCATCCCGGTGCCGGTGTCGCTGACGGCCAGCAGCACGTAGTCGCCGGCCGGGATCTCGACCCCCTCGCGGCGGCCCGGCTCGGCGAGCGTCGCGTTGCTCGTCTCGATGGTGAGCGTGCCGCCGTCCGGCATCGCGTCGGAGGCGTTCACCACGAGGTTCATCAGCACCTGCTCCACCTGCGACGGGTCGAGCCGCACGGGCCAGCCGTCGGCCGCGGGCCGGATGTCGAGCCGGACGTTCTCCCGCAGCACCCGCCGCAGCAGCGGCTCGAACTCGCGGACGATCGCGTCGAGCCGCACCACGCGCGGCGACGCGAACTGGCGCCGCGCGAAGGCGAGGAGCTGGTGCGTCAGCGTCCCCGCGCGCGACGCGGCCGCCTGCAGGCGGTCGAGCACCTCCAGCATCGGGCTCCCCGCCGGCAGGTCGAGCCGCGCGAGGTCGATCTCGCCGTGCATCGCGGTGAGGAGGTTGTTGAAGTCGTGCGCGATCCCCCCGGCCAGGCGGCCGACGCTCTCGAGCTTCTGGCTGCGCAGCAGCTGCTGCTCGAGCCGCTTCTCCTCCGTGATGTCGCGCGCCACGCCCACCACGCGACCGGCCGCCGCGTCGCGCCGCGCGGTGA
>Ga0101944_10002708_pt1 | contig 27499 bp, 19 predicted proteins | sample DewCreD2012metaG_FD_75245 | JGI IMG/M metagenome (GOLD analysis project Ga0101944, IMG submission 75245) | Hot spring sediment bacterial and archeal communities from British Columbia, Canada, to study Microbial Dark Matter (Phase II) - Dewar... ... | reverse complement strand
CGGGGCAGACCCGTGCTGCTGCCGCGGTTCGGGCGCGAACGCGTGGCTGTGCCTGGCGAAATGGTCGTGCGCGGCGGCGTTGTGTTTGGTCTCGGAGTGAAAACCGCGGTCCTCGATGTCGAGGCGCACGGTGAGACGCACGTCGGCTTCGGCGGGAAGCTGTTTGCCGCGCGCCTCGCTGGCACCGGGACGGCTGAAACAGAACACGGTGGTGTTGCGGCCCGGCAGCAGGTCGGCGGTCAGTTGAACCTCGACGGTGCGGCCATCCCCGGCCTGCGCCACGAACCGCCAGACGGCGGGCGGCCCGGCGGTGAAGCGGGCGAGGTTGTGGAAATTCAGCGGGGTGATGAACCCGTCGGCGTTGATCCACGCGCGCAGACGCTTGGCGAAGACGTGGCGGTCCACCGGCAGCGCGGGATGCAGGTTCGCGCCGAGGACGCAGTCGTATTTCGAGTTCACGCGCCCGAGGTCGGCGGCGAGACGGGCCATGGCGCCGCGGCCGTTGGTGAGCAGGGCCAGGTCCGTGGGGCGCGGGGCGGGGGGCGCGGAACCCGGAGCGGCGGGCAGGAAGCGGAGTTCGGCGGTGAGGCGTGAGGCGTGAGACGTGAGACGCTCCAACCTTATCGTGGCATCCGCGGCATCCGCTCGCGGGGCCAGGGCGGCGATGTGCCGTCCGGCGGCGGGGATCGAACTGATGTGTTGCGTGCCGCGGGTTTCGGATTGCGGATTGCGGATATCGAGCGTGAGCCGGAATGGGGCTTCATCCTCGAAGAGCAGCCAGTGGTTTGGCGGAACAACCGTGAAACGGCGGGCATCGGCGGCCGTCCACTCGATGACATTGGGAAAGGGCGGACTCCCGGCGGCGGATTCCGGGTCGCGAAGCGGGGCGCTGGCGGTGATGAGAAAATCACGCGGCGAGCGGTCCACGGCGGCCGCGAGTTCCCGCCAGTCGAAGCCGTCAATGGATTCGGCAGGGCGAACCTGGCAGAGGGCCTGCACGGCCCAGGCGGCGCGGGCGCGGGCGGCGCGATAGGCATCGCCACGGAGACCGGCGGGCTTGTCCGTGGTGGCGAGACAATGCGCCGCCGCGGGGGCGAGGGAGAAGCTGATTTGGTCGCCGTTCCACCTGATCGGTGGGGCGGAGGCAGAAATGAGATCGAACAGCCCCCCACCCCCGCCCGCTCCCCGCCCACCGGGCGGGAAAAACGCGTCGCCCGGCAGTTTGGAGGCTGCCAGCGTCAGCGTGCGGGATTCGCCGGGACTGAGGTTCACGAGCACGAGCACGGCGTCCTTGCCTTCGGCGGACTCGCGGAGCAGGGCGAGGACATCCGAGTCGCCGGGATTCAAGCGGGTGATTTTTGCGCCATCGAAGAAACACGGATTCTCGGCGAGCAAACGATTCAGCCGGCCCAGTTCGGCAACGAGGTTTTCGTTGGCCCCCCAGTTCAAGCCGGTGCAGCCGTGGACGCGGATTTTTTCGTCAGCCAGCCATTCGACGCCGCCGGTGAAACCGTAACCGCCATGGACACTGGCAAGGGCGCAGAGGTGATTGCGGAGCAGCGACCACGCCCGCCCGGGGGGCGCGGATGATGACGGCTGACCGGTGGCGGGGAGGGCGGCGTGCGCGTCACCCGGCACTGGCCGCGCGGCGCTCGTTTGGGCGGCGAGGCGGTCGTTATCGTGGGTTTCGGAGTAATGGATGAGCGTGCCGACGCGGGCGCTTTGTTTCAGCGCATGATCGAGGTAGCCGTTGACCTGGAGCGCGGAAAAATTTTGAAAAAGTTCGCTGTAGGCCCACTGCATGCCGCCGTGCGTAAGGAGCGCCTCGGTGGCCTCCCACGCCCCGCCGAGGCCCTCGAGGAGAAAGACGACGTCGGGGAACTCGTCGCGGACGCGGGCGATGATGTATTGCCAGGCGGGCACCGGAACCATGTAGCCGGCATCGCACCGGAAGCCGTCCACGCCGCGCCGGCACCAGACGAGCAGGCTGTCGGCAATGACATCCCAGAGGGCGACGCTGTCCTGCTTGAGTTCGACCAGGTCTTCCCACGTCGTGCCCCACGCGCCCGGGCTGTGGAATTCCCCGTCGGGCTTGCGGACAAACCATTGGGGCCAGTTTTCCTGCAAGGTGGATCCCCAGCCTGTGTGATTGATGACGATGTCGAGGAACAAGCGCGCGCCGTGCCGGTGGGTGGCGTGGGCGAGTTCGAGGAATTGTTCGATGCCGGTGGTGCGCTTGTCGAACTCGACGAGCGCGGGGTCCACCGCCGTCAGGTCGAGGCACGCATACGGACTGCCAAAGCGGCCAAACCGGGCATAGGTCGTGGGCGTCGGCCCGAGGGGCAGCAGATGCAGGATGCGGCAGCCGAGGGTGTCCACGATGTGCGGCAGTTGCGGGAGGAGGTCGCGCAGCTTGCCGGACGGCGGGATGACGGTGTAACCGGCGGCGTCGAGCGACTGGAGCCGGGCTTCGAGGGCGGGGTCCGCCGTGACGCGGGCCGTCCTGGTCCGGCCATGCAGCCGGGGGAAGGCGCAGTAGATGGTGTTGGCCGTGCGCGCCCAGTCGGGATGGACGGAGACGCCGAAGTCATGCCCCTCGGGCCAGTGTTGCCAGCCGCGATGGTCAAGCAGGTAGGCCTTGGCGCTGAAGAAACCCGTTTCGTTAAGCGGGAGCTCAAGGAACCAGCCGCGCTCATGGCGCTGCATGGGAATGTCCCGCCAGGACGCCCCCGCCGGCGGGGCGCCCCGGGCATGGGCCTGGATGATTTCGCGGCGCAACGCGGCCCCGCGCCCGAGATTGGTGCGGAGCCGGGCGGCCCAGTTGGCCGGCGGGCGGGCCTGCCGCGCGTCGTGAACCTCGAAGCGGAGGCGGTCCCCGACGAAGCGCACGAGGCGTTCGCCGGGCGGTGGGGTCATGCTGGGATGGGGCAACGGGGCGGCCATGGAACAAACCCAAATACGGACCGCCCCACATTTCGGGAAAACCGGCCGGAAAGCAACGGCGCGCTGAATGGTTCAAGATGGGACACACGGGAGACATTTTGTGACGGGGCGGTCCCGGCCCGCGCCGCAAAACGCTCCGGCAGACCCGGCTGGCCGGAAGATTGCTTTCCCGAAGCCGTGCCGGCGACGCCCCGGCCGCCAACGTTCAGAACGCATGGAAACCACGCTCAACACCGGCGAAGAATCGCAACTCGCGCAGACCATCGAGATGTTCGAGGTTATCACCGAGTCGCAGCCGCTGGACACGCAATCGCTGGAAATCCTCAAGGAAGCCTACCAAAAGCTGGGGCGGGACGAGGCGGCGGTCCGCACCGCCAAGCGGCTCGCCTTCGCCTACGTCCAGTTGGGCCAGTTGTCGTCCGCCATCCTCGAATACGAAACCATCCTCCAGCGGCAGCCCGAAGACGCGGAAGCGCGCGCCGAGCTGGACAAAATCGCCAGCGCCGCCGCCAGTTCCGCCGACCCGCCGGCTGAACCGGCGGTGACGGCCACCCCCGCCGCCACCCCGAAGCGGCCCGGCCCCGCCGCGGAACGGCCCCCGGCCCCCGGCACGCTGAACGATGGCCGCGAGGCGATGCGCAAGCTCTTCGTGGATGGCAAACACATCACCGCCGCGGATTTCGACGCCTGCTGGCCCGTCCCGGACTACGCGGCCATGCCGGCGGACGTGGCGGACCCGCTGGTGCAGAAGCTTTCCGACAAGGCGGTGCTGCCGCTCGAAAAATCCCTGCGCCTGCTGCTGGAAAAGGGGCGGTTTGGGTTCCTGCCGTTGGAACGCTACGACCCGGACATGGACCTGGCCCGGTCCTTTTCGGCCGCCGTCTGCCGCCGCTGGTGCGTGCTTCCGGTGGACCGCCTGAGCAAAACGCTGCTGGTGGCCACCGCCAACCCGTTCAACCAGCAGGCCGCCAAGGAGCTGGCCGAGACCTCGCCCCTGCGCGTGGTCTGGTATGTCGCCAGCCCCGTCGAAATCACCAAGAACCTCCGCAAAATCTTCCGCCACTGATCCGCCATGCCACCCGTCAAATCCTTCGGCGAACGCATCGCCGCCGCACTGGCCGAGGACGGCCTGCTCAACGCCGCCCAGGTGACCGAACTGCTGGAACAGCAGAAACAGCAGGGCACCCGCCTGCAAAAACTCCTGCTCGAGAAGGCGCTGGTCAGTGACGTGGACCTCGCGGTGGCCATGGGCCGCGTCCTCAACGTCCCGCCGCTGAACCTGCCCCGCCTGAGCGTGCCGGCGGAAATCGCCGAACTGCTGCCCCGCGAAGTCTGCCAGAACCACAGGATGCTCCCGGTCGCCCGGCTCGAAAACAAGTTGTTCGTGGTCATGGCGGACCCGCTGAACGTGCTGGCGGTGGACGACGTCAAGCGCATCACCAAGCTCGAGGTCGCCTCCTTCATCGCGCCGGAGAAAGCCATCCTCGACAAGCTCAACAGCCTGGACGCCGCCAAGAGCGGCAGCATCGAGGACATCATCCAGGATGCGCAGAAGCGCGCCGAGGGCGAAGCCGACGCCGACAACCTCGAAACGGTCAAGGAAACGGTCGAGGAAGTGAACCTCGACCAGCTCGCCGCCTCCTCGGAGGAGGCCCCCGTCATCAAGCTGGCCAACCTCATTCTCGTCCAGGCCATCAAGGACCGCGCCAGCGACATCCACCTCGAACCGTTCGAGAAGACCATGCGGCTGCGCTACCGCATTGACGGCGTGCTGGTGGACGCCACCCCGCCCCCCAAGGCGATGCAGCTCGCCCTCGCCTCGCGTATCAAGATCATGTCCAACCTGGATATCGCCGAACGCCGCCTGCCCCAGGATGGCCGCATGCGCGTCCGCGTCAGCGGCAAGGATTTCGACCTGCGCGTCTCCATCCTGCCCACGGTCCACGGCGAAAAGATCGTGCTCCGCGTGCTCGACAAGTCGAACCTCTCGGCCAGCCTCGACAAGCTGGGCCTGGACCCCGACACCTTCCAGCAGGTGAAGGCCGCCGTGGACGCCCCGCACGGCCTGATTCTGGTCACCGGACCGACAGGTTCCGGCAAGACCACCACGCTTTATTCGGCGCTCAACGAACTGAACAACCCCATCTTCAACATCATCACCGTCGAGGACCCCGTCGAGTTCCAGATTCCCGGCATCAACCAGGTGCCCGTCAAAAAGGAAATCGGCCTGACCTTCGCAAACGCCCTGCGCTCCATTCTCCGCCAGGACCCGGACATCGTGATGATCGGCGAAATCCGCGACACCGAGACCGCGGAAATCGCCATTGAAGCGGCGCTGACCGGCCACCAGGTGCTCTCCACGATGCATTGCAATGACGCCCCCGGCGCCATCGCGCGCCTTGACGACATGGGCATCGCGCCGTTCCTGATCTCTTCGTCGGTGATCCTGTCCTGCGCCCAACGGCTGATGCGCCGCATCTGCTCGCACTGCAAGGAACCGGTGACGTATCCGGCCAAGATGTATCAGGACTTGAACATTGACCCGAGCCTGTTCGATGGGGTCACGCTCTATCGGGGCCGCGGGTGCGACCGCTGCAAAGGCTCGGGCTACGCGGGCCGCATCGCGATCATCGAGGCGATGACCATCACGGATGAATTGCGGAAGCTGATCATCGCCCGCGCCAACACGCGGGAAATGGCCAAGGTCGCCATCGGCCAGGGCATGCGGACCTTGCGCATGGTGGCGCTGGACCGGGTCCGGGAAGGGGTCTCCACGCTGGAACAAGTGCTGGTCGTCACCGCCGCGCACTGACCGCGCCAACGGTTTTCAAAAAGGCCGCTGCGGGACGGAGACAAACGGCGAGGGCGGCGGCCTGGCCGACGCCGGCGGCGGCGGCGCTGGAAGCGGCGGCGGCGGCGTGTAGGCCGGGGCGGAAAACGAACCGGCCCCCGCCGAAGCGCTGGGCGCACCCGCTCCGGGAGTCGCCACGACCGCTGGCGGATCGTAAAACGAACGGTCCAAGTAGGAGGCCGAGCCCCGCGTCAATTCCTGGGGCGTCAAGGCCGGGCGCGTGTTACCAAAGTCGTAAAGCTGCCGGAAGGCCTCGATCCGCTGAAGTTCCGTCTCGCTTGGACGGTTCAATTCGGTCCCCGGGCGGCCCAGTTCGAACCCAAAACCGGGGCGCTCGGCGCGCGAACGGTCCCCATCAAATGTCCCCGGCAGGGCTGCGTCACCGAAGCTCCCCTCCCAGGGTTGCAGCGCGACATCTGTCCGGTTTGATTCCCCGGAGCGCCCCGCCGGGTCGCGGCCGCGGGCATCCCGGCGGTCCCGTTCCGGGGCGTCATTGCCCAGGCGGATGGGATCCATCACATCCGCCTCGAGCAACGCGCGCTCGAGGGGGCGGAGCCGGTTGCGGTCCCGACCGTCGGGGGTGAGTTCCGGGGCTTTGAAACGGTCGGCGTCGGGTTTCACCCGGAAGGCCTCCTCGGTGGTCATGAACGGCAGGTCTTCGCGGCGCTCAATCAGCTCCTTGATGCGGGCGTTGTTGACCGCCGGCGGCGGTGCGGGCAGGGGCGCGGGCAGGAAACGGCCCTCCATCGAGTTGCCGCGCGAGATGAATTCGAAGGGCCGGTTCAGTTCCGATTCCAGCCGGTCCAGGCCGCTGCGGCCCTGCTCGAGCCGCGTCAAATTCGTCCGCGCGCGGTCAGACCGGGGTTCGGAAAACTCGATCGGCCGCCCTCCTTGCGCCAGCACGCCGGTGGCCACCGTCATCGCCAGACCCAGTGACCAAAGGCCCGGTTGGAAGGTTGCCATGCTCATGGTTCACGACCCTACCGCAAGCCATCCCACCCGTCAAAAACCAAAACCGGCCCGCCAACGCGCAGGGCGCATCTCAGTTTATTGCAGGCGGTGGCGGCAGGCATCCTGCCTGCCGTAGAGGGCGGCATCCTTGCCGCCCGGAATGAGCGTAGCTCCGGGCGGGCGACATGAACTTGCCGAGCGCCCCGTGCGGGCGGGCGTTGCTTTCCGCCGGGCTGGGAAGCCCGGCTCCACGTCAGCCAAGGATTGCCGACGCTACCACCGCACACATATGAAACGGACTTGCAAGAAAGGGAGATGCGCCCCAACGCGCAAGGCCGTCGCCACTCAACGCCCGCCGGCGAATCCCTGCTGGCGGAGCGCCTCGAACAAAACCAGGGCCACGCAATTCGCGAGGTTCAACGAACGCGCCGCCGGGTTGAACATGGGAATCCGCACCCAGGTCTCCCGGTGCGCCGCCAGCAGCGCGGATGGCAGGCCCGCGGTTTCGCGGCCAAAAACCAGGCAGTCATCCGGTCCGAAACACGCCTCGGTGTAGAGGCGGCCCCCGCCCTGCTCCACCAGCCACACGCGCGCGCCGGGCGGCAACGCGCCCGCAAAGGCCGCCCAATCCGGCCAGCGATGCCACTCGACCTCGCGCCAGTAGTCCATCCCCGCCCGTCGCAACGCCGCGTCGTCCAGCTTGAAGCCCAACGGTTCGATCAGATGCAGCCGCGTGCGCGTGGCGGCGCACAACCGCGCCACGTTGCCCGTGTTCGGGGGGATTTCCGGTTCGAGCAGAACGATGTTCATGGCGGCCTTCCCGACCAATGAAGCCGGACCGTCAGCCGGGCGCCCGCTGCGTCTCCCCGGCGCTCCCCGCCCGTCGGCCATAAAAAACTTTCGCCAGCAGCAGGCCCTCCGCCGGCGCGGTCATGCCGGCCACGCGCCGGTCCTCGGCGGCCAGCATGGCGGACACGTCCGCGACCGCGAAGCGTCCCCGGCCCACCTGCACGACCGTGCCCACGATCGCGCGGCACATCTTGTAGAGAAAACCGTCGCCCTCGAGGACGAAACGCAGCTCCGGGCCGCGCCGCGTCAGATCGCACCGCCACAAATTGCGCACGGCGTTCTGGAGCGCCTGACCCCGGTTGGCCGCAAACGACCGGAAATCATGCCGCCCCACAAACAACCGCGCGGCCTGTTTCATGGCGGCCAGGTCCAGGGCGGACGGCACATGCCAGGCCCGGCCCCGCAGCAGCGGATTCATGGCGGGATGGTTCCAGACCGTGTAGAGGTAACGCTTGCCGGTGGCCTGAAAGCGGGCATGGAAGGCCGCGGCCGCCCGGCGCGCCTCCATCACCCGGACATCCTCCGGCAGGTGCGCGTTCACGGCGAGACGGAGTTTGGCGGGCGTCATGCGCCACCGGGCGCGGGGCACGTCCACGTGCGCCACCATGCCCAGGGCGTGAACCCCCGCATCCGTGCGGCTGGAACTGTGCAACCGGTGCGGCCCGCCGCCCAGCACCTTGGCCAGCGCCAGTTCGACCTGCTGCTGCACGCTGCGCCCGGCGCGCTGGCACTGCCAGCCCTCGTAACCGCGCCCGTCATAGGCCACGGTCAATTTCAGACGCACCACATCCATGTGCAAAAGCCGCGTCCACGATGGACGCGGCCTGAGTTTCCCGCGCACCCCGGGCGGGCGCAATCCGATTCCCGCCGTCCGTCACTGGGAGGGCAACGGCTCCATGCGGAACACCGGACGCGCAGGCGCGGTTGCCTCCGCGGGTTCCGCCCCGCGGGAGAACGCGAGGTAAAGGAACGCGAACAGGTTGGTGACCGGCAGGATCAGCAGGATGCCCGTCAGCACCCCTTTGCCCCGCGCTTTGGCGATGTTCAAGGACCACAGCACCTGCGCCACGATGTTGAACACGGGCACCAGAAATCCAAGCAGCCACCAGCCCGACATGCCCGCCGCGCGCAACAAGGGCAGCATCTGCAAAACCGGAATCCAGATCAGCAGTCCTGGCGGGCTGCCCGCCTTGTCGCAGATCAACTTGGCGCACCAGCAGATGAACCCCCAGCCCGCCAGCAGCGCCGCCACAATCAACCAGAGCAACTGCCGGGGTGGCAGCGGCAACGCCCCTGCCTCCGGCAGCCCCACCCGCCAATCCAGGCGCGGCCCCGACCATCCCGGGAAGGACGCCGATGCATCCGCTTCCCCCGCGCCTGCGGGGTTGCCGTTGGCCGGGGTCGCCGTGAAGCCTTTCACCCCCAGCGCCGCCAGCGTGTCGTTGTCGAGGTCCGCAATCCGGACGTTGGCAACGCCCCGGGCATGTTTGAGGAACACGTGCGTCTCCGTCTGGCTGACCAGCACGGCATCGCTGAAGGACTCGGTCTGGGTTCGGACGGTGGCCACCGGCTGGGCAATGCCGAGCAGCGGCAGGCACACCGCCAAGCCGCCGGCCAGCAGCCGGGCGAAGCGAAATTTTTGTGTGTTCATGTTGTGTTCCGTGCCCCGCGCCAGCGTGGCCGCAGGCCGGAGGCAGCACCAACCGCGCCAGCACAGCGCGGCTTTGAACCCGTTGGCGCTCCCGGCAGCCCCCGGGAAGGACGCCTGCGTCCCCGCAACCTGTTCGCAGGCTTTTCGGCCAGTTCGCCGCAAACCAGCGGCTTCCGCGCCAGCCTGCGGGCCATGGTTCATGGACGAAGGGCGTCTTGAAGCGGGACAACCGAACCCGGCCCGCCCTGCGAAACAGGGCTTGCGGCGGTGGAACCGCAAATGCTGTAATCCCCCTGCGGTCGGCGAACAGGGTTGCTTCCCGTCGCCGTCTCCAACATGATTGCAGGCCAATGGCGGACAGAACGGTCTCCGGTTTGAAGCCGTTCCGCCATGCATCCCGTGAAACCACAATGGCACAATCCAAAGATCGTCAAACCAAGGCCAAAGACGCCCGAGCCAGGATTCTGCTGGTGGATGACCACGCCGTCGTCCGCTACGGCATCGCGCAGCTCATCAACCGGCAGGACGATCTCGTTGTTTGCGGTGAGGAAGAAGACGCCTCCCGCGCCATGATGGCGATTGACTCGCTCAAGCCTGACCTGGTCATCGCCGACATTTCGCTCAAGGACAGCAGCGGCCTGGAATTGATGCGCAACATCAAGGCCCGGTATCCCAAACTCCCGGTCCTGGTGGTCAGCGTCCACGACGAGTCGGTTTATGCCGAAATCGCCTTCCGCGCCGGCGCCTTGGGCTACCTCATGAAGGGCGAGGCCGTCGAAAAAATCCTCACCGCCATCCGCCGCGTGCTCAGCGGCTCCATTTACGTCAGCGACGCCCAGGCCGCCCGCATGTTGCAGCAGCAGGTGCGGGGGCACAATTCCATGCAGGAATCGCCGGTCAAAGCCCTCAGCGACCGCGAACTGGAGGTTTTCCAGATGATCGGCCAGTGGAAAAAGACGAAGGAAATCGCCGCCCAGCTCCACCTGAGCGTCAAGACCATCGAATACTACCGCGAGCAGATCAAACGGAAGCTCAACCTCAAGAGTGCCGCGGAACTCACGCACCACGCCACCGCCTGGGTGCAACGCGAGGCCGTGCGGTAAGCCCGCCGCCGATTTCCAACCGCCAGACGGGGCGGTGCTCCCCTTTCCTTGCCACTCCATCGTCCGATTCGGGCTTATGGGCCTGCGGCCTCGTCCCGGTGCGGCTTTCAGGAGTTCCGTATAATTCCCTTCCGTTGGCATCCCGTTCCGTCCCCCGGGAAAACCCCGGGGCAATGACGGGTATTTCCCCTGCCCTCCCTCGCTGCTTCTCCCCGATTGCGGAAGCCATCCGCCCCGCGCAAGCTCTCGATGGTTATGCACGCCACCTCGATTGTTCGTCGGCACCCCGCCGCGCCCCGGGTGGTGCGCTCCGGGATGCCGCCGCGCGCGGTGAGAGCGGTCCAGTTTCGGGAGCCTGCCCCCCGCCCGCTGCCCGGCCTGCTTCGCCGTTGTCTTCACACCCCGCTTCGCCTGCAGCCATGACGAAAAAAACAACGCCCGTGAAAGTTCTGCTGGTGGACGATCATCCGGTCGTCCGGCACGGTTTGAGCGCCTGCCTGGCCCGACAACCGGGCATCACCCTGGTGGGCGCGGCCGCCGACGGCCAAGAGGCCCTGGCCCTGGCCGGTGAACGGCAACCGGACGTGGTGGTGACCGATGTGGAAATGCCACGGATGGATGGAGCCGCGTTCACCGCGAATTTGCTGAAGGCCGTGCCCGGCGTGCGCGTGCTCGTGCTGTCCGTTCATGGGCAGAGTTTCCATGTCCTGCGCATGATGCAGGCCGGGGCCGCCGGCTACATGCTGAAAGATTCCGAACCGGAGGAACTGGTGCGCGGCATCGAGGCGGTGGCCCGGGGGGAAAGTTTTTTCAGCCACGACCTCGCGCAGATCACGCTGAACCAGGTCGTCCGGACCGGCTCCGGCGGCCCGGCCCAGCTCACGGCCCGCGAACGCGAGGTGCTGATCCGCATTTCGGAGGGGCTGAGCAACAAGCAAATCGCGGCGGAGCTGAACCTCGGCATCCGCACCGTCGAAACCCATCGCGAACGCGCCATGAAAAAGCTCAACATTCACTCCGTCGCCGGCCTCACCAAATACGCGCTGGCCCAGGGCTGGGTGTCCCTGGAACCGGAGACCGCGGCGCTGGCGGGCTGAAAAATTCTCCGTGGGATTCTCCGTGGGTTGGTTGGTTGGGGCGGCGCGTCTGCGGACGCGCCGCCTTTTTTGCCCCCGTGACCGGGACGCAAAAAAGCCGCCCGGGTCGCGGGCGGCGTGCGACGGGTGCAAAACGTCACTTGGGGGCGGCGGCTTTGGCCTTCCGCGCCGCAGCCTTGCGCTTGAGATACGCCTGGCGGCGACGCCGCTTGAGCACCTTGTTGTATTGTTTTCCCATATCAATCTTTACAACCGGAAACGCTTCCGTTTGTGTGGACGCGACTATGGATTCTGCCCCGTTCCGGTTCAACTCCTATTTCCTCGCGTTGCTGACCGCCACCCTGGCCGCGCTCGGCACGGGCTGTCAAACCTCCGGCCAGAAGGGGCCGCAAACGACGCTGCGCATTCACGCCGAAGCCACCGACAACTCCTCCTTCACCCGTAAAATCGAAGTCTTCCGCGCCTTCCCCACCAAGCTGGCCGTGGAGCAGTCGCCGTTCCTTACGGAGGCGGAAATCAAGGAGGCCGCCGTGGTTGAGGCGCTGGGCGGATTCGCCCTGCAATTCAAATTTGACAGCCGGGGGCAATGGCTGCTCGACCACCACAGTTCGCTGCATCGCGGGCGGAAAATCGCCATCTTCGCCACCTTCGGTGAGCGGGGTGCCCAGGCCCGCTGGCTCGCCGCCCCGGTGCTCTCGCATCGCATCAGCGACGGCCAGTTGATCTTCACCCCGGATGCCACGCGTGCCGAGGCCGAGCTCCTCATCGCCGGCCTCAAACTGGCGAAGCCCGCAGCCGCCACGCCCGATGTCAATGCCGACACGCAGGAAACCCGGCCATGAACGGCGGTGGAGTCGTTGGATACCCTCTCGGTCTCTTCGCCAGCCTGGCGCTGACCGCCCATGGCGGGCCGTTGCTGCAACTGCCCACCGCCAACCACGCCTTGTTCGAGCCGGGGGCGGAGGAGCGATTCTTCGTGGGCACGGTCGGCCGCGGCTGGGAGAGCGGCACCTTCGGCTGCGTGCGCACCGGGGGCCAGCAGTTCCATGAGGGTCTCGACATTCGCCCCCTGAACCGCGACCGGCGCGGCGAAGCCACCGACCCCGTGCTCGCCAGCGCCGACGGAACCGTCGCCTACGTGAATCGGCGGGCCGGTCTGTCCAACTATGGCATTTACGTCGTCCTCCGCCATCCGGTGGACGGCCTCGAAGTGTTCACGCTCTACGCCCACCTGCGGGAGGCGCGCGCCGACCTTGCCCCCGGGACGGCCGTGCGTGGCGGCGAAACCATCGGTATCCTGGGCCGCTCCGCCAACACGCGGGAGGGCATCGGTAAAGACCGCGCCCATGTTCACTTCGAAATCAACCTGCTGCTCAACGACCGCTATGCGGAATGGCACCAGCGGCATCTGCCCGGCCAGCGCAACGATCACGGCCACTGGCATGGCCGCAACCTGCTCGGCCTCGACCCCCGGGCCGTCTTCCTCGCCCAACGCGAGCAAGGCGCCCGCTTCCGCCTGGTCCAGTTCATCCGGCAGCAGCCCGAACTCTGCCGCGTTCAGGTCCGCGCCACGGATTTCCCCTGGCTGCGCCGCTACGCCCCGCTCGTGCTCCCCAATCCCCGCGCCGAACGGGAAGGCCTCGCCGGTTACGAACTCGGCCTCAATTTCGTCGGCCTTCCCGTCCGCGTTATCCCCCGTGCGGAGGCCGAACTGCGCTCCCCCGCCCCCGTGCAACTCGTCGGCGTCAACCCGGACGAAGCCGCCCGGCAACCCTGTCAATCCCTGGTTCACCGCGACGGCGAACGTTGGCGGCTGACCCGCTCGGGCGAGCAACTCATTTCGTTGCTCACCTGGTGAGGCGGCCGTCCGGCAGCCGCCCGCCGAACGCATCGTTCCAGCTCTCCCCAGGCCCCCCGGCAACTGCCGTGCCCGCCACCAGGGGGCATTATTTCAAGCGTCGGAACCCCGACGTTTTTGCCCGATTGAAATGCCGTGGCATCTGGCGCACAGTCGCGGCCATGAATGGCAACGACGACATGGATGAGCTGATGACCTGCCGGCTGGACCGGGTCCGCAGGGCGGTCGAGCCTTGCACGCTGGTCATTTTCGGCGCGAGCGGGGACCTGACGGCGCGCAAGCTCATTCCCGCGCTCTACCATTTGTTCAAGGACGGGCAGATGCCGGCGGATTTCCGCATCGTGGGTTTTGCGCGGCGCGAGAAGACCGACGCCTCGTGGCGGGCGGAGTTGCGCGCGGCGCTGGAGCAGTTCTCGCGCAGCCGACCGGTGGACGCGGGGGCGTGGGAGGGGTTTGCCGCCCGGGTGCATTATTGCCAGGGCGACATTGGCGATGCCGCCGCCTACCGGAAACTGGCCGCGCTCGTCGCCGGGTTCCCCTCCCCTGCCCTGCAACACAACCGGCTGTTTTATCTGGCCACGCTGCCGAGCCAGTTCAGCCAGGTGGCGGAGCAATTGCATGGCGCGGGACTGCTGACGCGCGCGCCGGGGGACCACTGGCAGCGATTGGTCATTGAGAAACCCTTCGGTCACGACCTGGCCAGCGCGCGGGCGCTCAATCATGAACTGACGCGGTTCGCGCACGAGCAGCAGATTTTCCGCATTGACCATTATCTGGGCAAGGAGACGGTGCAGAACATCCTGACCTTCCGGTTCTCGAACGCGATTTTCGAACGACTGTGGCACCGGGACGCCGTGGATCACATCCAGATCACGGTGAGCGAAAAGCTCGGCGTGGGCGGACGCGGCGGCTACTACGAGGAGGCCGGCGCGTTGCGGGACATGGTGCAGAATCATCTGATGCAGGTGCTGGCGCTGGTCTGCATGGAGCCGCCCGTGTCGCTGGAGGCGGAGCCGATCCGCGATGAAAAGGTGAAACTGCTTTCGGCGGTGCGCCGCTACGCGCCGGAGGCGGTGGCCCGGCTGGTGGCGCGCGGGCAATACACGGCGGGCACGGTGGCGGGCGAGGCCCGCCCGGCCTACCGCACGGAGGAGCGGGTGCGGCCGGATTCGAACGTCGAAACCTTCGTGGCGTTGAAGCTGTTCGTGGACAACTGGCGATGGGCCGGCGTGCCGGTTTATTTGCGGACGGGCAAGGCACTGCCGTTGACGGCGAGCGAAGTGCGGGTGCAGTTCAAGCCCACCCCCAACGTCCTCTTTGCCGCCCAGTGCGGCCCCCGGCTGGACGCAAATTCGCTTACCCTCCGGCTTCAGCCCAATGAAGGCATCACCCTGCGTTTCAACGGCAAAGTGCCCGGCGTCGGCTACGGCCTGCGACCGGTGCGGATGCACTTCAGCTACGACGCGGAATTCGGCGCCTACACCCCCGAGGCCTACGAGCGGCTGCTGCTGGATGCGATGGCCGGCGATGCAACGCTGTTCATCCGCCGCGACGAGGTCGAGCAGTCGTGGGAAATTGTGGATTCCATCCGCGCGGGCTGGGCGGGGCGCGCGTTGACGGAGCGGGAGTTTTACGCCGCCGGCACGTGGGGTCCGTCCGCCGCCAATGAATTGCTCGCGTCCGCCGGTCACGCCTGGCGGGAACCGCAACCGCTCAAGTGAACATGGGCCGGGCCGAACTGAAACACTTTCCCACCGACGACGCGCTGGCGGTGGCGGCCGCCGAGGCGTGGGTGGAAACCGTGCTTGCGGCGCGGGACGCCGGGCAACGCCAGTTGGTCGCGCTCTCCGGCGGCCGGATCGCGGGGAGGTTCTTCACGGCGGCCGCGCAGTGTGCCGCCGCGACCGGAGCGGGGTTCGAACACGTTGAATTCTTCTGGGCCGACGAGCGGTGCGTGCCGCCCACGGACGCGGACAGCAATTTCCGGCTGGCGCGCGAGACCTTGCTGGAACCGGCCCGCGTGCCCACCACTAACATCCACCGCATCCCGGGCGAACTGCCCCCGGCGACCGCCGCCCAACGGGCCGCGGCGGAATTGCGCCGCGTTGCCGGGAGTCTGGAGCGCGCGCCGCAACTGGATCTCGTGCTGCTCGGGCTGGGCGAGGACGGCCATGTCGCCTCGCTCTTTCCTGGTCATCCCGACACCGAGGCGGACACAACCTCCCTCTTTCTGCCGGTGCTGAACTCCCCCAAACCCCCGCCCCACCGGGTCACCCTGGGGCACGGGCCGCTGGCCGCCGCCCGTGCGGTCTGGGTGCTGGCCTCCGGGCCGGGCAAAGACGTGGCCTTGTCCCAATCGCTGGCCCCAGCGGGCCGGACCCCGCTGGCACGTGTGATCCGACAGCGGTCGTGGACGAAGATTTTCCACGAAAGCCCCGCCCCCTGCACGCCGCCAGCGGCGTAACCCCCTTGCTCCCCGGCCCATCCCCAAAAATCCGCGGAGTTGAGAATTTTTTGAACGGGCAGGCAGCCTGCTACGTCAAAGTGTCGGATATTTGAAAGATTCGCTGTTCGTTTAGGGTTGGCAGAGAGGTTTTGCTTGTAGTGCGGTTCGAACAGCGACCCCCAAGTTGGCCGCACTACCCTTCTGAGCGTCGCGACGACGGCGTATAAACCTCATCGTCAGTCGGGGGCCGGGCGCAAGTCCGGCTCCCGATTTTTTGTCCATCAGGCAGCACCCCCGGTGCGGAAACAAAAAACCGGCGGCGCGCAGGGCACCACCGGTTTCGCGAAACCTGGGCTGAAGTTCCTATTTGCCCCCCACCGGCACATTGATGCCAACGCCCAGTGCATTCGGGTCCACGGCGCGGATGCCCTCATTGGCTGCGACCGTGCCGACAAAAGTGTTCAAGATCATGTCCACGTAGCGATTGAGCGTGCGATAGGGCGAATTCGGCACGAAAACGATGTCGCGCGGCTCCAGCAAGACATCCGTGGCCTGCCCGCGAATGATGGCCTCGAAATCCACCACGGTCACCACGGGCGAGGCCAGCGACCCGCGCACAATCGCCACCTGCGAGCCATGCGAGACGCGCGGGATCAGCCCGCCCGCACCCGTCAAAGCCCCGACCAGCGTAAGATTATCGCGGTAGCCGACGGCCGCCGGATTGCGCACGGCCCCCAGCACGAAGACATCCTTCGACAGGGCCGACGGCACAAAGATGAAATCCCCGTGTCGGAGTTGGATGTTGTGGCGGGTGTCGCCCTCCCGCAGCAGCCGCTGAAAATCCACGGGCAGCATCACGCCGTCCCGCACCACAAAGCTGTGACGCAAATCGGCCAGTTCCTCCGTGGTGGTCAGCGAATCGGATTGCGAGGTGCCCCCGGCCAGCGCGAGCGCCTCGAGGAGGGAGGTCGGCCCCGTCAACGGGTAGATGCCCGGCTGGCCAACCCGGCCCATGATCCAGACATGCTTGCTTTGAATCTGGCGCAGGGTCACGGATACCTGCGGCTCGCCCCGGACATATTCCTTCAGCCCGGCTTCCAGCTTGGCGCGGGTTTCCCGCAGCGTCAGCCCCGCCACGTCGAGGCCCGGCAGCAGATGGTAATAAATTTTCCCGTCCGGCCCGACAGTGACTTCCGCACGGGAACCCGGCTCGCCGATGACTTCGATTTCCAACTGGTCACCCGCGCCCAGCACAAACGGCTCCGCCAACGGACGGCAGAGTTCGGGCGGCGGCACCTTCGCCGCCGTGGGAGTCAACACCGCCGCCCCCGCCATCGGCTGGGCGACGGGCTTGTAGGTGGAACAGCCCGCCAATCCGGCCAGGGCGGCCGCCAGCAAAAGGAGAAAGAAGGCTTTCATGGCTATTTGTAGATGGGGTTTTCGATAATCGGATCCAGATGCGTGTTGACGTGGGTGACAGTCATGGCTTGGAGGAAAGCGCTGCCCGCCAGGTCGAGCAACTCCTCGGCCCGCGCCCACGGTTTCTCGGCAATGAACACGATGTCACGGGACTGGAGTTTGAAATCCGGCGCGCGGCCTTCGAGAATGTCCTTCGCATTGACGACAAAGGTCTCGGGCTGGTTCAGCGAGCCGCGCACGACCAGCACCTTTTGCCGATAGGCGCGCGCCGTGAAGCCGCCGCACTGCGTGACGGCGCTGATGGCCGTGCCGCTCGCCACAAAGGGAACCACCCCCGGGGTCACCACCTCGCCGAGAACATAGACTTCATTCAAGCTGGCGGGCGGAAAGTAGAGGAAGTCGCCCGGTTCCAGCGGGATGTTTTGTTTGAGGTCGCCGTGCTGGAAGAGCTTCTCGAAGTCCACCTTCACCCGCTCCCCGCGCCGCACCAGGAAACTGCGCTGGAGATCGGCCAGTTCGACGGCTTTCTGGTTGTAGAGGCCGGTTTGCAGGCCGCCCGCATTGGCGATGGCCTCAATCAGCGTAAGCGGCCGGGTGAAGGGAAACACGCCCTTCCGCTGCACTGCGCCCAGGACGTAATACTTTTTGCTATTGTAAGCCACGGGCGTCACAACGGTGCGGGCATTGCGAATGAACTTGCCCAGTTCCTCGTCGAGCCGGGCGCGCAGTTCATCCACAGTCAACCCGGCGGCGGGCACGTCGGCGGCCTGGAGATAAGACAGCCGTCCGTCCGGACCGATGGTGACGCCGGTGCGTTCGGAACCTTCGATGCCAAACAGGCGGAGGTTGACGACGTCGCCCGCTTCCAGGGTGAACCTGCCGGGCCAGACGGCGGGTTTGCCGGGGACTCCGGGACGAACCGGGGCCACGGCGTCTTCCGCCGCCCGGGCAGCCGGCGCCAGCAACGCCAGCGCCAGGCACATGAGGGGGAGTTTGGTTTTCATAGTTTGATGGGGGGGTCAGGTTCGCGGTTGAGCACGGCGCCAACCAGGCGGCACTTGGCGTGGCGCAAGACTTCGAGTTGCTCCCTGGTTTCACCGATGCGGGCCTTGCCGCTTTCCACCAGCCAGACCACCTGCGGCAGACTCTCGGCCAGCAGCACGGATTCCGGCACGGAGGCGGGCGGCAACTCCACCAGCAGCACCAGATTGTCAATCGCCCGCCAATGGGCAAGGGCGGATTGCCATTGTTTCCGACGCTCAAGATTCCAGACCCAGCCGGGCAGCGGGATGTGCGCGGCCGGAACGTCGCCCGCCGTGAATTTCCGCACCACCTCCGCCGGAAAAGCAAACGCGTTGGCGTTCAGCACGGCGGCGCCCGGCTCGCCGCCGCCTGGCGGCTCGACCGCCCCGGCAGTCGCCGCCGCGCTCTCGGCCATTGCCTGTTCGACCGCTTGCCCGAAGGATTTCTCCTGGCGCGCAGATTCGGCGTCGGTTTCCGGCGTGCCCGTTCCCGACGGTTTGGTGGCCACGGTCAGCACGCGCAACCCGCGCTGGCTGGCCGCATCGCTCAGCAATTTGATCCAGGTGGTCCGGCCCTCGCCGGGACCCGAGGACATGAAGCCGCACACCATGCCGTGATTCGCGGAAACATTGAGCTGCCCCGCCACAAGCGTCCACGCGCGGAACGCCCAGCGGTCGCGCTCGGCGGGCGACATCTTGTCGAGGTCGCCGAGCGTCGCCAGCACGCGCAACTTGGTGACCCGTTCCACATCGCCCACGGTCTTGAGAGTCTGCTGGCGCAGATCGAGCAACACCAGCAACCCCGCTGCGGCGAGGAATCCCAACAGGGCCACTTTGGTGGCGGTGGATTGCGTTTTCTTGGCCGCCACCAGACGGTCCACATCCCGCTCGGTCACTGGTGCCAGAATTCGGAAATAGCCCCGCGCGCTGTCGAAATACATCTCCACTTCGCGTTGCCGTTTGGTGATGACCTCGCGGGTCTTGAGCAACGCATCCACCCGGCCCCGCAGGTCGGCGTAAGCAATTTGCACCTCCGAAAGCCCGGTCACCTGCCGCTGCAGCTCCGCGCGGGCCCGTTCCATCTCGCGGATTTCCGCCTCGAGCTGGGCCTTCTGGGCGCGCAGTTCAAGCACCTTGGACTGGGTGGCCCCGGACACCGCCCCGGCCCCGGTGGGGTTGGTGGCGAACGCGGCGGCGCGCCGGGTGAGCGCCTCGATCTCATCACGGGCGGCGCGGACCTCGGGGTGCTGGTCCGTGAAGCGCGCTTCGAGCGAGGCCAGCCGGCGTTGCGCGGCGTCCAACTGCTCCGCGTAGGGATTGGCACGGGGCATTTCCTTTTCCAGGAAGTCAATCTGGGCCACGATCTGGTCTATCTGTAGTTGCCGGGCGTAGGCGGCCACGCGGGAATCCACCAGTTGCTTCGTGTAGGCGGTGGCCTGCGCAACCGGATCGAGCACGCCCTTTTCACTCTGGAAGGCGACGAGTTCCTCGTTGGCCCGACGCAGGTTTTCATCAATCTCACGCAGGCGGTTGGTGAAGGTGCCGAGCATCCGGTTGGCCTCGGCCACCTGGAGTTCCTGGCCGTAGGCGACGATCTCCGCCGCGTAGGTGTTGGCGAGATTGGGCAACCGGTCGGCCTCGCGCAGGCGGAACTTCAACTCGATCAGGTCCGATCCCTGGGGCAGCGAAATCTCGAGCGCCTCCAGCAGGTCGCCAGGGTCAATGGGCGGCTGCACTTTGGGCGCCCCGCGCCGTGCCAGCTCCATCGAAGCCATCAGGTTGACGAAGGTGTTGACGTTGAGGTGGTCGAGCCGCAGGGTTTGGCCTTCAATTCCACCGCCGAAATCGCCTCCGGTTTGGCGGACCAGCGTGATCTTGATCTGCGACTTGGCGAGCTGTTTTCCCGCCACATAGCCAGCGGTCCCCAGCAAGACAGCCGCCAGCAACGGCCAATACCAGCCACGACGCAACGCTCCCAACACCCGCCAAGGGTCCACGGGAAGTTCGCTCTCCGGCGGAGCCGCAGCCGTGGCCCGGCCTCCCGAAACCACGGGCGTAACCGGGCGAACGAAAGTCGCTCCCGGACCGGCCGATGCCGCCGCCGACACCCGCGGCTCGGATTCGGGCGAAGGCCCGCCGCCGCCAGGCGGCGGGCCTTCCGCCCGGCTCTGCTCCCGCTTGCGGCGCAGTTCGCTGATGCTGAAGTCGTCCTGACTCATGCCCGGGGCAGTTTCTGGTGCCGCGCCAGGTCGCGGGCCACCGCTTCAATCGCCTCGATGGGCACCTGCTGGAATTCCTTGAGCCATGCGTATTCGAGCGCCAGTTTGGCGAGCCGGTTCAATTCGCGCGGCACCCCGAGGGAAAGCTGAAACGCCCGCTGCACGGCATCGGCGGTGAACAGTTCCCCGGTCGGATGCCCGGCCACTTTCAGCCGGTGCCGCAAATAATTGCGCGCGTCCTCCAGGCCCAGCGTGTTCAGGTGGAACCGCAGCGAGATGCGCTGGTCAATCGCCGGCAACTGCTCGACCAGCCCCCGCAATTCCGGCTGGCCGACGAGGATGATGGTGAGATAGCTGCGGCCCGCGCGGTTCAAGTTCGTCAGGAGTTTCAGCTCGTTAAGCGTCTTCGACGACATCTCCTGCGCCTCGTCGAACACCAGCACCAGATGGCGGCCCTCGTGGAATGTGCGCTCGACCACTTTCTTGAGACGCTCCGCCCGGGCGTATTTGGTCCGCGCGGTCCCGCTGGCTCCCGGGTCAATCTGGTCCAGCACCTGCCCGAGCAGTTCGGCGAACGAGAAGGCGGAATTCTCCTCCGTCACCACGCAAAACCGCCGTGGATCCAACCGCTCGGTGAACACGGCCCGGGTCATGGTCTTCCCGCACCCAATCTCGCCAGTCAACATGCCGAACAACATTGAGCCTTCGCTCACGAGAAAAGTCAGCCGCTCCAACGCCTCGTCGTGGTCGCGGCTTTGAAAAAAGAAGCGCGTATCCCACGTCGGCTCGAAGGGCCGTTCCCGTAAATTCCAATGGGCCAACATATCCATGACCTGACCTTACTGACGGCCCCGGGGCATTGCACTTCTTTTCTCCAATCCGCGCCGCCGCAAAGGCTTGCGAGCGATGCGCTTAGAGCGCAAGCCATCCCGGTGCAAACCCGTGCCACCGCCGGGGAAAAAGCGGGACCAACTCATCCGCAAAAACTTATTCACAGGCCTGCCCGGGAGAAGTCCTTGTCGCCCAAGCACAACGGCAGTTTCCAACCGATTGCAATCCACCCCAATGGTGGTTTTCCCATTTCCATATGTTGTCATCCAGCAAGCCATCCGTATTATGCCCGAGCCGGGTTCGGACCCAACCCGGGCGCACGTTACGTTGGTTGTGATGCACGTTGGCCGCTTAACCGGGCAGAGCCGTTGCCTGCCCTTCCGCAGCGCCCCGTTGGCCGTTTTCCGGCAACGGGTTCGTATTGATTTCCGGGCGCAAGTGGATCACGGGATGTCCGCCTCCTCGGTTCATTGTTCCTGCCGCCGCTTCCTCGCGCCCCCTGCGGCTGAAGAGCACCGGTTCCCGCGATGAAGCCCCCCGGTGTCCTTGCCCATCGTCGCCTCGCGGCTCCGCTCCGGTTTGCCGCGCTGGGTCTCGGCCTGCTGCTAGGCACCGCCGCCGTCCGGGCCGAACGCACGGTGACGCTGACGTGGAACCCGCCGACCGACGGCCCGGCAGTCGGCTTTTACGTTTATTGCCACGAAGAAGGTGGCGCGGCCCCGATCCGGCTGGATGTCGGCAGCGTCACCCGGACGAGCATTGCGGGGTTGAAGGAGGGATTGCGCTACCGGTTCCGGGTGACCGCCTACAACCAGGAGCGTGCGGAGGGGCCGCCCTCAAACGAGGCTGCTTTGGAAATTCCGGTCCCCGTTCTCCTGAACCGCCCCGCCACCCCCACAGCCATTCGCCGGGTCCGCTTCCCCGCCGCGCCAGGGCGCGCCTACGTGGTCGAGGCGTCCAGCAATCTGCGGGATTGGTCGCCCATCTGGCAGACCGGCATGGCGACGACCTATGGGTGGGTGGAAATTCCGGATCTGCAAAGCCCGGGAATGTCGCAGCGCTTCTACCGGCTGCGCATCCTGCGGCCCGATGCCAACCCCTGATTCGCCGGCGCGGAAACGCGTCGGCGCTCAGAGTCCTGAATTCGGCGCCTCCAAAACGCGATAGAAAGCCGCCGCCCCCGACAGCGGCAGACAGACTGATTCGTTGGTGCTGGAGGCCGTCAACGGACCGGCCACATCGGCCCACTCGCCGGTGGCAGCGGCGGGCTGGGACTGCACCAAGTAGGTTGCCCCGGGAATGCTGTTCCACGCCACGCAGACCTGCCCGGACGCCAGCGCGATGCCGTGCAAGGCCAACGGCTCCCAACTGGTCACCTGCACCTCGTAGTTGACCGGCGTGCCCGACCGGTTCTGCACGGAAAGAAACCACGGTCCCTTCGCGAGGCGCTTGGGCAGGTCCACCGGCCGCACGAGCACCATTTCCCCGGCCGCTCCGGGCTGGTCACTTCGATAATCAACCAGTGTCTGCCCGTCGGAGGGGACCGTCTTGCCAACGAACAGCGCCACGTCCCCGGTGGGCGAGCGCACCTCGAATTGCAGGCGCCCGTTGGGGTTGGTCACATTAAACCGATAGTGATCCAGCGCGGCGCCCGGCGGCAAGCTGCCCACGCGCGCCACCCCGTTGGTAAGCCGTTTGGCTGTGAAACCGGTCAGCGTGAACACGGAATTGGACGGGATGGTGATGGCCGGAAATGCGCCGCCACTGACCGGAACGCTGCCGCCGTAGGCGAGATTGGTGGTGGCCGTGGTGTAATAGAGTTCCAGTTCCCCGACCGGCGGCACATTGGCCAGTGTTCCGTTGAGTGGCGTGGCCGCCCCGGGGTTGCGTCCCACGATGGTGACCTGCCCCAGCGCGTCATGCTTGTAAGCGGAGATGGGCCACAGACCTCCCACGCCACCGCCGACCGCGATGCGCCGCGCGCCGGGTCGGACCCATTTGCTGACCTGGGCCATCGTGTAAAAATGCTTGCGGGGCAAATAGGTCAGCACCGGCGCATTGGTTTGATTGACGCCAAACAATCCCCAGAAGCCCCACACCGTCCAATTGGGCGGGTTCGCGCCATCGTTGTGGTGCCGATAGATGCTGTCGTAGCCCTCATACACCATGGCCGCCGACGCCCCGGTCTGGAGATGCCACAGCAGGTATTCAGCGGTCTGCGCGCTGGCCGCCCAGTCGTAATTGCCCGCCACCCCGAAATCACACGTCTCGCACCAGCGATTGAATTCCGTCAACCAGACCCGGCGCGGGCCGAGGTTGTTCGCGGTGACGTAGCTGACAACCTCCGGCGTGTAGCCCCCGCCGTCCACGTAGCTGTGGATTCCGAAATGCGCCATGCGGTTCCGGATCAACGGATCCGCCATCAGCGCGGGAATGGATTCGTAACCCACATTGGCCGGGGCCTTCGAGCGATCCGGCCCCACGAAGGCCAGGTTGGTCATGCCGTGGGCGTCCAGCAATTCGACCAGCTTGCGCATCGCCACGATGTATTGGGTGGCGTTGGTTTCCAGCACCGGCATGTCCATGCGCACGCCCTCGAAGTTGATGTCGGATTCATTGTTGGGCGACACCAGGTTGAACTGGAGGCCCCGCGTGTGCCGCGCGTAAATCAGCGCCGAAGCGATGGTCTCCGCCCATTCCGCCTCCATGCCCGCGCGCAGCTTGGGCCGCTTGCCCAGCACCACCACGTTGCTGTCCATCATCCAGTCCGGCCCCCAGCCCATGAAGGCGATGAACGCCCGGTCCGTGAAGCCGCGACTGTTCAGAAACGCCATCATGTCCCACAACTTGGGAAACTCGTTGGTCGCGCTGCCATAGACGGAATTGAAGTAATCCCAGTTCATGTTCAGCGGATTGGCGTCATCATTCTGCGCCTCCCAGTCGCTCAAATCATGCACCACGCGAAACAGCGAGAACCCCGCCTCGTCCAGCATCGCGTCCAGCACCGGCACCAGATTGGTCCCGTCCCATCCGCGAAAATTCAGGTTCGCGCCGATGCCGTCAATAACCTGGTAAGTTGTGCCGCCGCTGACATTGATGGTGGCCGCCTTCATGCCAGTGAACGGCCCCAGGACCGCCGCCGCCAGCGCGGATAACCGCAGGAATCGAAAAAGCATAGTCATGCGAGTGCCGCCTTCAGGCACCGCACAATTCGACGCAAATCATCCTCCGTCAAGAAGGGATGCAGCGGTAACAGAATTGTTTCATTCTGCGCCCGCTCGCTCTCGGTCAGGGTGCTGCCCGCCCGCCAGCAGCCGCTGGCATAAGCCGGCTCCCGGTGCGCGTTCATGATCCCCCGCCGCGTGGCGATGCCGTCGTCCAACATCCGTTGCATGACCCGTCGCTGGTCCGTTCCGGCGGGCAGCCGCACGCTGAAACTCTGCCAGTTGCTGCGCGCCCACGCCGGCTCGAAGGGCAGCCCCAGCCCCGGCACGTCCGCCAGCAGCTCCCGGTAACGCGCCGCCATGGCCCGCCGCCCCGCCACCAGCTCCGGCAGCCGCTTCAACTGCTCCCGCCCGATCGCCGCCTGAACGTCCGTCATTCGGTAGTTGTAGCCCAGCTCCGGGTAGTTCTCGAAAATCACCTGCGCCGAACCATGCCGCACCGCATCGGTCACCGACATCCCATGCTGCCGGCCCAGCCGGAATTTCGCGTCCCAGTCCGCGTGCCGTGTCGTGATCATGCCGCCGTCACCGGTGGACAGCACCTTGCGCGGATGAAACGAAAAACACGCCGCGTCACCGTGCGGCTTGCCGATTTGCTCCCAGCGTCCGTTCCAAAGGATCTCGCTTCCAATGGCACACGCCGCATCCTCAATTAGCGCCAGTTTATGCTTCGCCGCCAGCGGCACCAGTTGCGCCATGTCGCATGGCATCCCGATTTGATGGACGCAGAGAATCGCCTTCGTTTTTCCGGTGACCGCCCCTTCCACCAGCAGCGGATTCAGGTTGAACGTCCGCGGGTCCACGTCCACGAACACCGGCGTTGCGCCGCAATACCGCACGCTGTTCGCCGTGGCAATATAGGAATGGCTCACGGTGATGACCTCATCGCCGCACTTCACGCCCGCCGCCAGCAGCGCGAGGTGCAACGCCGTTGTGCAGTTGGACATCGCACAGGCATGGGGTGCTCCAACCGCGGCGCAGAACTCGCGTTCAAAGGCCGCCACTTCAGGCCCCTGCGTGATCCAGCCGGATTCAATCACCCGCCGGACGGCGTCCGCCTCGCGTCCATCGAGGCAGGGTTTGGCTATCGCTATCATGAAGGAGGAATGACTACGGGAGCAGTTGCACCCGGTAGAACCGCTGCGGGTCGGTCCCGATGAAGTTCGTCTGGAACGCATTGGTGCCGGCGGCCACGACATCCGGGGAGACATCCACCCAGGTTGGCGAGAACAGGTCGGTCTTGTATTGCAACCGGTAAGTCACGTTGCTGACGGCCGTCCAGGTGACGACCGCCACGTCATTGCTGACCAAAAGCGACAGGATGAGGGGCGCCGGAGGCAGGGCCAGCGTTCCCAGCCGGACCCGGTAGAACCGCTGCGGCGCACCCCCCAGCAAGTTCGTCATCCACGCGTTGGTCCCCGTCGCCACCACCGCCGGTGGCACATCGGTCCAGTTGGTGCCCGCCAGATCATCGTTGTATTGCAGCACGTAGCTGAGGTTGCTCACGGAATTCCACGTCACCCACGCGACGCCATTCGTGATCGCCAGCGAGGTAATCTTGAACAGCGCCTCGTCCGGCAACGCCATCACCCGCACCACAAACTGGTTGGTCGCCGCCGCCACCCCGTCGGTCACCATTGTCACGAAGACGTTCGTGCTGTCCGCCTGCGCCAGCGTCGGCGTCCAGGTGATCACCCCATTCGTGTCAATCACGGCCCCCACCGGCGCTGCCAGCAACGCGAAGGTCAGCGTCTGCGCGGGCAGATCCGTGTCCACCGCGCTGTTCGTTGCTGTGAACAACGCCAGCGAAGCCACGATCGCGTCGTCCGGCGTCAGCGCAAAGGCCGGCGGCTCGTTCACCTCGTTGACCACGACCACAATCACGTTCGTCGCGCTCAATCCGCCGTTGTCCGTCACCACCGTGATGAACTCGTTGGTGGACGGCCCCTGCGCCTCATCCGGCGTCCAGGTGATGACGCCTGCCGCCGAAATGGCGGCATTGGTCGGCGCGCCCAACAACTCATACGTGAGCACCTCCGCCGGCAGGTTCGGATCCGTGGCCGCATTGGTTATGATCAGCGTTGTCAGTTCGTCCACCGTCTGCGGCGGAACCTCCGGCAAGGTCGGCGCGCTGTTGGTGATGAGTTGCACCCGGTAGAACCGCTGGGGGGTCCCGCCCAGGTTGTTGGTATGGGTGGTCGAGGCGTTCGCCGCAACGACGTCGAAAGGCACCACGCTCCAATCCGCCGCCAGCAGGTCGTCCTTGTAAAGCAGCCGGTAGGTCCGGTTGGAGACGGAATTCCACGTTACGGTCGCCACGCCGCCCGTCACCGTGAGGCTCGTAATGATGAACTCCGGCTCCGCGTTGGTCACCGTCAGCAGCCCCGCAACATACGCGATGCTGTAATTCGACAATCCCGCACCCAACGCATTTGTGATCGTGATCGGATAGCTGCCCACCGCCGCCGCCGCGCCCGCCCCCGGGCTGTCCAGCAGAACACTGATGACAGCATCATCATTCAGCAGTCCGCCAACCGAAAACTCATCTCCACCAAAAATCAGGGTTGTGCCAAATGCTTTGCTGGCGTTGTTTGCGGTGATCGTCAGTATCGCCGGCGTCACCGTCAGCAGCCCGTTGCTGTAGCCAATGCTGTAGTTCGTCAGCCCCACACCCTGCGCCAGCGACGGCACAATGGCGTAGCTCCCCACCGGCGCATTGGTCGCACTGCCCGCGCTGGTCAACGTCACGTTCGTCACGCTGTCCGCGTTCACCAGCCCGCTGACGCTGTAAAGCGTCGGCGCCAGGTCCGCGCCGTAGGTCTTGTTGGTGTCCACCGCCGTGATCAGCAGGCCCGCCGGCGTTACCGTCAGCAGCCCGTTGCTGTAGCCAATGCTGTAGTTCGTCAGCCCCACGCCCTGCGCCAGACTAGGCTCGATGGCGTAGCCCCCCACCGGCGCATTGGTCGCACTGCCCGCGCTGGTCAACGTCACGTTCGTCACGCTGTCCGCGTTCAACAATCCGCTCACGGTGTAAA
>Ga0101944_10002707_pt1 | contig 27529 bp, 21 predicted proteins | sample DewCreD2012metaG_FD_75245 | JGI IMG/M metagenome (GOLD analysis project Ga0101944, IMG submission 75245) | Hot spring sediment bacterial and archeal communities from British Columbia, Canada, to study Microbial Dark Matter (Phase II) - Dewar... ... | reverse complement strand
TTCTCTCACCGGAAGATAACGGTTTCAACTGCCGGTATTACGCCGCTCATACGGCGGCTTGCAGAAGACCTCCCGGTGAACCTGGCGATATCGCTTAACGCGCCAGACGATGAGCTGAGAAGCTATCTCATGCCGGTGAATAAAAAATATCCGCTGAAACAGCTCCTGAGGGAAGCGCACAATTTCCCGGTTCCCGCACGAAAACGCATTACCTTTGAATATATTTTGATTAAAGAGGTTAATGATTCTTCGGCGCATGCTGAAGCTCTTGCCCGCCTTTTGAAAAATATCCCCTGTAAAATAAATCTCATACCGTTTAATGAATTCCCCAACGCCGGGTTCCAAAGGCCGGAGCACATGCGGATTCTTCAGTTTCAATCAATCCTGCATAACCACCACTTCACCGCTCCGCTACGGATGAGCAAAGGATTAGACATTGTCGCAGCCTGCGGGCAGTTAGGGGGATGCATGGCCAAAATTAAAAGGTAACAACTTTGCTGGTAGCCTCTGATGCTTCCTCCGCACATGAATGAAGCAAAAGTGAAATAAATTTTAAGTTATCTTTGGCTATCCTTTAGCCGTCAGCCTCTTTTTTATGCGGCGCTACCTGATATGTTGTGCCATCGGTTTCAATGACGATAGCCCCATTTTTGTCGGTCTGATATATTGTTGCGCCTCCTTTACGGTATCGGGCGAGAACATCTGGATGAGGAAGCATGAGCGTCCCATATGAACGGCAGCTAAAAACCGCAACCTGTGGCGAAACTGCCCGAATAAATTCTTCTGTATTTGAACTGATGCCTCCGTGATGCGGCGCCTTGATAATCGTCGCCTCAACAGGAACGTTCTCGTTAACCAATCTGTGTTCGGCGTCCTGCAAAATGTCAGCACAAAACAGAAATTGTATTGTGCCAAATGTGAGTTTCATGACCAACGAGTTATTGTTGGTAGCTGACTGATCATTATTACTGCCCTTTAGCGCAATATCATCGGGGGCAAGGAAATCAATGCGCACTTCATCAATACTTCTTGGCGATGTTTTAGCTGAGCAATATATTTTCTTTATACCCTTGTGTTGTGCTGCTCTCATTAATCTGGCATAAGCTTCAAAGGCGCCCGTTTCTCCATTAAGCCACAACTCCTTTACCCTGAAATTTTCTGCAATATACGGCAATCCCCCGGCGTGATCCTTGTGTGGATGGCTCAGCACCAGATAATCAACCTGTTTAATACCCTGGTGATACAAAAAGGGAGCGATTACCGTTTCTCCGATGTCAATGTTTTCATCCATAAATCCCCCGCCGTCAATGAGCATGGTCTGACCCTGCGGGTATTCAATGAGCGCTGCATCCCCGGCCCCCACATCCAGAAAAGTCACCCGTAATAAGCCGGGGCCTGCCTGAGCATAAAATAAAAGCCCGCCTTCGAGAAGTATAAAACTGACCGCAGCCACAAAAACACAGCCCCTTAATGTGGTTTTCCACAGGAAGGTAAATCCGGCAACCAGCAGATAAAAAACCGTTATTTCCCAGAGGGCAGGAGTCCCAAGCTTTATTTCTACACTTGGTATGCGCGACCAGAATGCTGTGCAATTAAGGCATATATCAGTCAATACTCCGGCAGTGCTGAATAATAGTGTGCCGAGACCCGGCATCAGGAACAGAACAAACGCAGCAAGCAGTGCGAGCGGAACAATGAGAAATGTTACCAGCGGGGTAATAATAATATTGGAGAAAATTCCCAGAAATGAAAAATAGTGGAAGCTTACAGCAACCAGTGGCGCAGTGCCCAAAATTGCTGCCGCAGAAGCCAGAAACGAATCTCGAAAGAGATGCCGGCATTTTTCAAGAACCGGGTTTCTCTGTTCAAAAGGGTCTTTCTCTTGCTCCGGCATGAAAGATCGCCAGCGGGGAACCAGAATAATCAGTGCCAGAACTGCGCTGAATGATAATTGAAAAGACAGATGAAACAGCGATGTTGGTATAAACAGAAGCGTCATGAATGCTGCGACAAAAAGCGTATGAAGCAGATCTTCTCTTCTTCCCAGAAGCAGCGCGATGAGATAACATATAACCATAATTGCTGAGCGCATGGTCGGAATGTTAAAGCCTGCTATGAAGCAATATAAAAGCACCGGGAAAATAGAAAAAAAGACCGCCAGTTTAAAGGCATTTATATACAGCAGGAACCGGGGATATATCCGTAATAACGACATACCCAGCAGATACGACAGCCATGCCACAATGCTGACATGAAGCCCCGATATGCACAGCAGATGGGAGAGCCCTAAACGGGAAAACTGCTGTTTAATCTGATCGGGAATTGTATCCTGTTCGCCAATGACCAGCGCTTTAAGAATGTCCCGCGAGGGCGATGGCACCTGCTTTTCTAAACTTTCGCGTATCCGGTGCCGCAGCTCCTCAATGAACTGCAAAAACCTGTTCCCCTCTCCACTTCTTATTATTATAAGGCCGCGATCATCGGCAAGAAATGCGGTAGCATACACATGCTGGTAAGCCAGATACCGTTCATAGTCAAAGCCACCTGGATTCTGTAAATTTTTAGGCTTTTTCAGCGTGGCAAAAAATCTGATTCGGTCACCATAACGAAACAGCATATGCGCGCGCTTGATGGAAACCTGAATTCTGCCCGGAAATGCATAGGAACAATTTTTTTCATGCACCGTTACGTCCCGGATATACAGTCTCGTGCGGCCTTTTGCGCGCTGCGGTGTTTCATCAATTATGCCCTCTATGTTGATTCTCTTGCCGCCAGTAACTGTGGAAATATAAGATTGAGCCTGTTTGATCGGGGTGTTGGGGTAGAGCATGAGATAGCCGAGAAAACCAAACAGGGTTAATGCTGAAAAGGTTGCGAGAAATTTTTCGTTATAGAGAAATGCCGCAATAAACACCAAAAACAAGGCAGCAGCGGTTATCAGCACCACGGGTAATGACACCAGGTGATAATGCGCTGTGAGCACGCCAACTAAATAAAAGATCACAATGGGAACAAGCGGCCGTTTCATGCGATTAAATATTGTGGCAGTTTATTCGTGTACTTTAAATGCATAACTCATCATCACTAACACAAACTCTTTTAAAATGAAACGAGCGAAATGACCTTATAAAAATGTGGCGGTCTACGTGCCCCGGCAGGACGTGCAGCTCAGTTTTTTACGGGGCGCCGGCGCAGATTTGCATTGGACGATATCGGGTATTTCTGCTACATAATAGAGTGTCTGCGGCGCGCATTAAACTTTCAGGTGAGCAAATTCAGAACAACACCGGGATGCACGATGGATAGAGAAAAAAAGCCCCAGGGCTATCGCACGCTAATTTATTTCCATACCGCTTCGGGCAACACGGGTTGGGCAACCGGCCAGATTGCAAAACAGTTAACCCAGCGCAGGGTCGAGGTGGTAACCAGAAACATTGCGCACCAGCACGATATATCAGATATTGATGACTTTACCATGATCGGATTTGGCTGCCCGGTAATGGGCTTTAGGCCGGCTTTTTCCATGACTGATTTCATGGCGCGTCTGCCGGCAGTGCCGGGAAAACCGGCCTTTATCTATATTACCTGTGCCGGATTAAGCGCCAGCAGTTTATGGATGCTCTCTCAAATACTGAATAAGAAAAAATGGGTGGTATGTGCTGCACACCAATTCTGTGCCGAGGTAAGCTGGCCGGTGGCACGGTTGGCAGGTATCACGCCGAACCAAGGTCGGCCCGATACACGTGATCTGCCCTCAATACACGAATTCTGTGAAATTATTTATCAGTCAATAATCAAGTGCGCGCAGAATAATGCTGTAACACCGGTTGCGCTCAGCTATGCATTTTTAAACCCTTTTTCTTACATCGGCGGAGGCAATAAGCCGACCTATCTGCGTTCAATCATGGGAACAAAAAAGGTAAACGAATCTCGCTGCACGCGCTGCGGCATATGTCAGAAGTATTGTGCCAGCAATGCAATTTCTCTTAATCCCTACCCGCGATTTAGCAGCGCCTGCACCGGATGCTGGGGGTGTTATAATATCTGCCCGACGAACGCCATTTCCACGTTTATCGGCACCCGTGGGCGCTATACGAGCCGTCTTGCCTATCTGGATGCGACCCCTCAGGAAAACGGACACCAAACATAAATCCCAGACAAAGAAAGCGGTCATCCACGCGTGAAACAGGCAATGCAAACCGAATCAGAGCAACTGATGCTTCGCATAAAGGCACGCATTGAGCAAAGTCTTAAACAATTTATTACCACCATAGATCGGCGCTTCCTGCTCTGTAAGCTTTCTCCGCTGCTGCTCCACAATATCCAGGATTTTGTCCTCCGCGATGGCAAACGCATTCGCCCGATGCTGTTTATCGTCGGCTACCTCGGGTTCAGCAGAAAAGCAGCATCCAATCTCTATACCTGCGCTCTGTCTTTTGAATTGCTGCACGATTTTACCCTGATCCATGATGATATCATTGATAAATCAGAGACGCGCCGCGGGAGGCCCGCTGTGCACACCATGCTCAACCATTATTTGGCGCGTTTCAAAAAATTAAAATTCAACGGTCAGGATTTAGCAATAGTTATTGGCGACATCTTATATGCAATGGCGCTCTATGCATTTCTCTCTATAAAAATTGACCACAGGCGCAAGGAACGCGCGCTCCAGAAATTTATCGAGACAACAATCTGCACCGGAGCCGGCGAGTTTAATGAACTATTATATGGTGCTGAGAATATAGAAACCGTAACAAAAGATCATATATATAAAACCTATGACTTGAAAACGGCCTATTACTCTTTTGCCTCTCCGTTGATTATCGGCGCAGAACTTGCCGGCGCCTCCCGGCAGCAATGCGCCGCGCTTTCACGCTATGGCGTGTGCATCGGCAGAGCCTTTCAAATCCAGGACGATATTCTGGGCATGTTTGCCAGCGAACAAGATATTGGCAAATCGGTTCTTGCTGATTTGCAGGAGGCCAAAAAAACCATTTTGGTATGGTATGCCTACCGCGCTGCCACAAGTAAAGACAAAAAAACGATTCAAAAGATATTATCCCGGAGGCAGGTCACCCCTGCTGATGTAATGGCGATGAAACAAATAATTTCTGCAACGGGGGCGCTTGGGTTTGCCCGGCAAGAGATTGAAGCGCTGTATCGGACATCGCGGCACCTGCTTGATTCCCTCGCCATGAAGAAAAAGTACCGGGATCTTTTAGGCCGGTTTGCTGCGCAGCTTCTCCAGATAGGTTGATCACGCACGGTGGGTTTTTTTACAATACTCCCAGCATATGATGCTTATGGTCACCATGCTGAACCCGAAAAGAAAATCTTCCAGCGGAATGGTGCCAATGCGTATGCCCATAAAAAATTGTGGATTATACATTACAATATGGCGGGTAAGATACCCGTTCACGAGGAGTTTAAAGGCGATAATCACGGTAAAAAAAATGTAGTAAAGTTTTTTTCTGAGGACTCGTACCCCGCTGGTGCGGTCTAATGCCATCGTTGCCAGAACTGAAAAAACGGCAAGCACCGTGTATTCTTTCACCGCATTTTCTCGTTAATATAGTTTAGTGCTTCCCAGGTAAAAATACAGCAGAAAGGTATCACAATAAAAAACAACACCTCTTCAATCGGCAGGTTGATAATTTTCACGCTCCATACGCCGTCCGGATTAAAAAACCAGTGCCCCCGATACACGGCAAAAATATCCCATGCGCCAAAAAGGGTCACCACCAGCGCTATGCTGATGAACAGAGCCCTTATGTTCTGATAGAATTTAAGCCCCGGCCAGAAACTAAGCGCTAAAGGGACAATTCCTGCAATAATAAGAACGGTCATATAGGTTGACATATGATGAGCATTTTATATATCCTGTTCATCTGATGCAATAGAAACTTTGGTCGCTTTTTTCATTACTGCACTGAATATGGTATGAACAAATCCACAGCAGACGGATTTCGCACCGCCCGCACCATAACCAAACAGCACGCAAAAACATTCTATTTCGCCTCGCATTTTCTGCCGGCAGAGAAACGCGCTGCCGCCTATGCGGTATATGCTGTATGCCGCATCAGCGATGATTTGGTGGACAAAGATTCATCTGCAGCAGTTGCCGAAAACCTTTCGCAGATGCAGCAGAGGATACATGCGGTCTATGACGGCGCACCGCTGTCTGATGACCTGCTCAGGGCGTTTCGGGAAACGGTCACAACCTTTGCTATTCCCCAACTCTATTTTGATGAGCTCATTGCGGGAATGTTCATGGATCTGAACAATACCGCCTATGAGGATTTTGCGGCGTTATACCAGTACTGCTATAAGGTTGCCGGCGTGGTCGGACTGATTATGCTGAAAATTTTCGGCGCCCATAACCCTGCGGCAGAAACACACGCAGTGCACTTAGGTGTCGCCATGCAGCTTACCAACATACTGCGGGATATTCGGGAGGACCTTGACCGGGGCCGTGTCTATCTCCCCCGGCAGGAGCTGCAGCGGTTCGGCATTTCCACGGAGCGTCTTTCCCGCGGCACGGTGGACGCTGCGTTTAAGTCGTTCATGCAGTTTCAAATCAGCCGCACCCGCGCCTATTATGCGCGGGCTGCAGCAGGCATCAGCATGCTTGCCGACCGCAGGTCGCGGTTTGTCGTATATGCCATGAAGGACCTGTATGCCGGCATACTATCTGCGATTGAAAAAAAAAATTACGACGTGTTTTGCACGCGGGCCCGGGTAAGCACGGCCGGCAAAATTGCCATGGCCCTGCGTATTTTCCTGCGAGGTGCGTATCGGTGAAAATTAATATCGCGCGTTTTGGCGGGTTTTGTTTCGGGGTAAAACGGGCGCTTGACATTGCGCAGAAAACCATAGCCACCGACACCCGGGTGGAGATGCTGGGAGACCTCGTTCATAATGAAGACGTCATCACAGAGATTGAACGCGCCGGCATCAGACGCATAAAACGCATCGGACGCGGGGCGGGCAAAACCCTGCTGCTCGGCGCGCACGGCACTGCGCTCAAGAAAATCCAGACCGCACAGCGTCGCGGGTATAAGATCGTTGATGCGACCTGTCCGATGGTCAAAGGCATCCATAAAATTGCCCAGCGCATGGAGCAGGAGGGGTATGCGATTATCATCATCGGCGATCGCAACCACGACGAGGTGCATGGCATAGTCGGCCAGCTCAATAAACGCCCGCTTGTGATTGACCGCCTGCATCAGTTTCCGGTGCGCGCCGTCAATAAGATTCGCAAAGCTGCGGTGGTGGTCCAGTCCACGCAGAATGCTGAAACGGTGTTTAAAATTATTGACGAATTAAAGGCTTATATACCGGACGTGCGGTTTTTTAACACTATTTGCAAGCCTACTCGCTTGCGGCAGGCAGAAATCAGAACCATGCCACTGGAAAATGATGTGATGGTGATTATCGGCTCGCGCACCAGCGCAAACACGCAGCGGTTATGCCAGATTTCCCATGCGTTGAACAAAAAAACCTACTGTGTGCAATCAAAACAAGAACTCCGCCCAGAGTGGTTCAGAGGTGCCCGCAGCGTTGGCGTTGCGTCAGGCGCATCTACGCCGGCTACAACTATTCAAGCGGTTGTTGATTATCTGAAACGTCTCAATAAATAGGCCTGGCTGTACCGCTGACGAGATCTGCAACGATGCGCGAGCTTGACAGCACCACGGGAAGCCCGCCGCCCGGCTGCGTGCTCCCCCCCACATAGTAGAGGCCATTGATAAACGCATCCCTATTGGGCGGTCTAAAGAAAGCGCTCTGCATGAGGTTGTGTGCCAACCCAAAAGTGGCGCCATGCTGGAGATTATACCGGGTGACGAAGTCCTGCGGATAAAAGCGGTGCTCCACCGCGACCAATTCCTCCAGCCGAATACCGGTCATGCGGTGAATTTTTGCAAAAACGATGTTCCTGAATTCCTGCTCATGATCGGAGAAATTTTCCCGTGCCTGTTCAAGATTCGGAACCGGCACCAGAATATACACCAGATCGGCGCTTGAAGGAGCCAGCGAGGGATCGGTAACCGTCGGCACGTGAATATACAGCGACGGGTCGTCGGGTATCGTTTTGTCGATGAAAATCTGCCGGACATTCTTTTTCAGATCCTGCGCAAAGAGCAGATTATGGTGGCTGAGTCCCGGCACCTTGGTCTTGAGGCCGAGATACATAAGGTAGGTGGAACAAGAATAACTATAGCGGGGAATTTTTCGCGACAAAAGCACGCGTTGCGCGTAGGGATAATCGGCGTTGATCACGATGGTGTCAAAGTGTCGGTCCGATTGATCAGCGCTCAGTTTCAATGAACCATTATGCGGTCCGATTTTTTTTACCGGGCTGTCGAAATGAAACGTTACGCCAAACGATCTGCACAGCTTCTCCAGCGCGAGCGGAATCTGATACATCCCGCCGCGGGGGTGAAATATTTTCTGCACATGGTCAGCATAGGTAATAACGCTGTAAAAGGCTGGTGCCACAAAGGGGGACACGCCGATAAACATTGATTCAAACGTGAAGGCGTAGCAGAGCTTGTCGCTTGAGAAAAATCGCTTCGCAAAATTCCAGTAAGACTCCCAGGCCCTCAATTTTTTAATTAACAGCCAGTACCGGGGATTAAGCAGCGCTTTTTTGGTATAGCACGTGTTCATAAGCGGCCGCACGATATTGTAAATGCGGGCGGTCTCTGCGATAAAACGATCAAAGCCGCGGCTGCTTCCCGTCTCTATCTTCTCCAGTTCTTCCTTGGTTTTCTCACTGTCCCGGTACACGGTAACGGACGTTCCGTCCGGATAAAAGATTTTGTAGTGTTCATCCAGCGGCATAAAATCAAGATAGTCAGTCAGCTTTTTCCCGCAAAAGGCAAACAGCTCCTCAAAAAAATCCGGCATGAGCACAAATGACGGTCCCGTGTCAAACAAAAAGCCCTGGTCCTCAATGATGTTATTGCGCCCGCCGCAGCGGGAAAGCTTTTCAAACACCTCTACCGCATAGCCGCGATGTGCCAGCCGCGCGGCGGTGGCAAGACCGCCAACTCCCGCACCCACAACTGCTACCCGCTTACTCATGAAACGTCTCCTGTTTAGATTGGTGGTATGGTCAATAATTAACCGCAGAGCATAGCGAAAAACGGTTTATGGCAAGAGGGAACCAGCACTGGTTTTGTTCTGCTCTGCGGTTTCCTGTGGTTTTCGGTTCTTTCATAGCGCTTTTGACCGTCCGCGATGGGGCAGCGATAGGGGGATTCAGCTAATACCACTCCTCTATTCCTGCCCTTATAATCATATCTAAAAACAATGATCTGCCGTTATGACTGCTACTGAACCTGGATTGTTATTTCTTTATGCGGGGAATTCAGCGTGAACGCAGCCCTGGAGAACGGCGGCGGACCGAATTGTCCGCGTGCCTGGTTTGAAAATCCATAGCGTTCAATGGGCATACCCAGGACATTGGTATCCAGTTTTCCATTAGCGTTCTCATCATGAAATACTTTTATGCTGTAGCTGCCGTAGGGAATATTTTTAAGCGTCCACTTTGCGGTTCTATTTTTGAGCTTCTTTGAGGCGGCGCAGAATGGAGGTATTTTGTTCTGGTATTCATCCTCAGATTGGCACATGCTCAATTTTACCACTCCCTGGTCATTCTCAAATCCGGTTACGACAACGGTTATAGTGCCGTGTTGCACGCTGCCGGCAGCATAGTCCTGGGCCGGCGCCGTCTGCACAGACAGGAACACTAACACTATCAACTGAACAAGCAGATAAACCATATGAATAATTCCTCAGCATGTTTTAAGATTATTGGCTGTTAAAAACTGAGCATTGTGCGCTCATCTTAGTATCGTTTTTGGCTTCCGGTGAAAGCAGTTGCGGGCTGGGGTGAAACCACGATCCGTTCCAGCGAGCACTGAGCCCGAACAAATGAATCCAAAGCCACGTAAATTTCAAATATCTTTGGCTAATTTATAGTCTTTTCAAGGAACGCGCTAAACCGTTCTGCAGGATCATACTGGCTGAATATGGATTTCATTCGCTGCGCCGCTTCATAATAATCCGGTTTCTCAATCATGGCGCGCACCGCGCGCCTGAGTTTTTCTGCGGTCAGGCTTCCTCCGCGCAACAGAATACCGCACCCGGCTTGCTCAATAGCAGTCATTGCCAAATACTGATCAAAATTTGTCGGGATGCCCAGCACCGGCACGCCTTCATGCAAGGCCTGATAGGCGGTTCCCGCGCCGCCATTGCAAATGACCAGTGCTGAACGTCGTGCCGCAATATCACCGGGTATCATGTCGCCGGTATAAATGTGCGCCTGATGCACTGCCGGTTTCCACCTGCCGGCTGTCGCAGCAACTACGGTTACCGGGAGATTGTTAAGGCCCTCTAAAATTGCCGGCAGTAATTTTACGTTTCCCGATGATCCCATATTGAGATAAACCAGGGGGCGCGACACATCAAGCATATGCCACCATTCAGGCAACGCCACATCAGGCGACCATTGAATTGGGCCAAGAAACATATGGGTGCCGGGATAATTCTCGAGAGGTATAAGTTCGGCAGCATCGGGATACAGAGTAAAATCCCCCCATGTCAGCATTTCTTGCAAACTGGCAACGGGAGACAGACCGAATTGCTGCCGCACCCTGTTGAAGGGCTTAACGAACCGGGCACATACCGCAGGGAACGCCCGTGGGAAATAGCGAGCCGCACGTTTTTCGCCCAGCAGCCGCACGATAGGGTGGTCAGGCATCGGGAATGAGTCGCGCACGGCAAAAGGACTCCAATACGCATTGATAAGGGCTGCATACCGCATCCCGGTAAGCGGCGCGCTCACCGCAAGAGAAAAACGCGCATCCCCGATAATAATATCGGGATTGACTGCACGGATTACGCCCACATCCGCATCCACATAACGACGCAGCAGTTTCTTTGAATAAAATGATTTTCCTTTTTCCGCAGCGGATAAGAACGCTGTCTTGTCCATGGTGAAAATCTGCCACTGGCGAAACGCCGTGCCGCCAAAGATTACCGGATCAAAAGCGGAAGAAGCAAAATGCACGTCGTACTGTTCTTGATTCAGCCCGCGCGCCAACACTGCAAGGCGCACCACCTGCGACAATGTGGTATTTTCTACCACAAATAGAATGCGGCGTCTTTTAGTCTCCTTCACGGCTTCCCGTGCTGCCACCGGTATGATGGATTACGGTTTTGCTGCAAATTTGCTGGTTCGCAGCGCTTTGCGGTGGCCCCGAATCGCGTTTAAATAAATTTGTGCCAGTTCTGGATTTATTTTTACCGCCTTATCAACCCATTGGTCACAGTAGCCGCATTCGCTGCACCAGCGCCGGATGTCGCAGCGTTCATTGACAAAATGGTGAATAAATCCCTCAAGCTGCTGGTTGTCAATCATAATGACATCGGAGACATTATAGTTTATTGTTCCCCACACATAAAACTCATCAACATCAAGTATTTCTGCGTCAGACTGGGCGATGAATTCCATGTGCAACTGCTGTGCATGATTTGTGTTGATAATGACCGTATCCAGGATATCAACCAGATTGCCCGCATAACGGCGCGTGGCGTATGCCGTTGCCGCGCGGGTAATCCATGGCGTATTTTGATGGCGTCCGGAGAGTTTATAAATGTCTATATAATTATCGTAATAAAATAAATCCTCCGGCCTGATGAAACACGACTTGATGAGTTCAACCGGCGAACTCAGCTTCTTTTCATTGCACTGCATCGTGCAGGGATCCATTGCCCATGAGCGCCAGGCTTTTTCCGGGGTTTTGGCCTGGGTGGTATGGCCCAGCATACTGTAATGATAGGTTCTGAATGGGCACTGCCTCAAATCTGCAAGATTCGGAATAATAATCAACGGCACGGTGACGGCCTTTCTGATTGCCCGCAGCGCGGCAAAATCGCGATTAACTTCAAGCCCTACATTCAGGGAAGAGACCCCCATCTGTTGATACGCAGCGGCCATGTCGGGCGTACAAATCCCGCAAATGACCGAGGCATTGACTTTAAGCTGCGGAAACTGTTCAAGAATCACCTCCATAAGATAGGGGTTGGAAACATGCACCGTGTCAACCTCGATATCAACCAGCCATTTGAAATAGTTCAGAAGTTCGCGGTGAATGTGCGGATCAAATTCAAGATTTGCCATATTGGGGGCGTTGAGCACATAGGAAAATTCCCGGCCTAATGTATGGGCTCGGTCAATAAACGCGATAACCGTCTCAGGCTCTACGTCGGGTATGATGAATGCCGAGCGGGCATGTCCCACCGGCGTGGTATTCATGGCGCCATAAAAGTCATACACCGGCAAATCTTTGGTTGCTTCAAGAAGTTCTAAATCCCAGTTACACGGCAGCGAAAGCCTCATGGGTGTATCCCCCTTTTAATCCTTTTAATATATATTTAAAAGCTCAGTGTTTGTCCTATATATATCATGCTGTCATCCTGGAACTGTCCATAAAGAGAATGACTTTTTCCGTAAAATAGATGGAGGCCTGCATAAATCCACAAATTATTATTCACCTCGTAACTTATCTTGGGACTGATGCGCCAGTCGCTGCGCTCGTCATAAATCACGAGCATTTCAGGCTTCAGGCGTTCGGCTAAAAAATCAGTGGCAATTCTAAAAGTGACCATGGTCTCAACACGATGCAGAGGCGCAAAGGTTGCCAAATAAAACAGCGTGCTACCCTTATAGGTGGTCCGCGAATGGATAAATTGAACCAGTTGCAGACTGGTCAGGACATCCGTCAGATAAATTTTATCAAAACCAAGTATATACGTATAGGTATTAATATCCGTATTGCCTGCTACCCGGCCGTTTCTTCCATAGGGAAATGGCTTGCCGCGGGTGTAAAGAAATTCACCCCGGACCGTGAGACCCTTGAGAGAGCCGCTCAGCACCGCCTTGGTAAACGACGCACCGAAAAAGTTAACGCGCTTGGTATAATCTTTAATGAGCAGAAGGGTTGGTTGTCTGTTTTCCCGCAGGGAAAAAATACCGGTGCCCCGGGGATACGCCTCATAGCCGTATTTGTAATTGATAGTATATTCCCAGCCGCGAACCACCTGCTGCCAGCGCACGGCAACGGTTCCATTTTGAAAGTCATTAAGCGGCGTGATTTTCTTTTCTGTAACCCGGATAAATGACGGCAGAGCGGACAGTCGTTCTTCAGACAAAACAGTTGGACGAAAAACAAAAACATCGCCGGGTTCGGCACTTATATTTGGTTCATAATCAGGTATCAACAAAAGCTGCAGCGTGGCATCGGTCTCGGGTTTTATTTCCAGGCGCGCCATCCACAGCGGGATGCGATACTCAGAGGCATCATCCAGATATGCGTATCTGCTGTCGCCGGGATTGATGCAGTCAAGAGCCCGCACCCCATCGGAGGATCCCCAGACAACCTGCTGCCGGCCAAGACGCAGAAACAACCGTTTATAGTCAACATCAAGAAATATCTCCCGAAGCCACGTGTTTCCCCTGTTTTGTGCAGTGCGGTGCGAACCCCCCGCATACCGGCCTGACACATCATAGACACTGTCATAAAATTTCTTGATGTTGAAAAATACTGACAGATGTCGGTTGTAGGTATAGCTGCCTTTAATCTGCAGGCTGTTATACAGTTTCATAAGTTCTGAAACGGCAGCAGTATGGCTCCCTATCTCAGTGTTCCAGTACCAGGTAAGTGAACCGCTCGCTTCCTCTCCGGCAAATCCGGAAGAACTGAGAAGTGCCAGTAAAACTACACACCCTGCTGTTTTGCGTAAATACTGAACTACCATTTCATGCGCTGCAAATAGTCAACACTAAACTCGGCTTCATCTATGCCGCTGTCAAATACTATGGTATCGCACCTGATGACGGTTTTTTCCTGTGTGCGCAGGTCTTGCGCTTCAACCAGCACGATTGCGGGATACTGTTTTTCGCCGATGAGATCGTATTTTCTAAAAATAGTTTTGTATAATGCGCCGTTGCGGTCAAAAACTTCCTGAAACAGGCAGCATGCGTCTTTCTTGCGCAACAAGAAGTTCCTTTTTGAACGTATGGCAGTGCTGCGGTTGGGCAGGGCTTCAATAACATAACAGGATTCACCGGCATAATATTTCTGGTTGTCAAAAATTGACGTGTAACCGGCGAAGTCCTGCTTCCCAAGCAGGCGATATCGCTCATGTTCAGGGCGCCATGAAGTGATTTCCTCTACGGTCAAAACCGTGCCCAGGGTATTGTCGTCATCTTCGGCTGGCGATGAGCGCCGGGCTTTGCGCATGGACGGCAAATATAACCATTGTTCCCGTTCCCGATTTGGATCCTGATATGTCCAGGTAAGCATAGCCACCCCCTTGATTGACGCAGGAGCGAGGAAGACGGCAAAATCCTTGTAATCAATGCCGTTTTTTTGCACAGTAATCCGGGAACGATAGGCTTTGCGCTCGCGCCGCGCACCGGCGCGGTCAATGAGAAAAAAAGTGTTATAGTTTTTATAATCATGCGCAAAACGGGTAAACTCTATCTCATACCAGATTCTAATAAGCTCATCAGCCGTCATGGCATCACTCGGTTGCCTCACCTGGCTGTATGACGCTGGAGTCTGCATAATACATAGAGCGGCTGCGAGGAAACAAAGTATATACCGGTTCATAAACACCTCATACATATCAGATTACGGAACACCCTGCACGTGAAGCGCTTTGGCGCTGTTGCGGGCAAGCAACGCCGGCAGGAAGATCAGAGCTGAAAGCATATTGATAAAAAGTAGCAGCGACAGACAGGTTCCGAGGGTTGCATCCATCCGCACCGGCGAAAAGACCAGCAGTAACGAGGACAGCGCCATAGAGACTGCGCTGAAAAAAACTGCTTTGCCAGAAGTTGCCAGTGTTTGCAGAATTGCTGCACCGGTTATAGAGGCGCGCGGAATTGCTGCAACCATGTATATACCGTAGTCAATGCCAATGCCCATACCCAGGGAGGCAAGCGGGAGCGTCTCGATGGTCAGCGGAATGTTCAGTAAGCCCATAATGCCAAGCGTCAAAACCAGGCTGAGTAACAGCGGCACCATCAGGATAAATCCAATTCTCATGCTCTGCAGAAACAGCGAAGCACAGCCAAACAGTGCCAGTCCGGTGCACAGTACAGATAAGGGGATGGTGCGGCGTATTGTGTCATGAATCGCCGCCTGAATACCGGCCAGCCCGCCGGGAAACGCAAAGGTTATGCGGGCTGAACGGTGGGAGGCTGCAATCCATGCAGCAGTTTCATGTATAATGGTGTTCACTGTTGCTGTCGTGCGATTACCCATATCTATTCTAATGTTTGCATGGGTAAAATCCCGATCGCACAGAAAATCAAAATCCCCCGGATAGCCGGCGATTGAGTAAAGGAACAAATACTCTCCAATAGTTGCATCAAGCTGCGGTATGCGAAAAAATGCGGGGTCAAATCCATTAAATATCATATTAAATGCCTTAATATGCTCAACGAGGGAGCGGGCGCGGACGGCGCCGGGCACATGTTCAAGGATATGTTTCTGGAGAGATTCCATTTCATGTAACACTTCGGAGCTGACCAGCGCCTCATTGACTGTCCCGCGCACTAAAATATAAAGCGGATCTGCACTGCTGAACAGTTCGGTGATCAGCCGTGCACTCCGGTTGTAGTGCGAATCCGGATACAGGGTAGATGACCCTGGCTGGTTATCGCCCACGGAAAGGTATCTCATGCATCCCATGCTGCAGATGCCCAGCAGTGCGAAGAGCGCAATGATGGCGCTGCGGTGCGTTTGAATGTGGCCTGCAAGCCATGGTAACAGGCGGTCAAAGAGGGTTCTGCGGTTTACTGCACCACACCATCGGTCACAAGGCACCGGCACATATGACAGTACCGCGGGAATAAACAGAATCACCGATACAAAAAGACTGAGGATGCCGATACCTGCCGTGAGTGCCAGAGCCTTTATGAGATCAAGCGGTATAAGCAACAGCGAAAAAAATCCAATACTGTCGGTAATAAGTGAGGCCGAGGCCGGCACCAGCAACGCCCGGAAAACATTCCGTGCTGCATCCGATCGAGATACCGCATGCTGTGATTCATGAAAATAGCGTTTCATGAATTGTACGCTATGACAGATGCCCAGTGAAAACACAAAAAACGGCACCAGCACGGTTGCCGGCGTGAGATGATACCCCAGCAGCGGGACTGCTGCCAGCCCCCACAGCGCTGCCATCAATGCAGCGCAAAAACAAATTGCTACTGCCCGAACACTGCCAAATACCACATACAAGAGACTGCCTAACACCACCGCGCACAAACCGAACAACCAGCGCATACGAGGAAGATGCCAGTCAAGCCACCCCTCAAGGATCGGTCTCCCGGCATAATATATTTCAATGTTCGGGTCCGCTATCTGAGTGGTAAGATTTCTGATGTTATTAAAAATATGCACTGACGATGTTTCAGGAAAAAAGTCGGCCTGAATGAGGGTTGCGGACATGTCCGGGGACACCACAATGCCCTCCAGCATAGGGTTTCCTTTCACATAGGTTTGAATGTCCTGAAGTTCACGCTCTGATAACGATTCATGAGGGATAAGACGTCTGATTTTGAAGCCGTTCGGTCCCGGCTCAACCCTGCGGGTTTTCCTCGCGGCAATGCCCTCAATACGGGCAATGTTCACCCCTTCAAGAAGGTAAAGCTGCTCGGTCAGTCGGTAAATCTTATTGAGCACCTCCGAACTAAAAATGGTACCGCGCGTTGTTTTAATCAAGATTGAAACCTGGTTCAAACCGCCGAATATTTTCTCAATATGTTTGTGCGTGACCGTGAACGGATGACCCTGAGGAACAAACTCATCAAAGCTGGTCTGTATAGATAAGGCCGGCCACATAAAACAAGCACCGATGCTAAGAATCAACGGCATCAGTAAAAAGAAGAGCCGGTTGCACATAAATATGTTCGCTGCAGAATCTCTCATGTATTTTATTTAAAATCAATTATAGGGTGCTTATATCACAGGTATCAGTATAAAAAAGACTTTTTTGTGCGCAGGACGGGTTCTTTCGTTGACCGGACTATGGGTGTGAAACGGAACCCGGCTGCTGACTGCGGGTATCAATGATGCGGTCGTATTTACTGCTGGCAAACAAAAAGCCGAATGCCACTGGCTGCTGCTGATAGAATTTCTGGTGATGCGTGGCATGGGCGTTGATGATGCGCCGCAGATATTTTGTCCAGGGTTTTAATTTCAGAATCTTTATCCTGCAGTGAAACATGACATCGTGAAACAGAAAATAGCAAACACCGTACAGCGTGACACCGAGGCCGGCGCTCAGCACAAACGGCATCGCGTAGTTTGTCCCGTAATATAAAAATGCAATTGCAATCGAGCTGAAAAACAGGGTGAATATATCATTTTTCTCCAGCCAGCGTTCATGATACCGATGATGATCTTCGTGGAGCATCCATAAAAACCCATGCATGACATATTTGTGCATAAACCAGGCGGTCAGCTCCATAAAAGCAAAAAATAAAAGCACCATTATCAAACCCAAAATACCCGCAAAAATGTTCATACCGTTTACCTGTTCCCGACCGTGATGCTCCCGCGCCGAGCGCGTGGCCTCTCCGCAATTAGCATTGATATTTGATGCCATGACGATTCATTACCGCTGCAAGGCGGGGCTTTCTCGTCACATACCGTAACGTTTTTGTGCAAACGAAATGCGTGCCTGCCCGTACCTATATAAAAACTATATTTCACTTTTTTCCGCGATGCAACGCGATCCTCTGAAGATGACACCGCAGCACATCCCTGCCGTGATTACTCAATGCCGCCAGCAGCCGCACACATTCATCGTAACGATTCTTAAAAAATATGCGCCTCCCTATTCGATATCAGCTTCCATGTTCAACAGAATATCACGCAGATTCCTGATTTTCTCACGATCAGAGGCCCAGTATCCTCTGCGCTCACACTCAATAAGCGATTCGCAGATTTTTACGGTCGCATAGGGATTATTAGCCTGCAACCTTTTGCGCATCTCTTCATCAAAGACAAACCGGTCCGCCACGCGGTCAAACACCCAGCTTTCCACGCTGCCGGTAGTTGCCGCAAACCCCAGGAGATGCTCAACCCGGTCTTTTATTTTTTTTGCGCCGTGAAAATCATGCCGCAGCATGCCGTCAATCCAATTCGGATTTAACATCCTGGTGCGCGTTGCCCGCTCAATGGTTATTTTCAGGTCTTCAACCGCGACCGCTTCTTCCGTAGAATCAACAACCAGCACATCTGCCCGCTCACCCTTTTTATGCTGCACGGTGCGCGCGAGGCCGCCCAGAAACTCATAATAATGGTCAAGATCGGTCACCTCATATTCGGTGTTATCCCGCTCCTGCGTTACCAGATCAACTGCCTGCGCGGCGCAGGAAAACGCCTGCACGTGCTTCTGCACCTTGCCCCTGAAATAGGCATAGCTCATGCTATCATCATATTGTTTTACCAGCTCCTCTTCATCCTGCCAGGATCCGGTTTCAACCAGCGTGCGCATGGAGGTTGCATATTCCGTCGGTGACGGGCCAAAAATTCGTGCCAGAGCAAACTCTTTCAGCGCATCGCGCCGTTCGTTAAAGTGTTTTTTAATAAAATTTTTGTCTTCTGGTTCGTCAAGCACCGCCACCATTTCAAACGCACGGTTAAGCAACTCAATGTGGGTGCCAAAGGTATCCCGGAAAATACCGCAAATAGTGATTATCGCATCAATACGCGGACGGTTCAATACCGTTAAAGGAATTATTTCTAATTCTTTAAACCAGGCATTTTTGGTACGCTTTATTTTTACTCCCAACAGCGAGAGAATTGATGCAATGGTGTCGCCGCCGGTTTTCATCGTCTCAAATCCCCAAAGCACTATGCCGATAGTCTCGGGCATTCTGCCATGCGCGCTTACATACGCGTCTATGAGTAAGTCTGCAGCACGGTTTCCGCGTATTTCTGCCGCTATAGTCGGCACCGTCCGCGGGTCAAACGCATACATCCCTCTGCCCGATGGATAGACGTCAGGGTCTCGTATTGGATCGCCACCTGGTGCCGGAAGTATATATTTTCCCTCAAGAGCGCGCAATAAGCCGCCACTCTCGTCGCCGCGATAAACATTGTCAGCAATGTTTTTTACATAGGGTACATACCCTTGCGGCAACCAATCCACTGTCCTGCCGGCAAGTATGTCTGCAATAGTACTTCGCGCATACTGTGTAATGCGCTCAGCTTCCAGAGAATCCTCTGCATTCAGATTATGCTGCCGGGCAACCAGGACGAACAGAGACGGGTACTCGCGTTCCATACGCAGCACTCCGAGCAGGTAATCAATGACTTCCTCAGCGGTAAATTTCTTATCCATGATGTGCAGGCCGTGGGGAATCAGCCGGCGCTTCATTCTGTCAAGCTCCCTCCCGATGTGCGGAATGTCCCCCTGCAGGTTCAATTCATCCGCCACACTTTTAATCAGTTCCCGAACATCTTCGGCCGCCGATTCCCGGTATTCCCGAAGCAGGTCCTCCAGAATAATATACTGCTCATACAGCCCCGATGGCCTCATCGGTGGAGACGCGTGCGAGATACAGAGCGCATACGAGCGGCGCTTGGCGATTGTTGCCTCAGAGGTATTGCCGATCCAGTAGTAATAGATATGCGGCATCGTTCCTACCAGAATATCCGGATAGCATTCAGATGATAGTGCAACCTCTTTTCCTTTGGTAAACTCCAGGGTTCCGTGCATGCCGAAATGCAGCACTGCATCAGCGTTAAAAACTTTTTGCAGATAAAAGTAATACGCAAGGTATTGATGATGGGGCGGCAACGCTTTATCATGATATGCCTTGTCAGGATCTTCGTGAACACCCCGTGCAGGCTGAATACCCAAAAAAATATTGCCAAGGCGCACGGCAGGCAGAATGATGCCGTCAGTGGTGTCCGTCATAATCGTGCCGGGTGGCTCTCCCCAGTGAGCTACGATGTCGCGCTGAATTGGTTCCGGAAGTCGCGAAAACCACTTTGCATAATCGTGATACGGAACACAAATTCCCTGTTTTTGAAAAAACTGTGGGTTGTTAACAAGACCGGCCGACAGAAAAAACTCGCGAAAATTTCCGCCGGGGACATTAATGTCATAGCCAGCATGGCTGAGCTTGTTTAAAAAAATTTTAAGACTCGCAAAAACATCAAGGTATCCTGCGCTGCCAATACTGTCTTCGCCCGGCGGGTAGTTATAGGTAATGATGGCAATGCGCTTTTCCCGGTTGGGCTTTCGCCTGAGGCTAAGCCAACGCTGCATACGTTCGCAGAGCTTTTCAACCCGTTCAGGTAGTACCTGGACCTCCTTAACTGTTCCCATCAATTCATCACGATGGCTTTTCATTCCGGCAATAAAGAAGGGCTCTATCAGCCCGTCAAGTTCTGGAAGCACCACGCCGAGAATTGTTTCCATCGGCTGCAGGCCCTGAGCTGACTGCTGCCAATGCGCTATTTCGGTTTCAAATGCTCTGAGGCCTATAATGCAAGGCACGTTAAGCTGCTGCAGCAATTCATAAGTCGGCTCAGGTTCCCCGCCGTAGGGGCCGCCGTGAATTCTGAAATACTGCAGATTCAAAAACAGGTCGATGCCGCACAAATACTGTGTGATTGCCTCAAGATTATGTTCAACGCTGGAAAAAACATTGATAATATTAACCCTCCCCGCCAGGCAGCGGTTAATTTGATCAACTACCGGCCTGGTGTCATTGAAATGCATGCCGCTATAGAACAATATTCCTATAGTAGGCTTTGTTGCGTCAAAACGGATCTGCTGTTTGTATTCGTCAAGTTTTTCGCAGCATCCGGCATCCGGCACATATAATCCAAAGGCCGGGGCTGGTTTGGGCGGCGGGACCTTTTTAATCTGTTTTATATCGCCATACTCTTTAAGTAAAAAAAGCAACAGGTTTTTGAGATTTCCAGCATCACCCTCCTGATAGTACTGCTGTGCAATAATCCAATTGCGCATGTGCTTCAATGCACCAAACGGCATCAAAGATCCAACCTTTTTTGTAAGTTCGGAAAATTTCTTTGCCTTGATATAGGTATGAACATTGAATTCCCGGTCAGCGCCGGGCTTAAACATCCGCGCCGAGGAAAAGGAGCCCATCCGGGTCAGTGCCAGTATCTCCTGATTGGCACCTACCAGCACCACAATAGTCTTGCCGTGCAACCGCATTATCTCTTGCGGCAGTTCTCGCGCAACGCGGATATCCGAGCGGATATCAACCAGCACGATGTCCGCCCATTGCAATGCTGATTTCAGTGGCAGGAGTGAAACATCAGGATTTTCGTAATCAGTAAAATATATTTTTCTCAATGAGGCAATGTGGCCGTATTCAGATCTGATCGCATCAAGGGCATCCCTCAGAGCCATGGTATTATTCATGGTTGTTAATGCTAAAATATTCTTCACAACAGTTCCTCAAGGTAAAACAGCGGCCCGTGAAACATCTGGGCAAGCTCTTCAAGCGTTCCCACGCTGCGGTTTTTATTTTCGGTGTCTATGAATGTCAGGGTAACCTGGCAGGGTATACGAGCGGACAGATAGGCAATGTCTTCATCAAAGCTGCCATTGATGAAGACATTGCCACGCCCGTCTGAAATTAGAATAATCGTAACAGCCACCTTCTGTTGTTGCGCAGCCAGCTCAAAAGCCTTTGCAAGAGCCGGCGTGAGCGGGGTTTTGCCGCCCGTGGGAAGTTCCTCCAGCGCATCTTGAAGGAGCACAATATCCGCCGTGGGCTCGACAATAACGCGCGCGTCCTCATTGCGAAATGCGATAAGCGCCACCTTGGTGCGCTGTGCGTATGACTGCCTGAGGACCAGCCAGGAAAGGGTTTTTGCCAGCCGGATTTTCCGCTCAAGGCGCATTGATGATGAGGAATCAAGCACTATGATATACAATCCCTCGCCCTTGCCGATGCGGACTTTTTCCATCAAATGATCGGTCAGCACCTGGAGGGTTCCAGTTTCCCGAACCGCTTTGCGGATGGTTGCGTCAAAGGCAATGTCCCGTCCTTCAACGCTCTGCTGCGCGTAAACATACAACCCGCGCTGCTGCTGCGTATGGCTGGCATCGTTTCCCCGCGAGCGGCTCATGATCTTATGATTAAAGAAGTTTTTTTTTATGTCTCCCTGCTTGTCAAAATCGCTAATTTCCTCTTCTTTGGTGTTATGGATAATCTGTTCAATCATCTCTGGCGAAAGCGTTTTGCCTTTTTCAAAGGGTGACTGTCTCATCCGGTGCTGCAGGGCCAGCAGCGCCGCCTCTTCAATATCTTCTTCTGCCACCGCAGTTCTTCCGTCGAGTGCGGCGAGGGCCCGCGCGGTTTTCTCCATGGCAATATCAGCACGGTGCGTCTTAATCCCCAAGGTGGTGGTGAGATGCACGATCTGTTCACGTAACGCCTGGGGAAGCGCTACCTGGTAGAGCAGCTCCTGGGCGTGGGCGATTTCTTTACCCAGCTGTTCCTGCGCAGCAGAAAACCGCTCCTCAAATTGCCATGGATCCGCATCAAATGCCATCCGGTATTCCATGACCTGCAGCCGTTCCCGCTTAACTGAAAGCGCCTTCACTTCAAGCGACAGGGCAAACCGGTCAAGAATCTGCGGCCGCAGATCGCCTTCCTCCGGATTCATGGTTCCCACCAGGATAAAACGGGCCGGATGGTAGAGTGAAATTCCCTCACGCTCAACCACATTGACGCCCATCGCGGCCGCATCCAGCAGAATGTTCACCAGGTGGTCATCCAGAAGGTTCACTTCATCAATGTAGAGAATATTCCGGTTTGCCCGGGCAAGTATTCCCGGCTCAAAAGCCTTTGTACCTTCCTTCAACACGCGCTTAATGTCAAGGGTGCCCACCACCATGTCCTCGGTGGCGGAAAGAGGCATATCAATGACTTCCATCTTCCGCTCAATCGACGGCAGTCTCTCGCCTCTCTCAAGGCGGGACTGGCAGGTGGAGCACATCAGTTTCCGGTTCTCAGGATGACAACTAAAGGGGCAATCCTGCACCACTTTTATGGAGGGCAGCAGTTCGGCAAGCGAGCGCACTGCGGTTGATTTGCCAGTACCCTTGTCGCCTTTGATAAGCACCCCGCCGATGCCCGGATCAACGGCATTTACCAGCAGGGCTTTTTTCATCAATTCCTGGCCTACCAGGGCGCTGAATGGAAACATGATAAATGCGTGCTGCATGATCTGCAAAACCCCTTTCTGGTATTCTTCGATTATAAACAATTCATCTGTGCACCTACGGTAATTAGTTATAAGATGACGTTACAAGTTGGTAGCACGTTTTTGAATATCGTGCTACCAACAGATAAAAAAATATATATTGTGTCTTTATGCCAATTCTGCACCGGTGGATGTTACCGTGAAACCAGCATGTTTAACTCCCCTTTGAGACTTTAATGCGTTAAATAATTCATGAGCACCAGCAGCAGTGGTTTTGAGTACTACAATTTCAAGACAGCAGGTATGATCAAGATGAATATGCTGGGTTGAAATAATGGCGTGATGATACTGGTGTTGAATATTCATAAGGCGGCTCACGAGTTCACGCTGATTATGATTATAGAGAAGCATGACGGCACCGGCAACTTCCTTATTATCTTCCCATTCCTTTTGCACCAAATTGTCACGGATAAGGTCTCTGATTGCCTCTGAACGGTTTGTATAGTGTCTTCCTCTGATAACTCTATCAAATGTTTTTAACAGATCCCTATCAAGTGAAACGCCAAAGCGAACAGTTTTTGTCATGATTGTTGCTCCCACTATGATGTCCAATAGCACAAAATAATTTATAGCGCAACATATGTCCCTTAAAAAAACGCTGTAGAATTTGTTGGCGTTGCCCTAGTCCACAACCACTCATAGCGTATGAAATAATATGCTATACCATTCATCAATTTCTGTTATAATTATTCAGCCACAAAACATTTTCTTGTGCGCAGGAACTGATGAAAATAAATTCTACCATGGAACAACGACTTATTTATACGGTTTCGGAATTAACCAGACAGATTAAGGATTCGCTGGAAAGCCTTTTTCCTCACATCTGGGTTGAGGGCGAAATTTCTAACCTGCGCATTCCGTCCTCCGGCCACTATTATTTTACACTCAAAGACAGCCAGAGCCAGCTCCGCGCCGTCATGTTTCGCTCTCAAAACCGCAGCCTCCAATTTATTCCGGAAGACGGATTAAGTATTATCTGCCGCGGGAGAATAAACGTCTATGAACCGCGCGGCGAGTATCAGCTTCTGATAGAAACGATGGAGCCAAAGGGTAAAGGTGCTCTGCAGCTTGCCTTTGAGCAGCTTAAGAAAAAACTTGAAGCCGAAGGCTTGTTTGATAACGCCCGCAAGCGGCCAATACCTCCGTTTCCCGGACGCATTGCCATAATTACTTCCCCGACCGGCGCCGCCGTGCGCGACATTCTGAAAATTTTGGGGCGTCGCTTTCCCAACCTTGAGATTCTTATTGTGCCCGTAAAAGTCCAGGGTGATGAAGCTGCCGAAGAAATTGCGCGCGCCCTCTGCCTTGTTAATCAGCAGCATACTGCAGATGTCATAATAGTAGCACGCGGCGGCGGTTCACTGGAAGATCTCTGGGCGTTCAATACTGAATTAGTCGCGCGGGCCATTTTTACATCTGAAATACCGGTTATATCTGCCGTGGGCCATGAAATAGATTTTACAATCGCCGACTTCGTTGCCGACCTTAGAGCACCGACCCCTTCGGCGGCTGCAGAACTGGTCGTCAGAGATAAAAAAGAACTGCTGCAGATGTTGTCACATCATCGCAATCGTCTGAACCTTGCGCTGCGCGCCGTCCTGATACAGAATAAAAACTGCATTTCCTCATTATCCCGCAGGCTGGGCGATCCGACCAGACGAATTACTCAATATTACATCCAGTGCGATGATTTGCGCCTCCGTTTGCGTAATACTCTGCCGCGGTTCCTGCGGCAGAGAAAAGGTGACGTGTATCACTACCAAGAACTAATGTTTCTCCATGCACCACGCAGCGCACTCCAACAGTACCGATCGTCACTGGGTTTCCTTAAAAAGGGACTCATAAGCGCAACCCAGACCGTATGCAAAAAACATCGAACGGGGCTTGCAAGCTGTTTTGAAAAATTAAACGCTTTGAATCCGCTTAATATTCTGCAGCGCGGTTACAGTATCACGCGGCTGTTGCCGGCAGGAGAAATCGTAAAAAGTTCACAGCAGATTCACCAGGGAGATACTGTGGATGTGCGTTTGAGTGAAGGGGAAGCCTATTGCATTGTTGATAAAGTAATATTATAATGAAGTTCGAGGTAAATTGTGGCAAAGAAAAAATTTGAAGACGCGCTGCAGGAGCTTGAAACGATCGTCCGGAGACTGGAAGATGGTAATTTGTCCCTGGATGAATCACTGGCACTATTTGAGGAAGGGATAAAGCTCATACGCCTGTGTACCCAGCGCCTTGAAGAGGCGGAAAAAAAGGTGGAAATTCTTCTGAGGAACGAAAATGGTTCGTTTACCCGTCAGCCATTTGAACCGGAAGAAGAGAACTCCGACGAGTAACACATGGATATCGTGCCGTATTTGGAGAAAAAAAAGCAAGCCATTGACAGCATGTTGGAGCAAATTGTGCCCGGAGAAGCAGAGTTCCCACCCCGTCTTCATCAGGCAATGCGCTATGCTCTGCTTGCCAGAGGCAAACGGTTGCGCCCCATTTTGGCGCTGGCGGCTGCTGAGGCGGTTGGCGGCGATCCCGCGGCCATTCTCAAAGAAGCCTGTGCGCTGGAGCTCATTCACACCTATTCCCTGATTCATGACGACCTACCCGCAATGGATAATGACGCCGTGCGTCGCGGCATGCCCACTACGCACACCGTGTTTGGCGAAGCCCTTGCTATTTTAGCCGGGGATGCTCTTCTGACCGAAGCGTTTGTCATTCTTTCCGGTTGTCTAAACAGCTGCAGCAACCCGCAACCAACTATTGAAATAATAAAACTTATAGCCGAGGCTGCCGGTTCTCGCGGTCTCATCGGAGGCCAGGTTGTGGATCTTGAATCAGAGGGGAAGGATATAGATGAACACCTGCTTGAATATATCCATTCACACAAGACCGGTTGCCTGATAACCGCCTCTATCTTGCTGGGAGCAACGCTTGCCGGCGGCAGCCCGGAGCAGCTCAGCCGTCTGCGCGATTACGGATCTGCCGTTGGTCTTGCATTTCAGATCACCGATGATATTCTGGATGTTACCGAATCAACCCAGACGCTGGGAAAAACCGCGGGCAGCGACCAGAAAAAGAAAAAGGCAACCTATCCGGCGCTTTACGGTATTGAAGAGGCACGCAGAAGACAGCACGCACTCTATGCAACGGCCCTGGCGGCATTGCAGCCATTTGATGAAAAGGCAGACGCGCTGCGTCAAATCGCACGCTATATCATTGAACGAACTGCCTGAAGGAACCCGCTGGCACTATGGGAACATTATTAGACCGAGTTAATTTTCCTGAGGATCTGAAAAAACTGGATCTTAAGGAACTGCCACGCCTTGCAGAAGAAATCCGCGAACTCATAATTGACACCATTTCCAGAACCGGTGGCCATCTTGCAGCCAGTCTCGGCGTGGTTGAGCTGACGATTGCACTGCATTATGTTTTTGATACCCCTGCTGATAAATTAGTCTGGGATGTTGGCCATCAGACGTATGCTCATAAGATTCTTACCGGCAGAAAAGAGTGCTTCTCATCCATTCGTCAGCAGGGGGGTATTTCCGGATTCCCAAAACGGGAGGAAAGCCCCTTTGACACCTTTGGCACCGGCCACAGTAGCACATCAATCTCCGCAGCGTTAGGCATGGCGGAAACGCGTTTTCTCGCGGGCGAAAAACACAAGGTCATTGCTATCATCGGCGATGGGTCGCTCATGTCCGGTATTGCCTTTGAAGGCCTTAATCATGCCGGCCACCTGAAGCGCGACCTCATCGTAATCCTGAACGACAATGAGATGTCCATATCGCCCAACGTGGGCGCGCTCTCATCCTATCTGTCGCGGCTTATATCCGGCCAGGCTTATAATGCCGTCCGCGAGGATGTTAAGGCGATCCTGCAGCGGATTCCTGGCATAGGACAATCCATGTACCGTCTGGCAAAATATTCGGAAGAGTTCGTCAAAAGCATTTTTGTTCCCGGCCTTATTTTTGAAGAACTCGGATTCAAATACATGGGGCCCATTCTCGGCCATCGCATTGACCATCTGGTTGACACCTTCAAAAATATAAAAAAGCTGCGCGGCCCAATACTGGTGCATATTATTACTAAAAAAGGCAAGGGGTATAAGCCGGCTGAAACTGATCCGGTGAGTTTTCACGGGCTGGGACCTTTTGAGAAAGATACCGGCAAGCCGTTAGTGGTGA
>Ga0101944_10002705_pt1 | contig 27538 bp, 19 predicted proteins | sample DewCreD2012metaG_FD_75245 | JGI IMG/M metagenome (GOLD analysis project Ga0101944, IMG submission 75245) | Hot spring sediment bacterial and archeal communities from British Columbia, Canada, to study Microbial Dark Matter (Phase II) - Dewar... ... | reverse complement strand
AAGGTCGTCGACATCCTCTCTCGCCACAAGAGGGTGTGGGTCGACGTCATGATGGTCGAGGAGCTGGGAATCCTTGGCGAGGAGGAGTCGCCGCTGAAAAACGCCCTGGTGACCTTTGCCTCGTTCGCCCTTTTTGGCTTGGTGCCGGTGCTGGCCTACGTGTTGGTCGCGATGGCGGCGTTTCCCCGATCCTGGGCCTTTCCCGCCGCCAGCGGATTCACGGCGGTCACGTTGTTCTCTCTCGGGGCGTTGAAGGTGAAGATCACGGGCCGGAACTGGATTCTGTCGGGGCTGGAAATGCTTTTAGTCGGCGGGATCGCGGCGGCCGCGGCCTACTTGACCGGCGTGGCCCTGGGCGGCCTGGCCTAGGGTTGCCCCTTGGCCGCGCGGTATGATGGTGCGCCGACGCCCGGCCCACGCGTCAAGCCGGCCACGGGGCTGGCGCACGCGGGCGCGGCGTGATTTCCGAACCCCGACTTGGAGGAACCACCATGCGACGTCTCCTGCTTGTGCTGACCGGCCTGCTGGGTTGGACCTGTGCCGCGGCGTGCGCCGAACCGGCGACGCCGTCGTACAAGAAAGTGCGACTGACCGACAAGTTCTACTGCGAAGGCGCGTACTTCGCCGACTTCAACAAGGACGGCAAACCGGACGTGGTGGCGGGCCCGTTTTGGTACGAGGGCCCGGACTTCCAAAAAAAGCACGAAATCCGCGAACCCAAGACGTTCGACCCGCTCGGCTATTCCGACAATTTTCTGACGTACACGGGGGACTTCAACGGCGACGGCTGGCCCGACGTGTTTTACGTGCCGTTGCCGGGGATGGACGGGTTCTGGTACGAGAATCCCGCGGGCAAGCCGGGGCGATGGAAGGCGCATCTGGCGTTGAAGGACGTGGGCAACGAATCGCCCGTCTGGGGCGACCTCGACGGCGACGGCCGGCCGGAACTCATCTACAACATCACGGGCTTCCTGGGTTTCGCGACCTACAACCCGGCGAAACCTTCGGAGCCTTGGGTTTTCCATCCCGTCACGCCGAAGGGCAATTACCACAAGTACACCCACGGCATCGGGCTGGGCGACATCAATGGCGACGGCCGCAAGGACATCGTCGAGTCGGACGGCTGGTGGGAACAGCCGGCCGACAGGGCCGCGGGCAAGCCGTGGACGAAGCATGCCTACCGATTCGCCGAGGCCGGGGCCCAGATGCTCGTTTATGACGTGGACGGCGACGGGCGGTCCGACGTCGTCACCGCCTGGCACTGCCACCGCTACGGCCTCCTGTGGCATCGGCAATCGCGGGGGCCGGGCGGCGAGATTCTCTTCCAGCAACACGAGATCCTTGCGCCCAAGCCGGATCGAACATCCGACGCCCTGCGGATCAGCCAGCTTCACGCCTTGGAACTCGTGGACATCAACGGCGACGGCCTCCAGGACGTTTTGACGGGCAAGCGATTTTGGGCCCACGGTCCCAAGGGCGACGAAGAGCCCGATGCCCCCGCCGTGCTCTACTGGTTTGAACTGCGGCGCGAGAAGCAGGGCGACGCGCGATTCATCCCCCACATGATCGACGACGATTCCGGCGTGGGGACCCAAGTCGCGGCCACGGATTTGAACGGCGACGGCTTGCCCGACGTGATCGTGGGCAACAAGAAGGGCTGTTTCCTGTTTTTGAGCGAGAAACGCCCGTAGGGGGCGGCATGGAAGCGGCCGGGAAAACGGGAGCTTCGCGCCAGGCAGGGCCGCGAACGGAAGACGACGTTTCCCGCCTCGTTTCCCGCCTCACTCGTCGCCGACCTGGGCCATGATCGACTCGGGAATGTTGAAGTTCGACGACACGTTTTGCACGTCGTCGTGGTCGTCGAGGCGATTCATGAGTTTGAGGACTTTTCGGGCGACGTCGGGATCGGTGACATCGACGGTGTTTTTGGGCAAGCGGCTGATTTCTCTGACGTCGGGCTGGATGCCCGCCTGTTCCAGCGCCTTGGCGACCGCTTCGTAGGCTTCCGGGGCGCAGAGGACCTCGAAATTGTCGCCGCTGCGGCGCACGTCGTCGGCCCCGGCCTCGAGCGCGATTTCCATCAGTCGGTCCTCGTCGGCCTTGTCGGCGGCCACGACGAACAGCCCCTTCTTCTCGAACATCCAGGCCACGCAGCCCGCGCCGCCGAGCTTCCCGTCCGACATCTCGAAGAGCTTTCGGATTTCGGGCGCCGTGCGGTTGCGGTTGTCGGTGAGCACGTCGCAGAGGACGGCCACTCCGCCGGGCCCGTAGCCCTCGTACAACACCTCTTCGAGCGCCCCTCCCTCGATCTCGCCGGTGCCTCGCTTGATGGCTCGCTGAATGTTCTCCTTCGGCATGCTCACCGCCTTGGCGGCGTCGATGGCGACGCGGAGCCGCACATTGGCGTCCGGGTCGCCGCCTCCCAGCTTGGCGGCCACGATGATCGCCTTGGAGAGCTTGCTCCACTGCTTGCCGCGTTTGGCGTCGATCAGCGCTTTCTTGTGTTTGATTCCAGCCCAATGAGAATGGCCTGCCATGAGTATCACTCTACCTCGGTTCGTGGTTCGATGGTCAAGAGTCGAAGGTTGTGCGTCGCTCCTTTGTCCGATGGGACCGCGGGCACCGAGAACGGGGCCCCATCCTCAACGGTCCTTCGCAAAAGCTCAGCCCTGACGATTCCCCCTCGCTTCCAACCAGACTACGTCAATGACTTGATCTTTTCTTCAACGTTTTGGGCCTTTTTGTCTTCATGGGCCTTGCGGTGGGCCTCGGCGGCCTTGCGGTAGGCCTCGGCGGCCTTCGCGTTCTGGCCGGCGGCGCGGTAGGCGTCGCCGAGATGATCCAAGACGGTGGGGTCGGGATCGAGGCGAGCGGCCTTTTCCAGCTCGATCAGGGCCTCGTTGACTTTCCCCTTGCGAAACAGCACCCAGCCCAAGCTGTCCAGGTACGCCGCGTTTTCCGGTTCCTGCTGGACGGCCAGGCGGATCATGCGATGGGCCCGCTCCAGCCGTTTCCCCTGATCGGCCCAAAGGTAGCCGAGGTCGTTGAGGGCCGACGGGTCGTCGGGAAACTCGTCGAGCACCTGTTCGAGCCACTCTTCGGCCTGGGGCAGGTCGGACTTCAACGCGGCGAGGTTGGAAAGGACCAGCCGCGCCTCGCGAACCGTCCTGCGGATCTCGCCCGAGCTGTAGTCCTGGGCGTACTGTTGCACCACCTCGCGATAGCCTTGAATGGCCTCCTCGTATCGTTTGGCATGATACAGCACCCAGGCGGGGCGGATCAGGTAGCGGGGCAATTCGTCCTTGGCCTGCTGGGGTTCCTTGCTCTTGCCGGGGGCCTTCGGGGCCGCCGCCCGCTTCTTGGCCAGTTCGGCGGCCCTTCGGGCGGCGGCCAGCGCGGGCTCGGTCTGGCCGGCCATTTCCAACGCGCCGGCCAGGTGGAAATCGAAGGTGGGGTCGTCGGCCCCGAGCACTTTTTCCTCCACTCCCCGCTGAAACACCTTCGCCGCCCGGCCGTGCTCCTCCTTGATCATCAATCCCAGGCCCCACGTCAGCAAGAGCCTGGCCGCCTGGTCGGGCTGCGCGCGGATCGCCAAGTCGAAGAATTCACCGGCGGTGTCCCACTGCCGGGCGTCCGACGCCAGCAGGGCGACCGCCAGGAGGGCGGAGGGGTCCAACGATTTCGGCTTGCTCTTAAGCTGCTTTCGGGCGGCTTCGACCACGCCGCGAACCAGCTCGGAGTCGTCGGCCAAAGCTCGCCCCTCGGTTCCCAGCGCGTCGAGCGAACCCAGCTTGCCAGCGGCCTCGCCCAGCACCTTCAGGAGTTCTTCGAAGCGTTTGCTCCCGCGATAGATTTCTGTCAGGTGGCGATAGCCAACCACCATCGGTCTTTTCACGAGGAGTTCGCGGTAAAGCTTTTCGGCTTGATCGAGCTTTCGGGCCTGGAAGCATTGCTCCGCAAGGAAGTAGCCGAGCCAGACGTTCTCAGGATCCGCGCCGCGGAGCTTTTCCAAGCGCTCGATCAATTCGCCTTCCTTCTTGAGCGCGCGAAGCGCCTCGGCAAGCAAACGGTAGGGCGCAGTCTCCGCGATCGCCAGCCGCGCGGCGAAATACTCTTGAAGTTTGGCGAGGGCGGCCTCGGACTTACCAGTCTTCAGGTCGATCTTGGCGAGTTGGTAGGCCAGCAGCCCCGGGTTCGGCGCGGCCTCGTTTCCCTTGCGGAAAGCGGCTGCCGCCTTTTCCGGCTGTCCGGCCTGGAGGAAGGCTTCGCCCATCATGGCGAAAAGGGGTTCCGGAGCGCCGAGGAGCGTCTTGCGCGCGGCCGCGTCCAGGCCGAACTGGTCCGGGCGCTGGAGGGCCTCTATCACCCGCTCGAAATGTTCCGCCGCCTTGGCGTATTGCTCGGTGAGAAAACACAGACGGCCGACGTCCAGCCGCAAGGCCACGTCCTCGGCCGAGGGTTTGTCGCGGGCGACGGCCTTCAGGGCCTTTTCCGAGAGGGCCAAGGCTTGGGCGAACTCGCCGACTTCGGTCAGATACGCGGCGAGCCGCTTCAGCAGCGGCGGATCGGGTTCATCCAACTCGGCGAGCTTCAGGGCGTAACGCACCGCCTCGGAATGACGGTTCAGCCGGACGGCCAGCGTGACGATCGGCCGGGCGATGGTCGCCGATTGCGGGTCGCAACGGAACGCCCGCTGGTACAGGCGGAGCGCCTCGGCGTCCTCCTTCCGGTTTTCGCGGATCCTGGCGGCGGAGAACAGGGCCAAGGCCTCGCGGCGGTCGGTCTCGGCTTCGGAGGGGGGCTTGGCCGGCACGAACAGCGGCGCCGGCTCGTCGACGATCAGCGGACCCGGCCGATGCCCGGACTCCGGCTGGGCGCCAACCGCCCAAGACGGCCCCAAGACGAAACATACGGCCAGCGCGCCGAGCCACCGGGCTGCCCGGCCCGAGCCTGTCGCGGTTGTTGCGTGCGCCGTATGCGTATGCATCGTTGGGCGTTGGGGCGAAACCCCCTGAACTGTCTGCCGCCGGCCGTCTACCGCGGCTTTCGCTTGGAGATTCCCTCGACTCCCGACGCTTCGCGCGGGGGATCCTCGGCCGGGCCTTTGTCCCGGGCCTGGTCGGGCTTTTTCTTCGCCGGGGGCTTCTTCGCCGAAGTCGGGGACTTCTTCTTTTCCGCGAGGGGGGAACCCTCGGGATGTTCGGGCTGCTGTTTGGCCGGGCCCTGGTCGGCCTCCGAAGCCGGCGTCGCGCCCTGGCTTTCCTCCCCCGCCGATTTTCGCTTGGACGCCGCCGGCTTCCTCTTCGCGTCGGCCGGGGCCTCCGCGCCGGCGGGCTTGTCGGCCGGAGGCGGGGGGCCCGCAGGCTGGGCCTCCGCTGGCGCGGTTTTCGCCGCCGAAGCCTTGCCCGCCTTCGGCGCCGCGGCCTTGGCCTCGGCGGTCTCCGGCTGGGTCGCGTCCGATCCTTGCGGCGCGTCCGCCGCGGCCTCCCCGACCGCGCGCCTCGGGCCCCGACGCGACGGAAGGCGGGCTTTGGCGCCCGGATCGATCTCCAGCAGGATGGCATGAAGGGCCGGCGAATAGGGCGACGCCGTGAAATCAGCGCCCAGTTGATGCAACAGGGAGCCGAATTCGACGCCGCTGGTCTTCGGAATCGCCCGATCCAGGCCCGGAATCACGCAAGCCTCGACGTCGGCGTCGGTCGCCAGGTCCACCACGCGCAAGGCGTTCGCCGTGCCCGAGTCGATCGGAATGGCGTGGCCCCCCAGCGCCGACTGGATCACATAGGCGATGGAGAACTTGGTCGTCCCCTCGATTTTCTCGAGGCGTTCGACGGCGGGGGCGAGGTTCTGTTTGCGGAGGTCCTCCAGATCGAACGCGTAAGTCGCTTCAAAAATGTCCTGGAGAATGCGTTTGACGCGAAGGCCGGCGGCGGCAGGGTCGGGAAGGCCCGAAAGCACCTCCGACAACTCCCGCACGCTGCTCACCCGAATCTCGTTCCAATCGAAGAACGTGTGAACCAACGCGCCGAACATCTCCTCCGCCACGCGATAGTGGGCGTTTTCCAAGCACGCGGCGAACAAGAGGTGTTCGAGCACCGAACGGTTCGGGTCCGGCGCCACCGGCGCGTAGTGTTTTTTGAGGATCCTGTGAAGGCGGGTGAATTGGGCGGATCGACTGGTGGCAGCCATGGAAGGATTCGTTGGCGTTGGATTGCGTGGTGCCCGGCCGCGGCGGAAACGGAATCAAAGCTCGAAGCCCGAAACGAACGGACGACTCTTGGCGCCGAAGGCCTCCCGCTTCCCACGTGCCTTCCGGCCAAGGTTCACGAAGGCGGACGCGGCGGAGGCTCGCCGGGATCCGGCGGCGGGCCGGCGACCGGCGGTGGGGCAGCGGGCCAATCGGCCCCCGGTTCCGCGCCGCCGCCTTCGGGTTGCTCGTCTTCGATTTCCTCCACAGACTCCTCGGCGGGGCGGGGGAGGACTTCATGGAGGATGCGGGCCACCTCGATCGATCGTTTCACCCCTTGATCGAGAATAAATTGAATTCGGGGCGTGTACCGCGTCTCGATCCGGCGGGCCACCTTCACCTGGAGAAATCCCGCCGCGCTTTGCAGGCCCCGAAGGCTCAGGTTCTGCCGCCGCGCGTCCCCCATGACCGAGACGTGGACCTTGGCGTGCCGCAAATCGGCCGAGACCTCGACGTGGGTAACGGTCACGTCGCGGATTCGCGGGTCGTTCAACTCGGACAAAATCGCCATGCTGACGACTTCGCGGACGGCTTCAGCGGCTTTGAGCGCTCGGCGGGATGTCATGGGAATATTGCACCGCGGGGTCCGTTATCGGCGCGTCTCCATTCTTGCAAGGCCTCGTTCGCAAGGCCGCCGCGGCCTCCCTCGACGTTCGGCGCGGCCGGACTCCTAATACTACAGCGCTAAGTTGGTCTGAAAGTTAATCCAGGAAAGCTAGGCATTCAAAATAGGCAATGCAGAAGACCGATTTTCCTTCCCAGTTTACCATGCGCCTCAACTTAGCGCTGTCGTACTTAAAACGTTCGGCGGACCTCTTCGATCTTGTACGCCTCGAGCACATCGCCTTCCTTGACGTCGTCGAAACCGGCCAGTTTGATCCCACACTCGAATCCCTCGCGCACCTCGCGGGCGTCGTCCTTCTCGCGTTTCAGCGAACCGATGGCGTAGTCGCCGATGATCCGGCTGTCGCGGATCACGCGGCACCGCCCGTCGCGCTGCACGCTGCCGGAAAGCACGCGGCATCCGGCGACGTTGCCCACCCGGCTCACGCGGAACACCCGAAGCACCAGCGCGCGGCCCAACTCCGTCTCCCGGCGTTCCGGCTTGAGCATTCCCTCCAAGGCGGCCTTCAGGTCGTCGGTCACCTGGTAGATGATGTCGTAGCGGCGGATTTGCACGCCGAGGCGTTCGGCGAGGCTGCGGGCCTTTTCGTCGGGCACCACGTTGAAGCCGATGATCACGGCGTCCGAAGCGTCGGCCAGATGCACGTCGCCCTCGGTGATGCCGCCCACGCTCGCCATGAGCACCTTGATCTGCACTTCCGGGTGCTCCAGCTTGGTGAGTTCTTTCTGGATGGCCTCGATCGAGCCGCGCACGTCGGCGCGAAGGATGATGTTCAGCACCCGCCGCGCGCCCTTCTCGCCCAAACGCTCGTGGAGGTTCTCCAAGGTGACGCGGGGCCTCGCGCCGCTCCATCCTTTTTGCCGGCTGGCGGCCGCCCGGTCCTGGGCAATTTGCCGCGCCGTCGAGACGTCGCCGACGACGTGGAACCGGTCTCCGGCGGCGGGGACCACGTCCAGGCCCGTGACATTGACCGGCGTGGACGGCCCGGCCTCCTTGTGGCGGCGGCGGGGCTCCAGCGTGTCGTACATGGCCTTGACGCGACCGTGGGAAGCGCCGCAGACCATCGCGTCGCCCACCCGGAGCGTGCCCCGCTGCACCAGCACCTTGGCCACCACGCCCAGCCCCTGTTGCACTTCGGCGTCGAGGCAGACCCCGATCGCCGGCCGATCGGGATTCGCCTTGAAGTCATGGAGTTCCGCCACGGTGAGCAGGGTGTCCAAGAGTTCGGCGACCCCTTGACCGGTGACCGCACTGGTCCGGACGATTTCCGTGTCGCCGCCCCACTCGCTGGGCAGCAACTGGGCGGCCGCCAATTGCTGAAGCACGCGGTCGGGATTCACGCCGGGCAAGTCGATCTTGTTCAGCGCGACCACAATGGGGACTTCGGCGGCCCGGGCGTGGCTAATGGCCTCCTCGGTTTGCGGCATCACCCCGTCATCGGCGGCGACCACCAACACGGCGATGTCCGTGCAATGGGCGCCCCGGGCGCGCATCGCGGTGAAGGCCTCGTGGCCGGGCGTGTCGACGAACGCGATCGGCCGGCCGTCCTTCTCGATCCGATAGGCCCGGATGTGCTGCGTGATGCCCCCTTTCTCGTGGGCCGCCACGTCGAGCCCCAGAATCCGGTCCAGAAGCGACGTCTTGCCGTGATCCACGTGCCCCAGGAACGTGACCACCGGCGGGCGAGGACGGAGATGGGCGGGATCGTCGGGTTTCTCGAGTTCGGAAAGCAGTTTTTCCTCCAGCGAAACCGGCTGCCGCAGCTCAATCTCGACCCCCAGGTTCAAGGCCACCAGCTCCGCGGTGTCCGCCGTCATCGTCGACGTGATGATGCTCGGAACGCCCAGCTTGAACAATTCCTGAAGGACTTTCTGGGCGGGAACGCCGAGGGCCTCGGAGAAACTTCGCACCGTGCAGGGCAACTCGACCACGACATGCGTCTTTCGCGGGGCGGCCGTGCAAACGCCGGTTCGCTTGAGCCTTCGCGGGGCGCGGGGCACGACGCGCGCGGGAACGATCTCCTCGTCCTCGGGGGTCTCGCGACGCCCCTTGTCCACCGCGGCCCGCTTCCGCTTCAACTGCCGATGCTCCCGGCCTCCCAGCGCCGCGCCGGCTTCTTCCTCGACCTCCACCACGGGTTCCTTGCCGCGGCGAGGCCGAGGTTCCTTGTGCTCCTTTTCGCGATCCTTGCTGGGCGGAACGACCTCGACCGGCGGCTCCTCGACGGCCCCCGTCCGGTCGACGGGCGACGCCTTGGGTTCGGCCGCCAGCTTCGCGCGGAGCTTCTCTTGACGGCGAAGATGCTCGGAAAGAGGCCTGGCTCCGGCCTTCGACGCGCGGATCACGTCCGGCGGCAGGCGGAGTTCGGGTTTCTGCGGCGGGGGCTCGGCGGGCTTGGGGGGCGCGGCGGGCTGTTGGGCCACGGGAATGGGGGCGAGCTTGATCGCCGGGGCGGCCTTGTCCTTGTCTTTCTCGGCGGCCTTGGGTGGGGCTTCGGCTTCGCTGGGAGGCTTCTTCGGAGGAGCGATCTTTTCCGGCTTCTTCCCCAACACCGGCACCTTGCGCGTCAGCGTGCCGGCCGGCGGAACGTAGTCCTCGCGACGGACGGCCGGGCCTGCGCCCACGGGCCCGCGGTCCGCGACCGCCACGCCGGCGCCCACCGCCGCCGGGGCGCGGCCCGCCTTGCTGCGGCTCTCCAAATGGGCCTTCACCGCGGCGGCCTCTTCATCGGACAAGCTGGCCAACGCCGAACCCTTGCCGGTGATGCCGATCTGGGCGCAGATCTCCGCCAGCGTCTTGTGCTCGATCTTGAGCTCTTTCGCCAACGCGTAAATACGAATGGGCAACGCAGTTCACTCCCTCGGGGAATCGGCGGCTCGCCGCAATCCCCACGAAACCTCACGGCAACATGGACACGCTCCTTCGATTTGGGTGGCTATCCCGAGCTTCGCTCACGTGGCTCCTTCGCTGGTCACGGCGCCGTCGGACGGTTCCGGCGAGGCGGCCAGATTCTCGGAGCCGTTCTTCCCTCCGTCCTCGGCCACGGCGCTTTCCTCGGCGGGAGCCGATTCCGCTTCCGCAGTCTCGGCGATCTTCTCGCGCTGACGCCGACGCTCGTCGGCCGCCGCCTTCTCGGCCTCCAGGGACTTGGCTTCGGCCTGCTGGATGATCCGGTCGGCCTCCTCGGGGCTCAGCCCGCCCATGGCAATCAAATCGTCCGGTTCGATGACTTCCAGGTCCGAGTAATACAGGAACCCTTCCCCGACCAGCCGTTCGGCCAATTCATCGCTGACGCCTTCCAAGGAGCTGAACCCGACCACGGCTTGGTTGAGCTGCTCCTCGAGTTCCTCGCGGGTCATGATTTCAATATCCCAACCCGACAGCTTGCTTCCCAGCCGCACGTTCTGGCCTCGCCGCCCGATCGCCAGGGAAAGCTGGTCTTCCCGAACCAGAACGATCGCCCGACCCAACATCTTGCACAGGATGACCTCCTCCACCTCGGCCGGCTGGAGGGCGTTGGGGATCAGCACCTGGGGGTCGTCGCTGTAGCGGACGATGTCGATGCGTTCGCCGCCCAACTCGTCGACAATGTTCTTGATCCGGTTGCCGCGCACGCCGACGCACGCGCCGACGCAATCCACCCGCGGATCAGTGCTCGACACCGCCACCTTGGTCCGGTAGCCCGGCTCGCGCGCCATGGCCCGGATTTCAATCACCCCGTCGCTGATCTCGGGAATCTCTTGCTCGAACAAACGGCGGACAAATTGGATCCGCGTCCGGCTGAGCACGATCCGCACCTTGGACCCCTGCTTGCGGACCTCGAACACCACCGCCCGCACCCGCTCATTCACATGGTGCGACTCGCCGGGAATCTGTTCGCTTTTGGGAAGGATCGCCTCGGCATTGGGCAGGGCGATGGTGGCCGTTCCGCCCTCGTACCGCTGGACCACTCCCGTCACTAGTTGGTTGATCTGCTCCTTGTATTCCTCGTACAGGGCGTCCCGTTCCGCCTCACGGATCTTCTGGATCATCACCTGCTTGGCCGTCTGAGCCGCCACCCGCTCCGAGATCTCGTTCGGGGCCAAGGCGATCCCATTGTGAGTGCCGGTGATCGAGCCATCTTGGCGATTGATTTGCAGGACCACCTCCTCGTCTTCCCCGTAGTGCCGCTTTGCTGCGGAGATCAGGGCCGCCTCAATCCCCTGAAACACGATCTCCTTATCGATATTTTTCTCGCGGTGAATCGCGTCGACGATCCGCAGCAGTTCACTAGGATTCATTGATCGTTACTTGCCCCGTTGAGGGGAGGTGGACTCAGTTTGTTTATTAATTCATGCGATTGCCGTCTCGTGACATCCGTTTGGGTGGGGCGGATGAATCGGGCAACACCCGCCCCCACGCTCACCCCAGTACCCGAAAAAAAAGGGCACCAAAGTGGCCCAATGCCGCACGCCTGCCGCGAGTTAAGCGGACTCCGCAACTGCATAAGAATACCCGGCCCCTTGAAGGCCGTCAAGACACTCTCCCAGCCCGAAGAGGCACACTCCACCCGTTAGAGTATAACTCCGCAAACCTTAGCCCGAACGTCCACTCGGCCAACCCACATGGACCCCAAAAGGATGGGTCCATTCTGTGGGCGGGATCATTCCCATCTGTCGACCCCTTCGAGACCTCCTCGGTGGTCTGAAATCCCTTGTTACCCATATTGCATTCGAGAAATCGCCCAGTACGATGAAGCCCATGACTCCTGCTGAATTGGAAAATCTGGCCCGCCGTCTTCTGGCCGGCGAATTGACCGTGGAGCAGTTCGCGCACCAGGCCTCCGCGCCCGGAATTGCCGATGTGGGAGAGGCGCAGGTCGATTTGGACCGGGGTCGTCGGTGCGGGTTCCCGGAGGTCGTTTTTTCGCAAGGAAAGACGGTCTCGGCCCTGGAAAAGATTTTTCACGCCCTGTTGCAGCACGACGTCGAGGTGCTCGCCACCCGAATGACGCCCGACCAGGCGGCTGCCCTGTTGCCCCTGTTTCCCGACGCCGCCTACAACCCGGTGGGCCGAACCTTCCGCATCGCCCCGAAGGGACGGAAGGTGGGTCACGTCGAGCCGCCGGCGCAGCGAGGGCGGGTGACGATCGTGACCGCCGGCACCAGCGACTTGCCCGTGGCCGAGGAGGCCCGCGAAACTGCCCTCTGGACTGGCGCGGAAGTGACCATGGTCCAAGATGTGGGGGTTGCCGGTCCCCACCGATTGCGGGCGAATCTTGGGCCATTGCTCGAGGCCGATGTGGTCGTGGTCGTCGCCGGCATGGAAGCGGCCTTGCCCAGCGTGGTTGGCGGCTATGTCTCTTGCCCGGTGATTGGGGTACCGACGAGTGTCGGTTACGGGGCGAGTTTCGGTGGCCTGGCCGGGTTGTTGGCGATGCTCAACAGTTGCGCGGCCAACGTGGTGGTGGTGAACATCGATGCCGGGTTCAAGGGGGGCTACGTGGCGGGTTTGATCGCCCGAAACGCCGCCCGGAGGCGCAGCATGTGACCGACAGCGACCTGCCTCTCCTGCCCGAACGCCCTCCGGAAAGCCATAAAGGGGATTTCGGCCTGGCCTTGGTGGTCGGTGGTTCGCGCGGAATGGCGGGGGCCGTGGCCATGGCGGGGATGGCTGCGTTGCGCGGCGGGGCGGGCCTGGTGCGTCTGGCCGTGCCGGAACCGGTCCTGGAGACGGTGGCGGCCTTCGAGCCCTCGTATATGACCACCGCGTTGCCGGCCGACCCTCAAGGCCGCATTCGTCTTGCGGCCTATGAACGCATTGTCGCGGCGGCCGCCGGGGCCACTGTGGTGGCTTTGGGGCCGGGTCTGGGACGATCGTTGGGCTTGACCGCGCTCGTCTGTCGGCTCCATGCCGAGTTGCCCCGAACGATGGTCATCGACGCGGATGGCCTCAACGCCCTGGCTGCCCGGCGCGACCATCTGCCCGCCCCGCCTGGAGCGCGCATCCTGACACCGCATCCCGGGGAATTCGCCCGCCTTCTCGGAGTCTCGCGCATCGCGCCCGACGAGCGAGAATCGGCAGCCGTGGAGCTGGCTCGCCGGTGGAACGCGGTCGTCGCGCTCAAGGGACATCGAACGCTGGTTACCGACGGCAGCCGTCGGGCGGTCAATACGACGGGCAATCCCGGGATGGCCACTGGCGGTTCGGGCGATGTGCTGACGGGACTCATCGCCGCCCTGGCCTGTCAGGGACTCGAGCCTTACGACGCCGCACGGTTGGGGGTTTGGCTCCACGGCCTAGCCGGGGATCTCGCCGCCCGGGAATTGGGCCAAGAGAGCCTCATTGCCAGCGACTTGATACGGTTTCTGCCCAATGCCTTTCAAGAGTATCGCAGGCGGGTTTCCGAGGAACCGAGATAGCAAGGCTCGGGATAAGGACCGGGAAGACCGTGGGGGCAGGTCGGTCAAGTTCGCGTCCGGGCAGGATTGCGAAGCAGACCGGCCCTGTGCCTTGTTGCTTTGGACGCTCCGCCTGCCGGCCAGAGCCAACGGGGGGAACGCCTCGGGAAGCCAAGATGGACGCGGGGATCCGTGACACGCGCGAGCCGTTTTCCAACGCGATGTGGGAAGACTTGTCTCGCCGCTGGGCTCAGGGCGCATATCGGGCCACGTTCTTTCGTGATCTGGTCCTCGCCGATGCACGGCGATGGCGGCCCAAGCCCGTGCTTCTGGACATCGGTTGCGGCCGCGGCTTCGACGGCGTGGCCGGGCTTCAAGAGTCGCTGGCCGAGGCGGCCGGCCAGTATCTCGGGGTCGAGCCCGACGCGTCCATCCGCCTATCATCCTGTTTCACCGAGGTCCACCATTGCAGGCTGGAGGATGCCCCGCTTGCTCCTGGCTCGATCGACCTCGCCTTCGCTGTCTTCGTCATCGAACATCTTCCGCGTCCCCGCGAGTTTTTCGAGGCGTTGTTCACGGCGCTCGCGCCCGGCGGCGTGTTCTGGGGGTTCACCATCGATCGCCGTCACCCGTTCGCCATCGCCTCGCTGGCCGCCGAGTGGTTGGGCGTGAAAGGATGGATCCTCAGAAGATTTGGAAATGCCGAATCCGCGCGAGGGCCGGGTCATTACCGGGCCTACTACCGGGCAAATACGCCGGCGGCGATCCGGCGATGGGCAGGGCGGTTCCGGTCGATCCGGACGGTGAATCTGCACCAAGAGGGGCAATTCGACGCCTACTTGCCGCCCGGGGCCCGGCCCGTTAGCCGGTTTTTCGATAGAATGTTCGCCAGAATGGGAGCGCCAGGCCCCATGCTGGTGGTACGATTGGAGAAATAGGCGATCGCGTTCGTCCGGCGGGAGACTCATGGGGCTCGCGTTGCCCTCCAGGCCGGATCGAGGGGCCGAACGTGTCGACGGAGTGCGTTTTGCTGCGGTCGTCTCGGCCCGGTGGGGAATAAAACGCGTCGGCCTGGACTCCAAGAGATATGCCCATGGTCATTTACCGATGGCTTGCCGACGCGGTGGTGGTCTTCCACGCCGCCTACGTTCTCTTCGTGATCGCCGGGCTTCTGGCGATCTTGGCAGGGGCCTTGCTGCGCTGGTCCTGGATCCGAAATCCCTGGTTCCGCTGGATCCATTTCTTCTTCATCGCCGTCGTGGTGGTGGAATCCGTGATTGGAGTGGAATGCCCGCTGACCACGTGGGAAAACGATTTGCGGCGGGCGGCGGGCGAGGACGTCGCTCAAGGGACCTTTATCGGTCGCTGGGCCCACGAACTGCTTTTCTATGAGGCCCCCGATTGGGTCTTCACGACCATCTACTGCGTTTTTGGGGCCGTCGTCCTGATCGTGATGGTGCTCGTGCCTCCCCGGTGGCCCCCCATGAGAAGCGCGCCATCGAGCCCACCATGAACCACCCGAACTCGGCCGCCGGCAAGTGGTTAAGAGATCGCTGAGCCTTTTGAGTTTCTTAAGGCAATAGAGACGCAAGGCCTGTTTGCCAAACGGCGATCGTCCCTGGAGTGGCCCGTCAGGTTGGTTTTGGGGCTCGACACGCCGTTTTTCTTATCGCGGTCACAACTGTCTTGCCCGCGCGGCGCGATCGCGGAACCGGGGGGTCCCGGCCGGATTCCACTACCCCAGCGATACCAGAGATCGCATTTCCCCTCGGTTTGCCGGACTCGCTTCGGCGCTTTCTTGTTCCGGCGGCATGAAACCGGTAAGATAACCGGTGCGGCTTGGCCGCTTTCGAGAGGCCGGTTGACGGAACCCTTCACAGGCCGGGGACTCGTTCGTTTTTCGGGCCGTTTTCCGCCGAGAAATGTGCCTGTCCTCTGACCGGCGGGGGGGGCCCTTCCGTTTTCGCGGACTTCGCCGCGAAAATCGGGTAGCCCCGTGACCGGTTACCGGTTCGCCGGTTGCTTCGGAGGGTTGAGCCGCCGGTGTGGCCTTCTATCATGCGCGTGTTGTCGGTGCGGATACTTTGGGGAGCCGATACTTTGCCCGTCGGGTGCCGATTAACAGGTTCCGGCCGCGTGTATAGCCGCGTTCCAACTCGGTAGAGTTGGCCGCGGATCACACAACCCGGATCCCAGGCGCCCCCTTTGTGGTAACGGGCTCTCAGAAACGCACTGCCACGGCATTGCGGTGGAAGGCCTCCTTTTTTGCTGGCGGCGGCCAAGCGCCGCGTTCTTTGTCTTCGAGGGCGTGGTCCGTACAATTGGCGCGATGAACGAGCTTGCATCGGAACTGGCGTTGAAGCGCGATCGGCTTCTGGACTTGCTTCGCGGCTTCGAGAGCTGCGCGGTCGCGTTTTCCGGCGGCCTGGACAGCACCGTGTTGGCCAAGGCGGCCCAATTGTCGCTTGGCGATCGGGCGGTCGCCGTGACGGGGGTGAGCGAGAGCCTGGCCAGCGGCGAACTGGACGAGTGCCGCGAATTGGCTCGGCTGATCGGGATCCGGCACGAGGTGATTCGCACCGAGGAGCTGTCCAACCCCGAGTACCAAAAAAACCGCTCGGATCGCTGTTACCACTGCAAGACCGAGCTGTTTACTCGAGTGGAGAAGATCGCCGAGCGGATGAACGTCGCCGTGGTGGTGGACGGTTCCAACCGGGACGACCACGGCGAGCACCGCCCCGGCCTTCGCGCCGCGCGCGACCGCCGGGTGCGGAGTCCCTTGGCCGAGTGCGGGCTGACCAAACCGGAGATCCGCGCGTTGGCCGCCCATTGGGGGCTGCCCACCTGGGACAAACCCGCCACGCCTTGCCTGAGCAGCCGCATTGCCTACGGCGAAGAAGTCACGGCTGAGCGCCTGGCGATGATCGACCGTTCGGAGCGTTTCTTGCGTCAGCACGGTTTCCAGCCGCTCCGCGTGCGGTACCACAAGGGCGACATGGCGCGGATCGAGGTGGCCGCGGATTCGATTCCCAGGTTCCTCGATCCCGAATTTCGCCATCGGGTGGTCAGCGAACTCAAGGCGGCCGGTTTCAAGTACGTGTCGCTCGATTTGGAAGGTTTTCGTTCCGGCAGCCTGAATGCCGTGCTTTCGGCCGACAGCTTGACTATTCTCGGCCAATAGGGGTTGGCCGCCGTGGCCGCGCGGTCCGGCTCCGCGGTGTCCCATCTGTCCCATCGCGTCGGAGTCTTCGGCGCGCAAGTTGCAGAGCGTATGCGCTGCACGCGAGGGGCGAGCCTTGCGCGAGGCGCAGGCCGCGGCGTGCTGCAGAAATGTGCCGTTCACCGCGTGGGACGGTGTGCAATTTCTGCACGAGACTGGATCGTTGACTTGAGGAGCAAAGGAGTCGGCAATGAGAACGATGTGGACCCTGATGACGGTGGCCGCATTGTGGTGCGGTCTGGTTGGTCTTGGCAATGCCGCGGAGGGCAATGCCGCGAAACCGGCGGCTGTTCCCCCAGGCGGCGCGGCCTCCCCCGCCGCGGCCCAGGCGGAGTTGCGCGCTCAAATCCATCGGACGATGGCGGCGTTGATCGAAGCGCAAGCCGCCAAGGAACCGGATCCGGCGAAAATCGATGCCTTGACCAAGGAGCTTCAACGGCTCCGCGCGGAGTGCTGGGCTCAAGGCGGACCGGCGGCGGGAATGGGGTTTGGGGCGGGACGCGGCATGGGCTATGGCCGCGGCGCGGGTTGGGGGATGGGCGGCGGTCCGGGCTGGGGCGGCGGTCCGGGCTGGGGCGGCGGTCGCGGCTTCGGGCCCGGCGGAGGCCGCGGCCTCGCGCCCGGCGGACCCGCCTTCGTGGACGAAAATAAGAACGGCGTCTGCGATTGGTTCGAGCTGCGTCGCGGCGCGGGCCCGCGGTAGTCCCCCTCTCCTCCTACGGCGGCCCGCCGCGAGCGAGCGGCCCCTTGGATTGCCCCGCCCAGCGCGCGACAATGGTGTCGTATGCCTCGGCAACGCTTGATGACCTGGGCCGCACTGCTTGCCGCGTTGATCGCGCTGGGCGGGTGGCAGTGGCACGAGTATGGCCACGAGTGCGCCTTGGCCCGCGAAAGCGTCGTTCGCTTCGCCGAATCGGTGATGAATGCCCTGATCGGCGGCGTGCGGTCGCATCGGCGGCTGGGACTGTTTTTCGTCGATCAGGTCCAAGGCGTGCTCGACGAGCTGGTCCGATCCCAAGACGTGCTGGCCGCAGCCTTGGTTTCCGAGGACGGGACGTCGTCGTTGAGCGCAGGCCGCGTGGAGCAGATCGATCTGACGCCCGCCGCCGCGCCGGCCGAGGCCTGGCAAGACGCGGGATACCGTCTGGCGCGAGCGTTCCGTCTGCCGCTGGAGGTTGGCGGTCCGGGAGCGGGGCATGGCGGCGGCATGGGCGGCGGCCGGGGCTGGGAACGGCGGCGGCAGATGCTGGCCGAAGAGCCGCCCTCGGCCTTCGCGCCCGGCTCCGCCGTCGTGGCCGTGCTCCTTGTCGACCGCACGCGCGCAGACGAGGCGTGCCGCCGGGCCGCGCTCAGTCGCATCTCGGTGGTGGCGGCGGGTTGGCTGTTGGTCGCTTGCGTGGCCTTCGCCTGGCGCGCGACCGTGCGCCTTGCCGAGGCCCGCGGCCGCGCGCGCATGCTCGAGGCCGAGGCCCGGCACCTTCGCGACCTGAGCCAGGCGGCCGCCGGCCTGGCCCACGAAACCCGCAACCCCCTGGGCCTGATCCGCGGCTGGGCTCAGCGCCTGGCCGACTCGGCGGCCAGCGGCGAGGAAGCCAGTCAGGCCCGCGCGCTGGTCGAGGAATGCGACCGGGTCACCGCCCGCATCAACCAGTTCCTCGCCTTCGCCCGACCTAGCGATCCTCGCCCGGAACGATTCGATCCGGCCACTCTGGTGGCCGAGCTGGCGGCCTTGCTGGAGCCGGACCTGACGGCGCGGCGCGTGACGCTGAGGGAAATGAGCCCAGGCAACACGGTGCTTGCCGATCGGGAGATGCTCCGCCAGGCATTGTTCAACTTGCTTCAGAACGCGGTCCAGGCTTCTGGCGAGGGCGGGGTGGTGGAAACCTTGCTGCGCCGCGGTCGCGACGGCCGCTTCCGCCTGGAGGTTGCCGACCGAGGCCCCGGCGTGGCGGCCGACCACGTTCCCCGCTTGTTCACCCCCTATTTCACGACGCGCCCGGACGGCGCCGGTTTGGGATTGGCCATTGTCCGCCGCATCGCCGCCGCCCATGGCTGGGAGGCAGGCTACACCCCCAGGCCCGGCGGCGGCGCCATTTTCTGGCTGGATGGGATCCATGGCTGAGCAACCGCGCACGATCCTGGTGGTGGACGACGAGGCCGAACAACGCCGCCTGCTGAGCGGCTTCGCCGCGTCGCTGGGGTTCCGCGCCGAGGAAGCCGCATCGGCCGAGGAGGCCCTCGCCAAGATCGCCAACCGCAGGCCCGACATGGTCTTGCTCGACGTGCGATTGCCGGGGATGAGCGGGATCGAGGCCCTGGGCGAAATCCGCAAGATGGCCGAAGACTTGCCCGTGCTCCTGATCACGGCCTACGCCGACCTGCGGCAGGCGGTGGCGGCCGTGAAAAGCGGGGCGGACGATTATCTGGCCAAGCCGGTCGATCTCGACGAGTTGGAGGCGGCAATCTTCGACGCGCTCGGCCAGGAGGACAAGCGTTCCGAAGGGCGGCCGGCGCCGCGCTTGCCGCCATGGTTCGTCTGCCACAGCGCCGGCATGCGCCGCGTGGCGGAGACGGCGGCCGTGGTCGCGCCGTCCAACGCGCCGGTGCTGATTTTAGGCGAGAGCGGGACGGGCAAGGACCTGGTCGCCCGGTTGATCCACGAATGGAGCCCCCGCGCGGCTGGCCCGCTCGTGGCCGCCAACTGCGCGGGCCTGCCCGACGCCCTCGTGGAAAGCGAGTTGTTCGGCCACACCAAGGGGGCCTTCACCGGCGCCAGCCAGAGCCGACTCGGATACTTCCGCGCGGCCCACGGCGGCACGCTGTTCCTCGACGAGATCGGCGAATTGCCCCTGCACGTGCAGCCCAAGCTCCTCCGGGCGCTGGAGTCCGGCGAAATCACGCCGGTGGGAAGCGACTCGCCGGTGCAGGTCGACACGCGGCTGATTGCCGCCACGAACCGCGATTTGGCGAGGGAGGTCGAGGCGGGCCGTTTCCGCGAAGACCTCTATTACCGCATCAACGTGATCGAGCTGGCCATCCCCCCGTTGGCCGAACGGCAAGACGACATTCTCCCGCTGGCGAGGCGGTTTGCCGTCGAATTCGCCGGGGCCCCGGTTCGACTCTCGCCCCAGGCGGTGCAATGCCTGTTGGCCTTTTCCTGGCCGGGCAATGTGCGCGAGCTGCGCAACGCGATCCAGCGGGCGTGCCTTCTCTGCCGCGGCGACGTCATCTTGCCCGAACATTTGCCGCCGAAAGTGGCGGCGTTGGCCGGCGGGGGCGGCGCGAGTTCCGTGCGGGCCGGGCGCCTCTCGCAAGTCGAGCGGGCAACGATCCTCGCCACGCTCGCGGAGTGCGGCGGCAACCGCACCCACGCCGCGAAGAAGCTCGGGATCAGCCGCCGCGCGCTGATCTACAAACTCCGCGCGATCGAAGCCGAGGACGCCGCCCACGCCGCCGGCGACTCATGACGCCGCCACCCAGGCCCCGCCGGTCCACGACGGCCGGGCGGCGGTGGGTTGCCGGAGCGGGCTCCTAGTCCCACTTGAGCACCGCGCCGGTGTCGGCGCTGGTGGCCATGGTCGCGTATTTCGACAAGAAGCCGCTCTTGAAGCGGGGCTCGATCGGCTTCCATTCCTTGGCTCGTCTCGCCAGTTCTTCGTCGCTCAAGCGGACGTTGAGCTTGTGGCCGGGGATGTCGATTTCGATGATGTCGCCGGGCCGCAGAAGTCCGATCGGGCCGCCGACGGCGGCCTCGGGGCTGACGTGACCGACGCACGCGCCCGCCGTGCCTCCGGAGAACCGGCCATCGGTGATCAGCGCCACCTTGTCGTCGAGCCCCACGCCCTTGATCGCCGACGTGGGGGCGAGCATCTCTTGCATGCCGGGCCCGCCGCGCGGGCCTTCGTAGCGGATCACCACCACGTCGCCGGCCTTGACTTTGCCGTTGACGATGCCCGCGTAGGCCTCGGGTTCGGATTCAAAGATGACGGCGGGACCGGCGTACTTGAGCATGTCGGGCCGGACGCCGGCCGTCTTGACGACCGCGCCTTTGGGCGCGAGGTTGCCGCGGAGGATCGCCAGCCCGCCCTCCTGGCTGTAGGCGTTTTCCACTTCCCGAACGCAGTCGTAGGGATCGAAACCCAACTGTTCCTTGGAAAGTTCGCGGATCGATTTGGCCACGCGCGCGACGGACATGCCCTGGCTGGTGTGCTGGCGTCCGGCGGTGACGGCGGCGAGTTCCAGCGCCTCCTCGACCGCGGTCTCCGCGCGCACGTCATACTCGGCGATGTTTTCGCCGAGCGTCTTGCCGCTGACCGTGGGGCAATCGAGGTGCAAGAGCCCCGGCCGGCCGCGGTTGACGGCGCCAAGGATCGTGTGGATCCCGCCCGAATTGTGGACGTCTTCCACGTGATAGCGGCTGCTCGGGGCGACGCGGCAAACGTTCGGCGTGCGCCGGCTCAGCTCGTTGATCCGTTCGAGGTCGTAGCGGACGCCGGCCTCGTGGGCGACGGCCAGCGTGTGCAGCACCGTGTTGGTGCTCCCGCCCATGGCCATGTCGAGGATCATGGCGTTGTCGATCGACCTGGCGGTGACGATTTCGCGCGGCAACAGCCCGTGTCCCTCGCCAAGCTTTTCGAACTGAAGGACCATCTCGACAATCCGCTGGGCCGCGCGGCGGAACAGCCGCTTGCGCTCGACGCTGGTGGCCAGCAGGGTGCCGTTGGTCGGCAAGGCCATGCCGAGGGCCTCGCAGAGGCAATTCATGCTGTTGGCCGTGAACATGCCCGAACAGGAGCCGCAGGTCGGGCAACCCGCCTTTTCCAGGGCCAGCAGTTCTTCGGCGGAGAGTTTGTTCTGCTGCCGGGCCGCGGCCCCGGCGAAGACGTCGACGAGGTCCACCGTGCGGCCATCGGGCAGCTTGCCCGCCTCCATCGGACCCCCGCTGACGAAAATCGTTGGCAGATTGCAGCGGACCGCCGCCATGAGCATCCCGGGCACGATCTTGTCGCAGTTGGGGATGCAGATCATGCCGTCGAAGCAGTGGGCCATGAGCATCGTTTCGACGCTGTCGGCGATCAATTCGCGGCTGGGCAGCGAGAACTTCATTCCGTTGTGGCCCATCGCGATGCCGTCGTCCACGCCAATCGTGTTGAACACGAAGGGCACCCCGCCCGCCTCACGCACGCACTGCTTGACGAACTCGCCCACCTTGTCCAGATGCACGTGGCCGGGAATGATGTCCGTGTAGCTGTTGCAAATGGCGATGAACGGCTTGCGGAAATCGTCGTCGGTCACGCCGGTGGCGCGGAGGAGGCTTCGGTGGGGGGCTCGGGCGTCGCCCAGCTTGATGGTGTCGGATCGCATCGGTTCGGGTCCTTGGTGCCATGGAAACCGTAAGGCCCTTCATTCTAGGCCACCGTCGCCGCGCTATCCAGTGGCGGGAGGCAAGCGCCTTCGATATCATCGAGAGGAAAACCAACCCGGAGGACCACTGCCATGCGATCGACTGCCGTCGGACTATGGATGCTTCTCGCCGCCGCCGTGGCCTTTGCCGCGGACAAACCGGGGGAGCAGGGCCAGTTCGTTCCCCTGTTCGACGGCAAGACCTTCGATGGCTGGGAAGGCAATCTGAAGGTCTTCCGCATCGTGGATGGGGCGATCGTGGGCGGGAGCCTGGAAAAGCCCCTGGCGCACAACGAGTTCCTCTGCACCACCAAGGAATACGGCGACTTCGAGCTGCGGCTGAAGTTCAAGATCCTCGGCCGAGGGGCCAACGCCGGCGTGCAGGTCCGCACCCAGCGGATCCCCAATCACCACGAAGTCATTGGCTACCAGGCCGATCTCGCCGACGGCTATTGGGGCTGCCTGTACGACGAGAGCCGACGCGGCAAATTGACCACTCCGCCGGCGGCCGAGGACGTGGAGAAATTCCTCAAACGCGACGCGTGGAACGAGTACGTAATCCGCTGCGAGAAGGACCGCGTGCAGCTCTGGATCAACGGCCACAAGACGGCCGACTTCACGGAGAAGGACCCTGCCATTCCGCGCCGGGGAATCATCGGTCTGCAAATCCACGGCGGCCCGCCCAGCGAAGCCTGGTACAAGGACATCGTGCTTCGCGAACTCGGCGGCGTCGCCCGGCCGGGCGAGCCGAACGTCGTGATCGTGTTCACCGACGATCAAGGGTACCAGGACGTGGGCTGCTTCGGGTCGCCGAACATCGAGACGCCGAACCTGGACCGCATGGCGCGGGAGGGCATCCGTTTCACGAGTTTCTGCGTGGCCCAGGCGGTCTGCTCGGCCTCGCGCGCGGCGCTGTTGACGGGATGCTATCCGAATCGGATCGGGATCCTTGGGGCGTTGGGTCCGAACGCCAGGCACGGGATCGCGGACGAGGAAATGACGTTGGCCGAGGTCGTCAAGCAGCGCGGCTACGCGACCGCCGCGTTGGGCAAGTGGCACCTGGGCCACCATCCCAAGTTTCTTCCCACCCGGCACGGATTCGACCAGTATTTCGGCTTGCCCTATTCCAACGACATGTGGCCCCATCATCCGACCGCCGGCAAGAACTTCCCGCCCCTGCCGCTCATCGAGGGTGAAAAGGTCGTCCAGGAAATGCCCGATCAGACGCAGTTGACGACGTGGTATACGGAGCGGGCGGTGAAATTCATCGAGGCCAATCGCGATCGGCCCTTCCTGCTCTACGTCGCCCACAGCATGCCCCACGTCCCGCTGCACGTGTCCAGCAAGTTCAAAGGAAAATCGCCCCGCGGCCTGTATGGCGACGTCATCATGGAGATCGATTGGTCGGTGGGCCAGATCCTCGACGCCCTCCGGCGTCTCCAACTCGACGAACGCACGCTGGTCATCTTCACGTCGGACAACGGCCCGTGGCTAGTGTACGGGGACCACGGCGGGTCGGCCGGGCCGCTCCGCGAGGGCAAGGGGACGATGTTCGAGGGCGGGGTGCGCGTGCCGTGCATCATGCGGTGGACTGGCCAGATTCCCGCCGGGGCGACGACCAACGAATTGGCGGCCACGATCGACCTCGTGCCCACCATCGCGAAGCTCGTCGGCGCGAAGCTCCCGGCAGACCGCGTCATCGACGGCAAGGACATCTGGCCACTCATGTCCGGCCAGCCCGGCGCTAAGAGCCCCCACGAGGCCTACTACTACTATTGGAACCAGGAACTCCAGGCCGTGCGGAGCGGCCGTTGGAAATTGCACCTTCCCCACGCGTATCCGAGTCCCGGCGAACCCCGCGGCGAGGGCGGCAAGCCCGGCCCCTCGGTGCAAAAGACAATCGGCTTGGCGCTTTTTGACCTGGAGTCGGACGTGGGCGAGACCACCGACGTCGCGGCCCAACATCCCGACGTGGTCCGGCGGCTGCAAGCCCTCGCCGAAAAGGCCCGGGAAGACCTCGGAGATTCGCGGACGAAGCGCAAGGGCCGCAACGTTCGCCCGGCGGGAACGTTTTAGGCCGCCCACCGCCTCGCGCGGACCCACGTTTCCCCAGAGATGGGGCTTCCTCGTCGGGAAGGGGTCCATCGTCGGGGTCGCACGCGCTGCCCGAACATCGCGCGAGAGCCTGCTCCCGCAACAACGAAAACCTGGTCCAACTCTCCGGGCCGAGGCTGTCCTTTCCACTATTACTCGGTCTCGACTACCGCCCCAAGAGGGGGATTAGGATTCTTCGGGTTGCCCCGGCGAACGACTGGCTTTCGCGCGACCCGCGCGATCGCAACGCCTGTAGGGGATGAGCGACCTGAATCGGTTGCGCATTTCGCAGAACCGGCAAGAACCAGGGAATTCGGCTAACCCTGATAGTACGGTTCGTCGAAGCTGCTAGAATAGGACTTTTGGTAGTCGTTCACGGGGGGTGTCCCGATTTTGGCGGCGAAGTCCGCGAACAGGGGATCGTCCCCTTGCCGGCACCAGGACGGGCGCATTGTTCGGTCTGACGCGGCCCGACAAATCAGCCAGTCCCCGGCCTGTGAACGGTTGCGATTGATTGCATCCCTGGGCGAGTCGCCAGCGATGCTGGAGGCCGGCCGGACCAGGCGCCGGAAGCCAGCAGTCCACCCGATCGAGCGGATTCCGAAGGGGTGGGTGATGATGGGGCATCGCGGGGAGAGAACCGTTGAGCGATCACGGAGGGTGTTTCCATGCAGCGTGTTGGGCCGGCCTTGAGGGGGATCCCTGCGTTCGTTTTCATCGCGGTCATGTCGCTTGGCTCCACTTGGGCTCAAACGCCGGAGGAGTCGCTTCGGGCGAGACTTGGGGAATTGAAGCAATGGCTGGCCGAGGGCAACGTGCTCGACGCCTGGCGACCGCTGCTGCTGTTGGATCAATTGGATCGCGAGGTGAACAAGGGGCCGTCGGCCGATCCTGTCGCGACGGCGGAGGTCCTGAGTCGGTTCGGCGGCAGTGACCCGGGCCTGGCGATGGAGCCTTTTGTCCGCGTCCGGCAAGCCATTCATCGATGGCTGACGAGCCTGCCGCCGCCCTCGCCGTCCACCCTTCCCGCGGCGGTCAGGGCCGCCAAGGCGGTCTTCCAGCCCCGCACCCAAGTCGATCTCTTGGACGCCAGGCAGGCGCTGACCGCGGCGCTGGAACGACTGGAGGGCACGCTGCAAACCGCCGCGCCGGGCGAACGGGATTGGCGAGGGTTTCTGCATCTGGACGAGATCCGCCGCCAGTTGTCCCGAGCCGAGGGCCCTGAGTTGACTGCCCTGGACGCCGCCTACTTGCGGTTTGCGTCGGGGGAGGAGGGGTTGGGCCGCGTCGCCTTCCTCGACGTGCGCGACGCGCTGAGGCGGTATCTGCTGACCGCCCGCACCCTCAACAACCCCAAGGTGCGCCAGCAATACGAGGTTGTCCTCGAGGACCTTGCCAGCCGGTTGGAAAGGTATCTCCAGCAGCCCTCGGCGGAACTTGCCGAGGACATCGACCAGCGTTTGGATTGGCTGGACGACGCGGGCCAGGCCGGCTGGCTGGTGAAGGCCGTGGGCAGCCAGCTTTCGCATCCCAATGTTTTTGTCGAGGTCTCCGCCGGCCTGATCGCGTCGCGCGTGGCCCAACCGGTCGATGAAGTCGGACCGGTCCGCGATTGCATCTTGAAGACCGACATCCATGCGACGGGCCACACGCGGGGCGCCTTGAGCGTGGAGATGGCGCCGTCGGAGGAGCAGGGGCAATTCGACCTGGTGTTTGAAGGCGACACGGCGACCGACAGCGTGGGGTATCGCGGGTCGCTCGAAGTGTACGCCAACGGCAACACGCGGATTTCGGCGCGCAAGAGAATCACCATCGACGCGGAGAAGATCTCCGCGGGCCCCGCCGCCTCTCAGGCCGAGACGAGCACTTCGATCAACGGCATTTGCGCCCAGCGCGGGGGTCGCGTGGTGGCGGCCGCGGCCTGCCGCCGGGCCGAGAAGCAGCGTCCCACGGCTGAATGGATCGCCTCGCGCCACGCCGAGCAGCGGTTCAACGAACAACTGGACAGCCGCGCCGAAAAACTCGTGGCCGAAGCCAACACGCGGTACGCCGAGCGATTCCGCCGCCCCTTGATCGAACGCCGCCTGTTCCCGGAATGGCTGCGGTTCAGCACTTCCTCGCGGGCGCTGGCCATCACGGCCATGCAAATCGGCGAGGGGTCGTTGGCGGCGGCGGGAGGGCCTCCCAAGCTCAACGCCGAGGGCGAGTTCACGGTGCGCGTGCATCAATCGGCGATCAACAACCTGACGGGTTCGGCGCTGGGGGGAGTGGTGCTCGACGAGCGGCGACTCGACCGCATCCTCACCGAGTCGCTGGGCGCCCCCAAGCGCGGCCCGGACGCGGCCGATCCCGAGAACTGGGCCATCACCTTCGCTCGCCGGCAGCCGGTGATCGTCACCTTCGGCGACAACGCCTTTTCGGTCACCATTCAAGGGCGGTCCTACGCCAACGAAGGGAACGTGTACCCCGGCATGAACGTCACGGCCCATTACAAGATCCAGCGGTCCGAGGGCGGCTGGAAGGCGGTGCGTCAGGGGGACCTCGTGGTCTTGCCACCCGGCTACCGGCTCGGCAGCGGCGAGCCGCTTTCCGCCCGCCAACAAGTCCTGCGCAAGGTGCTCGAGCGGCGTTTCGGCAAGTTCTTTGAACCGGAGATCAAGCCGAAGAACCTTGTCTTGGCGCCGGAAGGACAGAAGCCTCTGGAACTCCAACTGACCCATTGGGAAACCACCAACGGCTGGCTCCTCATGGCATGGAAGCAGGCGCCGGCCCCCAGCAAGCCCAAGGCCTCGACGTGAAAGACCCGGTCGAAATCTCCTTCGATTGTCTTCCCTTGCGTTCGGTTCCGCGATTGGACGTGCCGGTGGACGCCCCGCCGGAATTTCGGGCCTTGGCGGAGCGGGTTCGCCAGGCGATCCACCGCCACGGCGCCCACAACACGTACTATTTGTACAACGCCCGCTGCAACTACTATTTGACCAACGACCCCGGCTTGGGCATGTTGAGTTTCCGCTTCGAGGGCACCGTGTTCACCGACGAGTCCGACGTGAAGACGGTCGGGGCCGAACTCGACGTGTCGCTGGCGGGCGAGACCTGCGACTGGCTCACCGAACCGATCGTGACATGGTTCCGCGAGACGGTGAGCCGCGCCGTGATGGTCGAGTTCGACCGCTACATCGCGGCGGGCGACTTGAAGCGGACGCTCGAACGCCTCGCCCGGCTTCAGGCCGAAAGCGACAGCCAGGGCGGGTATCTGGGGATGGGGCTGTAGGCGAGACGCGGCGCGCCCGCTATAGTGGCGGCGTCCTCTGGATTGCAGGGAGAACGCCATGCGCTGCTTTTTGTCATGGATCGCCGTCTCGGCCCTCGCCGCCCTGGGATGGGTTTCGATGGCGGCGTCTTCCGAACCCGCCCCCCAGCTCGCCCCGCGGCTGCGGCCCGTGGTCGAAATCGAGGAAGACGTCTACCGTTTCGAGCCGGCCAACAACGGGGCGGGTCCGCTGTGGTGCAGCGGTTCGACCTGCCTGGTGCGGATCGGCGAGAAAGTCTTCGCCAGCGGCCTGGAAACG